>Ga0210401_10005407_pt1 | contig 13138 bp, 12 predicted proteins | sample IncBWH32MmetaG_FD_150866 | JGI IMG/M metagenome (GOLD analysis project Ga0210401, IMG submission 150866) | Forest soil microbial communities from Barre Woods Harvard Forest LTER site, Petersham, Massachusetts, United States - Inc-BW-H-32-M | ecosystem: Environmental > Terrestrial > Soil >... | reverse complement strand
CCCACTGCGCCGCTTTTTCTTTAATAGAAACGCCACGCACAGCGCCTTGTTCAATACATGTGGGAAAGGATGCGCTGGATCAACCGTTACCGGCGTAAGCAGGGGCTCGACGCTCTTCGTGTAGAAATTCTCGATAAATTCGAGGGCCGCTGGGCTCAACTCTGCCCGGCTCAGCACTCGGATGGACTCTTCCGCAAGGGCAGGCACTATTATGTCGCGCCAGCATTCGTATTGCCGCCCCACAAACTCGTGAATTTTCGCAGCCAGCTCTTTCAGGACCTCTTCCGGAATCTTCCCATCCGGCCCGGGCTCGCGAATTCCATGCTCCACCTGCTGCAGCAACCCGGCCACGCGCACTTCCACGAACTCGTCGAGGTTGCTCGCCGTGATGGCAAGAAATTTTACACGCTCGAGAACCGGATTCGCCTCGTCACACGCTTCTTCCAGCACTCGGTCATTGAACTGCATCCAGGAAAGATGCCGATTGAAGATATTTTGCGGGTCGGGTACTGCATTGCTGTTCATAAAGTCCCTGAGGCGCGCGAGAGTACAGCCGAAGTGTTACAGCCATGTTACGGGCTGGCCGCATATCTTACTCCGCCCGGAGCGATGGCGCACCAGCGCGTGGTTTCACTTCCTTGCCGCCGTGCCAGATTGTAAGTATTTGGCGGGTGTTGGTGATTCGGTCCAGAGGGCTCGCCGCAAGCACAAGAAAATCAGCGCGTTTGCCTGCTTCGAGCGTTCCTATGTCCGCCGACCCGACCACAGCAGCGCTACCCTGCGTGGCAGATACAATAGCTTGCATCGGCGTGAGCCCCGCTCGAACCATCAGCTCGAGTTCGTGATGCTCCGCCCAGCCCGGAATCCGAGCCGGATTCGCACCTGAGTCGGTGCCGAATGCGACACGAATCCCCGCATCTTCGAGCGTCTTCAGATTTTTTTGCCCCATTGCGAACGCAGCTTTCACTTTGGGAAGATTTGGATCGCTCTCGACCTTCTTACGATATTCGGGGCTGTCAAATTGTTGCAACAGTTCCGGGCTTACGGCGAGCTTGAAGAACTGGTCTTGTATCACGGCCGGATTCTCTGCGAAGACGAACGCGGATTCATCCACCGTCAACGTGGGAATATAAAGAACCGAGCGCGCTTTCATTATTCCGATTAATTCGTCATCGACAGGCAAGTCGCGAATACTATGCGCCAGCACGTCCACACCGTCTGCGATCAGCGCTTTCGCATCGGCCAGATAGAACACGTGCGCTGCAACGCGCAATCCTTGCTTATGTGATTCGTCGATCACCGCTCTGTAAATCTCCGGATTCATCTTCGGATATTTGCCATACATGTCGTCGAGCCAGAGCTTGACCATGTCTGGATGATTCTGGGCTATTTCGCGAACCTGAGTCCGTGCTTCGTCCGGCGTCCGCGGCCTGTACACTTGGTCGGACGCCACAGGAATCGGAGGAGCGCCGCTCTCAACGCCGAAGCCTCGCCCCGCCGTAAAAATCGTGGTGCCGGGGAATGTCCCCTTGCGCTGCTCATCGCGCAACTCATATATGAGATCGCGGTTTAGTCCCAGCGACATCATCGACGTAACGCCATACTGTTCGTATTGAACGAGCGCGTTCTCCACGTTCTCGCGCGTATAGCCGTCTGCCCGGTTTTGCACTCCGACCACGAGCCCCAGATGCCCGTGCCCATCAACAATTCCCGGCATGATCGTGCGTCCCTCGAGTTCTATCACGCGTGCATTCTTTGGATAATGGACTTTCCCCTCTTTACCGACCGCCGTGATTCGGTCGCCCTCAATCACGAGAACGCTTTTCTTGATCGGCGGCGCACCTGTACCGTCGATGAGCTGAGCACCCTTGAATACGATCACATCGCTGGCTTGTGCCGCGGCCACAGAGGCGGTCGCCAGCATGAATACAATTGCGAATAGCTTTTTCATGGAGAATTCCTTGCCACCTTTCGACCTACAGAATAATCTGATTTTAGGTGGATACTGAAGTTTGCATTATCGGGTTAACTTGTCCGGAGCCCAGCCCGCATCGATTCGACACTTGCGAGTGTGAAGGAGATTCATCATGGCCTTGACGAAACGTTCTCTCGGTTCGAGTGGATTGGAAATCACCACGGTCGGATTCGGTTCCTGGGCAATTGGCGGTGGCGGGTGGTCCTACGGCTGGGGACCTCAGGACGATGCCGAGTCGATCGCCACGATGCGCCACGCGATAGATTCGGGAATCAACTGGATTGATACCGCCGCTATTTATGGGTTGGGCCATTCGGAAGAGGTGGTCGGCCGCCTTCTCCGCGATATTCCGCAACCGCAGCGCCCTCTTATTTTCACCAAGTGCGGCATGGCGTTCGAAACGGATCGCATGGCAGAGCCGCAACGAACTTTGAAGCCAGATTCCATAAGGCGCGAGTGCGAGGCATCGTTGCGCCGTCTGGGTGTAGAGCGAATCGATCTCTACCAATTTCATTGGCCGGACGAAACCGGCACGCCCGTGGAAGATTCCTGGGCCACGATGGTGCAGTTGATCGAGGAAGGAAAAGTGCGGGCGGGCGGCGTATCGAATTTCGATGTAAATCTCCTCGAGCGCTGCGAAAGCATCCGTCACGTCGATTCTTTGCAGCCGCCTTTTTCGCTGATCAATCGCTCTGTCGCCGCTAGCGAGATTCCCTGGTGCGCAAGTCATCATACCGGCGTGATTTGTTACAGCCCGATGCAATCCGGTTTGCTGACGGACACTTTCTCGCGTGAGCGAATCACAAATCTCGCCTCCGATGATTGGCGACGGCGCTCGCCCTACTTTCAAGAACCGAATATCAGCCGCAATCTCGCGCTCCGAGATTCCTTGCAGCCCATTGCACAGCGCCACAACACTTCGGTCTCGTCCGTAGCAATTGCCTGGACGCTCGCGTGGCCCGGCGTCACCGGAGCAATCGTGGGTGCACGAACTCCGAAGCAAGTCGATGGCTGGATCGGCGCAGCCTCCCTGGAGCTTACCGATCGAGACCTCACCGAAATTGCGGCAGCAATTGAACGCACTGGAGCCGGCACTGGCCCCATCCGCCCGTTGGCTGCAAAGAGAGCTGCGGCTCCCCGCGGCGCGTGAAGCTAAATCTGATAGCAGCCCTCGGAGCGTAAGTCGCAGTACACTTGCGAGCATATGGGACAAATCTATGCCGGCACCTCGGGATGGGCGTACGCTAGCTGGAAGCCCGACTTCTATCCCGCAAAGCTTCCCAGCGCCAAATTCCTAGCCCACTACTCGAGCCGGCTAAATTCTGTGGAGGTGAACTACACGTTTCGCCGCTTTCCTTCGCAAAAATTGCTCCAGGGTTGGGTCGAGTCAACTCCGCCGGAGTTCAAATTTGCCTTCAAAGCAAATCAGCGAATCACACATTTCATGCGGCTTCGCGGCGCCGGCGGGCAGACATTAGACTTCGTCGGTGCTCTGGAGCCAATGCAAAGAGCAAAGAAACTCGGACCGATTCTCTTTCAGTTGCCACCGCAGCTGAAGCTCGACCTGAAACTACTCGAGGATTTTCTGGCCGCTATGCCGAAAGAGATTCGCGCGGCATTCGAGTTTCGCCACGATTCCTGGTTCAACGATGAAGTATTCTCTGCGCTTCGCAAAGCGAATGCCGCGCTCTGCCAGGCTGAAAGCGAAAATCTCGTCACGCCGCAAATCTCTACCGCAGATTTTTCCTACCTCCGTCCTCGCAACGAAAGCTATTCGCCCAAGGCTCGCAATGAAATCGCGGAAAGAGTCAAAAAACTGCTGCCCTCAGGGGACGTGTTCACATACTTCAAGCACGAAGAAACTGCGGAAGGTGCCCTGTACGCCGAGGGACTACTGAGCTCCTGCGGTCCCTAAGCCTCGCGCCGCCCCGGAAAAAATCCGTTCACCAGGAACATCGCCACGCACGCAGCAATGGGAACCACCAGACCAGCGCGTAGCGCGCCCGAGTGGGTAGAGATGGCTCCGACGAGCCACGGAAGCGTGGCCCCACCCAGGCTACCAGTGGCAAATATAACGCTTCCGAATCGTCGCGCTTGCACGCCATAGATTCGAACCAGCCAACCTACCAATATCGGGTACACGCACGCGAGACCCAGGCCCGCAAGCGTCGCGCACAATGAAGCCGCTCGATACGTCGGCGCAAAAAGCAATGCGCCGCTCGCCACCGCCGCGAGACTAACGCCGCAGCCCAGCAGAATTTTTTCTCTCTCTTTGTGCGCGGCAAGCGAGCGCAGCGCCACCGGTGCCAGCGCTCGCCCAGCCGCCAGCCCGCACCAGAAAAACGCCGGCGTCAGCGCTGCCATCACCGCGGAAATGGATTCCACTCGATTTGCGTATGCCGCCACCCAGCCGCCAACCGCGCTCTCAGTGCCCACGTACAAGAAGAAAAGTCCGCCGAGTGCAAAAGCTGCCGCACCAATCAGACGGGTTCGCGGCGCTACGTCACCAGCATCGAGTTCATCGGTTCCCCGTTCGAGCGGCTCGATGTCCCAGGCGCCAATCAGTAGCGCGCAAAGTGCGTGAAACAGCGCTACTCCCATTAGAAATTTCGCCAGTACGTGCAGATCCTCAGCCAGCATCACCAGCGGCCCGCAAGCGATCGCGCCGATTGTCCACGTAACGTTGAGGATGCTCACCGCCGTCGCGCGCCGCTGTGGAAAAATCTCGGCCACCCACAAATTTCCGCCCGTCAACGCCAGCCCGAGTCCGTAGCCGTACAGCGCCGTTCCCGCAAGCCCGGCGTGAGCATCTCCCAATCCGAGCGCCGCCACGCCAAGTGCGATGAATGCGAATCCAATCGCAAACGTAAGCCTGTAGCCGCGCCCGCGCAGTGGAATCAGCACACCCGTCGAAAGGCAGCCCGCGAGCTGCCCGCAAAATTGAGTCGTGAAGAAAAGCCCGGCTCGTTCGTCGCTCAGCGACCAGCGGCTGATGAGAATCGGCAGAATCGGCCCCAACAGCACCGTAACGATTCCAGTCGCCGCAAACGCGGCATGGATCACGAAATTTGCACGCGCATGGTGCGGCTGTGGATTATAAGTCGAGGTCCCGATTTCAGCTTACCCCCTGATTCTGAAGACTCTAGCAAAGCACGCGGGCGAGGGCTATGCTGTGCGCCTCGAACACGATGAACGCATACTGCGACAGATCCACCGCCTTCCAGCTGGCCCGTCTCAAGAGCGAGCGCCTCCGTATTCTGATTTTGCTTTCGGTGATCGGATTAGTGTTCGTGGTGCGCTCCTTCCGCACCGTTCTTTACTACAACAGCGGAAACGTTCACCTCTGGATGATCACAAGCGCATGTCTGGCCATGGTCGTCTTGTATGAATGGCTGATGTTGCGCACCGTCAATCGCGCCCTTCAGTCTGGTCGGACGCTGCCCCGCGCCGTCTGGATTGCGAATATTATTTTGGAGACGTCTCTGCCCGCGTTTTTCATCGCGTTTTTTCCCGGCAATACGATTGAGCAAGCTTATAAACCGCTAGCGAACCCCGCTATCCTCGTGTTTTTTGTTTTTATCATTCTCTCCACGCTGCATTTGAATCCGGCCGCCAGCCGGCTTTCGGGAATCGTTGCGACGGCAAGCTATCTCGCAGCCGCCCTATATGTCGGGTGGAGACCTTCGCTATCCGCAGCTGAATCGGTTATGGCGCCTGTCAAGATCGTGACGGTCTACGCGATAACGCTACTGGTAGCGGGATTTGTTGCTGGCGCCGTTGCAGGGGAAATCAAAAAACAAGCAGAAGCCGCGCTCGGCGAGGCCGAAACAAAACGCCAAGTGGAGCGCTTGGAACACGACCTGGAAGTAGCACGCTCGATTCAACAATCCTTGCTCCCCACTTCGATGCCCGTCATCGAAGGTTTCGAGATCGCCGCCTGGAATCAGCCTGCCGATCAGACCGGCGGCGACTACTTTGATTGGCAGCCTCTCTCCGGCGGAAAAGTTCTGGTGGCTCTGGCCGACGTCACCGGCCACGGAATCGGCCCTGCTCTGCTTGCGGCTGTGTGCCGCGCTTATGCAAGAGCCAACTTCAGCGCGGATAATGGGCTCTTCCCGGCGATGGGGAAGGTCAACGCAGCCCTCGCTGCCGATTTGAAGGAAGGCCGCTTCGTCACCTTCGTCGCAGCTGTGTGCACCCCCAACAGCCCGCGGGTGGAATTGCTTTCGGCCGGACACGGGCCATTGTTTTTGTATCTACTGAAGCACGATTGCTTCGAAAAAATGGACGCGCAAGGCCTGCCGCTGGGAATATCGGCGAGTTTCGATTCCGATCCGGCCCTTTGCCTCGACCTCGAGCACGGCGATATGCTCGTCCTTGCGACCGACGGATTCTACGAGTGGGCTAATGCGCAAGGCGAGCAGTTTGGCGCCCAGCGAATGGAGGAAAAGATTCGCGCATCCAAAGAAAAACCGCCAAGCGAAATAATTTCCTATCTGTATCGCGCCGTTGTGGAGTTTTCGGGCGGCACCGAGCAGAAAGACGACCTCACCGCCATCATTATTAAGCGCACACCCTGAGTTGCAACCCACCTAGGAGAGGATTGGATGAACGGAAAGAAAACGTGCGGCACCTTTTGCCGCCTTGCGGTTTTGATTCTTAGTTTCAATACCGCAGCCGCGTCCGCCCAGACCGGCCCCGCCCCGAATGGCATGCGGGAAAAGGATCATCTTCGCAACATCCGCTACTGCGAAGTTTTCGTTGTCAGGAAGCATTTCTTTTCTACTACTGCGGACGTTTACAACACGCTGGGCTTGAACGATTGCCCCGCAGAAAAGTGGGCGTCGCTCGACACTGCCAAACTGAAAAAGGAATGGAACGTAGCCGCAATCGTTCTCAACGGCCCGCGCTATTTCATAATGGATCGCAACGCGATCGAAAATCCCGGTAAAGTGGAATCCTTCGACGGGCTCGACGCACGCCTCCTCGCCGAGCTGGAAATAAAAATCCATTCGAGCAAGCGCCAGCCATACACCGAAAACGGTGTGCAGCGTCAAAACCGCTACGTCTACGACCGCGGCAAGAATGTCTACGAACTTCTTTCCCCGGAGGGCAAAGTCTACGTCATGCAAAGCTATTCGCAGGAAGTTGACAAGCAATTAAATGAAGCGGCGCTCGTCAATTTGGCGGATCGTCTCAAATTGCCGCACGCCTGGAAATACCGCACGCGCACGCTCGACGAAGACCTCGTCATCCAGAACGTCGGCGGCAAAGCCTATGTAATCCAGGACGAACTGAAAAATACTTATCAGCTCAAGCCATAGCGCGCGCACCGGTTCAGGCGCCCCTGAGCGCGATTATTCAACCGGCGTCCGGCTCAGAAATCAAAGGATCAAAATTATTTTCCTGGGAGTTTGGCGCCCAACACATCGACCCGCTCGATGGCAGGAGGCTTGGATAGCAGCTCGCCGGCCTTGGCCATCAACGCTTTCGCGATCGGCCCGTTCAAATGAGCCTTTCGCCCGCTTTCATCGTCAAAAGCGTCGAAGATCCCGAACACTGAGGGGCTCAATTGCAGCGCGAACCACACGGGAGTTGTAGTCTCCTGGTTGGCCATGCCGATTCCAGCTTCAAGAAATTTTGCCACGTCATTTTCTTTCCCGGGTTTCGCTTCCAGTCTTACGTACAGTGCCACTTTTACCATTTTCTCTCCTCTCACGATGCGTTCCCGAACCAAGCCAATCGCCCCGCTCACTCGCTTAAAGCGATGCCTCGAGGCCGCAGTATTGGATGTTCTAAGTCCACCCAGGGTGCTCATTTCGTCTGTCCGAAATGCTGTGAAATTCAAAGGTTCGCCAAAATTGTCGAGTGTCAGAACCCAAGCCGGGAGGTTCATGCGTCTAAGAAAGTATGTCAGTACGCAAATCCCACGCTAGCCTTCCCCGCGCGATTATTTCAGTCGCCGCCGCGTTGGCATTGAGCTCGATCCAGGCGCGAGCCGCAGGCACTCCCATCCCTCACGGAACATTAGAACTTATCGCCGAGAAGCAATGGATCGCAGCAGGACATCCCTTCAATGTCGCATTGCGTTTCGAACTCGGGAAGGGCTGGCACGTCTACTGGGTAAATCCAGGCGACTCAGGTGAGCCTCCTCGCGTGACATGGGATTTGCCCGACGGCATCAAGGCTGACGCCATTGAATGGCCCGCGCCTCGGCGTCTGGGAACGTCCACGATCGTGGACTACGGCTACGAGGACGGGGTCACATTAATCGTTCCGATGCGCGCGGGCGCGAATCTCTCGTCGCAAAACCCGGTTCAGATCGCTGCGAGCGTTAAGGTTCTCGTCTGCCGCGAAATGTGTATTCCAGGCAAAGCGCAAGTTTCTCTCACGCTGCCTGTAAAACTGCAGTCGCCTCCTGCCAGCGCGCAAAATGCTCAATTCTTTACGGAAGCGCGCAAAGCGTGGCCGCGGCCGGCTCCGGCGAGTTGGAAATTTTCCATCGCCCAAACCAACGACTCGTTTGTGCTGACAGCGAACCTCGGCCACAAAATCACCGGAGCGATTTTCTTTCCTCTGGCCGAGTCGCAGGTATCAAACGCCGCTCCGCAAACGCTCGTAACCACAGGCACGGGTTTCACTCTCACGCTGCGGAAGTCCGACCAGCTTCTCAAACCGATCGCACGCTTGAAAGGAGTGCTCGTCCTTTCAGGCGAGCAGGCCTACTCGATCGACGCGCCAATCGGCAAGCCTGTGGCAACAAGCCCACCAGGTTCAAAGTAAATGCGCCACCAATCGCTCCGGAATCGCTTTCAGCGCAGTACAATCTATAGAGGAGGACCCACGGAAATGAAGCGCTCAACTCTTAGCCTCATTATCGTCGCCATCATACTCTGCGCGGCTCCGCTGCTTCTCGCGGCGGCGAAAGTAGGCGACCCTGCACCCACGTTCACGGCGACCGCCAGCGACGGCAAGACCTACAAGCTCGGCGACTATCGCGGAAAATATGTCGTCCTCGAGTGGCACAACAACGGCTGCCCCTACGTCGGCAAGCAGTACGACAGCGGCAACATGCAGAAGCTCCAAAAGCAGTGGACGGGCAAGGGCGTAGTCTGGTTCACGATTCTATCCTCCGCGCCCGGCAAGCAAGGGTTCGTCACCGCGAGTGACGAGAATGCGTACATAACAAAAATGCAGGCCGCGCCCACGGCCGCGCTGCTTGATCCGAGCGGCCAGATCGGCCATCTTTACGACGCGAAGACTTCGCCGCAAATGGTGGTAATCAATCCCCAGGGCGTCGTCATCTACGATGGCGCGATTGACGACAAACCCACGACCGATCTAGCGGACGTCCCGGGCGCAACGAACTACGTCTCGCTAGCCCTCGAGCAATCCATGGCCGGCAAACCGGTGGCGACGCCCGCAACGCGTCCCTACGGCTGCTCGGTAAAATATTCAGACTCATCTCATTAGAAACATTCGGCCGCCACCGTGGCTCGGGTCGTCGCCTCGTCAGTTGTAGCGCCAGCTTGTCCTGATCCGCGAAGGGCATCCTGCCGGTTCTTTTGAATTTTGCTTTTTCGCCTTTTTCTCTTCGCCTGTCATTCTGAGCGCAGCGCGGGTTCTGCGTCCCGGATTCTCACGGGGCAAAGAATCTCCGCCTAATTTCTTGGCGTTCACCCCGCCGCGTCCTCAGGTCGCGCTATAATTTCCTCCCCGGTCAATTCCCATGGAGGCGCCATGGCATCACGACAGGATCGGGTAGAACTAAAAGGCAGCGCGCGAGCCGCATTTCCAAGCGGACAAGATGTCGGCCCCGCGGATCCAAACCAACAAATCGAAGTGAGTGTCCTGCTGCGTCGCGGATCGAAGCCCGGCGATTTTCCCGCCGCCGATCAAATGGGCTCCCGCCTCCCTCGCGACCGCAAATACCTCACCCGCGAAGAATTCGCTAAGCAATACGGCGCGTCACCAGCAGACATAGAGAAGGTTCGAGCGTTCGCCACGCAGTACGGCTTGAAAGTCACGAGCGAAGATCGCGCCAGCCGCACCGTAAAACTCACTGGCACAGTTCAAGCCTTCAATGACGCATTCGGAGCAAACCTACGCCGTTACGAACACGCTTCCGGCTCATATCGCTGCCGTACCGGCGCCCTCACGATTCCCGCCGACCTCGACGGCGTCATCGAAGGTGTTCTCGGCCTCGACAATCGCCCCCAGGCCAAGCCGCATTTCCGTCTGCGCAAGAAAAATCCCAGCGCCCAGGCTCGCGCCACAGACGTTTCTTACTCGCCACCGCAAGTCGCGAAAGCGTACGCTTTCCCTTCGGGCGCAACCGGCTCCGGCCAATGCATCGCCCTGATCGAACTAGGCGGCGGATACAACGCGTCCGATCTCACCCAATTTTTCAGCAATCTCGGAATCTCCGCGCCAAAAGTCACCGCCGTTTCCGTCGACGGCGCGACAAATTCGCCCACAGGTGATGCCAGCGGCCCCGACGGCGAGGTGGAACTCGACATCGAAGTCGCTGGCTCCATCGCGCCCGCCGCACAAATCGCCGTGTATTTCGCGCCTAATACAGATCAGGGCTTCATCGACGCAATCACCACCGCCGTCCACGACGCGACGCTGAAGCCATCCATCATCTCCATCAGCTGGGGCGGCCCGGAAGATTCCTGGACCGCCCAATCGCGCGACGCTCTCAATTCCGCCTGCCAGGACGCGTCAACAATGGGCGTCACAGTCCTCGCAGCGTCAGGCGACAACGGATCGACCGACGGCAGCACCAGCGGAAATCCCACCGTGGATTTCCCCGCATCGAGTCCGTTCCTGGTCGGTTGCGGCGGAACAAAACTAACTCTCTCAGGCGCCTCCATCAGCAGCGAGCAAACCTGGAACGAGCTATCGTCGAACGAAGGCGCCACTGGCGGCGGCGTAAGCGAGGCGTTTGCGCTTCCAAGTTTCCAGCAAAGCGCAAATGTTCCGAAAGCTCCCAACGGATTCGCAGGCCGCGGTGTTCCCGATGTCGCAGGCGACGCCGACCCCGCAACGGGTTACAACGTGGTGGTAGATGGACAGCAGTCCGTGATCGGCGGAACAAGTGCCGTCGCCCCGCTCTGGGCCGGCCTCTTCGCGCTCATCAATCAATCGCTGGGGGCAAATGTAGGCTACGTGAACCCGCTTCTATATTCCGCAAAAGCCGAAGCCACATTTCACGACATCACCGCCGGAAACAACGGCACCTACTCCGCCGGCCGCGGCTGGGACGCCTGCACCGGCCTCGGCAGTCCAAACGGCGCCGCATTGCTCACGGCCCTGCGTGGCTCTTGAATTGGCGTTTGTGCCCGCTTGCTGCCGGCGAATTACTGCGGGCCGCAAATGTAGCTCATCTCTTTAGAGGTGAGGCTCGATCCTTGCAATACTGCGATTTGCGCCAGCTATTTCGACTCAGCCGTCACAATCATCCGGCTCGCGCGTTCGCGCAACTCCGCTGGCAGCGGCAATGATTTTCGAGCTTCTGTATCAAAGTAGACGGCGACAAGATGCATGATGGCCGCCACTTCGCCCGTGTCATCGTTCGTCATCACGTGCGTCAGCCGCACCACTTTCTCTTTCACTTCATCCACGGCAGATCGCACCGTGATTACATCCCCGGCGCGCAACTCGCGTTTGTATTCGATGCGCTGCTCGACACCTGCAACCCCGCGTTTTTCCTTCTGCATCCGCGAACGGGTCAGCCCCATCGCGGCAAACATCTGCCAGCTTGCCTCGTCAAATTTCCCCACGTACCACATCACGTTCATATGTCCCATATGATCGCAATGCTCGGCCTTCACCACTCCGCGATACGTGATCGCGCGCTCACCCTCAGCCATGCTTCTCCTCGGTCAAAGCGGATCCGGCGGCAAACGGAATCCGTCATCGTGTCACAAGGTTGGAAAATGCGAGCGCACGAAGTATTTCGGATTCACCGGTTGCCGTCAAGCCGCCATCCGGAGCGCAATCTTCTCCCACGACGTTAACGTCGCTTCTACGCATGCGTCTAATCGCTTACTTCGACTTCGGAGCAAACGATCGAAGTCTCGAGTGATCCAAGGCTGGCGGCTAAGCGTCCATGGAGGCGATCCGATGACAAAGACGTACATTCTGGCATTTCTATTATGTCTCCTGGTGCCCGTCCAACCGGCTCATGGCCAAGTACTCTCCGAGCTCTCGCTCCCTCCCAACGGAGCCAACGAGCGAGCGGAAGTGTCGCAATGGATTGGACTGGTAAAAATCACCATCGACTATCACAGTCCCAACGTTCACGGTGGCACGGGAGCGGACCGCACCGGTCAAATTTGGGGTGAACTTGTGCCGTACGGTTTTTTTGATCAGGGCTTGGGCCCTTCGAGAGCCACTCCATGGCGAGCGGGCGCCAATAAAACCACCACCATCAGCCTCTCGCATGATGTAAAAATCGAAGGCAAAGAACTCAAGGCCGGTACCTACGGCCTGTTCCTGAAACTGGAAAAAAACGGACCTTGGATGTGGATTTTCTCTCACAACTCAACCGGCTGGGGCAGCTTTCAATATGACCCAAAAGATGATGCTCTCCGAGTTCCCGTGAATCCCCAATCCGCTGCCTACACAGAATTCCTCACCTATGGATTTGACGACCGCCGCCCCGATTCAGCGATGGCCTTTCTCCAATGGGAAAACAAGCGAATCGCCTTCAAAATCGATGTTCCCAACGTGAATGAGCTCTACGTTGACGAAATGGCGAAGAGCTTCAGGGATGGCCGGGATTCAAATACCAGAATTGGCAAATCGCCGCACAGTTCTGCGCAAACCACAAAATCAGACTCGACGTAGGGTTGATCTGGGCGGATAAAGCCATCTCAGAGCCGTTCAAGGGCCCAGGTCGAGGACGCGAGGACTCTTCTACACTCGCAACCAAAGCGTCGGTGCTCCAGGCCATGGGCCGAAATGATGAGGCCGACGCGGTCATCAACAAAGCACTCAGCTTGCAGGAAACGGACGTGATTCGTATGTACGTCTATGCCGCGAGTCTGATTTCCTACGGTAGAAATGACAAAGCTCTCGAAATCTTCAAAGCGAATCAGCAACATCATCCCGAGGAAAATTTCTGGCCATACCTCGGCCTCGCGCAAGGCTATACGG
>Ga0210401_10005406_pt1 | contig 13140 bp, 15 predicted proteins | sample IncBWH32MmetaG_FD_150866 | JGI IMG/M metagenome (GOLD analysis project Ga0210401, IMG submission 150866) | Forest soil microbial communities from Barre Woods Harvard Forest LTER site, Petersham, Massachusetts, United States - Inc-BW-H-32-M | ecosystem: Environmental > Terrestrial > Soil >... | reverse complement strand
CCGCCTTCTAAGGCGATCTGCCACGCCGACGAGTTTTCAGATCAAGGATCGGGGCAGTTCCGTCTCTTCCATGGTGGACACCAATTGAACCCACTCCATGCCGTTGGCATCTTCCGCCTGTACAAGAACCCGCAAACGCATATTCGAGCGCCCTCTCGACCAAGACCTTTCGCACTGGATTCAACCAGATATACCAGGCTACGGGTTCAACCGATTCCAGTGAGCGAACAACATGGTCGTAGAATATTTTTTGCTAAAGGACGCCTTCCGGTTGAGCAGCGCACTGTCGGTTACTTTCAATTTTGAGAATCCTTACAACGTGGAGCGGGTCGCTAGAGGGTTCGATGCCCTCTAGCCAGGAGAGGATCGGGCATCAGGCAGTACGCGTGCACGTTGAACGAATTGTTGGCGTTCCATGCGCAAAAGACTCAGAAGCCGGTGGGAGAGTTTTGTATCCGAGAAGATCGCCCGGCGCTGGAACGTGCATATCGTTACGAAATAGAAGTGCTGGCCGAGATAGTTGAACGGCTTAAGTCGAATCGGTTTGTGATCTGGGAGTTCCGAGAGCATAACGCTAGCTAATAGATTATCATTGGTGAGTTCCGGTCGGGATTGCTGATCGAGGATAATCTTGAGTTGGCGGACCGCCTCAGAAGGCGGCCCCTACAAAGGCAACCCACGGGATGTCAACTTTGATTGGGTTTGCGGCGTTTGCGGGGGCGGATTTTGTTGGTGACTTTGTAGCCGGCGCGTTCGAAGGCGCGCCACATGTACCAACTGGCAACAGTGCGGTAGGGACGCCAGCGTTCGCCGAATTTGAGGAGTTCTTTGGGCGTGGGCATGTGTTTCTTGCCGTAAGCTACGGACCAGCCCTTCTTTACGCCGAGGTCGTGGATAGGAAGCACGTCGGGTCGACCCAGGCGAAAAATCAAAAACATTTCGACGGTCCAGGCGCCGACGCCGCGGACAGAGACGAGACGCTCGACGAGTTCATCGTCGGAGAGCAAGAGAGCCTGCTCGTGCGTGGGGACGATGCCTTCCATGGTTTTTTTTGCGAGATCCTTCATGGCGGCGACTTTTGCGCCAGAGAGGCCGGCTTTGCGTAGTTTGGCACTGGGGATTTTCAGCATTTTTGTTGGCGTGGGAGGGCGGCCGTTTTCGCCGAGGGCCTTGATGCGACCGAAGATGGTGGCGGCGGCTTTGCCGGAGATGGATTGGTAGGCGATGGATTCCATGAGAACTTCGTAGGGAGATTGCGCGTCGGCGACATCAATTTCGAAGGGAACGGTTTCGGCGATGAGGCGCTTCAGGCATTCATCGCGCTCGCAGAGATGGCGAATGGCTTCGGCAAGATCGAAAGCGAGATTGGATGGGGACGCGTTGGTAGTCATGGCGGCAGAAAACCATAGCACGGAGGAAGTGCAGTTGGTAAGAGGGCGAGAAACGGCGCTTGCGGAGGCGGATTGATCGAAGAGAGAAACCCGTGGACCTGCGCGTTGGGATATCCGGTCGACAACTTGGGACGCCCGAATGGCAGAGATGCGGGTGTGGTAAAATTTGGCGTTTGGGTGGGTCGGAAATAGTGAACAATGGCGAGTGAGTGCGTGCGGAATGCCTTCCTGAGAGACCGCAGCGAGTGAAGGAACTCTAGTTCAATGCAAACAGGAATTATCGGACTACCACAGGTAGGAAAAACGACGCTGTTTCGGATTTTGACCAAAGCGAACGTTGAGGCGAAGGGCGGGCAGTCGACGCACGTGGGCGTGGCAAAGGTGCCGGAGCCGCGGCTGGTGGAACTGGCGAAGCTGTACAACCCCAAGAAAATCACGTATGCCACGGTGCAATACGTGGACTTGCCGGGCGTGCAGAAGGAACGCATGCGCGAGAGCCTGGCGACGCTGCGCGACGTCGACGCGATCGCGCACGTGATTCGCGTGTTTGATGATCCCAGCGTGCCGCACTCGGAGGGAAGCATCGATCCATTGCGCGATGTGACGAATCTGGATCTGGAACTGATCTTGTCGGACCACGAGCAGATCTCCAAGCGGCTGGAGCGCGTGGAGAAAGATTTGAAGAAGAAAAAGGAGCCGTTCCTGGAGCACGAAAAAGGCGTGCTGGAAAAGTGCAAGGCGCACCTGGAAGCCGAAAAGCCGTTGCGCGAATTGGAATTGACGGCGGAAGAGCGAAAGCCGATCAGCGGATTCCTGTTTCTATCGCAGCGGCCGATGCTGTACGTGCTGAACCTGGGCGACGATGAGGCTGCGGAGATGGACAAGGCCATCGAGAAGCACAAGCTCGGCGCGCTGCAAGGACGGCCGAACACGGCGGTGGTGGCGGTGTGCGGGCGATTGGAAGCGGAACTGGCGGAGATGGATGAGCAAGAAGCGGCGGAGTTGCTGGCGTCGTATGGATTGAAGGAGCCGGGGCTGAACCGAATGATTCGGGCGACATATGACTTGATGGGGCTGTTTCCATTTTTCACGGCAGGCGAACCGGAAGTGCGCGCGTGGACAATTCGCAAGGGATCGACGGCGGTGAAGGCGGCGGGGGAGATTCATAGTGACATTGAAAAGGGATTCATCCGCGCCGAGGTGGTGCAGTGCGACGACCTGTTGGCGGCGGGGAGTATTGCGGCGGCGAAAGAAAAGGCGCAGGTGAGACTGGAAGGGAAAGAGTACATCGTGAAGGAAGGGGATGTGATTTTGTTCAGGCATAGTGGGTAAAGGAGGAGGTCGGTAAGGAAGTGACGAAACAAGAAACGACATGCGGGCCCGTTGCCAACTGTGAGAGGAGTCGTTTCGGTGTTGCCAGGATCCCTCCACTCCGAGCCGCGAAAGCGCGCCTCTCCGGCCGGGATGACAATTTTCCAATGGCGGAGCCGCCAGAGTGGACCATGAGGCTGGCATGAAAGCCGGCGCTACATTGAAGAGAAAAGCGTTCGCCTCACTCTTGCATAGGCAGGCGGAACGGGAACGGTACAAAAAATCGAACTGCCTCACCCCTAAGGGGTGAGCTACAGGGGCACGACGAGCCGCTACTCAGACAATGACTCATGAGCTTCCATTCCGGATTGCGTTGGCGGCGCTGCTGGGGTTGGTGGCAGCGGGCGGCAATCTGTTGGGCGGGTACTTTGTGGTGTACCGCGAATGGCCGCGGAGATACCTGCAATATTTTCTGGCCCTGGGCGCGGGGTACATGCTGTCCGTGGCGTTTGTGGAAGTGATTCCGGAGTCGTTGCGGCTCGCGGGAGAAAATGCGCTGCTGTATGTGTTAGGCGGATTCTTCCTCATCCATTTGTTCGAACACACGATTGCCCCGCATTTTCATTTTGGCGAAGAAACGCACACGGAGGAGATGCACGGGTACCACGCGCGCAGCACGGTGCTGTTGGGTCTGGCGATTCACACGTTTTTCGATGGCGTCGCGATTGCGGCGGGCTTTTTGGTGTCCAATTGGCTTGGAGCGGTGATTTTCGTGGCTGTGTTTCTGCACAAGCTGCCGGAAGGATTCACGGTGGCTTCGGTGGTGTTGGCGAGCGGCCAAGGGAAACGGCGCGCGGTGCAGGCGGCAGGACTGTTGGGAGCGGCGACGCTGGTGGGGGTATTGCTGACGAGCGTACTGCAGGGAGAATTGAAGTATGCGCTGCCGCTTTCCGGGGGAGTGACGGTGTACGTGGCGGCCACGGACCTGTTGCCGGAGGTGAACCGGGAACCGGGCTGGCGGATGCCGCTACTGGTTTTTGTGGGAGTCGCCAGCATGTTGATTTTAAGAGAGTTATTCAAGTTCTAAGCGGGCGCCGCAGCGGCCCGTTGCCTACCGTGATGATGCCGCACAAACTGCAACTTTCTGAGGACAAACGTGTTTGTTAGAGTGTGGGTGCTATGGCCAGGACCGACGTCCAACTGATGCTGGACGTGAAAGCTGGTGACGAAGCGTCGTTTGAGCTTCTATTGCACCGGTATCGCACGCCACTTGTCAACTTCCTGTTCCGGATGGTGAGGAACCGGGAGCAAGCGGAAGACCTCGCGCAAGAGGTGTTTTTGCGGGTGTACCGCGCGAGAGAGGATTACGTGCCAAGCGCGAAGTTCACAACCTGGATGTTCCGAATCGCGACGAATTTGGCATTGAATTCCGTGCGCGACAACCGCTATCACAAACTGGAAGATTCGATTGACGCGCCGGTGATGGTGGATGCCGAAGACGGAGACGAGAAGGTGCTGGACGTTGCGGACAAACACCCGAACATCGAGCAGCATCTCGTCGAGGGCGCGCGAGTGAAAATGATTCGTCGCGCGATCGACAAGCTCCCGGAGAAGCAGCGTGCTGCGGTGCTGCTGCACAAGTACCAGGAGTTGGATTATGCGGAGATTGCCAAGATTCTGAGTTGTTCGGAGAGCGCGCTGAAATCGCTGCTGTTCCGGGCATATGAATCGCTGCGAGTGGAACTAGCCCCGCTTGTGGCCGTTCAAGGCAGGCCGTAGGGCAGGGAAAGAAGGAAGTGTTATGAGTTGCGAAAAAATGGAAAGCCGGATCCTGGCATATGTGGATGGGCGGCTGAAAGAAAGCGAACGGCCGGACGTGCAGAAGCATCTGACGGCGTGCGCGCCGTGTCGTCTTCGGGTGGAGGAATTTCGCGCGGTGTCCGGGCTACTGGAGGAACTGCCGGTGATCGAACCATCGCCGGCGTTCGATGCGCGGGTACGGGCGCTGGTGGCAGCAGAGCCGGTGAAGAGCAATTGGTGGGCGTGGTTGAGGGTGCCCCCGCGCGTGGCGTTTGCGGCATCGGCGCTGCTGGTGGCGGCGCTGTGGTTTGGGACTCACAAGGGGCCGGGCCCGCTGCCGGTACAGGTGGATGACGCGCAGATGATGCAGGATCTTCCGGTACTGGAAGATCACGATGTGCTGACGAATTTCGAACCGCTGAAGGAATTGCCACCTCCGGCGGACGATGATTCGGACAATGTGCAGCAGCAGATGTGAAAGAAGTATTCAGTTATCAGTTTTCAGTTTTAAGTAACGAGGCGGAAAAGAAGTAAGGAAGCAGCGAAGAGAGAGCGTGAAGAAGAGATTCCAGGTTGCAATGGCGGTGCTGACGGTGGCGGGCTGCACCGTGCTCACCGTGTGTGGATGGGCGCAACAGAAGCCGAATCCGAACCGGCCGCCGCAGCAACCAGCGCAGCCGCGTGTGTCGCAACCACATGTATCGCAGCCGCCGGCATCGCCGCCGCACCCGCAGAATCAGAACGCTAATCGCCCTCCGGTGAATACTCCGCGGCCGGGCAATGCCAACAGACCTCCGGTGAATCAATATCACGGTGCGGACCGTCCCCCGATAAACAACTTCAATAATGCGAATCGGCCGCCCAATGGAAATGGAGCGCGGCCGACGCAGAAACAGCAAGTGGGTGCGGGAGCGCCGCGGCCGTGGGTCGACCAGATGCGCTCGCTGACTCCCCAGCAACGGGACAAGGTGCTGCAGAACAGCCAGGCGTTTCAGAATCTTTCGCCAGACAAGCAAAACAAGATTCGGCAGCAGCTCAATCAGTGGGACAGGATGACGCCGCAGCAGAGGGCGGACCAGCAGATTAAGGAAGACAACTGGCGCCGAATGACGCCCGAGCAGAGAGACCACATCAAGAATAATGTGCTTCCGCAATGGAAGCAGATGCCTTGGGACCGGCAACAGGTGATGAAGCAAAAGTTGGGCGTGTTGCAGAACATGCCGGAATCGGCGCGGAATCAGCGGCTGAACGATCCGAACTTTACGAGGGGCATGAGCGATGATGAGAAGTCGATGTTGAAAGATTTGAGCCACACGCATGTGGGTGGCCCGCCGGAGCCGCCGGGGGAGTGAACAGTATTCAGTTATCCGCTGAAAGTTGAAAGTCCGGTCTCCCTCCTCGTTGCATTAGTCCACAAACCTGATGGTTGAGATCCTTCACCCCGGAAAAAGCGCCGGGGCGCGGCATGACAAACGGTCAAGAAGGGGCGCCCCAACTCGTCACCATTCGGTTTTCACGGATTTTCGGACCGCCTCAGAAGGCGGTCCCCACCAAACAAGAAGAACAGCAAAATTGTTTCGCGCTCCATTTTGGAGCGACTGAGTCTTGCTGCGTGCGTTGACAAGGGGAGAAGATTCGCGGCATGGTGACTAGTTGGGGTGGGACGCATCGAATCAAGGGGAGAACTCCATTCTCGCTCTGTCGACAAGATTTCGCGCGCTGAAGCACCGCAACTTTCAGCTGTTCACCATCGGCCAACTGATTTCGCTAATTGGCACGTGGATGCAAACCACGGCGCAGCAGTGGCTCGTCTACCGGTTGACGAAATCGGTGGCGCTGCTGGGTATTTTTGGATTTGCGAGCCAGGTGCCAATGCTGTTGCTGGCGTGGATGGGCGGGTACATGGGAGACCGCTACAACCGGCACCGCGGCGTGATTGTGACGCAGACCTGCTCGATGATTCTGGCCTTTGTGCTAGCGGCGCTGACGCTGACGCATGTGGTGGACAAGTGGCCGATGATCGTCATTTACATCGCGTTCCTGGTGGGGATTGTGAACGCGTTCGATGTGCCGATCCGGCAAGCGTTTTTCGTACATATGGTGGGAAGGGAAGACCTGCCGAATGCGATTGCGTTGAATTCGTCGATCTTTAACGGAGCGCGGGTAGTGGGCCCGGCGATAGCCGGGTTTGCGATCATGGCCATCGGCGAAGGCTGGTGCTTTTTTGTGAATGGACTGAGTTTCATCGCGGTGCTGGTGGCGTTGCTGATGATGAGAATCACTGCGACAGAGATCAAGCACGACGGAGAGTCGCCGGTGCGGAGTTTCGTGCAGGGATTCCGGTTTGCGATGGCGGACCTGCCGATCCGGTCGGCGCTGCTGTTGTTGTGCGTTCTGAGTATGTTTGGGTTGCAGTACTCGGTGTTTTTGCCGATTTATGCGCACGATATTTTGCATGGCGGGGCCAAAGCGCTAGGGTTGCTGATGAGCGCGGCGGGCGTGGGAGCGGTGCTGGGGGCGCTGCAATTCGCGGCACGCACGGAATATAAGGGACTGGCAAAGTGGATTGGAGCGACGTGCACGACGTGCGCGATTGGACTGATCGTATTTTCGCAGGCCAGGGGGTTCTGGTTGTGCGCGGTGGTGCTGTTTGCGGTGGGGTTTGCGGCAACCTCGCAGATGGCCGCAACGAACACAATCATTCAGGAGCGCGTGCCTGAGGCGATGCGCAGCCGGTTGATGGCGGTGTACGCGACGATGTTCATGGGCGTGATGCCGATTGGGGCGCTGATTGCGGGCTACGTGGCGAAACATGTGGGAGCGCCGCGGACGATATTGATGTTTGGGATTTTGGTGCTGGCGGGATGCATCGTGTTCTTGTGGCGCGTGGCATTTAGGTTGAGGGATACGAGTGGGGCGGCGGTGGGGACCGGAGTAATTGAGGGATGAGGTCCGCGGAAACCTCAATTCGCAATTAACTGCAACGTTGATAGTACGAGAAGAAGCGGACGATCTTGTTGGTTGAGGAAGGTCGGGGATCGAGCCATGCTCCCTCCACTTCGCACCAGCTCCCGGCGCTGGTGCTCCGGTCGGGATGACAATTTTTATTGGAGAAAATGAGCCACCCCTGAAAGCAACAGCCTCATCCCTGAGCTACAGGAGCCAGCGCTGCACGGAAGAATGAATCAGGCGGGGTTGGGGCGGTAGAGGTAGTCGGGGTTTGTGTTGCGGATGGTGGAGTCGAGCGGGTTGGTTGCGGAGAGGATGGCGTCGACTTGGGGGCGAGTGGGAGCTAGCGAACAGACTGGATCGGTGGAGGCGGCGTCGCCTGCTAGAAGGAAAGCCTGGCAGCGGCAGCCGGCGAAATCGAGGTGGCGACGGTCGCACGATTTGCAGGGCTCCTGCATCCAGTCTTCGCCGCGGAAATGACAGAAGGCTGAGGAAGTTTCCCAGATTTCACGCAGGTTTTTGTCGTTCACATTGTCGAAGCGCAATCCGGGAATGACGTTGGCGGCGTGGCAAGGAAGCGCGGTGCCGTCGGGCGAGATGAGCATGAGCTTGCGTCCCCAACCGCCGACGCAAGGTTTGGGAAACTTCGCGTAGTAATCCGGAACAACGAAGACAACGCGCGTCTTGCCCATGAGGCGCTCCTCGGCTTTCTTGAGAGCGGCGATGCAATAGTCGAGCTGCGCGCGGGTGGGAAGCAGACTGGCGCGATTGGCGAGGCCGTAGCCGTAATACTGAACGCTGGCGAATTCCACGCAGCCGGGCGAATATTTTTCAACGAGGGCGAGCATTTCCTCCAGTTCGTGGATGTTTTGGCGGTGAATCACAAAATTGAGGGTGAGGCCGATGCGGTAGTTTTTCAGCCAATCGAGGACGCGAAGTTTTTGCGCGTGGGTAGAGGTGCCGGAAATTTCGCGCGCCGTTTCATCGCGCGCGCCCTGGAAGCTGAGTTGGAAATGGTCGAGGCCGGCGGAGACCAGAGCGGCGAGCTTGGATTCGTCGAGTGGAAGGCCGCTGGAGATGAGGCTGACGTAGAGTCCGGCTTCGCGGGCGGAGCGGACGAGGGCGACGATATCGGTGCGAGCGAGAGGCTCGCCGCCGGTGAAATCGGCCTGAAGGATGCCGAGCGCGACGGCTTCGCGAAAAAGGCGCGACCAGGTTTCGGTGGGGAGTTCGGAGTCGCGTTTGGCGAGTTCGATGGGATTGGAGCAGTACACACAGTGGAGCGGGCAGCGATGGGTGAGTTCGGCGACGAGTGCGAGGGGTGTGGGGATGGTTTGGGTCATAGAAACCTGGATTGGTCGTAGCTCATGAAGTCTGGGAGAGATTCCTCACGCCGCAGACTCCGTTCGGAATGACAAACTTTTTGCACATCGCAAAACTCGGAATGACAAACGCTGCTTCGCGCTCTCGTCGTTGTCGAGACTGCAGAGAACATGAAATTGTAAAAGCGGCGGCGAGCCGCCGCACTCCTAAAAGTCGATGGCGCGCTGGTCGTGGAGGAGCGCCAGGTAGCCGAGCAGGTCGTCGGTGATGCGCTGGGGTTCGGCTTTGGCGTAGAGCGCGTGAAGTTTTTCGGCGATTTGCTGGACGGTGTGCGAGCCGTCGCAGAGTTGCACGATTTCCAGGCTGGGACCATTGAGGCGCAGGGCGCGTTCGGGCATGAGGAGCATGCGCGGCTGCTGCGAATTTTCGTTGAGGCGACAGCCGGGAGCGAGGCGGGGAGTGGCGGTGAGTTCCGGCTTCATCACGATTCCTTGGCGGGCTGGAAAGCGCCGGGAGGCGGCCAGCCTGGATTGACGTATGCGAAATAGAGCGCGTCAAGCTGAGCCCACAGAATATCGCATTTGGCGCGAAGCGCGGCGTGGGCGAGATCCTGCTGATCGCGGGTGCGCGCGTGTTGCACGCAATAGGCCAGTGCGAAGTCGGCGTCTTCGGGAGCTTGCGCAAGGCGACCCTGGAAATAGTCGAGCGCGGGAACGAGCCAGGGATAGTGCTGACGCATGCGGTCCATGCGAAGGGTGATGAGTTTGTGGCTGAACAGTTCGGTGAGCGACGAGGCGACAGCTTCGAGGTGAGAACGTCTGGAGACCAGCTGCACGTAGGCGTCGACGGCGAAGCGCGTGGCGGGCAAGATGCCGACGCTGCCAATGGCTTGCTCGCGCGAGAGGCCGGTGGCTTCGACCAGCTTGAGCCACTTCACGATGCCGCCGGGCTCGGTGCCGTCGCCATCGTGATCGAGGATGCGTTTGCGCCAGGCGAGGCGGAATGCTGGATCTTCGCTGCGGGCGAGGATGGCCGCGTCCTTGATGGGAATGTGTTCCTGGTAGTAGTAGCGATTGAGGGCCCAGGCCTGGAGTTGCCCGCGAGTGAGTTTGCCTTCGTGCATCAGCAGATGGAAGGGATGTTGATGATGATAGCGCTCGGCGCCAATAGCGTGAAAGCCGGCGATGAAGTCGGCTTCGGTGAGGGGCGGATTGTCGGAGATGGCGACGGTCATAAAGTGATTTCGAGACCATCGTAGGCGATTTCAAAGCCGGCTTCCAGTACCTGGCGATGTTCGGGGGAGTCTTCGTCGAGGATGGGATTGGTGTTGTTGATGTGGAAAAGGATTTTGCGGCCGCGGGCGTTGGCCGGGAATTGCGCGAGAAGGCCATCGGGGCCGGAGAGAGGAATGTGGCCAATTTCCGTGGCGCTTTTCTCGCTGCGGCCCGTTTGCTGCATTTCGTCGTCGGACCAGAAGGTGCCGTCGATGAGAACGAGATCGGCGGAAACGGCGGTCTTGGCCCAGTCGGTGTTGCGACTCGAAAGGGAAGGCGCGATGAAGATTTTTTTGCCGGATTGTTCGAGAAGCAAGCCGACGGTAGCTTCGTCAGACGCGGCGCCGCGCCGAAAATCCTCACTGGCAAAATCGGGATAGGAGCCATTGAGAGGAATGGAGCTGTAGAAAAACGTGGGCGCGTCACCGGGATTTTCGGAGAGATGGCAACCGATGCGGCCCCGCGAAGAAAGCATCTGCCACTGGACCGGCGGATCGGCGCGGTCGAGGACTTTGAAGATACGGCTTTCGTTCTTGAGGAGGCGCTGAACCGCGGAAGTGGCGAAGACGAAAAAATTCTGGAACTCGCGCAGATGAAGCAGGCCCATGACGGAGTCAACATCAGCACAGAGAACAAAGACGCCGGCGATGGGGGAGTGTCGCGGCAAATCGGGATTGGGAGAAAGCTCCGGGGTGGCGATGATTTGTGTACGGAGATCGGGGGAAGCGCCAACCAGAAACCAGAGTCCGGACAGAGGAGAGAAAGCAATTTGCGCTTGCGAGCGCGCCCGTGTTCGCAACGTGCCTGCGCGGAGACCAGAACAATTCTTGCAAGCGCAATTCCATTGCGGAAACCCGCCGCCCGCGGCTGAGCCGAGGATTTTGATGTGCATGAAGAGAGGCTCCGTAAGACGAGACGCGGGGACGGGCGGAAAAATCGCGCGACACCTAGCAGTATAAACGCAAAACAGCCCGCCTCAGCCCTGGGTGAAGCTAGGGAGTGAAAGGCGGGCCTTAAGAAGAAATGCGATTAGAGTTCGGCGTTGGCGTACGAGCTGATTTCGCAATTGAGGTCGATCTCTTCGTGCTGCGGTGTGGTCCATTCCATGGGCGCCGCTCCTTTAGCCTAGAATCCAAGACCGGGAGACAGTATCACAGGTCACAAAAGAAGGGAATACGGACTAAGCCCCGGCAAGCCCCGGCCAGGCGGTTTGCGAGCTGAGGACGAGCTACTACATATAGACAAAATGAAGAGAGGGAATCGCAGCGGGTCGTAGTGGTGTTGAACAGTACTGTTGGGAACGAAATTCAACAAAATTTGCACAGAGGAAGAGAATTTCCCTTGACAACTTTGCGAATAAGCCTAAGATGTGGCAGAAAGTGGTAAAAAGTGGCTGATAGTAGAGTTAAGTAGGGTGTCCTAGAGGGCAGTGGTGGATTTGGGCATACTCATCCTCCAACGAAGTGGGCGAAATGAAGCTGCGGGGCAATTGTCAGGCAAAGGTGGACGAGAAGGGTCGGTTGAAGATACCCGCCGTGTTTCTCGAAGCGCTCCGGGAGTATGGGACACAGTTCTATATCACCAGCACGACCGGTGATCGGGCCCGCATTTACCCGATGCCGGTATGGTCCGAGATTGAGAACAAGCTGGAGAAGCTGCCCAGCACGGACAAAGTAAAGCGCAAATTTTTGTTTCACACAAGTTATTACGGGCAAGCGGTAGAGATTGATGGGCAGGGGCGAGTACTGATACCTACGGTTTTGCGCGAGTCGGCGCAGACCAAGGGTGATGTGGACGTGTTCGGACAGTTGGACCACCTGGTGGTGATGAACCACACGAGGGTCCTGGACGAGATGAAGAGCGAGCCGTATACGGATGCGGATGATGACGCGTTGAAGAGTTCCGGGATTTAGTACCGGCAAGTTGTAGGCGGGGCGGCAAGGCGAGCAGGGCGAGGCAATTGGGCGCACCACATATACCGGTGCTGTTGGATGAGGTGCTGGAATGGCTGGCCATAAAGCCGGAAGGAGTTTACGTAGACGCCACGACCGGAGCGGCGGGGCATTCGGCAGCCATCGCCGCGCGCTTATCGTCAGGCCGGTTGATCAGCCTGGACCGGGACGCACAGGCGCTGCAGATCGCACGGGAGCGGCTGAAAGAATTTGGGAGTCGAGTGAGTTTCGTACACGCGCCGTTCTCGAGGATTGCGGAGGCCGTACAAGAGTTGGGGATAGCGATGGTGGACGGGGTCTTGGCCGACTTGGGAGTTTCGAGCATGCAGCTTGACCGTCCGGAGCGAGGGTTTTCGTTCCGCGAGGGAGGGCCGTTGGATATGAGGATGAGCAGCGGGCAGCTGGAAGAAGACACGCTGACGGCCGAAGAGATTGTGAATCGATGGTCGGAGAAGGAACTAGCCGACCTGCTCTACCGGGAAGCGGAAGAGCACGATTCCAGGAGAATCGCCAGAGGGATAGTGAAAGCGCGACCGATCAGGGATACCGCGCACCTGGCAACGGTTGTGGCAGGCGTCCGGAAGCAATGGGGAAGGCAGAGACTGCATCCCGCAACAAAAACGTTTCTGGCGCTGCGGATAGCGGTGAATCGAGAGTTGGAGGAACTCGGGCAGTTTCTTTTTCGGACTCCTGCCACATTAAATTCAGGGGGCCGGTGGGTGGTGCTGACATACCACTCGAGGGAAGACCGGCCAGTGAAGCACGCGTTCCAGGAAGGGCAAAGAGCGGGAACGCTGAAGGTGCTGACGAAACATGTGCTTGTGCCGAGCGTGGCAGAGCAGGAAGCAAACCCGAGATCGCGAAGCGCGAAACTCCGGTGCGCGGAGAAGGTGTGAGATGGTACGCAAGAGCAAGAAGAAGCCGGTGATGATGGAGTTTCAGACCGTGAAACGCATTGATAATTCGCGGCTGGTGCGGCACGTGGAGCCGGCGAAGATGCGCGGTCTGTACAAAACGGCGGCGCTGGGCGGGATCGTGGCGATCTTCTTCATGCTTTACATCTACCAACACTTTCGCTGCATCGATTTGAGCTTCCAACTGGAAGAGATGAAGGCCAAGCAGCAATCGGCGCAGTCGTAC
>Ga0210401_10005405_pt1 | contig 13140 bp, 10 predicted proteins | sample IncBWH32MmetaG_FD_150866 | JGI IMG/M metagenome (GOLD analysis project Ga0210401, IMG submission 150866) | Forest soil microbial communities from Barre Woods Harvard Forest LTER site, Petersham, Massachusetts, United States - Inc-BW-H-32-M | ecosystem: Environmental > Terrestrial > Soil >... | reverse complement strand
ATTACGTGCTGGTGAATGCGGAGACGGACAAGATCCTTTATCGAAATGGAATTTTCACACTGAAGGCGGGGCCGTTTCTCGACACCGGGAAAACGTACGACCCATCCGGATATTTTGGATCGCCGAAATGGCTGTGGGATACGGGAGTGCAGGCGAAGATTCGAGTGCTCGGGGGAGTGCAGATTGTTCTTGGGTACGGAAAGGATTTGCGCTCCGGCAGAAATTCGTTCTTCACGACGGTCACGAAGTAACGCGTCGAAAGCGGTCAGGGGGGCTCAGGTGTTTTGGCCCTTGCGGAGATTCGCGGCGAGAGCCTCGACCTGGGCGCGGGTTTCGTGGAGCGTGCCAGAGCAATCGATGGTATAGCTGGCGCGCTTCAGTTTTTCTTTCATGGGAAGCTGTACGGCTATGCGGCGGAGGGCTTCCGTTTCGCTCATGCCGCGAGCGCGAAGACGTTCGAGTTGTTGTTCCGGCGTGCACCAGGTGACGACGAGACCGTCGAGCCTTGCGGACATGCCGGCTTCGATGAGCAACGCGGCTTCGACGAAAGCAGCTGAGTGAACCCCGCTTTTTTGCCATTCTTCGAGCTGGTGGAAAATGATTTGGTCAACGCGCGGATGAAGGATGGCGTTGAGGTGCGCGAGCTTCGCGGGATCGGCGAAGACGATGGCCGCGAGTTTGTGGCGGTCGATGTGGTCGGAGGAGTCGGCTAGATCGGCGCCGAAGGATTGCAGAATTTCGTCGTGAGCGGCTTGGCCGGATTCCATGAGTTTGTGCGATATGGAATCGGCGTCGAGAACGGGGAAGCCGAGTTCGCGGAGAATTGCCGCGACAACGCTTTTGCCGCTGGCGATGCCGCCGGTGAGGCCGAGTTTCAGCATTGAATCGCGCGACTCCTTCGGTAGAGCGGCCTGCCTTCCAATAATAAAATTCCAATCAGAGATTTTAGGAGCGCGCGACGGCGGCGCTGGAGGCGCGGCGGAGGCGGGCGGCTTTCACCGTGTTGCTCATGAGCATGGTGATAGTCATGGGGCCGACGCCGCCAGGAACGGGCGAAAGCGCGCCGGCAACCTGGATGGTGTCGGGATGAACGTCGCCGATCAGGATGTTGCCCTTGGCGCGGAATTTTTCGAGGCGCGCCGGAAAATTGCGCAGGAGTTGCGCGGCTTCGGCGGCGTCGGTGACCTTGTTGGTGCCGACGTCGACCACGGTGGCGCCGGGCCTGATCCAATCAGGCTGCACGAAGCCTGCTCTGCCAATGGCAGCGACGAGAATGTCGGCGCTGCGAATGACATTGGGAAGATCACGCGTTTTCGAATGGCAAATTGTGACGGTGGCGTTGGCGTGGAGCAAAAGCAGCGCCATGGGCTTGCCGACAATGTCGCTGCGGCCGAGGACGACAGCGTGGGCGCCTTCGATGGGAATTTTATTGCGCCGAAGCATTTCCATACAGCCAGCGGGCGTGCAGGCGACGAGGCCGGGCCGATTGCTGACGAGCCTGCCCATGTTGACGGGATGGAAGCCATCAACGTCCTTCGCGGGATCGACCGATTCGAGGACGCGTTTCGAATCGATCTGCGAAGGAAGAGGAAGTTGGATGAGGATGCCGTCGACATTGTCGTCGGCGTTAAGGTCGCGGACGAGCTGCAGCATATACTCGGTGGAAACGTTGGCGGGCGGAGTGTGCAGCCAACTGGCCATGGCGAGCTGTTCGCTGGCGGCGATTTTGCTTTTGACGTAGATCTGCGAGGCGGGATTTTCGCCGACGAGCACGGCGGCGAGGCCGGGGCGTATGCCCTGCGCGTGGAGCTTGGCTATTTCAGATTTCAGTTCGGAGAAGATTTCGTCACGAATTTTCTGGCCGTCTAGGATGCGTGCGGGCATTGAGGGTTCACTTTCGATTGAGCAGATAGAGGAATGATAGCATGCGAGAAGAAGCAATGAAGCAACGAGGCAACGAAGCAATCCCGCCGCGGGATTAGAGGGCGCTCAGGGAAATCAGGGCAGTCATCGTGTGCGCCTGAGCGGGAGCCAGGGTAACGGCGTGGTCGCCGACGTTGCAGGTTTCGACGCAGACAAAGTGGCGCCACTCGTCGTGGCCGAGGTCGGACATGGCTTTTGCCTTTTCTGACCACGGATTCCAGGCAACGGTGTCGCGGGAATCTTCCTTGGCGACGAGAATGTGGCGGCGCCCCGCGGGATCTTCGATCTCAACCGTGGCAAGCGTGTTGCGGTATATGCGATCGGTCTCCACGGAGAGCACGACGTCTCCGCGCTGGTGCTTCTCGCGCTGGGCGTCGGTTTTGTCAACATACACGACGCCGTTCAATCCACGTAATTTCGTGGCCGCAACGTTGCCAACGCGAAAGTAGGAGTGGAGCGCTTCCTCGAAACGGAAGGAAGAAGTGCCGTGGTTGGTTACGATTAGCTCGAGACGCAATTGTTCGCCAAACGTCGCGCAGAAAAGCAGATGAAAATCGCCGAACCAGGTTTTGCAGGTGGCTTCGTCGGCGGAGGTGGAAAGAGCGACGGTGACGTCGTGATCCGCGTGGGTGATCCCTTCGAGTTGCCAGGATTTCGTGCGCACCAGTCCGTGCGCCGGCGAACGCGGATCTTCGGCGCGCGTGGAGAACCATGGAAAACAGACCGGAACGCCGCCGCGAATCGCAGTACCGTCCTGCCACTTTGATTTCGAACTGACGTACAGGACTTCTTCGGCGTCGGCAGGTTTCCACGAACTGACGTGCGCTCCATGCAGGTAAATTTCGCCAGAGGCGCGTGGCGCCGTGACCCGGATGCAAGGGAGGCCGCCGCGGCCATCCACGATTTTGGCGATGCCGGGAATTTCAAAGCGGCGATTTAAATCGCTCAGGGGAGCAGGCGTTGCCATCGGGAAACCTCCTTGCTAAACAGGCCGCCAGCGGCACGAAAGCAGACGCCCAAAGTAGCATAAATACCTTGAATTGCGCGTAAAGGAATGCGGGATAATCGCGATTGAAACCAATCGAGCCCTGCGGACTCTAATCAAGCAGAGGTGTCAGGATGCCGATTTTCGGGGATGATGGCGGAAGGCGGGCGAAGGAGAAAGAGGCGAGGGCCGAGGGGCGCCTTCCTCCGGGACAATCGTTGACGATCAAATGGCCCGTGCTGCACTACGGTAGCGTGCCACAGTTTGACGCGGCGAAATGGGATTTCAAGATTAGCGGCCTAGTGGAGACGCCGCTACGCCTCACATGGGAAGAATTTCGCGCGCTGCCGCAGGTGGAATCCACCAGCGATTTTCACTGCGTGACGCGCTGGAGCCGCCTGGACAACCGGTGGAAGGGCGTGCGGTTCACGGACGTGCTGCAACGCGCGAAGGCCAAGCCGGAAGCCGAATACGTTTTGGTGCTTGCCGAAGAGGGCTACACGTCGAATATTCCTCTGAAAGATCTGCTGCGGCCGGATGTAATGTTCGCGTTCGAGCACGACGGCGAGCCACTGACAGCGGAGCACGGTGGGCCGCTGCGGCTGATCGTGCCACATCTCTACGCCTGGAAAAGCGTGAAATGGGTGCGTGGGTTCATGCTGCTGGATCACGACCGGCTGGGTTTCTGGGAGCGCAACGGGTATCACACATACGGCGATCCCTGGAAAGAACAGCGCTATTCAGGACAATGATTTAGCAAGGCCAATGGAATAGAAAACGGAAACGCCCAGGTTATTCTCCGGCGTTTTCGTTTGGGATCTAGTGGCTATTACTTGGTACTGCGGACGACTTTGCCGTTTTTCATGACGAAGTTTACTTTGCGCAGCGACTCCATGTCCTGGAGCGGGTCACCGGGCATGGCGATGATGTCGGCAAATAGGCCGGGGGCAATCGCGCCTCGCTCCTTGGAAATGCGCAGGAGTTCCGCGCCGTTAGTGGTCATAGCTTTCAGCATATCTGCGGGAGTGACGCCCGCGGCGCGCCACACGGCCAGATAATCGAACATCATATCCGCGCGCGTGCGGCCGGTCATTCCCGTAACGGTATCCGAACCGAAAGCCATCTTGACGCCAATTTTGTTGGCGCGGCTCAGCCGGTCGATGATTTTATTGCCGAGTTTGTTAGCGTCCGCCAGAGTCTCGTTGGATGGGTTGAGCCCTGCAAGGTGCTCTGCGGGGAAATCGGTCCCGACAAGGAACGTGCCCTTTTCTTTCATGAGCTTGAGCTGATCGTCGGTCAAGTTGAAGCCATGCTCGATGGAATCCGCGCCACCGCGGATTACGTTGTCCGCGGCGCGGCCACCGTAAACGTGAACGGCAAGCGCGCGGCCAGCGTTGTGTGCCTCATCGGTTGCGGCGCGAATCTCCTCTTCCGTATAGAAATAATCGCTGTTGTCGCTGGCGAGCTTGATCAGGTCCGCGCCATAGTAGATGTTTTCGTGGATCGCCTTCCGGATTTCTTCGATGCTGTCGGCGTCAATATATTCATGAAGCCAAAAGGAACCGACTTCCTCCGGCACACCCTTGGATTGGCCGCCGAATGGGCCGATGATCTTGCCGGCGCATTGCAGGGTGGGCCCGTCGAACCAGCCTTCCCGGTAGGCCTTCTTCAGATCGTTGCAGGTGTAATCGGCCTCGTTGCCGACATCGCGCACGGTAGTAAAGCCAGCGTTAAGAAAAATTTGCCCCGTATGCAAGCCACGAAGGGCGCGGAAGGGAGAAGACTCCCTCAAATACATCGCTTCGAACGGAGCCCTGCCGGGAATTTCCTGGAAGGTGATGTGCGTGTGCGCGTCAATCAGGCCGGGCATTACCCATTCTTTAGACAGATCGACGACCAGCGCGTCTTTGGGAATCGCGAGGCTTGCGCCGACAGCAGTGATCTTTCCGTTTTCGACGAGAATAATCTGGTCCTTGCTGGTGGTGCCCTTGGCGGGATCGAGCAAATTCCCTGCCCGAATCGCGATGGTTTGCCCGGCAGCCGGCAGAATAAAGGCAAAAAAGAGAACGAAAAACTTTCGAAGCATGTGGTTTCCCCTGAACAGACGGCGCGCAGTATACCATGCGAATGAAAGCGGCGAGGACGGCTTAATTTCGCGAAGTCCGCGGAGCCGCCGGGCAAACGAACATTTCGACAAAGCTTAGACTTCTCTAAGGCGAACGCGACGCGGGCCGAAGGCGATCAGGCGTGGCGGAATATCGCGCACGAATGGAATCTTTGCGAAAAGACGAAGCTGCCAGGGCGCGTTTCCAGCTTCCGCGGTATTCAGGGCACCCGCGATGATTCGCTTTTGCAGGAACGATTGCGCGGATTGGACAAAGCGAGTGGGCCATTCACGCTGGCGCTGCACTTCGGCGAGGTCGGCATCGGAAACGCGGCCGGATTTCAGCCGGGCCGAGAGCACGTTGGCGGCAACTACCGCGTCCTGAATCGCGTAGTTGATGCCAACGCCGCCCACGGGAGACATCACATGGGCGGCATCGCCGATCAGCAGCAGTCCCGGCTTGTGCCAAACCGGGCAGCGGCTGGACTCAACGGAGAGCAAGGTGAGTTGATGCCAGTCGGTGAGCGACTCAGCGTGAGGCGCAAAACGGGGTTCGATCGCCGCGATGCTTTTGCGAACAGCTTCAACGCCGGCGCTGTGGAGCTGATGGTATTGCCCTTTGGGAAAGACCATCGCCGCCTGCCAGTATTCGTTGCGCTCCAGAAGAATGAAGATGCGCCCGCCTCCGATTCCGCCGAACGCTCCGCCGACAATTTCGGGTTCATTGGGTAATTTGGGAAGGCGGAACCACAGCACATCCATCGGAGGGGAAGTCTTAATCGGCTCAAAGCCAGCCAGGCGGCGCAGCACAGAAAAACGGCCATCCGCGCCAACCGTAAGCGGCGCGCGAATTTCGTGGGGGCCGTCCGGAGCGAGGTAGTGTACGCCGCGAATTGTTCCGCTTTCCTCCAGAAGCCGGTTCACGTTGGCATGCATCACGAGTTTAAACGAAGGACATTTGGCCGCCTCGCGGGTTATGAATTCGAGGAAGTGCACCTGCGGTACAAGCAGGATGTAGGGGAATCGCGTTTTAAGCCGGCCCAGATCAAACGGGCGAAAGGTGCCATCGGCAAACTTGAGCGTCGGCCCGGAAATTTTGGTGTGGGGGATTTCGTGGAGTTTGTCCGCCAGGCCAATCTGGTCGAGGATTTCGAGAGTTGACGGATGAATGGTGTCGCCACGGAATTCGCGGTCGAAGTCCTTGTGCATTTCAAGCAGCGTCACGGGAATGCCGCGGCGCGCGAGGAGCAACGACAGCATCGCGCCCGCGGGACCGCCGCCAACCACGCAGCAGGAAGTTTCCTGGACGTCTCGGAGCTCCTCGTCCGCGGAACGGGTGGAAGCAGTTGGCGGGGCGGCCATCAAGTGTTTCACCTCGGTCCAGAAATTCTTACTCTCTAACTCTGAGGAAGAATATTGAGCCTGTGCAGGAATCTAACGGGAATCGCGCGAGTTGGCAAGAATCGGGATGCGGTTGTACGGCCGGGAAAGTGGTGGGGAGATCATTTGAAGGGAGCGCATTCACAGTTTTGCAACACGAAGTCAAATATAATGCGGCCATGCAAATACAGAAAATGGGACGTTGGTTTTTGGGAATGATGCTGCTGATAGTTGTGCCCGGAGAGATCCCCGCACAAACGGGACCACCTGCGCAGACACCAAGGCAATTGCCTAATGGAAAGTTGCTTGGCGAAGTGCCGGGTGACCCGCGGCCGACGAATAATTTCCCCACGGCGGCGGTGGTTTCGCCGGACGGGCGGTTTGCTGTGCTGCTGCACAGCGGCTTTGGCGCGTACACATCAGGCGAAATGCAGTCGCTGACAGTCTTGAACCTCGAAACGAATGATTTGCGTGATTTTCCGGACGACCGGCTGGGCAAGCGGGCAAAGCAGACGTATTTTCTCGGGTTGGCTTTCAGTGTGGACGGCAGACACCTGTACGCGTCGATGGCGTCGCTGACCGACCCACTGGGAAAAGAGAAGGGAAGCACGGGAAATGGGATCGCCGTTTACGGTTTCGAAAACGGAATGGTAACGCCAGAGAGATTTCTGCCGCTGTCGCCGCGTGCGACGCTGCCGCGCGGGAAAGTGCGGCGTGAGCAGTTCCAGGATGTAACTTATCCGGCTGGGCTGAGCGTAGGGATGAGCGGCGGAGAAGAGCGCATCCTGGTAGCGTGCAACGGTTCCGATGAAGCGGTTCTGCTCAGCACTTCTGATGGGAAAATTGTGCACCGCTTCGATCTTTCGACCTACAAGCGCATACCGGGAGCGCTGCCGTATACGGCGGTGATGACGCGCGACGGCAGGCGGGGATTCGTTTCGATGTGGAACGCGTCGGCGGTAGCGGAACTTGATCTCGTGAAGGGCACGGTGCTGCAATTTATTTCACTGCGTAAGCCCGCTGCGCCGCTTGCCGGTGGATCGCATCCGACCGCATTGCTGCTCAGCCACGACGATTCACGCCTGTTTGTGGCGCTGACGAACCGCGACGAGATCGATGCGCTGGATACAAAGACGGGGAAGGTTGTATACACGCTCTCCACGAAATTGCCGGGTCAAAAATATGGAGGCAGCGATCCCGAGAGCCTGGCGCTCTCCCCAGACGGGAAGACGCTATTTTCGGCGGACGCGATTTCCGACACGGTGGGCGTGTTCGATTTAAGCCAGCCGGGTGGGGGCAATCGGGAGCGGGCGGCGGGATTTATCCCCACGGAGTTTTATCCGACCGTAGTGGTTGCCACGGCGAACGATCTGCTCATCGGCAGCGCGAAGGGCCGAGGTTCAGGGCCGAATCCCGTGGCGACAAAAACGAAAGCCAGTGGCGAGCCGCAATATCCATATAACCCTGCGATGACGCACGGATCGCTGGCCCGGATTCAGGTTGTGGACATCCCGGGGAAACTTGCGGAGTGGACCACGCAGGCAAGGGGAATGAATGCCGCGCAGGGGAATGTGGACAAAGTTCCCTTCGCGTCCGGACAGAATAAGATCAAACACGTGATTTACATCATCAAGGAGAACCGCACCTACGATCAGATTTTTGGCGACTTGGGGGCAGGAGATGGCGACGCTTCCCTGGCGATGTACGGAGAAGAGATTACGCCCAACCAGCACAAGCTGGCGCGGCAATTCGGTGTGCTGGACAATTTTTACGACAGCGGCGACGTTTCGGGTGATGGGCATGTGTGGTCGACTTCGGCTTCGATTTCGGACTACGTGGAAAAGACCTGGCCCATCGGCTATCGCAGCCACGAACATACGTATGACTCCGAAGGCCAGTTGCTAGGGGGCATTTCCGCGGACGACGATCTTCCCGACGCGGGCGAACCGACCGGCGGGTATCTCTGGAAAAATTTTTCGAACCACGGAATTTCGTACCGGCATTATGGCGAATACATCGTTTCGCGCTGGTGCAATGCCGAAGAGAAAGGCAAGTTGCCAGCCAGCGGCCCTCCCAAAGTTACAGGAGCGGCCTGCGCGAGGGCGGTGATCAAGAAAGGCGAGCCGCTGGAGAAAAACGTGGGCGACCCGCATGGCGGCCCGAGCCCGTACCCATGGGATATTCCTGTGCTTTCTCGAAATATCGCTTCGCAAGCGAAGTTGCGCGGGCACTTCGATCTGTCCTATCCCGATTTTGAAGTTGCTTATCCGGATCAGTTGCGTGTGGACGAGTTTTTGAACGAGTTTGCCGGTTTCACGGTCTCGCGCAAGGTGGGCAAGGACACAATGCCGCAATTCATTCTGCTGCGGCTGCCGAACGATCACACGGCGGGAGGGAAGAAGGGCAAGCCGAAGCCATCGGCTTCGGTGGCGGATAACGATCTGGCGGTGGGCCGCGTCGTCGAAGCGATTTCGAACAGCGCATATTGGGACGATACGGCCATCGTGATTCTTGAAGACGACGCTCAGGACGGGCCGGACCATGTGGATTCGCACCGCAGCATCGCGCTGGTGATCAGCAAATATGCGCCGCTCGCGGAATCGCAAGACGCGAAGGGCGGCGCTTTTGTGGATCATCATTTTTATACGACGGTGAACATGGTGCGCACGATCGAGGCCTTACTCGGCGCGCCGCCCATGAACGCCAACGATTCGCGCCCCGCCGTCATGGCCCCGCTCTTCAGCGGTCCAGGCACGCAACCGGCCTTTCACGCCGATTATCGCAACCGCGACAACGGGTTGCTCTATGAGATGAACACGAAGGAGTGGAAGGCAGGAAGAAATCTCGATTTCAGCCACGCCGACGCGGCCGACAACGCGGTCCTGAACAAATTCCTGTGGGAAGACCGCATGGGTTCAACGCCGATGCCCGCGCCGCAACACAACGTCTTCCCACCGCCTGATAAAACCCCGGGTGCTCGCGAACTGCACGAAAGAAATGAGGAAGACTAAAAGACTCCAAGGAATAAAGGAAACGCCCGGGACTAGCCCGGGCGCCTTGTTTCAAGAAGAGAGGCGGCGGAAAGCCGCCGCTGCCTAGTAGAAATCGTACTGTTCCCAGTGCAGGGTGGCGTCGGACTGGATGATGATGAGCTTGTGTGAGTTCTGCTCGAGCTTACCCTTCGGGAATTTCCACCTCGACATAAGCGCCGGGTGTTGCGGCGTTCACAGCAGCCACTACCCTATCAACATGCTGCCGCAGCACCGGCCATTGCGGATTGCCGAGCACGACGAGTGCGATTGTACGAATCGCCAGATTTTGCTGGTAACACATATTTTTGTCGGGAGTGAGGAATACTTCAAATCCAGCCTCTTCAGCCGCCTTCAATAATTCTCCGTTCTTGAGTTCCTCCCACCCCCGCTGGGCGGTTGTTTGGACCACATGTCCTTTGAGGAATTTGCGGATGGGGACAGGAGTCCCCTGGTCAAAGAGGACCAACATCAGCGAGTAAGCGTGGAAGAAGGCGCATTATCAAGGCTCCGGGCAGCAAATTCAATAACAGCCTTAACCTGGTCGCGATCCAGCCCCTCGAACCACTCCATAATGTCATCGATGTTGGCGCCGGCTTCCAAATTCTCGAAGATGACGGAGACCGGCATGCGCGTGCCGCGGAGTACCCAGGCGCCGCTTACCTTCCCAGGCACGCTTTCCACCGCGGGGCATTGTGACCAATCCAGAGCGGGCATACGAACCCCTTCCTTTCGTTCATCGTACACCGGTTCTTGAGTTCCGAGAAGCATCCGAAACAAAACGCCCGGGCCAGAAGGCCCGGGCGTTTCGCTTCTCGAAGAGGGGGCGTAAAGCCGCCCCTACTCAGTAGATGTCGTATTGCTCCCAGTGGAGCGTGGCGTCGGACTGGATGATGATGTGCTTGTGCGAGTTCTGCTCGAGTTCGTCGATCAGGATGGACTCGCGGGTCTTCAGTGCCTTGGCAATTTCCGGGTGTACGCGGAGGGTGAGGTTCGGGCCTTCGTGATCGGTGACGGCCATCTTGCGCGCTTCGGACTGAATTTCGTAGCAAAGCGTGGGGATGGACTTGACCATTCCGGAGCCGGTGCAATACGGGCAGGGCTGGCAGAGCACGCGCTCCAGCGCCTGCTTGGTGCGCTTGCGGGTGATGCAGACCAGGCCGAACTCATTGAACGAAAGCGCTTTGGACGGCGCCTTGTCTTGCTCGAGAGCCATCTGCAGCGCGCTTAACACCTTTTCGCGGTTGCGGCGTTCTTCCATGTCAATGAAGTCCACCACAATGATGCCGCCCAGGTCGCGCAGGCGAATCTGCCGCACGATTTCCTTCACGGCTTCGAGGTTGGTCTTGACGATGGTGTCTTCGAGGCGAATGGAGCCTTTGCCGACGAACTTGCCGGTGTTGACGTCAATGGCGACCAGCGCTTCGGTGTGGTTGATGACGATGTAACCGCCGGACTTCAGCCAGACCTTGGCGCGGAGAGCCTTGTCGAGTTCATGCTGGATGCCGAACTCCTCGAAGATTGGCTGCTCTTTGGTATAGAGCTTGACCTTGTTGACTAGCTTCGGTTGGAAGCGGCTGACGAATTCGACGACCTTGCCGTATTCCTCTTCGTTGTCAATCCAGATGCCGGTGAAATCGTCGCTGACGTAATCGCGAAGAATGCGCTCGACGAGGTTCAGGTCGCGGTGAAGCAGCGCGGGAGCCTTGCGCTCCTCGTGCTTCTGCTTGATTTCGTTCCAGGTCTTGCCGAGGAACTCGATGTCGGTGCGAATTTCGTCATCGGTGGCGCCGCCGGCAGCCGTGCGCACTATGAAGCCGCCGGGATAGCTGCCGCGCGCTTCGCCGACGAGGCGGCGGAGTCGCGAGCGGTTTTCCGCGCTGGCAATCTTGCGCGAAACGCCAATGTGGTCAATCGTCGGCATGTACACCAGGAAACGGCCGGGAAGCGCAACGTGGCTCGTGATGCGCGCGCCCTTTTTGCCGAGGGGTTCCTTGGCGATCTGGACGACGACGTCCTGCCCCGCCTTCAGCATTTCGGAGATCAGCTGAGGCCGGCGAGAAGGAGCGTGTCCGCCGTGATGCCCGCGATGCGGGCCGTGGCCACCGCGACGCTCGAATCGCCCACGGCCGCGATCACCGCCACGATCGGGACCGCGATCTGGGCCACGGTGGGGACGGTCGGAGCGCCCATCGGGGCGTCCGCCGCGTCCGCGGAAACCGCCGCGATCGCCGCCGCGGTCGCGTCCGCCGCGCTGCGGGCGCTGGAAACGGGAACGCGGATTGGTGCCAATGCGGGCAAAATCTTCGCGCGGCGCGCTGGGATTGCGCGGACCGCGAGTTTCGCCGGGCAAAAGGATGGTGTCGTCTTCAACGACGGCTTCGACGGTGGTGCCGTCCGCCGCCACCGTAGCTGACAAAGTTTCCGCCGCGACGTGTTCGATAGCTTCATCGTGAGCTAGATCGGCGCGCTCGGCTTCGGTCAGCTCCGCTCGATTTTCCGTCGCGTGGTCTTCCTCGCCGGCTTCCTCATGATGTTCGGCATGGCCGGATTCGGCCGCAAACTGCGTTTCGTGGGCTTCCTCTTCCGCGTCTTCGCGGTCTTCGCGTTCTTCACGCTCATCCTGTTCTTCTTCGGATTCTTCCTCGTGGTGGCCGTGCTCTTCGTGCTCGGCAATTTCGTGCGCTTCATGTAGCGCTTCGGCTTCATCCTCGTCAAAATCCGCGCCACCGACAAGGGAGTCGGCTTCGGCGCGCGCCTGGGTCTCTTCGTGTTTGGCTTCGACCAGGCGAGCGGAGAGAGAGACTGCCTCTTCATCGCTAAGGGCAGCGGCGCCATTGCTAGCCGGCCCCGTGGGGGTCTGTTCTACGTGATGCTGCGCAGCGGCGGCCAGGGCTTCTTCCGCGGCTTCCGCGGCATGCTCTTCGGTGGCAGATTCTCCAGTGGCCGCATCCGCTTCCGCTTCCGTATCGGCCAGAACCCAATGCGGCAAGCTGCCGGAGAAACGCCGGGGCGTTCCCGTTCCAGGTTGCAGGCCGACGGCGGGACGTGAGGGGGTCTGCTCATAATCGGGCTGCCGCTCCTCAGGTTCGTGATCGCCGAGCGGCTCGACCGGAGGAGGCACGGGGCGCGCGCGATACTTCGCAAGCGATTCGCCCGGCAGAACTATGTCGTCTTCTTGTTTTTCAACGGGAGCGCTGGGGCTGCGATCGTTCGAAGGGCGCCGGTTGTCGTAACTCCCGCGATTATCGCGGTCACCCTGCGGAGAGGCATATTTCGATGGAGGCAAATTGCGGCCGCCGCCCTGTCCGTGCGGACGCCGATCCCTGTCGCCGCCACCGCCACCGCTTCCGCCGCGCCGCCGTCCAAATCGTCCGCGGCGCCCACCGCGTCCGCGATCCCTGTCGCCGCCCCGATCTCCGCCTCGGTCGTTTCCCTGCGGGCGATCGTTGCCGATGCGCGGAGGATAGTTGCGGGTCGGATTGTAGCTGGGTGCGAAATTCTGCGGCGCGGAAGCGTTCGAGTCCGGCTGACGCTCGTCGAGGTCGCTGCCTTCGGCAGGCTGGCCTTCCGAGCGGCCATCACCCTCGTGCTGTTCGGTTGCCCCGTGAAATTCTTCCGATAAACCATGGACGTGGCTGTGCCCATGCTCTTCGCGCGGCTCGTCCAGAGAAATGGTCTCCTCATGGATCGTGCGCGTGGACAGGGTTTCACCCGGC
>Ga0210401_10005404_pt1 | contig 13142 bp, 10 predicted proteins | sample IncBWH32MmetaG_FD_150866 | JGI IMG/M metagenome (GOLD analysis project Ga0210401, IMG submission 150866) | Forest soil microbial communities from Barre Woods Harvard Forest LTER site, Petersham, Massachusetts, United States - Inc-BW-H-32-M | ecosystem: Environmental > Terrestrial > Soil >... | reverse complement strand
ATCGTATCCGATCAATCCGTAGTGTGCTCACAAGAACGATATCGCGATCATAATCGCTGCCGCAGGGCGTCGAACCGCCGGTGAGTCCCGTATTTGCGGCTTGCATTATGACGATCTTGTTTGAAGCGATACAGGCGCTGACGACTCTCCACTGCTCGACCAGATTGCGTGGTCGGACGACCGCCAAGACTGGACCGCCGCCAAATCGGAAGCCCGTCCGATAACGAAGCGTGTTGTTGAGCTTGGTAAGTACGTGGCGACGGCCAACGATCGACCTGAGTTGGTCAGCAAGGCTCAATTTGTCATACCGTTCTGCAGGTGTTCTTGGCGAATAGAACCTGAGTTATAACCGCAAGGACCCACAGGCCCGTCTGGCAATAACACGCCTGGTTTTGCCTGCACCGCAGGTCCATACCGCAGGAATTTCATCCCAGCTCCATAACTACAGCGTCCATCCGCCGTCGATTACGAAAGTTTGTCCCGTGGTAAAACTCGATTCATCAGACGCGAGATACAGTGCCAACATTGCGATTTCCTCCGGGCGGCCCAAACGACCCATCGGCTGCCGAAAAATGAATTGGGCACGCGCTTTATCGACATCGCCAAGTGAAGCGATCCGCTGCTCAAGTGAAGGCGATTCGACAGTACCGGGGCAGATAGCGTTGCATCTTATCCCTTTGCCGATATAGTCGATCGCTATCGCTTTCGTAAGTCCAATGACCGCTGCTTTGGTGGCTCCGTACACAAACCTATTCGGTGCCCCCTTGATGCTTGAGGCGGCCGAAGCCATGTTTATGATGCTTCCCGCCCTGGCTTCCAACATTCGTGGCAGGAAAACGCGCGTTAATCGGAACATCGACCTCACGTTTAAATCGAATGAATGGTCCCAATCGTCGTCGGAGCACTCCAAAATAGTGCCTTGATGAACAAAACCGGCACAATTGAATAGAACGTTCACCGTTCCAACTTGCGCCGGTAGTCTTTGGATTGCTTCCGGGTCGAGCACATCCAATTGTCGCGGCCTGATGCGGGGATCGAGTTTGACAAGGGTTGTCAATGCTGTCTCATTTATGTCTGTGGCCCAGACGGTTGCACCGGCCTCTGCGAAGGCGAGGGCTGTCGCACGACCAATCCCTTGACCAGCAGCGGTGATCAGCACGCTTTTCTCTGCCAATCGTCCGTTCATTCTTTGTCCTCTCTAACTCCGTTCAGCGCAGCGTTTATGGGCGCCTTGCCTACACTTCTAATGATGCGTTCCAGCGCTGCGGAAATTTCTTCCGGACGTTTGGAGGCGTCCAAGGTTCTAAGAGAACGCGTGCGACGGTAGTATTCACAGACGGGACGGGTTTCCCGTTCATAGTTTGCGATTCTCCGGCGAACTACTTCAGGTTCATCATCCGTGCGCTGAACCAGCTTCCCACCGTCGCAATCACAAATGCCGGGGATTTTGGGTGGATTCTCGAGGAGGTTGTAGGACTCACCGTTCACACTGCAGGTCCAACGCCCTGAAAGTCGAAGGAACAATCTTTCGGATCCGACCTGAAACTCTATAGCGATTGGACGTGACAATCCCCGGTCTTCAATCATCCTGTCTAGAGTGATTGCTTGCGGAACGGTCCGAGGAAAACCATCGAACACGCATAGCCGTATGCCCGAATAGGTGTTCAATTTCTCTTCAACAAGACCATTCACGACGGTGTCTGGAATAAGATCACCGTGAGCCATCAAAGGTTGCGCCATGCGGCCCAATCGAGTCCCTTTCGCCACCGCTTCACACAGCAAACTTCCTGTCGAAATGTGTCGAAAGCCGTGGCGCAAAGACAGGAATCTAGCTTGTGTGCCTTTTCCTGCGCCGGGAGGACCGATAAAAATCAGTGCTCGATCAAAATTCACCAGATCTCTCTCTATCGGCAAATCGACTTGGTATTCTCGCTACATAGCACGGCGGTTGTTTTAAGGCAGTATCCGGGCACACCAATTCGCTCGCGCGGATTGACTGCCATGCAAAAGCTGCACGCAAATGTTCTGTCGGAATGTTAGACGCTTAGCGCGCTAGAGCGCGACGCGAACATGATCGGCGACCGCAGCCAGATTGAAGACCTCGCTAGCAGTCCCGCTCATAACCTGTTGGTATGTCACCGAATCGAGGTCGAGCGCCTTGTATTTTGCGATCTCGACCGGTACATTGCTGGGCAAATCCGCTCCCATCATGACTCGGTTCGCCCCGATCGAAGAAATCATCCATCGAATGTCTTCTCCGAGACACCACGATGTTTCAAGATATAGATTGCCGCACACAGATGCCGCCACTTGCGCTTCGGCAGAAACAATCCCCCATCCAGCGTGGGCCAAGATAATCTTCATGCCGGGATATTTCTGGGCCGCAGGTATGCAAAGTGCCGGAAGGGCAAACGGGATACCCGGCCCGGTATGAACCATCACCGGAATCCCCAGCTGATGACCAGTCGCGAAAACGAAATCTCCATCCTCACTCATCGGATTTACGGCATGACCGATAGTATGCAATTTTAGCCCGACAAATTTTAAGTCGTTGACGCAGCGTTCAACCTCTCGCGTGTAAGCGTCGTGATCCCCGTGAGGGCTAAGGCTTGCGAGGCCTAGAAAGCGACCCGGGTACTTGGCACACAATTCTGCAATTTGATCGTGAGCTTTTTGGGGCTGCTTATTTCCTGGGTAAGGTTGAACAATCGTGACGTCGATTTCGCTCTCTTCTATGCGACGAACGAGATCTTCTTCAGTTGACGTAACGCCAAAAACGCAGCAGCCCCCGAGGTGTGCATGTGCGTCGACCACTTTTACCTTGTTAGTCATTCGATTCTCCTCAAATGGACGATGTACCTCTTGAAGACTCTTGAGTGGCGACGCGATCAATAGCGTGGTCCCGAAAGAGCCCAGTACTAATTCCTTGACTGTCCGCCCTCACAACAGCAGGCCGAATTCCCAACATCGCAAACGCCAAGTAAGCAATAAATCCGGCCACAAAAGAGTAGAGGACAGACGGGTTATCAGCCTGTTTCCATTTTGCCGATAACCACGGCAGATGATCGGCCACGCCGACAAAGAAACCGACCGCCCACGCAAGATAGCCAGCCCAATTGATTCCGCGTCGCGGTCCCGACCATTTTCTTCCTGAAATTAGATAATCGGCCGCCATGGCGCCGCATATCGGCCCGAACGACGCGCCAACAATTGAGAAAAATCCAACCAAATTGCCGGCGGCGCCCGTTCCAGCCAGAACCGCGCTTGCGGTCAAGGCGACGAAAGTCGAGATGCTTCGAGGGACATGAGGCAACATGGTGCTAAAACTGTTCGAAGCGATAAAAGAGGAGAAACAAGTCGGAATGATTGAGGCCACGGCAAACAAAAAGAACATGATTGGGGCTAATGCTCCCACGCTCGAGATAGGGGCCGAATATTGGTAGGCGAGCGGTCCTGCTCCACGTCCGATGTATCCAGCAACAGCCGAGATCGCTAGTCCTCCGCCGACGACAACTCCCGTAATGATGCCAACTCCGCCGAGAGTAACGTCCGACGCGTTGCGATTATTCATGCCAAAATCAGCGCCGGCCGCGCCCGCCGTGGCGAAAAATCCTATGACGATCGTGATGATATTCAGGAGAGCGGCAAGTGGATCATGATGAGGTGGCTCGTAGTGTGATATGCCGCCCCGATTGGTCCAAAACACAATGATCATCATCGCGAGAGGAATCCAGCTGGCAAACTTCGCCGCCCTCCCCACATAGTGAATGCCTTTGATGGCAACCCAACCGAAGGTATAGATCCATGCGACGACGATGAAGACGAAAAGCACGCGCGACGTCCGCCCGGCACCCTCCGTGATGAAGGTCGTGGCGACTGAAGCGATTACGGCGACCCAGCCTACCTGCAATACCCCCATAAGCAAACCAGGCATGAAGTAGCCGCCCGTGGTTCCAAAGGTGGACGTACCAACCACATACAGTGAATAACCTGTTTGCATGCCTAGCATGGCGGGAACGTAGTAGTACAAGGCGAAGGAGAGAAAGCCCGCCAAGAGCAATCCCCACAAGCAAGTGCTGACGCTTGCGTAACCGATTGTCGGTGCTGCGAGATCCAAATAGAATCCCACCCAAAGGAAGATTCCGAAATATGTGGGGAAAGTGTCTCGATACCAGGGAGCCCGTCTGGCAGACGGAACAGGAACTGCAGACGTCACATAATCGGGTAAATCATTAGGCGCGCTGCTTCCCGTCGAGTTGTTCGCCAGTCGCTTATCGTCCATGCGCTCTACCCGACAGCTTCAAAGGGGTGAACCGAGTACCGATCAAGCAATGCTTCGATTTGCGGCCACACTTCTTGGTGAAGATCTGTCGCCACCCATTCCTTCTGGGACTTCTCATTTACAAACGCGATCACGAGGCGGTAGGTGTTGCCTTCAGCGGCAATCGGCCGCAACAGTCGCGTCTCTGAAAAACCGGGTTGCTGTGAAATCGCCGGACCGAAGACGCTGCCATAAATCCTCTCTAGCACTTCGTTCATCTTGGGTTTGACAAACAAGTCGACGTGAAGAATAAACATTCGTTCCTTGCCTCTCCCCAGAGATTTATGCAGGCAACTACGCCCTTGCCTGCTATCGCCGCTCGCTAGTCTTTCCTCTAGTGCTCAAGACGGCAGCGTCGACAAGCTGAGAATCACTGTCACGGCAACCGCAAACGGCAAAAGCAAAGAGCCGTGATTAATGGATTGCTTCGCCTTCGTACGAAGGAAGTCCATAGAACCCAATTCGGAGATAGCCGCACTTCACTAGGCCATCTTCAGGAGCCAACGAACAGAATTTTTTTGCAACTTGAAATACTCAGGCTGCCACATCGCATCGTTGGTATGGCCCATGGCTGTGAAGACAACTCGTCCTTTGCCGAATTCGTGTGCCCAAGCGCTAATTGACGTCGTTCCGAGAGACTGCGGTGCGCTGTCCGGCGCTCCGGCCGGTGTGTTCCGTGCTGTTGCCCCGCCGCGCCCGTTCTGCGGATAACCTGTTTCATAGCTCATTAAGCCGTCTAGGTTGTCCGAATGAAGGAGGATGTTCTTCGGATCCTTGTCGTAGGCAGTGTAATGTTGCTCGTCGGTTACCATGAAGTCCTTCACACCGCTAGTAATCGGGTGTTCCTTGTTAACAATGCGCACCATAAAGGGTCTTACGGGCGCATGGCCCAAATCCACACCACCCTGAACATCGCGGAAACTTTTCGAGGAGCGCGAAACAAGAGCGTTGTTGTGCATTGAATAGAAGCCGTTGCCTACTTTGACAAAGTCGCTTACGGCTTGCCCCTGATCTTCCGTCATCCAGTGCTCTGGGCTTTCAGGTGGAAACTCTCCCGGATTCTCCAAGCCATCCTGTGGCTGACGTGCGCCTTCCTCCGCGGAACCCGATGAATATCCGCCCGGCCAAATCATTTCGTCACGGAACGCAATGAAAAGCTGGTACGGACGGAGTAATTGAGCCGATAAATCGTAGTAATTTGTTGTGTAGTCGACCGGCAAGCCAAGCTCTTTGAAAAGCCGATCGAGGCTCACGCGAATGTAGTCCTGGTTGTGATACCGGTCGCACATAAGGACCAGGGTGCGAGGAACAGTAGATCTCGAATTCTGCAACTGAGTACGCGATGCACTCGAACCGACCAAGCCCATCGGAAGACTTGACGTTGCCGCGCCGATTCCTGCCGCACCCTGAAGCAGTCGTCTCCGCGATATTCCTTTTGAATTTTTCATCTTGATCTCACCTCTCGCGATTCCAAAACTTATAGCGAATGACAGCGAGAAATCCGAAGTTCAGGCCATTTTCAGCAGCCAGCGAATCGCATTCTTTTGCATCTTCAGATGCTCCGGCTGCCACATAGCGTGAATCGTATGGCCTATCGCCGTGAATACGACTCTTCCCCGTCCGTATTCATGCGCCCAGCCGCTGACTGAAGTCGTTCCTAGGTTCTGCGGGGGCCCGGACGCCCCAGGGCCACCTTCTTTCGGATCTCTCAACACGGCTTCAAACGTCAGCCCGTCTAGATTCTCCGAGTGCAGAAGAATATTATTCGGACCCTTGTCGTAGACGTTGTAGTGCTGTTCATCGGTCACCATGAAGTCTTCAACGCCTTTGGTGACGGGATGCTCCTTGTTCACAATCCGGACTTTGAAAGGCCTTAAGGCCGGATGGCTCAAAGCGACTCCACCTTGAACCTCTCTATAGTTCTTCGAGGAACGTGAGAGAAATGCGTTGTTGTGCAAGGAATACAGACCATTGCCAGCCGCCACAAATTCCTGCACTGCCTGTCCCTGCTCTTCGGTGATCCAGTAATCGGCGTTGGCGAATGCTCCTCCACCGAACGCCCCCGCCGCGGTTTGTGACCTGTTCGCGGGCAAGTTTCCATTTGGAAATATGTAGTTGTCGCGGAAGCAGACAAAGAGTTGATACGGTTCGAGAAGGCTTTTCGATAGATCGTAATAGTTCGTCGTGTAATCGATCGGGAGATCCAACTCTTTGAAAAGACGATCCAAGCTGACACGAATCGCGTCGGAATTGTGGGCTCGGTCGCCGATAAGAGCGAGCGCGCGGGGGCGGACGTTGCTCTTCCCTGATGAGCTTGCCGACACTTGAGAAGCAGGCAGCGTGCCGGATTCCACCGCGCCCGCTGCGGCTAACGCCGCCGCATTGCGCAGCAAGTGCCTTCGTGAAATCTTATTTGCATTTCCCACCTTGCTGCACCTCCAGCCGCCCGCTTCGCGTCAGCTCACGTGACCTTTATAATCGGTTGCATTCACTTGAAGCTGGAATCCATCCGGATCATAGAACTTGAACGATTCGTTTGATGTGGAATCCGCTTTCAGGCCCCGCTCCCTCAGCTTCGCGCGCACGTCATCGGCGTTGAAGTTGGCGATTCCGAAATCGAAGTGATCGACGGTGGCAGTGTTCGCTTGGGCTTGCTCAATGCCAAAAAAGGAATCTCCAACACCGAGAATAATTACGGTGGCGGACTGCTGCCTCAATGGCATTCCGAAGAACTCCTGATAGAACCGCGAGGTACGGTGAATGTCAGGAACCCGAACACTGACATGGTTGATGCTGGCCGCTCGGAACCCGGTTTTCTCAGGGGCTGTGGGCGCGCCGGCCGCCGAAGATGCGCCAACTGCTAACGCAGCCAACGAAGCAACCAGTTCGCGCCGAGACAGCCTACCTTGCTCCATCTCCTTCAGCATTCTTTCGATAGTTTCGATCATGTCTGCCTTCCCTATTGCCCGGAGTCGCTCATCCGAAAAATGACGATTCGCGTGGTGACTTTCCCGCCAACCGCCGGCCGTCGATACTCTTGCGCCGCTACCAGGACAAGGTCCCCGATACTTGGCCGTTGCGTGGATTGCCATTAATCGATGTGATTTTGCCGAAAGCTGCGCTTTGGATATCAGCATTCGGAGCCCCAAAATTGACGACATTCAAGACATTGAAAAACTCGCCTTTGAGACTGATCCCGACACGCTCGGTAATCGGAAACCTCTTCTGAAGCGCAACGTCCCAATCCCGCAATCCGAAAGCGCGGAGTGAGTCGAAGTACCTTGGCGCGTTTCCGAATGTGAATGGGGCAGGTGAAGCAAACGCGCTGGCGTTTATATACTTGTCTACGCTCGGGTTGAACAATCCTCGGCTAGCGTGGGGACCATAAAGGGGTTGTCCGGCAACCACGTTGGGCAACAACGCCCCAATCGCGGGCAGAGAGAGCTCGGTGGTGACAGCGATAGGCTTGCCTGACTGGAGTGTAACAAGTCCCGATGTCGTCCATCCGCCGAGAAGTTTGTTCACCAGTGCATTGTTAAAACCCAGCAGCGTCCCTTTCCCAATCGGAAGATCGTATGTATAGGTGGCCACAAGGCTCTGTGGGGTGTCGTAACTCGCGACAGCTTTCTCCGCCTTAAGATTGTAGTAATTCTGTGCCCCAACGCCGTTGACGTCGGTTATGTTTTTCTCGTACGTGTAAGCGAGTAGCACTGAAACACCGGAGTTCAGCGTTTTCTGCGCTTTGATCTGAAGCGCGTTGTAATGCTCATTTCCGACCGGATCGTCCGTAAAAGTAATCGATTGATATTGAGGGTAGGGTCGCAGAGCTTGCGCAACGGTCCCCACAAAACCAACGTACGGAACGGTGATTCCTGCCGCATTCGCTTGGGCTGACCCGACGTTGCTCTGCAGCACGGTACCCAATGCCAGATACTTTGGATCGAGCTGATTAAGATTGAGGCCGACGCTCGAATTGAACGGGGAAATGCCCATGTGATGAGACTGTGTGCCGACGTACGAAGCGTCAAGAACAACCCCTCCCCACAGTCTCTGCTGGACGCCAACGTTGTAGTTCTCAACCGCTGGCTCCCTTGCCCCGTTAGGAGGCATCCATGAGGTGGATCCGCCATTCGCAAAAGTTGGATCAAAGTCAGGACCGAGGGGTATGGCGGGGAAACCGCTATTCCAGTTAAATGCCGGAGCCACTCCAGCGCTCGGGCTATTTATGGTGGTATTGGCATAATACCCCTGCGAATTAAGCGTTATCGCGGGTTGGGAATTAGTGTCATAGTTGATGCCGTACGCGGCACGAATTACTGTGCCGGGCTTCAAAGCATATGAAAGACCCAAGCGCGGTCCGAATCCTCCATACCATGCATCTGCAAATTGCCTCCTACCGGCTTGACCAGGTCCGGATCCGGCAAAGACCAGGGCGCCGTGGAAATTTGCTGCGCCAGGGTTCGGAAGAGTCGGATCAAAGTTTGAAATAAAATTATTCCTGTGAGTAACCGGTGAGCTATATTCCCAACGCAGACCATACGTTAAGGTAAGGTTAGAATGAATCTTCCATTTGTCCTGTGCATACAATCCATAGTAAGGCATCACCATCGCTTGTTCAGGATTCTGACCGAAACCTGCCGAATCCACCTGACCTAGCAGAAAGCTTGCGGCGGCATATCCCGTCGCTGCGTTTCCCGGAAGGCCTGATTCCAACGGAGAAAAGTTGAATGTTCCGAAAGGAGGTGGGTGAAAACCACCTTGCGAGCCGATGGTGTAATACCGCAAGATGGAAACTCCGAATTGAGTCTCGTGGCTGCCATGTATCCAAGTAAAATCATCGCCAAATCTTCCATTTGTGTGCGAATCCTTGTTAATACTCGAACCGGTTCCTAGATAGTATCCCCCAGCGTTAATGGCCGCTCCGCCCGTCTGGTTCACAAATCCCAGCCCTGCCATTGCGTTCAGATTGTCTCCGCTCGTAAAACTATTTTGGCCCCCCTTGTGCTGGAAATAGTCCTCAAAAGTTAGGGCAAGTATCACGTGATTCACTTTATTGGACGAGATGGTAAGGTTCCAATTCACGATCGCTCGATCCCCATGGTTCGAGGCCGGCGTACCACCGCACAGTGCAACGCCGAATCCACAACTTGAAAGTTGGGGATTGTTATTCCAGTTGTAACTGGCCGAAAGCCGCGAGTTGGGACTAAAGCTGTGGTCAACCTTGACAAGAAATTGGTCGCTGTTGTTGACGCTTATAGTCGAACCTTTATAGTTGTTCGTTATGCCCGGGAGAGTTGGATTTGGGTAGAGCGAAGCATAAAAACGGGAGACAGAACTTATCCGGTTTGGGCAAATCACGTTTAGCACGCCGTTGCATGAAAACTGTTGACGGCTGAATCCGCCGCTGCCGTTGGGCGCGGTTGTCGCCGGATCATAGATGGCCGGTATCCCAGCCGCCGTGAAATCGCCTGCCTTCATCGCGGGAGTCAGAAGGCTGTAGAACACGCCGGTTGTGGTGTTCGTATATCGAAACCCATCGTAATACCCGTAAAAAAAGGTTTTGTCTCGCTTAATTGGCCCGCCAATGTCGAACCCGAACTCGTTCTGGCGGTTCACACCCCGTGTAGCTGCGAAGTAATTTTTTGCGTCGTAGATCGTGTTCCTGTTGTAGACAAATATACCGCCATGGAGTTGGTTTGTGCCCGATTTCAACGCGTACGTGACGGCTCCTGTGGAAGTTCGGCCAATGTTGGCATCAGGACTGTCTCCAATAACCTGAAATTCTTGCACGGCAAAGCTAGGGATTGCCGCCGCAAAAGGGGGTGTCCCAACACCGGTCCCGAACCCCACTGGGGAAACGTCTGCGCCGTCGACCGTAACCGGCTGCGTCTGTGGAGCTCCTCCGTTAAGCGACGCTCCGTTGTAACCCGGTTCCAATTTCAGAAAACTGGATGCGTTCCGCATTGCCCCGGAAACCTCGACCGGAACAGCCGTCACCAAGCTACTGTCGACTGTCGTCTGAACAACCGAGCTGTTGGGGGTGATGAGCTCGGCTGAAGCGTCTCCCTTCACCTCCACGGTCGTTGTAGTCGTGGTGACCTGGAGGTGGAAATCAAGACCCACGTCGCCGCCGATGGTAACGCTGACATTTTGCTGCACGAGAGTCGCAAAACCTGTAGCGCTGACGGACACAACGTAGTCACCCGATGGCAACTGGAGCAAGTAATAGCCGCTCGTATCCGTTTCCGTCGCGCTCACGACGTTCGTTTTGGCGTTTTGCGCAGAGACATGAACACCCGGCACAATAGCTCCCGACGGATCCGTAGCGCGTCCGCTGATTTTTCCACCAACACCCTGTGCAAAGCCTGCAGAGACTGACAGGAATCCGACTGTAAGTACAAAAAGGATCCGACAAATACTCCCATACCTAGTTTTCAAGCAGCACATATTGCCCCCCCGGCCGGGCCCGTTGTTGAAGGCCCCACGGCCATTCTCCCTACCCAAGAGCTCACGCAGCACAGCCGTCAGAATGGGCGTATTATCAATCGCAATTATTGAATGTCAAGAAGAAACGTTATATATCATATTGTGATATAGCAATCTGCCGTTTCTTGATTGCTGATTTGCTTCTTGCTTTGGCGAATGTCAGTTTCCGGCTGCCAGATGGCGAGAGTGACTCGCCTTGGCGTTTCGTGCGCTTTGTGTCCGTAGAGCAAATGGCACAAGTCCGGTTACGGGACCTGCATGGTCAGCGAACGAGGAGGGATGCCGTTAATCCGAGAGAAGCGAAAAAATCCGTCACATCTCGCACTTTGCTGGAAAAGTCCTGGCTTGTTTGCGAAAAGGGTGGTCGGCTCAAAAAACTTCCGACTCCCCTTGGCGTCGAACTGCAGGTGAGCGCATTCGTCGGAATCGCGTCACCCATGGCACGTGCTGGATGCCTGCGAGTGCGAGGCGACCTCTACGAAGGCGCCGCTGGTCCGCGAAGAAGAGGTGTGATCCTCATCCAATCTTCAACAACCAACGGACCGCGTTTTTCTGCAACTTAAGATATTCTGGCTGCCACATAGCATGAATCGTGTGGCCCATCGCCGTGAATACGACTCGTCCCTGTCCATATTCATGCGCCCAACCGCTGATTGCAGTCGTCCCTAGATTCTGCCGTGGCCCGGACGCCTCAGGACCGCCTTCTTTCGGATCTCTCAGCACGGCTTCAAATGTCAGCCCGTCTAGATTCTCCGAGTGGAGAAGAATATTTTTCGGATCCTTGTCGTAGATTGTGAAGTGCTGCTCATCGGTTACCATAAAATCGTCAACGCCCCTAGTGACCGGGTGCTCCTTATTTACGACCCGCACTTTGAACGGACGTAGGGGCGGGTGATTCAGACCCACCCCTCCCTGGACGTCCCGGTAATTGGTGGAAGATCGAGAGAGAAAAGCATTGCTGTGGAACGAATAAAACCCATTTCCCGCTGTTACAAAGTCCTTCACGGCCTGCCCCTGCGTTTCTGTGATCCAGTATTCCGCGTTTGCGAAACCACCTTGCGATCTTCCGTTCGGGAAAATGTAGTTGTCTCGAAAGCAAATAAAGAGCTGATACGGTTCAAGAAGGCCTTTCGAGAGATCGTAATAGTTAGTCGTGTAGTCGATCGGGAGATCCAGATCCTTGAAAAGACGATCCAAGCTCACGCGAATCGCATCGCAATTGTGTGCGTAGTCGCCGACAAGGGCCAGCGTGCGTGGGCGACTTGGGGATGGAGTCGTCTGAGACACCGTGCTTCTCGCCGATGTCCCGACCGCTCCGGCTAAAGCAGCCGCGCCAGCACTTCGAAGAACATCCCTTCGACCTATCTGCGTTGGACTTTTCATTTCAAACCCCTTCCACTGCGCTTTTCGACGAAACTCACTCGGCGCTAGGGCGCATTTGAGACCAGGTACTCAGTCTTCACCACGAAATAGTTCCTGACACTTGACCGTTGCGCGGATTACCGTTGATCGTCGTGATCTTGCCGAAGCTGGGACTGTTTATATCGGCATTTGGCGCGCCGAAGTTGACAGTATTGAATACGTTGAAAAACTCGCCTTTGAGGCTGATGGCCAAGCGTTCCGTAACCGGGAACTTTTTCATCAAGCCAACGTCCCAATCACGCATGCCGAAGGTTCGGATCGAATCGAATCGTGCCGGTGCGTTGCCAAAAGTGAATGGAGCAGGTGCAACGAAGGCGCTAAGGTTCAAATACTTGTCGTTGGTGGCGTTAAACACACCGCGACTGTCGTGAGGGCCATAGAACGGTTGTCCTGCGACCACATTCGGCCGAATTGGGCCGATCGATGGCAAGGAAAGCTCTGTGGTCACGGCAATCGGCGTGCCCGACTGAAGGGTGACGAGACCGGAGGTGGTCCAGCCTCCGATAAATCTGTTGACGACGGAATTCTTGACGTTCAGCCACTTGCCCGCTCCGATTGGTAATTGATAGCTATAGCCAGCCGTAAACTTCTGGGGCAAGTCGAAACTGGTGACAGCTTTTTCTGCTTTGAGGTTGTACCAGCTTTGCGCTGCGTCGACGTCTGTGATGTTTTTCTCGTATGTATACGCGACCAACATTGAAAGACCATTGCTCATCACTTTTTGCCCACGAATTTGCAGAGCGTTGTAGTGTTGATTGCCACGCGCGTCGTTGAGGATCGTTATTGTCTGGTATTGAGGATAGGGACGGAGCGCTTGGGCTACGGTCCCGGTAAATCCAGGATAAGGAGCTGTTACGCCCGCGGAGTTTGCTTGTGCCGAACCGACTGCGGCTTGAAGTGTCGAACCGAGAGA
>Ga0210401_10005403_pt1 | contig 13143 bp, 11 predicted proteins | sample IncBWH32MmetaG_FD_150866 | JGI IMG/M metagenome (GOLD analysis project Ga0210401, IMG submission 150866) | Forest soil microbial communities from Barre Woods Harvard Forest LTER site, Petersham, Massachusetts, United States - Inc-BW-H-32-M | ecosystem: Environmental > Terrestrial > Soil >... | reverse complement strand
CATCAGCACCGAGAGCACGATCATCAGCGGATAGCTGAGGTTCGCGGTCAGGTGATACCAGGCTTCAATCTTGGTATGCAGCGGAGCGTCGCTGCGCAACACGCGCGGCAGGATTTTCTTTCCGGTCTGAATCAGTCCCTTAGCCCAGCGCGCCTGCTGAGTTTTGAAGGCGGTCATCTCAACCGGCAATTCTGCCGGGCATTCGACGTCCTGAAGATAGATAAACCTCCATCCCTTGAGTTGGGCGCGGTAGGAAAGATCGGTGTCTTCGGTGAGCGTGTCGTGTTGCCAGCCGCCGGCTTCATCGATCGCCGCCCGCCGCCAAACTCCGGCAGTTCCGTTGAAATTAAAGAAGACTCCACTACGCGCGCGGCCCGAGTGTTCCAGCACGAAGTGACCGTCAAGCAGGATGGCTTCCACCTGCGTGAGGAAAGAATAGTTGCGATTGATATGCGTCCAGCGCGTTTGCACCATGCCAATCTTCGAATCGGTAAAGTGATGGATGGTGCGCAGTAGGAAGTCTTCCGGAGGAGTGAAGTCGGCGTCAAAGATGGCAACGAATTCCCCCTTTGCCGTTTTCAGGCCTTCTGCCAGCGCACCAGCTTTGAAGCCTTCGCGATTGATGCGGTGATGGTAGCTAATCGGATTGCCCAGCGCGGCGTACCGTTCGACCAGGTTTCGCGCCACGTCGACTGTTTCGTCAGTAGAGTCGTCGAGCACCTGGATGTCGAGCTTCTCCTGAGGGTATTTCAGCTTACAGATCGAATCCAGCAACCGCTCTACCACATACTGTTCGTTAAAGGTTGGTAGCTGCACCGTGACTCGCGGCAACCGGTCGAAGTAGGCCGCAGGATCAGTAGTCCGGTTTTTCTTATGTTTGTAGTACAGGTAAACCAGGATGTAACGGTGCATTCCGTACCCAGCCAGTAAAACCAAGACAATAAAATACGGGATCAGCAGTGCTCGATCAAATGCATCGGTGTGGTAGAGGCCTTGAAATGTTCTATCCAGCAAGTGCTGGCGGAGATACGCACCAATACCGCGAGGAGCGGCGTACACGGCGAGCGCCGAAAGAAACAGGTTGGGATCCGAAGTGGGCAAGAGGTTCGGTCGAAACCCTTATTCTACCGTCGCTACGACTCGCCTCGAAAAATGGGGCGTGTGGGGAACAACAAAAGTCCGAAGTTCGAGGCTGAAAAAAGTCTAGGCGGTTTTTGTCTTTTTTATCTTTATCGTTTTTATCCTTAATCTTTAAATCTTTAATCTTTATCGTTGGCCCTTTACAGCGAAGGGTCGAGGCAGCGCTCGGCCTTATCCAAAAGAATCTCAAGTTCCAGTGCAAAGTTCTTGCGAGCCTGGGCTTGTAAGCGCCATTGGTCTTGGACGGGCGCACACACCGCTGGAATTAAATCTTCGAAACGCTGAATTGCTCGCGTGAAATAATCAATATCCTTCTTCAGCATCTGAAAAAATTCTGCGTCGCCCGCAGCGGACATAAGGCACCTCCGAATACGCGAGGTGGTTAATGCAATTCTTATGCCAGTTGCTCGCAGATCTGTGGAAATGGGCGAAAGACTGTGTTTTCAGAATGCTAGTGCGGCCAGATCCCGGAGCTTATTTCGACCAGCCGATTGTTCAGCGTAGGTCCCGCATGTAAATATTTCGGCGGTCAGGGCACCGCTAGGGGCACAATAATCGTTATTTCGAATCTGCTTTTGATCTGCATTGCGTATCATTTTGAGCTCGGTATGGTGGTCGCTATCCTTGACTGCTCCGTACGCCGCCTTACCCAGGCCAGGCCATCGGGAGATTGGCCAGCTTGAATGCGGCCCGCCACTTCCATCGAATGCAAATCGATGACTGCAACAAAATTGTCAGGAGTGCACGCTACGAAGGCTCTCTCACCGTCCGGTTGCATAACGATGCCGGCCGCGCCGTGCCCCATGGCAATTTGCTTAATCGTCTTCTTGGTCCCGACATCGATGACGGTCACGTAAGCACCGCGCAACATCGAGATCAGCGCAAGCTTTCCGTCGAGCGTGAACTTCAGCCGGTTCGCGCCGCTTACATCCGCCGCCAGAGTTTGAGTCACGTGCTCGCTCGCAACATCGATAACGGTGACAGTTCCATCGCCAGCATTCGCCGCCCAAATTTCTTTGCCGTCCGGAGAAACATCAAATCCTTCGGCGCCCTTGCCAACTGGAACCACAGTTTCATTCCACTCCGCTTCGAGGGGGCCCGTCTGACCGGCTTGGGATCCGATGGTTTTTTCAATGATGCTCACCGTCCCTGAATTGACGTTGGTAGTGACAATCAGTTTCCTATCGGGTGAGACATAGATCATGTGAGTTCTGTTTTGGCCGGTTCCCAGGATCCAATCGACGCTCTTGGTTGCGGGGTCATAACTGCCAATTGTCTTGGCAGCCTCGGCGGTGAACCATACTTTGCCGCCAGCGAAAGCCAATCCATGAGGACCACGCAGTGCTCCAAGATCGATGGAAGGCAATGCCTTTTGCGCGATCAGGTCTACGACCGCAAGTGTGTGATAGGCCCGAATCCGTAATTGGAAACATAGGCCGTCTTGCCGTCAGCTGATCCAATCACTTCGTGGGGATCGTTACCCACGGGTATCCGCGAGAGCATTTTCAAACTCGAAGGATCAACGATGGCGAGCGTGTTGTCGTGCTTGGCGAGCACCAGCAAGGTATTTGCGGGCGTGTCCTCGGCTCGAACAAAAGCGACGCCGAAGATGCCGGCAAACAGCAGAAGGGAAGGCAGCACGAATTTCATGATCTAGAAGCTTAACCGCAAACCGTGCGGAAAGTGACATGACAGAATGACACAAACAGGGCTGATGATAACTAGGGGCGGTCATCAACCTCAGGAATGGTCGTGAGCTGCACGCTCACATGGCGCCCTTCGTCCAGATGCAGCGCTTTTCCCTGACCTTCATGCGTCTTCAAGAATTCAGGATTGTAATACGCTTCGCCGTCCACACTTTCCCAGGCAATCAAGGTGTAGTCGCCGGGCGGGAGTCCGCGTAAGGTGAAGCGTCCGCTTTGATCCGTAACCGTCTTGCGGTAACGCTCGGGACGACCGCGTAAGTGTGCCTCGGGTACGGCGACAACCACCGCGTCGGCGACAGCCCCGTTCTGATTGCTGGCCACGCCTTCGGCAACGGCACCGTTGGCGCTCGCCACCAGATCAAGAGTCGTGGCTCCGCCGTTCACGCTAAACCCGGAATCCAGTACGTCGCGACCTCCAGCGGTTACGGATTTCAGGAACCAATCCGGCATCTCGCTGGTGGCGGAAACTTGAACCGAATAGAGTCCCGGAGGAACATCCTTCCACTCAAAGCTGCCATCGCCCCTGACCTTGGTCGAGGTGGAGAAACCGATTCCCATGCTTACGCCGACCGATTCATCGGCGCCATCGCTGCAGCGTAGTTGAAGCAAAACTTGAGTAGGATCGGACCTGCCGTTAACCTTCGCTTCGATTTGCAGGCGACCCTGAATCGTACCGCCGCGTTGAGGCGATAGCCGCAGACCTTCCATGCTCTCCGCAAGTTGCAGCGACTGGCGCGCCATCATGGGCACCTTTACATTATCCACCGTGGCTACAATTGTGTAATCTCCGGGCGAAACGCCGCGAATTTCGAAGCTGCCATCTTTGTGCATCTCCGCACCGTTCAGCACCAGATTCAAATCTTTGGACTGCAGCATGATCGCCGCCGTAGTACCATCAGGCAGATTCGCCACCGAGCCTCGGATGCTCAGGCTGGGACTTGGCGTCAGCGAGAAATTGACCGGGAACTCATCACCGGCTCGCAACTGGATTGAGGTGGCTTGCCCGCGATCTCTGGCACCAGGGTAGTAGGTGGTTTGGTAGGCCACAGCTGCAGGCTTGTTCGAGGCTGCTCCGCTGTGCGGCGCAGCCTCGGGCGTGTTGCCCGTAGTTTCAATCAGGCTTCTGAAATCGGGCGGTGGCGTCACCGAGACAAAATAGTTACCCGCAGCGAGACCGGGGATGCGGTACAGGCCAAGATCATTGGTGCGCTCTGCTCCAACCTGCTCCCAGTGACTGTGGCCGGCAACAAAGGTTTGGCGCAGCACAGCAACCTGCGCCTCCGGCATGGGATCGCCGTCCTCGTCGCTAACCCGGCCTTCGACCACCGCCGCGGCTTGTAGACGGATTGTGAGATCGCTTACTTCCTGGCCTGCACTCAAAGTGAGCAAGCGGCCTTCGCTCCGAAGACGGTGCTTGTCGATCTCCTGGTACCCGCTACGCTCCGCAAACAAGCGATAGCGTCCGGGTACAACGTCTTCAATGCGAAAGCTTCCATCAGCGCCGCTGAGAGCGGTATAGTTCCGGCCATCGTTCTGACTGTCAGCAATGAGCTCGATCAGGGCCTTCTTCAACGGCACGCTGCCCGGTTCTTTGGTGACGATTCCCTGCAGAATGGCGTGGTTGGAATGCGTCGATGGAGAATACGGTGGGGAGAAAGTTTGCGATGAAAACACGGCCGAAGAATTATCCTGCGCGAAAGTTGCACCGGCGACCAACACAATGAGCAATAAACATTCAAACACGGACTTCAGCTCAGGCCGACCGATGAGTTCGTCTTTCATTTCGACCTTCGACGCAGATTCGGAATCTTGTGGAGCGTATACAGATGCCGACCGTGAGGATCGGTCAGCCTATGACTCATCTCATTCTATCCGTCGCCGGTCCGCGATCCAAAGAGAAAAAACGGCCGATCCGCTCTTTGGGAGCGCGAATTTGCTCTGCGGGGAGTGATCTCTGACGGTTTGAACCTTGATCACGTTAGCTGGGAATCGAGGTAATCAGTGGCAAGCTCCTTAGTCGGAGCCATAGCCCGTTCCGTCAAAGTTAGAGATGATCCTTTGGCGTATATGCGCGAGTAGACTGAACGAGCCTTCGCAACTCCAAGACTTGCCTCTCTCACAGACTTTGCTTTCCGCTTAGTGGTGATGTTTTCCGCCCGAGTGGCCGCCCGAATGCCCCCCTCCGCCCGAATGGCCGCCGAAATGACCTCCTCCGCCGGAGTGACCATGGCTGAAACTCTTGCCGCCACCGGAGTTCTTTGGCGCGTGCCCGCCACCAAAATGGAAGCCGCCCGAATGCGCCTGCTTGCCCGGCGCCTCCGCAAAACCGTTACTTTTAAAGCTTCTCGAAGACCGCTGCCCGAAGTCCCCGCGCTGAAAGCTCGTGCCGGGGTTGCTATAAGCCCTCATCGAATTGCCGTAGCCTGCTCCCGTTCTGCCGCCGTAGCTCCCCTCGGACCTGTTATAGGAAGCGGACCCATAGCCTGAGCGCCCGTACTGCTGCGGCCTGCTGACCGCCGGCCGAAAGTTGTTGTAGGCGCCTCGTGAGGAACGAGCATAGCCAATTCTGGATGGCTGGCTGCCTCGACCATATCTTTCTGCCTGCCCATTCCTCGCATAGGCATTACGGTCTGGCGTCCGGGAAAATCCCTGGGAGCGAGTCCCGCCGTATTCGCTGTTCCATCGTCCATAGCCTTGCCTTCCATATGATCTATTCGCTTGGCCAGCCATCTCTCCGCCTCGCGAAAAGCCGCGTCGTCCGCCGTTCCGCAAGCCCCAGTCAGCCACTGTGTTGCTGTGCGAATAGTAGTTCGAACCCTGAAAGAGCACGGATTGAGTCAGCCAGTTCAGCCCCCACGCCAGCAACCCGAACGGTGTGTGACTGAAAGCTGTCATTGCGATTCCCAAGCCAAATTGCACGGCCCCTGAACCAAAAGAAGAGCCTAAAGATGAGTCGACAAGCGACCCCAGCGCTCCAAGCAGTGAAAACCCCGGATAAGGCGAGACTGGCTGCCCGTAGACTCCCCAAGGGTTATATTCCGGCACATACACCATCTGCGGATTGACCGGTGCCAGCTCGATGTTGCCCTGATCGTAGTTCACCGCCTGCTGCGGAGTGCTCTGGAGATTCCCCGCCTCCTGTGCGCGCTGGCGCATCACCTGTACCGCCTCGAGCAAGTCCTGCGGCTGGTTGTAGTAGGCATTGCCCAACTCGGTCGCCCACTGCAGGTTGTAATTCATCTCTGCCAGCACTCGCGGGAATGCCGTCAGCGCCTTCACGCTCGGGTCCCAGGGTTGCGCGCCCGCTCCTGCGGCAATCTGCTCGGAGGAAGCATAGCGTTGCGCCCGCCGCCAACGGTCGGCATCGGCTACCTGCTGGGGATAGGTAGAGGCGGTCAAAACCTGTGCCACCAGCGTGTCCGGATAGAGCGCGATCGGCGCGACTAACTGCTCAAGTTCCTGCGCACTGAGCGGCTGCACTTGCCCGAACCCCTGCTGCGAATCCATCTGGCTGTCGGCGTCCGCCTGTTCCGGATAAGACGGTTGTGGAGAAGACCGTTGACCATAGGGCTGCGGCTGCGCGTAGCCTGGCTGTTCGTAGCCCGATTGCTGGTCGCCGGATCGATCCGGTGCATACTGTCCGCTGTTCGGCTCCTGCTGCGCGAATAAGGCAGCCACGAAAAATAATGATATCGCCAGTGCGATCAGAGGTTTCGGCGTCCGCCATCGCTTTGAATGTGACAACAGGCCGGAGAAGACACTTCTCAATGCAGGGGTATACATATAGGGTCATCCTCTCAGTGGCTCACGTAGGCTTGGCCCAAGGCAAAACCCACGTTCCTAGCCGCCGTCAGGTGGTCGAACGACCCGGCGGGAACTTTCTTAATATTGTAAACCCAAACCTGAACGATTGGTTCCGCACGCAGCAGTCCTTTTGGCAAGATGGAGGCACCCGGGCGGCTGCTGGCCGGCGATCTAGATAGTAGGAGATTAGCGCAAGTTTAACTTATACAGATGTTTACCGCTAACTTATCATCTAACACTATAAATCGCACGACAGCTAGCAGGTCTGGGAAATGCTGCAGAAATCTTGCTGGGCGCAGAGGCGAGTCGGACTACAAGAGACCATTTAATTCAGGAAGTACTGTCTGTAGAGCGTATCCCGCTGGGCAGGGCGGAAGCCGGCGTCGCGGATGATGCGGCGGAGTTCTTCTTCGGTGGTGCAATTGTTGACGCCGGCGGCGCGGACTACATTCTCTTCAAGCATCACCGAGCCGACGTCGTTGCCGCCGAAGCGCAATCCCATCTGGCAGACTTTGAGTCCTTGTGTGACCCAACTCGATTGCACATTCAGAAAATTCGAGAGATACAGGCGCGAGATGGCCAGCACTTTCAGATATTCCACCGCAGTCGCTTCGTCCCAGTGACGGCCGCCGAGAGCGGTGTTGTGCGGCTGGAAGCTCCAGGGGATGAACGCGGTGAAGCCGCCGGTTTCTTCCTGCAGATCGTAAAGTTCCTGCAAGTGGTTAACGCGGTTTTCGTAGTTCTCGCCTACGCCAAACATCATGGTTGCGGTGGTGCGCATGCCGATCTGGTGGGCGGTGCGATGAACGTTGATCCAGTCGTTGGTCAGACATTTGAGGCGCGCAATTTTGTAGCGCACTTCATCGTCGAGAATTTCGGCGCCGCCGCCGGGGATGGAATCGAGTCCAGCGTCGCGCAGGCGCAGAATTGTGTCGCGAATGCTGAGGCTGCTGTACTCGGCGATGGCGATAATCTCGGAGGCGGAGTAGCAATGAAGATGCACCTGCGGGAAGCGATCTTTAATGCCGCGCAGCATTTTTTCGTGCCAATCGATTTTGAGGTCGGGATGCAGGCCGCCTTGCATTAACACGCCGGTGCCGCCCAGTTCTACAGTCTCGCGAATCTTTTCGTAGATGGTGTCAAACTCGAGGATGTAACCCTCTTTCGCGGCAGGACCTTTCAGCGGGCGATAGAAGGCGCAGAAGGTGCAATATTCGGTGCAGAAGTTGGTGTAATTAATGTTGCGATCGATGATGTAGGTGACCGTGCCCTCAGGGTGAAGCTTGCGGCGCACCGCGTCGGCTTCCATCCCAATGCCGATCAGGTCATCGGACTCAAACATCTCCAAAGCTTGCTGTTTGGTGAGAGACATGGCTGCAGTTCAATTCTAACGGAGGATAGCAGCCACCTCCAAGTCCGGAATGCTTTTGGGGTAGGGCCTACTTCTTTCTCATTCTCAGGTATTGAATGATCGACAGCACAGCACCGATGACCGCCAATCCGATGAGAATGGCCATGGCTGGTTTGTAGTAGTGAGAAAAGAAACGCAGAATGTGGACACCGTAGTGAAAACCCAGGAAGGCCGCTATGGAGTAACGAATGCCACGACCCAGCGTTAAGGCTCCCAGAAATTTCGCACGCGAATACTGCATGGCTCCAGCTGCCACGAGAAAGGGTACGAAAGGAAAAGGCGGAGGCAGGAGTGCTGGAATCGCAACCGCGCCAAATCCCCATCGCCCAAACGTTGTGGAAACTTTCTGCGCCCGTTTCTTCGAGAGCTTGCGCTCCATGGTTTCTTTGCCGCCCTTGCGCGCTAGAGCATAAGTAATGTAACCGCCGATGACCGCGCCCAGCGTCGCCATCGCGGCGTAGTAAGGCCAGGGATGAAGGTGGCGCGCTGCCAGCCATATGGTTAGAACGTCCATACTGCCGGTCAAAGGAATTACCGAGTTGTCGGCGACTCCTAACAGGACCAATCCCGGCCCGCCCATACGGCGCAGATGCCGCCACACAGTCATTGCCAGAAAGGGATGAAGATGGAGAAGCATTCAGGTTGTAGGAGTGTACAGGTTACGTTCTGAATTACGCTATGCAGGCCTCCGCAGCACCGAGAAAATCTATTTCGGGCGCTGGGGGTAAGACTCCGAGCTCGGCGGCATAGCGATAGAAGAGCTGCAAGCCTTCCAGGCAGGGTGCGTCCAAGTAGTAATAAATACTTTCGCTGAGGTAGGAACGTACGTCGGATTCTTTGAGGCCCAGCCGTGGCGCCCAGTCCCGAGTGATCTGGTCGAGGCCCGCAGTTTCGAGTCCGTGATCGCGCGATTGTTGAAATACGCTCGCCAAGTCCAGTGACGGCGCGGATTCGCGCACGGCCTCCCGACGCACTGCCCAGAAAGCAAAGACGAAAGGCTTGCCAGTACGGTGAATCCATTCTTCAGCCAAGTCGAGCGTGAAATAGCGCGAGCGGTTGATCTGGAGCGCTGGATCTCCGATCAGTAATCCGGCATCCTGCGCCGCGAGCATGGACTCGATATCCGGGGCCATGGGAGTAAACGTTCTACCGCCGCCCAGCCATTTTTCGAATAGGATTTTTAGAAGCGCCACCGACGTCATCGAAGAACTATCCAGAGCCACTGAGCGAACCTTGTCGAGCGGCACTCGGCTGACCAGCAGGATGGAACGGACGGGCTGGCGCGACGCAATCGCAACTCCGGGTAGAACCGCCAGTCCAGGAATCTGCGCGTAGGCGGCCGCCGGGATGATTCCAACGTCGGCGGTCCCAGCCTTCAAGGCGCGAGCGCACGCCGAAGGAAGAGTGTAAGAAATATCGAACTCGCGCCCGGTGTCGCTGTGTTCGAAATCCCACATCAGGGGCGCGGTATTGAGGTAGGAAATCGCAGAGATGCGTAGACGTCTCATTCCTCTTTTGATTTTAGCAGACCGTTTTTTTGACCACCTTTGTGACGTCTTCCCTTGACGGCGCATTCCGAGAATGACTACAGTCCGCCCAGTCCAGATGATGATCGAGGGATGGTAATGGCAATAAGCAATAGTAATAAAAGATGGGAGCATCAGACCTGCCAAACGCCGTGGCCGCACCCGCAACTCAAGTTCTCGAGTAGCTCGCCCTGTCGCTGACTTCCGGTCTGGGTCCCACGAAGGCAAGGCAATTGATCGAACATTTCGGCAGCGCGGAGCAGGTTTCCACGGGTCACTCACCGAACTGGAAAGCACAGGGCTTAAAGCCGTTTCGGCGCAATCGGTGGCTACCGGGAAATCGGCGGAACTGGCGCGGGAGGAGATGGCGCGCGCGCGGCCGCCGCTGGAGTGACCCTGCTCTCGCCTGAAGATGCTTGTTCCCCTCGCGGTTGAAGGAAATTTACGATCCGCCATTCGTCCCCTACGTTCGCGTCAGTCCCGAAGTGCTGACGCAGCCAGGCATTGCGATGGTGGGCATGCGCCATCCTATCGCCTTACGGACTAGGGGTGGTCGAACGGTCGGCCTGTGATCTGGCCGTGCAAGGGTTGGTGATCATTCAGCGGCATGGCGCGCAGCCTCGACACTGCCAGTCATCGCGGGGCGACCGCGGACAAAGGCAAAACGGTTGCGGCATTTTGGGACGGGGGTTGAGATAATTTATCCGAAAGAAAATTCGCGTTTGTCGGAGCAGATTCTGGCGTTTGGGGGAGCTCTCATTTCTGAATTCTGTTGGGAGCATTCGCTGCGCCGCAGAACCTTCCCATCCGTAATCGGATACTAAGTGGCATGACGGTGGGTGTTCTGGTGGTCGAGGCTGCGGAATATTCGGGAACACGGTCACGGCGGGTTGTGCCCTGGAGCAGAACCGTGATGTTTTCGCGGTGCCCGGCAATGTTACAAACCAGAATTCCTGGGGCCCGAATACGCTAATCAAGCAAGGCGCAAAGCTGGTCGCTACGTAGGAAGACGTATGGCAGGATCTGCCGGCGGGAGTCAAGCTCGCGCTCACTCCTCCAGTTCCGCCTGAATCCGGTGATGCGTCTTCCGCATCTGTATTTCCGGACTAGGCGCTTCGTCCGCATGAGAGGCGCATCCTCAGCCTCCTGAAAGCCGACGAGGCCACTCACATCGATGAACTGGTGGAGCTTCTGGAGAACGAAATGGTGTCTTCAGAGATCTTCGCCGCGCTTTTCGAGTTGGAGCTGACCGGCAAAGTAAGGCAGATGCCGGGGAAGAATTTTGTAAAAAGCTTTTACCTCTTAGCTTCGGACCCCTTAGGGTACGTGCTTTTGTTGGAGGGCAATGAGAGATTATAAAAATCTGCTGGTTTGGGAGAAGGCTTACAAACTCACATCGGCGGTTTATAAGACCACGCTTCTATTCCCCAAGGAAGACCGATATGGACTGACCAGCCAAGTTCGCCGTGCATCTGCTTCGATTGCAGCGAATCTAGCAGAGGGCTGCGGCGGGCGATTCCGGCGGCAGATGGCGCGCTTTGTTCAGATCGCGATGGGATCGGGAGCCGGAATGTCCTACGGTTTTCTGTTAGGTAGAGACCCGAGTCTTATGCAGGCTGCCGAAACGATGTCGTCAATGTGGACATCGGTGAAATCATCCGCATGTTTAGCCTTCTCGGGAAGGCGCAGGGATGCCCGCGGAGACTAGGCATTTCGAGCTAGGAGCGAAAGGCTAAGAGCTGAGATCTTTCACCCGTAACTTGTTGTATTCATCCAATTCGTGCTAGCTTCGAGACGAATTCTTACGAACTGAGGATCCATTGGTAAAAAGTTTAGTCATTGTCGAATCGCCGGCTAAGGCGAAAACTATCCAGAAATATCTGGGAAAGGGATTTACTGTCGAGGCCTCGCTCGGCCACGTAAAAGATCTGCCTAAGAGCACCTTGGGTGTGGATACCAGCAACGAGTTTGAGACCGATTATGTAGTGATCCCAGGGAAAGAGAAAGTCCTGGCGCGGCTGAAGAAACTGGCGGGTCCGATGGACGCGATCTATCTTGCGCCTGACCCGGACCGTGAGGGCGAAGCAATCGCGGCTCATCTTGCGTTCGAGCTCGACGCCAACGGCCACGCAAAGAAAAGTAAGAAGAAGAAGAAAAAAGAAGAAGCGGGCGCCGTTCCCCGCATTCAGCGCGTCACTTTTAACGAAATTACTAAACGTGCCGTGCAGGCGGCTTTCGAACATCCCCGCGCAATCGACCAAAACCTTGTAGACGCGCAGCAGGCGCGGCGCGTGCTTGACCGGCTGGTCGGCTACCAGGTTTCGCCGCTGTTGTGGGATAAAGTCCGCCGTGGGCTTTCTGCCGGGCGGGTGCAGACCGTTGCACTGCGGTTGATAGTCGAGCGCGAACGCGAAATCAAAGCCTTCGAGAAGAAAGAATATTGGACAATCGATGCGCATCTCGTCGCCAATAAGCCGCCCGCATTCGACGCTCGTTTCTTGGGTAAGGGTGAAGAAAAGATTGAAGTCACCAACGGCGAGGACGCGGAAAAAATCCGGGTTGCGCTTGAGCAAGCCAACTGGCTAGTCCGCTCGGTTGATAAGAAGGAGCGCCGCCGCAATGCCGCGCCCCCTTTCACGACCAGCAAGTTACAGCAGGACTCTTCCCGCAAACTGCGCTTCAGCGTGAAACGTACCATGATGATCGCGCAGCGGCTGTATGAAGGCGTGGAACTGGGCGAAGAGGGCCAGGTTGGTCTGATCACTTATATGCGTACCGACTCCACTCGGGTTGCGCCTGAGGCAATTCAGGAAGTACGCGAATACGTTGGCAAGGAATACGGCGCGGCCTACCTGCCGGAAACGCCGAATACATATAAGGAGAAGAAAGAAGCGCAGGCGGCGCACGAAGCCATTCGACCGACCTCGGCGATGCGCCATCCCGATCAGGTGAAGCAGTATTTAAAGGAAGATGAGTTCAAGGTCTACAAGCTGATCTGGCAGCGCTTTGTGGCGTCGCAGATTATGCCCGCGGTCTTTGACCAGACAACGGTTGACATCGACGCAAAGGCGAAATCGGGAGATGTTTACTGGTTCCGCGTGACCGGATCAGTATTGAAGTTTGACGGCTTCCTCCGAGTCTACGAAGAGTCGAAAGAAGGCAAGGACGAAGAAGATGAGGAACTGAAGCACAAACTGCCGGCGCTCGAAGCGGGGCAGAAACTTACGTTGAAGGAATTGAAGCCGGAGCAGCATTTCACAGAGCCGCCTCCGCGCTACAACGAAGCATCGCTAGTGAAGGAACTGGAAGAACGCGGCATTGGACGTCCTTCCACTTACTCGGCGATTCTCTCAACCATTCAAGAGCGGCAGTACGTCCAGAAGTTGGGCGGCAAGTTTACTCCGACCGAGATTGGCTTAGTGGTCACGGATCTGCTAGTGGAAAACTTCCGCGACATTTTCGACGTGGCGTACACCGCCGGCCTGGAAGAAAAGCTCGACGAGATCGAAGAGGGCAAGGAGAAGTGGACGGACACGCTCGCCGACTTCTACAAGAA
>Ga0210401_10005402_pt1 | contig 13143 bp, 10 predicted proteins | sample IncBWH32MmetaG_FD_150866 | JGI IMG/M metagenome (GOLD analysis project Ga0210401, IMG submission 150866) | Forest soil microbial communities from Barre Woods Harvard Forest LTER site, Petersham, Massachusetts, United States - Inc-BW-H-32-M | ecosystem: Environmental > Terrestrial > Soil >... | reverse complement strand
CCAGTGTCGATCACAAGCGGATCGGCGTGATGTACACGCTGCTCGCGTGCGTGATGCTGCTGCGCGGCTTCTCCGACGCCATCATGATGCGCGCGCAGCAAGCGGTCGCCTTTCACTCGAACGGTTTCCTGCCGCCGGAGCACTATAACCAGATATTCTCCGCACATGGCACCATCATGATCTTCTTTGTCGCGATGCCATTCGTGATCGGGCTTATGAATCTCGTGGTGCCGTTGCAGTTAGGGGTGCGCGACGTGGCGTTTCCGACGCTCAATTCCGTGGGTTTCTGGTTGACCGCGACCGGCGCACTGCTTGTCAATGTCTCGCTCGTGGTCGGCGAGTTCGCGCGCACCGGCTGGTTGCCATATCCGCCGCTGTCGGAGGTGACCTATTCGCCCGGCGTTGGCGTCGACTATTACCTGTGGTCGCTGCAAATATCGGGGTTGGGCACGCTCGTGGCCGGAATTAACCTCGTCACGACGGTCCTGAAGATCCGCACCAGGGGCATGAACTACATGCGCATGCCGATGTTCTGCTGGACCACTTTGGCGTCAAACCTGCTGATCATCGCGGCCTTCCCGATTCTGACCGCGACGCTCGCGATGCTCATCCTCGACCGCTATCTCGGCTTCCACTTCTTCACCAATGAAGCCGGCGGCAACATGATGATGTTCATGAACCTGATCTGGGCATGGGGACATCCCGAGGTCTACATCCTGGTGCTGCCGGCGTTCGGCATCTTCTCCGAAGTGGTCTCGACGTTCTCGGGCAAGCCGCTGTTTGGCTATCGCTCGATGGTACTCGCCACCATGGCGATCTGCGTCATCTCCTTCATGGTGTGGCTGCACCACTTCTTCACCATGGGCGCGGGGCCCGACGTCAATGCCATCTTCGGCATCGCCAGCATGATCATCGCGGTGCCGACGGGGGTGAAGATCTACAACTGGCTGTTCACGATGTTCGCCGGCCGCATCCGCTTCACGACGCCGATGATGTGGTCGATCGGCTTCATGGTGACCTTCATCCTCGGCGGCCTCACCGGCGTGCTGGTCGCCGTGCCGCCGGCCGATTTCCTGCTGCACAACAGCCTGTTCCTCGTCGCGCACTTCCACAACGTCATCATCGGCGGCGTGCTGTTCGGCGCGTTCGCCGGCTACACCTACTGGTTCCCGAAAGCGTTCGGCTTCCGCCTGCATGAGGGTTGGGGCAAGGCCGCGTTCTGGTGCTGGCTGATCGGCTTCTATGTCGCCTTCATGCCGCTTTACGCCGTCGGCTTCCTCGGCATGACGCGGCGGATGCAGCATTACGATGTCGCAGCGTGGAAGCCATGGCTCGATATTGCGAGCGTCGGCGCCGGGCTGATCCTGGCCGGCATCATTTGCCAGATCGTGCAGCTCGTGGTCTCTATCCGCGATCGCGAGGAACTGCGCGACGTGACCGGCGATCCCTGGGATGGCCGCTCGCTCGAATGGTCCACCGCCTCGCCGCCGCCGGTGTTCAATTTTGCCATCATGCCCAACGTGACCGGTGAGGATGCCTATTGGGCTATGAAGCGTCGTACCTGGAAAGAGGGGGCCGGGAAGGAGCCGAGCTACGACCCGATCGACATGCCGCGCAATTCACCGACCGGCTTTGTCTGCGCGTTCTTCGCCACCGTGATGGGCTTTGCGCTGATCTGGCACATCTGGTGGATGGTGATTGCCGCCTTGATCGGCGCTTATGCGACCTTCGTCGTTTTCGCCTGGCGCGACCATGACGAGTACGAGATTCCAGCCGAGGAAGTCGCGCGGCTCGACCGCGCGAACATCGCCGCCCGGCGCGGCCTCGTTAGCGCAGCGCGGAGTGCGTGATGTCGGTCGTAGCAGTAGCCCACGGACCAGATTTACGTCTCATCGGCCTCGAAGACGCCGGGCATGAAGGGCCGGCGTCGAAGCGGATCATCACCGGCTACGGTTTCTGGATCTTCCTGCTAAGCGACATCGTGATGTTCTCGTGCTTTTTCGCGGCCTATGCCGTGCTGCAGGGGCAGACGGCGGGCGGGCCGAGTGGGGCCGAGCTGTTCAACCTGCGCAACGTTGCGATCGAGACCGCCTTCCTGCTGTTGTCGAGCTTCGCCTGCGGCATGGCCAGCGTCGCGGCGGAAGTCCGCAACCATTTCTGGTTCCAGATCGCGATGGCCGTGACCTGCCTGCTCGGGCTTGGTTTCCTTGCCATCGAGTTTCGCGAATTCGCCGATCTCATCGCGCGCGGCGCAGGTCCCTCGCGCAGTGCATTCCTGTCAGCCTTCTTCACGCTGGTTGGATGTCACGGCGCGCATGTCTCCCTGGGCACCCTCTGGCTCCTGACCATGATGGCGCAGGTATTCGCCAAGGGCTTTCGTGCCGATATCCAGCGCCGCTTTCTATGCTTTGCGCTGTTCTGGCATGCGCTCGATATCATATGGGTCGCGATATTCTCGGTCGTCTATCTCCTGGGGAGTGCGGCATGAGCGACATTCATGGATCGCCCAATCAGGCCGATCTGGCGCCCGGCGAGGACGAAGTCGTCAGCGTCAAGCTTCGCGTGTTCGGCTATCTCGTCGGTCTGGGACTTGCCATCCTGCTCACCGCGACGTCGTTCTTTGTCGCGGGCACTAATCTTGTCTGGCAGCCGAGCATCCCCGTCGCCATCATCGTGCTGGCGATCGCGCAGATGGGCGTGCACCTTGTGTTCTTCCTGCACATCACGACTGGTCCGGACAATACCAACAACGTGTTGGCGCTGGCCTTTGGGCTCTTGATCGTCTTCCTGGTGATTGGTGGCTCGTTGTGGATCATGTCGAACCTCAATCACAACATGATGCCGATGGACCAGATCATGCAGATGCAGCGGTGATCAAAGCGCTCAGCTAAGTCATGATCCGGAAAAGCATGCCCCACACGCGATGCGGCGTGGAAAACCGGTTTTCCGAAAAGATGATGCTCAAACAATAAGCTGGAATGCCCATGGTGCAGTGTTTGCCGAGGTCAAGGTCACATCAACCTTAGGACTGCCTCCATTCTATGCGGGATTGGTACAGCAGATCGAAACCCGGACGCTGGTGGATGGTTATTGGGCCATCATTCTTAGTTCGTAGGGTGATCGGCAACTGGAGGAAAATGCGGTTCAGACCCTTCTTTCGCTGAGGTTATCGGGCGCGATCGTCGCGCCCCTAGGTTTCGAATCGGACCATGACCTGATCCAAAGCCTTCGCGGTCGAAGTCTTCATGGACTCCCGTGTTGAGGACGAAGCGCCGTTCGCGGAACCGACAATTCGCAGAGCGTTGCTCTGATGGTCGACTATCTCTGTGAAAGGGTGAATCTCCTTGCTACCTTGGCATGCAGCCGGTTAAACGAAACGCGATTGAACGCAGAGACGCTTATATTGCAACGATGGATCGGCTTGGCAGTGAACCAATCGTGCTCGAGGTCTCAGCGCGAAGCTGGGACTTCGAAGCGATCGGCTTTGAAGAGACTTACAAGATTCTCGACGCAGGAGGGAACCGTCCTTTGCGCCAATGACCGCATTGCGCTAGGCGCCATGGCGGCAGCCTATTAGCATGGTCTGCGGATAGGGCGTGGGACGGTTGACGTCTCGGTGATGCCTTCTTATGGCCCTTCGCGTTACTTCGCGTGCGCGCAACAATCAGGTCGCTTTCGGTGCAAAGCAGACATCAGATGGCAGGCAACGTCGGCTGGCTCGGTCGAGAATGACTTCGAGGTGACGAATCGCGATAAGAGCAAGCTGACTAAAATTCGGCCGCTTGCGGTGTACCTTCGGACGCAAGCAAATTCGGGCCGCTCATGCAGCGACCGACAGTCCGCTCAACCTCAGGCACGCAAGGAAGCTGCGGAGCGCCGTGCCCTCGTGTGCGGCGCGGCGGCGAATGAACAGAGTCTCGACCCGCCGATGCGGGCCGTTCAATGTGTGCATTCGTACCATACCGGCCTGATCGCTGCGCTCGGCGACCGCGCGAGGCAGCGCCGTCACGCCCATGTCGGCCGCCACACAGCCGATGATGCCGTCGAGCGTGCCGAATTCGAGACGGGCGGCCGTCGGCCAGCCGAGCTCGCTCATCAGCTGCTCGAGCCGCTGGCGATAGGAGCATCCCGTCCGAAAGACGAGGATCGTCGGGCCTGACGCAGGCGTCCTGGCGCGCAGAGCGGCCAGGGTCTTCCAACGCCTCGCGGTCAGGAGCACAAGCTCCTCCTTGAACGCGACGGTCGACATTAGATCAGGATGGTCGATGGGCCCGGCGATGAATGCGCCATCGAGCGTGCTGGTGATGACGGCCTCGGCGAGCATCGCCGTTGGCCCGGTGCGAAGCGACAGCTGCACCTCTGGATGACGCTGGTGGAACTGCGCCAGGAGCGGCGGCAGGCGAACCGCTGCCGTGGTCTCCATCGCGCCGATAGCGAGCGGCCCCTTGGCAACGCCATCATCACGCGCCGCGGCCAGCGCTTCGTTTGAGAGCGCATTGAGCCGATCTGCGTATGGCAGTAGCCGGCGCCCGGCGTCGGTCAGCGTCATGCCGCGCGCATGGCGTTCGAAGAGCGGAGTGCCGATCTCGGTTTCAAGAGCGCGAATGCGGTTGGTGACGTTCGACTGCACCGTGTTGAGCTCACCGGCGGCGCGCGTGATGCCGCCGCATCGTGCAACGGCCGCGAAGGTCTTCAGGTCCGACAGCTCCATGGGTACCACCGTTCGAAAATTGGAAACGCAACCATCTGTTCTAATCGTTTCTCAGGAACACTATCGCACCATAGTCTGCCTGTCGATTTAAACTCGGCAGGACGTTGCACCATGGCGATGAGCAATGCGTTGACGGGATTGCTGGGCGTCGAGCACCCGATCTTGCTAGCGGCGATGGATCTTGTCGCCGATGCCCGGCTCACGCGCGCCGTGTCGGAAGCCGGAGCGTTCGGATTTCTCGGCGCAGGCTACGGCGATGCCGCCTGGCTCGAGCGTGAGCTGGACTTGCTGACAGCATCCAAGCTCGAGCGCCCCTTCGGCGTCGGGTTCATCACCTGGAGCCTCGCGAAGCGGCCCGAGCTTCTCGACATGGCGCTCGCCGCCCGCGCCCGCGCCGTCTGGTTCTCGTTCGGCGACCCGGCGCCGTTCGTCGCGCGCGTGAAGGCTGCCGGGGCGCTGGTCGTCTGCCAGGTGCAGAGTGTGGACATGGCGACCGACGTGGTAGCCATGGGCGCCGACATCGTCGTCGCCCAGGGCGGAGAGGCGGGTGGCCATGGCATCTCGCAAAGCTCGTTCACGCTCGTGCCAGCCGTTGTCGACGCGGTCGGCAGCAACGTGCCAGTTGTGCTAGCTGGCGGTGCCGCGGATGGCCGGGCACTGGCAGCCGCTCTGATGCTCGGTGCGCAGGGCGTTGTCATGGGCACGCGCTTCTACGCCAGCCAAGAGGCCGCTGGCCAGGACTCTGCCAAGCAGCGCATCCTGACCGCCGACGGTAGCGAGACGCTGCGCAGCATCGTGTTCGATATCTCGCGACAGAACGTCTGGCCGCATCCCTTCACGGGGCGGTGCCTGGCGAACCGCCACACTGACAGATGGCTCGGCCGCGAGCAGGAATTGATGCGACGAGCGGATGTGCTTGCCGACTTTGCGCACGCCCGCGAGGCGGGTGACTTAGATATTGCCCCCGTTATCGCAGGCGAGGCCGTCGGGCTCGTGCACGATGTCCCCTCCGCCAAAGAGATCGTCTTGCGTACGGTTGGCGCGGCGGAACGCCTTCTCTCGGGCGCAGCGCGGCACATGTCGCCATCGATGCCAACTGCGGCATGAACAACGTCGCTATCTCGACCGAAGTCTCTCAGTTCAATGGAGGATTCATGACGCCCGAGCAGATCGCCCTCGTGCAGACCAGCTTCAAGTCGGTTGCGCCGATTGCGTCGAAGGCCGCTGATCTCTTCTACGACCGGCTCTTCGAGATTGCGCCGGAGGTGAGGCCGATGTTCCCGGCGGATCTCTCCGGGCAGAAGGTCAAGCTGATCGCGATGCTGGGGACCGCCGTCAACAACCTCCACCAGCCGGATCGTTGGCTAAGGCCCGCGACTTCCGTTCCGGGTCAATCGCGTCGCTTTTGGCGAGCGCCGCTCACTTCCGGTCTTTCCCGATAAGCAGATATTCTCAGTGTCGGTCGGCATGTCCGAAACATCGCGTTCTTCTCATTCGATCACCTCGTCGGCGCGGTTGCATCTTTTGCCCAGACTGATCCCGCCGATCTGGTATCGCGCAGTGCTGGCCCACACTCTCACCCAGATGCGCATTATAGTATATTGATGTGTCCATGCGCAGCCAATGGACCAAACGATTACCGGTGATCACGGGAGGCAATCGTGATTAAGAATGTTCTGGCGTCGATTCTTATGGCCTTCACCACCACGGTAGCGGCCGCGCAGGCTCTCGCCACCAAAGACGCGCTCATCGCCCGCGCGAAATTGTTCGAACTCGATACGTCATATGTGCCGCCGCCAGGCGATCCCCTGACACATCATGCCGCCGGATTTGCGAAGGTCATGTGCTCGGCTGTATTCATGACCGGCCTTGCGCCCGACTTCGCGGCGGAGAATGTCGGGTTTTTCACGGCGCCCTACGCAGAGCGCGCGAAGCTCGGCAAGCCGGTCATCGATGGCGCCAACCAGACGGTCCACGTCACGCTTCCTAATGGAGTGACCCGGACGGCCAAATATCTCGGCAGCCAAGGTTGCGTGACGCTCCCGATCGGGCAGAGCGCCGTGAATTTCAAACCCGTCGACGTCAAAAGCCGACTGCCTGATCCCTGGACACAGCTGTGGCCGATGGGCGATATGTTGCCGCAGGAGCCGCTGCCGACAGAGATCGATGCCGAGAAGCTCAAAGCTGCGGTGAATGCCGCGTTCCTGCCGGCCGAGGGATTGACCGCTGCGTTCGTTGTGACGTGGAAAGGCCGGCTCATCGCCGAGCGCTACGCGGAAGGTCTTACGGCGCAGACGCCGCTCGAAGGCTGGTCCATGGGAAAGAGCGTTACGGCAACACTCTTTGGGATTCTGGTCAAAGACGGCGTCTATGATTTGGACCAGCCGGCACCGATTCCTGAATGGCAAACGCCCGGCGACCCGCGCGCCAAAATACACATTGCGGATATCCTTCACATGTCGAGCGGGCTTCGGATCAAGGCGCCCCAAGACCCGGATTATGACCCAAAGGGACCTTATCCGGATCACGTCTACCTTTATACCGGCGGCATCGATTCCTTTCACTACGCCGCGACACGGCCATTGCAGTGGCCTCCCAACACCGTCGGACGCTATCACAACACCGATCCGGTCCTGATCAGCTATCTGATTCGGCTCGGTGTCGAAAAAAACGGCGACGAGTATCTCTCATTTCCTCAGCGGGTGCTGTTCGACAAGCTCGGCATCCGTACCATGGTGATCGAAACTGACCCGTTCGGAAATTTTTTAGGCCAAGGTTATGAGGTTGGCTCCGGGCGCGACTGGGCGCGGCTTGGCAACCTCTTTCTTCAAGGTGGCGTCTGGAACGGTGAGCGCATTCTCCCGGAGGGCTATACCAAATTCGTTAGCACGCCTGCGCCCGCTTGGGCCGCGGACAATCGGCCAATCTATGGAGCTTTCTTTTGGCTCAATGGCGACGGGCGATACCCAGTACCGCGCGACGCGTATTACATGTCGGGCGCCGGCGGGCAGACAACGCTGATGGTTCCCTCGCACGATCTCGTCGTGGTGCGTCTCGGGCACTATCGAGGCGAATCTGCCGGCGCCGCAGGTTTCAGCAAGGCGCTCGCGCTGTTGATCGAGGCGGTGCCGAAAGCACCTAATGAGAAATGAGAACGAGGTTGGAGTGGTCATCGGCCCGGGCGCGCCGCCTCGGCGCTGGCTAAAATCGCAGCAGGGTTGGCGAGGTTTCCAGTATCGATGACAAGGGATTTTGCGGCAGGCTAAAGTTTTTCGCGCTTTGATGCGAGCCGCGATCAAAGCGACTCGATAAACCCGATCATTCGACGGCGTTGATCAGGATCAGGCAACGGGCCGCGCATCGCGCCGGCGTTGTCCGTCATGTGGCCGGGATCGCCGGTCCCGGGGATCACAGCGGTCACACGCGGGTCACCAAGCAAATATTTCAGAAAAAACTGCCCCCACGAGTCCGCGAACACCCGCGCCCAGTCTGGCAATTCCTTGCCGCGCACTGCCTTGAACAATCTGCCATTGCCGTAAGGCAAGGCGGTCAGCACGCCGACTTTGATTTCGGCAGCCATTGGCAGGATGGTTTTCTCAGCAGCGCGGTTATCGAGTGAATAGTCGATCTGGACGAAATCAGGCTTCTCGCGTTCCATCACGGCCTCGACCGCCGGATAGTCGCGGTGGAATGTCGAGGTGATGCCGACATAGCGGCAGATGCCCCGTTTCTTCCAGTCCCGGAACTGTTGCAGGGATTGCTGCTTGCTCCTGACGTTATGGAGCTGCAGCAGATCGACGCTTGCCGTCTTTAGTCGAGCTAACGATCGCTTGAGCTCGCCGGCGTCGGGCGACTCGAGCTTGGTGGCGATGAAGAGCTTGTCGCGTAGGCCGCCACTCGCCGTGACCTCGCCCAGCACGCTTTCCGCATCGCCATAGGTTGAGGCCGTGTCGATGAGCCGTCCGCCATTCTTGACCAGAGCCTGTACGACTGCATCGGCCTTGCTGCGCGTCGCTTCGTTATTCTGATCGAACACATAAGCGGTGCCGAGGCCGACGGCGGGAATTTGCTCGCCGCTGCCAGGAATCGGACGGGTGAGAAGCGGTGTCTCGGTTTCGGCAGCGGCTTTGGTCGACAGCAGCAATCCGCCGGCGAGTGCAGCAAAGTCGCGGCGGGTCATTGGGTGAGTCACTCGGATTGCCATCCCGGCGCTCCTTCGTCATCTGTTTTCGTCGCAAGACGCTCCTGCGTTCGCCCCAGCGCGGTTGACAGAACGAGCCAGCCCGCAGCGACCGGCAGCGCGCAGAGCGCGATGGCGCCAAGCTTCAACCCCAACGCCTGCAGGCTGTCATAGACCCAGCCATACAACGCGTCCGAGCCGCGATAGATCACCACGTCGATCAGGTTCTTCGCTTTGTACTTTTCCTCGCGCCCAACCACGGTGAAGAACACCTGCCGCGCCGGGTTTGCGATTGCAAAATTCATCCAGCGCTGCGCGACCTGGAGTATCACCACGACCGACAGGCTCGGCGCGATCGCCAATGCGCCGAAGCCCGCGACGTAGATGGCGGGCAAAGCTGCGGCCGAAATGCCGGTGCCGAAGCGCTTGAGGAACGCGGCGGTGACGAAAACCTGCGTGGCCAGGCTCAAGAGGCCCACCGCGAGATCGATACCTGCAAACAGGCGGGTTTGTGCTGCCGCGTCGTGCATCATCGTTGCCGACACGATGTTGGCCTGCGCGAAATAGGCAATCGTCGCGCCGAACGAGAGCAAGCTGACCCAGCCGGCCACGCCCAGGAGATAGGGCGAGCGTATCAGTTCGGACAAGCCGGCGAACGCGCCGCCGCCGATACGCTGCCGTCGAGTATCTACTTCCGCCGGCGGCTCGGCCACGCGTTCAATTCGATGCACGCTGAACACAGCCAGTTCGAGCAAGATAGCGGCCGCGATCAAGAGGTTGACCGGACCGAGCGGCCCCGACAGCCAGATTGTGATGATGGGACCAAGAAGCGCACCAGCCGTTCCTCCAGCGCCAATGAACCCGAACAGCCGCTTGCCCTGCTCCGATGTAAACAGATCGGCCATGAACGACCAGAACACCGCGACCGCGAACAAGTTGAAGACGCTGACCCATACGAAAAACACGCGCGCCACGATCACCTTTTCGATGCCCAAAAACAGCAACAGCCAAAACAGAACCAGGTTGGCGACAAAGAAGTGGTAGACGATCGGAATAAATCTGACCCGTGGCAATCTCGCCACCAGCGCGCCGTAGACGGGTTGTGCGACGAGCAGGCTGACAAACGTCGCCGTGAACAGCCAGGGCAGGTTTTTGGTCCCACCCGCAATGCCCATCTGATCGCGCAGCGGACGCAGCACGTAGTAGCCGGCAAGCAGGGTGAAGAAATACGCGAACGACCACAACGCCGTCGCCCGTTCGCGCGCGGTACCGGGCACCGTGCGCTGCAACCAGCCCCCGAGAGCCGCCGCGGAAGCCATCATGGCGCCAGCGACAGCTTCTGCTTGAGCTCCGCTGCGCTCACATTCTGACCATATCCCGGCGCGCCGCGCTGAAAGCGGCTTGCATCGGCTAGTTTGCCGACCTCCACCGGATCAAAGCCGGCATCGCGCACCAGCTGTGCTGCGACCTGGAGTGCTTCCTGGTCATCGCCCGCAATCGGTACTGCGAGCCTTGGGGAAGGACGGTTCGCTTCGCGTTCAAAGATCGTGTAGGAGAGCGTGTTGAACGCGCGCACCAGCCGCGTGCCGGGCAGGTATTTTTGTGACGTCACTCCGATGCCATTCCGCTCGACCTCGTCGGCAATGGCGCCGTCGCGGCTGGCCACCGCATTGTCGGCGTCGAGCACGATCTTCCCCGCTAGCGATTTGCCGTAATCTTTGCCGATCTGCGGCAGCGCGCCGTAAGGCACTGCGATGAAGACGACGTCGCCAAATGCAATGGCCTGATCGACTGTGCCGGCCTGTGCAAGCGGCCCAAGGCGAGCCACGAGGTCTTGCAATTCCTCCGGATGACGCGATGAAAGGAAGACTGGATGGCCTGCCTTGATCCAGAGGCCACCGATCGTGGCGCCGATATGGCCCGCACCGATAACGCCGATTTTCAATGTGGCAGTTGGGGCGGTCTGACCCGCTGCGGTCGTCGGTTGGAGTACCGCTTGGAGGATGAGCGCGCCTGCGGCGCCTAACAGTGCGCGGCGATCAACAGTGACATGCTCGAGCATCATCAGCACACCAATTGCGAATTGCAACAAATCGAGTCCTGCCCTGCAGCTTAGAGTCGATAACGCGAAAAGTGTTATAAATAGTCGCCCGGAATTGGCGCTCGCACAGAGTTGATCCCTCTCCCCTTAATTTCAGGCACTTGCTTCTACTGTCCTTTAGCGGCTCGGCGGATCTATTTGGGTGCGGCCGACGGAGCGGCATTCGTCTTCGGTTCCGAGGGAATAGCCGGTACGTCATCTTTTGCGCTGCACTGTTCGACATAAGAATCTTCAGTCATATCGCGTTTCATCATTGCTTCCCGATTGGCTCTCCATTCATCCTTGCAATTCTCCACAACTGTCTTCGAGCCTTGTCCGTCAGTTTTGAATGGTGCGGACGAGGAAGCAGGGGCGGCGGAAGTCGAATTTGGCTTGGCAGTTTCCGCAAGTGCACTGCAATGCAGCATTGTTAAGCCAGCAAGCGCGCCACAGACCAAACAAAGGTGCTTTTTCACCTTTCGACTCCTGTTGGCATTGCTTGTATCGCGAAAAGCTTTTCTAAACGCGTGGCCGCACCTGCAACCATTCCATTCGTGAACCTCGCACAGACCAATTCGAACTTTTCGCGCCTGTTCCCCCACAGCTGTCGATTGTTGAATTTAGCTGATGTCTTTCATGGCCCTTCGCGTCGAAGGGCAAGTCCTTAGATTTTGGTTCGGTTTTGGGGAGCAGCGGACATGCGAGGGCGCGCCACCTCCGCCGAAAAAGTCGCGGGTGGTCCGGAGCTGTCATTCAGCGCCAATTCAACTCTAGCGGCCTGATAGCGGATGCGCTGCATCCAGTGTTTGAAGCTCCTGAGGTGTCAGTGTCAGTGTCAGTGCGAGGGCGTTTTCCTTTACATGCGCCACGGACCCGGATTCGGGAATAGCAATGACGTTACCGCTGCCGATGGTCCAAGCCAGTGCAACAGCGGCTGCGGAGCAGGCGTGTGCTGCGGCAATACGCCCAAGGTTGGGATCACCCAGCAGGCCGGCGCCGGGGCCGCCAAGCGGCGAATAGGCCATCACCGGCATGCTGTACCGCTCGCACCACGGCAGTAGGTCGCGTTCAATGCTGCGGCCGCCGAGGTTGTAAAAGACCTGATTGGTCACGCAGCGATCGCCTTGTGGAACATGGAACAGATCTTCCATTTGGGTGACTGTGAAGTTGGACACGCCCCAGGCACGAATCTTGCCAGCTGCGCGTAGACTTTCGAACCCCGCTACGACCTCGGAAAGTTCGGCGTTCGGAGTTGGCGAGTGCAGCAAATAGAGATCGAGATGATCAGTACCGAGCCGGGTAAGGCTCGCCTCACAAGCACGTGCCATGGCATCTCCAGTGACGTCTTCGGCTTCCACCTTGGACACTACGAAGGCGCGGTCACGCTGGCCGGCGATCACGCGCTTAATCAATTCTTCGGAACGGCCTTCACCGTAATTCCCCGATGTGTCAATCAGCGTCATCCCGAGCGAAAGGCCCGTGCGTAACGCTTCTTCTTCATCGGCTGCCGGATGTCTTCCCTGCCCGATATGCCAAGAGCCCTGACCGATCGCCGGGACAACGGTGCCGTCGCGAAACTTGACGGTCCGCGCTGTGCCGGTTGCGGCGACGGCAGTCGCCGCATCGACAGCCAATGCGCCTGACAAAGTCACCAACGAACCAAGCGCGACGCAACGTTCATTGAATTCACGCCGGCTCAGCGATCGTGTACCTCTACTCTTCACTCACTCTGTTCCCTCGACTGCGTGCTCGATCTGGAAAGCGTTCAGCTGAGTTCCGCTCGGCCGCTCGGCTAGCTCACCGCTAAGATTGTAGCCTCCGGCTGCTTAGTCAAGATATGGCGGAATGTCTGCACATGGCCCGAAGGGACCTCGATCATTTTCGGCGGTGACGTCCGCTTCCGGGACGATTGTGTTCTCTAATTCCGGGTCTGGGTGTCAAGCTCTCCAACGATCGTCCTTGCCGGGCCCACTGTTCTCTCCGCGGTAGGGGTGAACCCTCCGCATGATGGCGTAAGGTGACGCTGGCGGTTCAATGTTGCAATCGCGGTCGTCCTCTCGGACGCGCGCAAAAAATCGGTCGAACTCACCATCGCCATCGTCCCGGCTGGAACGTCTTTTCCTGCCGTTTGGCAGGAACTCGGTAACGCCCGCGCTAGGCAGCAATCTCCAT
>Ga0210401_10005401_pt1 | contig 13144 bp, 11 predicted proteins | sample IncBWH32MmetaG_FD_150866 | JGI IMG/M metagenome (GOLD analysis project Ga0210401, IMG submission 150866) | Forest soil microbial communities from Barre Woods Harvard Forest LTER site, Petersham, Massachusetts, United States - Inc-BW-H-32-M | ecosystem: Environmental > Terrestrial > Soil >... | reverse complement strand
GACCGAGTATGCGCGCGCCTATCTGAAGGAATTACACGAAGGGCCGGACCCGCGGTTCAGCGGCTGCTGACCGGGCCGATTGTCTGCCAAAACTCTCTCGCCCGGAGCTCTCCTGCCGGGGATCGATCGGCGCTTGCCGGGTCATATCTTCAAGGGAGGGCACGAGCGAGGGTGATGTTTCGCGATCGGCTTCAGCGAGACGCTCCATCAGATATCGCAGGCGCCCGGGAAGTTCGCAGGCGGCATCGCGTCGCATAAATTCGCCAAGACGCTCACCGATCTCAAGCCAGATCGCGCGCGAATGGTCGGCATCGATCTGCACGTTCACGCCTGTCCTGGCTAACATGGCCCGCCCGAAGAGAATTAAATCAACATGAGTCAATAAGCTCACCGCCGAGTTCAAAACCGGTAAATGGGCTGGATCGGCTTTGGGACTGGTAAAGATCAGGTAAAAACCAGGCTCCGTGCAGGGACGAATACATGACCGCTCAGCGCTCAGAATATCACCCACAGGATGCAGCGCGCGAGCCAACCGGCCATTGATGTATCGAGGCCCTTTCTTTGAAGCAAAGCGATAACCATCGATCCGACAACGATGGTAATGGTGCCGAAGGCGATGGCGATCCAACGCTCGCACCAGGCTCTGTCGCTGTCCTTCAAGTCCGGAAGTCGGAACGATCTTGCGACCAAATATGCACTGTCGAGGATGCTGACGAGCCAGCAGGAAATCACCGACCGTTAGGTCGATGAGGCGGTACCCGAGCGGGGCGAAGGGAAAAACCTTGTGAAAAACGACGTAGGCGGCCAACAGAAAAAGAAAATACCGTAGCGCCATCGCGGCGCCACGCTCAAACCTGCTGCTATCGTCAGGAACTCTCGAAGGCAATGAGAAGCCTGGTTGCTGAAACAATAAAGACGTCGCAATCGAAATCGATTAACAGTTGCGCGTGAGGTCACGGAAAGCTGCCGTGAGGTCACGGAAAGCTGCAATGACGGGACTACTTGATCTATTTTTTCGGCGTACGTCCGGCTGATTTTCGTGCACGGACGATGGCAACCGAGCAGGAAATATTCAGTCAGCGGATCATTGCCCGCATTGCCGCCAGGCGCTCGAGATCATCGGTGTCAAATTCAAGCTAACAGGCGCCGCGGTCATCTCGACCTGCGCAAATTGTGGGATGGCCATGGCCGAGAATTCGAACAAACCAGGATTGATGAACCGCTGGGCCGCCATCGTGGCAAGGATTCGGCGACGAGTTGCGGAGCCAAGATCGACCGGCAGCGCTTTTCGGAACGTGGAATTTTCGGTCAAGCGGCGACAACGGTGGCCGTTCTAGCTGCAGCGGCCTGGCCGCATCGAGGATGATTGTTGGCGCGGGTCGAATTCACGTCGTGGGCCTTGGCGGGGAGGCTCACGCAAAGGCCGCAAGTAATATCCATCGATGGCGCTATCGAACCCAAATCGCGTAAGCTCGCGCGATTCGTCCCGTGTAATTTTTTGAATCAAATCGTGTCCGGGAACACCTCTCGGTATTCGCCACATGTGTGACGGCGTGCTAGGAGAGCGACCGGGGTACTTGGGCAGGGGGTACTTGGGCAAGACGGTTATTGGGGTCGATCAAATGAGTTCAAAAGGGGCCGGCTTAGGAGCCGAAGCAAGTGGCGCGCTTCGCGTCGGCGTCATCGGCGCAGGCGTGATGGGCAGCAATCACGCGCGCGTGCTCGCGGGCCTGCCCGATATCAGCCTGGTCGGGGTCGTCGATCCCTTGCCGGGGCACCGGACGCGGGTGATGGAACTCGCCAATTGCCGCACCTTCGCCGGCCTTGGTGAGTTGATCGCGGAGGGCGTCGATGCGGTCACGGTGGCAGCACCGACGCATCTGCATCATGAGATCGCGCTTGCCTGCATCGCGCGCGATATTCATGTCCTCGTCGAAAAGCCGATCGCCTCCACGGTCGCGGAGGGAGAGGAGATCGTCGCCGCGGCCCGCCGCGTCGGGGTGACCTTGATGGTCGGGCATGTTGAGCGCTTCAACCCGGCGGTCGCCGCCATCAAGCAGGCGATAGCGGGCGAGGATATCTTGTCGATCGCGATCACCCGGGTCGGGCCGTTTCCGCCGCGGATGTCGAATGTCGGCGTGGTGATCGATCTTGCCGTCCATGACATCGATCTGATCCGCTGGTTCACCGAGTCCGACATCGTCGAGGTGCAGCCGCAACTCTCCAGCGCCGTCGCCGAGCGCGAGGATATCGCGCTATTGCAGTTCCGCACCGCCTCCGGCGTGCTTGCGCACATCAACACCAACTGGCTGACGCCGTTCAAGGCGCGCAACGTCACGGTCGCCACCCGCGGCAAATATGTGATGGGCGATCTCTTGACGCGTCAGGTCACGGAATGTTTCGGCTTCAAGCCCGACGGCAGCTATTCCATGCGTCATCTGCCGGTCGGTCATGACGAGCCACTGCGCGCCGAACTGATCTCGTTCCTCCATGCGGTACGCTCGGGCACGGTGCCCGCCGTGACCGGCGATGAGGGCGTGGCCAGCCTCGAAGTCGCGACCCGCTGCCTCGAGGCGCCCGCCAGGCCCGCCGCGGCTGCACCTGCGCGCAAAGGGCCGCGCCGCGTCGTTGGCTAGCCCGCGCTTTGATGTCGTCCCCTCAGTCATTGCAAGAAACCCGACAAGGCTCCATGAACCAGCATCTGCGCTCCGAATCCGTGCCCTTCATCGACGTTGCCGCACAGCGGCGCCGGCTCGGCCAATCGCTCGACGAGGCGATCTCGCGCGTGCTGGCCCATTGCCAGTTCATCAACGGGCCGGAAGTGGCGCAGTTGGAGGCGGCGTTGATGGCGTTCAGCGGCGCCAGGCATGTCGTGACCTGTGCCAGCGGCACCGACGCGCTGTTGATGGTGCTGATGGCGAAGGGCGTCGGCCGCGGTGACGCGGTGTTCTGCCCGTCCTTTACGTTTTGCGCGACCGGGGAAGCAGTGGCGCTCACCGGTGCCACGCCGGTGTTCGTCGATGTCGATGAGATGACGTTCAACATCGATCCTACCTCGCTACGAAACGGGATCGCTGTTGCGAAAAAGCAGGGCCTCAAGCCGGTGGCCGTGATCCCGGTCGATCTGTTCGGGCAAAGCGCCGACCATGATGCGATTGCCTCTATCGCGCAGCGCGATGGGCTCTTTGTTCTCGATGACGCCGCGCAAGGCTTTGGCGCGAGCTACCGGGGTCGGCGCATCGGCACCTTCGGGCTTGCGACCGCGACCAGTTTTTTCCCGGCAAAGCCGCTCGGCTGTTTTGGCGATGGCGGGGCGATCTTCACCGACGATGCGGAACTTGCCGCAACGCTGCGCAGCATCCGGGTCCACGGCCAGGGTTCTGACAAATACGACAATGTTCGCCTCGGGCTCACCGCGCGGCTCGATACCATGCAGGCGGCCATCCTGATCGAGAAGCTGAAGATTTTTGAGGACGAGATCGTCGCGCGCAATGTGGTCGCCGAACGCTATGCGCGGGACCTCGGCAATGTCGTGACCGTGCCGCGTCTGGCCGCCGGCTGCACCTCGATCTGGGCGCAATACACCATCCGTCTGCCCAAGGACACCAATCGCGATGGTTTCACCGCGGCGCTGAAGGCGCAGGGCATTCCAACCTCGATCTATTATCCGAAATCGATGCATCAGCAGACGGCCTACCGGCATTACCCGGTCGCCGACGGCGGCCTGCCGATCAGCGAGCGCTTGTCGTCCGACGTCATCAGCCTGCCGATGCACGCCTATCTCGACAAGGCGACGCAGGAGCGGATCGTCAAGGCTGTGCGCGGCGCACTTTCTTCCTGATTTGGCCGTTTTGAAACGTCGTTTCATGCGCTAGAAGCGGCGCATGCTCGGACGTATCTTCACCGTCGGCGGCTATACCCTGCTTTCGCGCGTCACCGGGCTTGCGCGCGACATCATGCTCGCCGCGATCCTGGGCGCGGGACCGCTCGCGGATGCGTTTCTGGTGGCCTGGCGGCTGCCGAACAATTTCCGTGCGATCTTTGCCGAGGGCGCCTTCAACACCGCCTTCATTCCGGCCTACGCTCATGTCCAGGGCAAAGGTGGCGAGACCTCGGCGCGGCTATTCGCCGACCGCATCTTCACGCTGTTGTTTTTCTCGCAACTGGTGCTGCTGGTGGCCGCCTGGCTGTTCATGCCGCAGGCGCTGCGGATTCTGGCGCCCGGCTTCACCGACGATGCGGAGCAGCGGCGGCTTGCGATCGATCTGACCCGCATCACCTTTCCCTATCTGCTGCTGATCACGCTGGTGACGCTCTATGGCGGCATGCTCAACGTGATGCACCGCTTTGCGAGCGCGGCCGCGGCCTCGATCTTCCTCAATATCTCGATGATGGCAACGCTGGCGTTGGCGGCATTCTTTCCGACCGCCGGCCACGCCGCGGCCTGGGGCGTTCTGATTTCCGGCTTCCTGCAATATTTTCTTTTGGCCGGCGATCTCGCCCGCCACGGCAGCCTGCCGCGCTTCGCGCCGCTCAAGCTCGACGAGGACGTCCGCGCGTTCTTCCGTGCGATCGGTCCGGCGACGCTGGGCTCGATGGGCACCCAGGTGGCGGTGTTCGCCGACACCATCATCGCAACCTTCCTGCCCGCCGGCGCGCTGTCGGCGCTCTATTATGCCGAGCGGCTCTATCAATTGCCGATCGGCGTGATCGGTATTGCCATCGGCACCGTGCTGCTGCCGGAAATGTCGCGACGCATCACCGCCGGCGATGACACGGGAGCTGCGGCCGCGCAGCGGCGGGCCTTTGAATTCACGCTGCTTGCTACCGTGCCGTTCGTCGCCGTCTTCCTCACGGTGCCGGATGTCATTGTGCGCGCCGTGTTCGCGCGCGGGGCCTATACCAGGGCCGATGCCGCGGCCGCGGCCACTACACTTGCAGCCTACGCGATCGGACTCATTCCGTTCGTGACGATCCGCAGCGCGGTCTCGGCTTTCTACGCGCGGAAAAATACCGCGACGCCGGTCAAGGCTGCGCTCACAGGCCTTACCGTGAATGTGCTGCTCAAGGTGCTCTTGATGGGGAGCTTGGCGCAGGTCGGGCTTGCGCTCGCCACCGCCGTGGGCGCCTGGATCAATCTTCTGTTGGTGCTTGGATTTTCGGTGCGGGCCGGTTACCTCGATCTCGATCGCGCCTGGATGAAATCGCTCGCCAAATTTGCCTTGATCGGTATCGTGCTCGGCGCCGTATTCTGGCTCACCGCGCATTTTGCAACGCCATATTTTGCGCAACTGACCAGGTTCCGCGATGAGACGACGCTAGTGCTGCTGATGGCGGTCGGCGCCCTTGTCTATGGCCTTTCCATCCTGGTCCTGTTCGGCAGGGGATGGCTTTTCTCTCTGATGCGGGGATAGAGCTCGTGCGTTCTGTAAAAGGCGTAGGTTTTGCCCCTCATGGTGAGGAGGCGCTTGCGCCGTCTCGAACCATGAGGCCCGGCGGTGGCCTCATCCTTCGCGACGCGCGCAAGCGCGCTCCTCCAGCGACAACGGCGAAGCCGTTGCGCGGGGATGAGGGGTAGGAGAAAGTCGTTTGCGCTTGCCAATGAACCACTGCAATATGCGAAAAAATTTGAACTGCAATCGGAGATCAGATGGCTGCTCCCATCAAATTCGGCGTCGGTCAAAGCGTCCTTCGCAAGGAGGACGACGCGCTCATCCGCGGCAAGGGCCGTTACACCGACGATTATGCGCCGCAGGCCTCGATGCATGCGCTGGTGCTGCGCTCGCCGCACGCGCACGCGACATTCACCATTGATGCGAGCCGCGCGCGCAGCCTCCCCGGAGTTGCTGCGATTCTGAAATGGGATGACGTCAGGGATCTCGGCGATCTGCCATGCCTGTTCAACCTGGAAGTCGATCCCTTCACCGGCCCGCCTTACCCGATCCTCGCCGGCGGCGTGGTGCGCCATGTCGGCGATGCCGTAGCCTTTGTCGTCGCCGATACCATCGATCGGGCCCGCGACGCGATCGAGGCGATCGAAGTACAGTGGACGCCGCTGCCCGCGGTCACCGGCGTCGTCAATGCGGTAAAAAAGGACGCACCGCAGGTGTGGCCCCAGCACCCCGGCAATATCCTGTTCGACGTGCCGATCGGCGACAAGAAGGCCACCGACGAGGCGTTTGCGAAAGCGCATGCGGTGGCGGAAATCTCCATCGTCAATCCCCGCGTCGTCGCAAGCTTCATGGAGACCCGCGCGGCGGTCTGCGAATACGACGCCAGGCGCGATCATCTGACGCTGACCATCGGTAGCCAGGGCAGCCATCGGCTGCGCGATATTCTCTGTCAGAACGTGCTCAAGATCCCGGTCGAGAAGATGCGGGTGATCTGCCCGGATGTCGGGGGCGGCTTCGGCACAAAGCTGTTTCCCTACCGCGAATACGCGCTGCTCGCGATCGCCTCGCGCAAGCTGAAGAAGGCGATCCGCTGGGCGGCCGATCGCGCCGAGCACTTCATGGCCGACGCGCAAGGCCGCGACAACGTTACGACCGCGCGGATGGCGCTGGCCGAGGACGGCAAGTTCCTGGGCATGGACGTCGACCTGATGGGCGACATGGGCGCATATCTGTCGACCTTCGGGCCGTATATCCCGCACGGCGGCGCCGGCATGCTGCCGGGCCTCTACGACATCCAGGCCTTCCATTGCCGCGTTCGCACCGTCTTCACCAATACCGTCCCGGTTGATGCTTATCGCGGCGCCGGGCGGCCGGAAGCCGCCTATGTGGTCGAGCGGCTGGTTGATGCCTGTGCGCGCAAGCTCGGCATGACGCCAGATGCGATCCGGCGCAAGAATTTCATCCCGCCGAAGGCGATGCCCTACAAGACTGCGACAGGCAAGGTCTACGATTCCGGCGACTTCACCGCGCATATGAAGCGGGCGATGGAAATCGCGGAGTGGAAAGAGTTTCCCAAGCGCGCGAGGCTTGCGAAGAAAGTGCGCCTGGTGCGCGGTATCGGGCTCGCCAGCTATGTCGAAGTCTGCGGCACGATGGGCGAGGAGACCGCGAACGTGCGGCTCGATGCCAATGGCGACGTCACGATCCTGATCGGGACGCAATCGAGCGGGCAGGGCCACCAGACCGCTTACGCGCAGCTTGTGGCCCAGCAGTTCGGGCTGCCGCCCGAGCGCGTCCACATCCATCAGGGCGACACCGATGAGATTGCGACCGGTCTCGGCACCGGCGGTTCCGCCTCGATCCCAACCGGAGGCGTCAGCGTGGAGCGTGCCACGCGCCAGCTCGGCGCAAATTTGCGCGCGATCGCCGCCGATGCGCTCGAGACCAGCCCCAGTGATCTCGAAATCAGTGACGGCGTCATTCGCGTCGCCGGTACCGACCGCTCGATCAGCTTTGCGGATCTGGCGAAACGTTCCGGCGTCGATCCGTCGAAACTGAACGCGAGCGCGACGTTCACCAGCGCCGACGGCACCTACCCGAACGGTACCCATCTCGCCGAGGTCGAGATCGATCCCGCCACCGGCATCATCAAGATCGTCAACTACGTCATCGTCGACGATTTCGGCGTGACGCTAAATCCGCTGCTGCTCGAAGGCCAGGTTCACGGCGGCGCGATGCAGGGCATCGGCCAGGCCTTGATGGAGCAGGTGGTCTACAGCCCGGCCGACGGCCAGCTCGTCACCGGAACGTTCATGGACTACGCGTTGCCGCGGGCGGCCGACGGTCCGTCCTTCGTGTTCGAGACCCACAACATCCCCTGCAAGACCAATCCGCTCGGCGTCAAGGGCGCGGGCGAAGCCGGCGCCATCGGCTCCTGCCCCGCGGTGGTCAATGCCATCATCGACGGGCTGTGGCGCGAATACAAGATCGACCATATCGATATGCCGGCGACCGCCGAGCGGGTTTGGATCGCGATCCGCGAGCACCAGCGCCGGCACAGCCTCTGATACCGGCAAGGGGAATAAATCGCCACAATAGGGTTCTAACCATGGACCAGCCGCGGCCTCGCGAAAGCGGGGAACGCGGCGTCGTTTGGGAACGCTTGCAGATGGAGAACGAGCGATGAGACGGATGGTTGTCGTGGCGGGGGCCTTGTTACTCGGAGCCGGCGCGGTCATGGCGCAGCAGGATATCGCCGTTCAGCAGGATAATCTGATGCGGGCGCAGGGAAAGAGCATGTACGTGGTGATAGGCAAGATGTTGAAGGGCGAAATTCCCTACGACCAGAAGGCCGTCGATACCGCCATCGCCGACCTCGAGGCGAGCGTGCCCAAGATCGCCACCACCTTCGCCACAAATCCCAAGGAAGATGTGGTGAACGCGACTTACGGGGCGTCGCAGAAGATCTGGCAGAACAAGGCCGATTTCGACTCCAAGACACCCCCCGTCAGTAAGGCGATCTCGGACGTCAAGGGCAAGGTCAAGGATCTCGCCAGCCTGAAGGTTGCGTATGATTCGATCCAGGCCAAATGCACCGATTGCCACGACACTTATCGGGTCAAGCTGAAATAACGGTCGAGCCAAAAAGAGAAGGGCGGGCGCGCCTGGCGCCCGCCCTTTTTATTTCGCTCAGCTGTTAAAAGCTTACTTCGCCACCTGACCGCGGATCTCGCCGCCCGGATTGGCCGCAGTGTGCACGTTGATGTAGTACTTGCCGGCCACCAGGTCGGCGGCTTGCTCGTCCGTCAGGACCGCGCTGCCTTCGGCCGGGCTCGCGGTGGCATTCGGGATCGGAACCTTGACCCCGGCGTTCTTGCCGGCTTCGGCCGGCCCGTGGAAATGCGCGGCGGTGACGGGGCCGGTAAGGCCCGAATAGGTCAGCTTCCAGGTCAACTTCTTGCTGGCGGGATCGTAATCGACGTCGGCCGTGCCTGTGCCAGCGCTGGTTGTGGCGGGTACTTCGGATTTACCGTCGAGCGTCACCGTCATCTTTTCGGCAAAGGCCGGCCCTGCGAAGGCGACGGCCGCTCCGAGCGCAAGCGTAGCAAGTATAGTCTTGATCATGGTTTTCTCCCTGTTGATTGGCGATGGTGTCAGTATCCCAACATCGAGATTTCGGATTTATTCCCCAAAACGGCCGAAAGGCCGCAAAATTTCGGCCAGTCCATGGCTGGAGCAGGGCGCGTACCAGCCATAAACATCCATAAACATAATGTACATACTTGCTCTAAGTTCGCCTGGCCATGACGGATCGGTGAATGCTGCGACGATTTCTTCTTTCCGCCGCTCTGGCTGGCGCTGCTGCCTTCGGCGTTTACTGGTGGCTGACGGCGACGCCGATCATGTTGGCGGTTACGGAGCCGGCCTATACGCCGAAGCTTGCGAACGGCCAGATCATCTTCAACGCCGGCGGATGCCCCTCCTGCCACGCTGTGCCCGGCCAGCCCGATCGATTGAAGCTCGGCGGCGGACTTGCCATCCCCTCGCCATTCGGCACCTTCTACGCACCCAATATTTCGCCGGATGCGGCCGACGGTATCGGGCGATGGACCGAGGCCCAGTTCGTCAATGCGGTGACCAAGGGAGTTTCGCCCAATGGAACGCATTACTTTCCGGCGTTTCCCTATACCTCCTATCAGCATGCGAAGGTGGAAGATGTCCGCGATCTCTTCGCCTACCTGAAAACGTTGCCGAAAGTATCCGGCAAGGTGCGCGATCACGACGTGCCGTTTCCGTTCAACATCCGGCGCAATGTCGGCATCTGGAAATTGCTGTTCATGGACGGCAAGCCGTTCACCGCAGATGCCAGGCGCTCGGCGCAGTGGAATCGCGGCGCCTATCTGGTGAACAGCTTCGGCCATTGCGCGGAGTGTCACAGCCCTCGCAATTTCCTCGGCGGGATCATTGCCGCGCAGCGCTTCGCTGGCGGCCCCAATCCGGAAGGCGAGGGCTGGGTGCCAAACATCACGCAAAAGGGGTTGGGCGACTGGAGCGAGAAGGACTTCGCCTATTTCCTAAAAACCGGCGAGACGCCGGATAATGACAGTGCCAGCGGCTTGATGGGGCGGGTGATCAAGAACACTTCGCAATTGCCGGCCGAAGACCGCGCAGCGATGGCAGCCTATCTGAAGGACCTGCCGCCGGTGGAGGGGCCGCCGCGGCTGGCGAAGGCACCGAAATGATCGGTCGAAGGCATTGATAGCGCAGGCACCTCCGCATAGTGATAGCTCTCCGCGGTGTTGAGCGCATCGCGGACCGTCACTGAGGAAGTCCTGCGCGGCGCCGGCAGCGGAATTGTCGCTTTGGGCCGGTTCACACTTCCGATCCGCTTGGCCCTGGTCATGTCGGCAAATGCGCGGTCGAATTGGCCCATCCGATACAGCACGATACCGCGATCGACATAGGCTGCCGCATAGTTCGGGTCATGCAGGATCGCCAGGTCGAAGTCGGCGAGCGCGCGGTAGAGGTCGCCATCGCGGTAGGCGAAGATCCCGCGTTTTCGATAGGATTTGGCGTCGGTCGCCTGGAGGTTCGGAATCAGGTCGAGGATGGGAATCGGCTCGGCGCGGTTTGTCGGCCATACGGTGCCCGTCGCCATCGCCTCGTCGGGGATCGTCGCCGCATCCTCAGGCACCTCGCGCCGCTCGACCCGCGCGGCGGCGGCATCGGGTTGCACCATCGGTGCGGCTGCGGCGACCTCGATCGGTTGGCGCGCGACAATTTCGACCGTTTTCTCCGGGACGGCTGGGGCTTCCAAAGCGAGTCCGAACAGCGCGTAGCCTCCAACCAACGCGCCTGAAATGACGGTCGCCGCGATGATGTTGGAGGAAACCTTGTGGATCGTCTCGTAAATGATCGTGCTCTTTGACTTCGAACCGGGCGATAGCGCGAGCGCCAGGAGATGATCATAGGTCGCTCGCTGCTCGTCATCGCTGAGGATGTCATGGGCGCGGACAAGCTGCCTGAATCGCAGCGAAGCATCCGGGTCGTCGGGATTTGTGTCGGGGTGAGCGGTCTTGGCAGCCTTGCGGAACGCAGACCGAAGGCCCTCGGCATCATCGTCCGGAAGCGCACCAAGCAACTCGTACAACGTCGTCATGGTCGAGCTCGCGACTAGTTACCCCTCAGAAATCCCCCCCGCGGAGTTCCCAATTGACGATGCCGTACGTAGTGGAAAACATCTGGGCTTGAGGATGGTCCCCGTATGGCAAAACAAGGCCAATGGAGTGGTTGATGGAGCTCTGCCCGTCGGCCGGAGCGAGGGCTGACCTCAAAAATTGTTAACCATTAAGTGCCGATGCGGTCGAACGCGGGGGTGGGTGGCCTAGCACCCTTTCGATGTCCGTAGCCGCCTCAGGCGTAGGCGTTCGGCTTTTGCGGCGCGCCGATAGCACTGCCGCTCGTAGGCCACCTTCAGCCGGGCAAATTGCGCGGGATCCACGGTCTGGAGGTCGAATGCCCTGAACTCGCAGTCGGGCGGTGGTTGCGGCGCGAGCTCGGCGTTTCCGGGCTGGCAGGTCCGTGATTGAGATGGTGCGGCAGCACGCAATGGAAATGGTGCGGCACGCAATTGAGATGGCGCAGCACGCGCCGGCCGATCCGGATGGCGGGCGCAGCCTGCAACCGTTACCGCCAAGAGCAGGATCGAGGGGGTCAAAAGCTTCAGGGCGAGCGCGAGACACGAGCGGCTTGCACCGGGCGCTCGATCTGCCGTCGGGGGACTCGTGTTGCTTACGCCAACGCGGGACAAGGGGGCCACCTCTCTCAGGCAGCGCCGTTCGCCGCGCGACAGACGCACGGCAATAGCGCTTGGCCCCCAAGCCAAACGTAGGGATCATGGATCGAAAATTTGAACTAAAGGTAAAGAGCTTTGGCGGACCGCGAAAAGCGTGGGCAGTGCACGCTCATTTCCTGACGGAAGTATGGCCTCTTGGCTGGTGCCATTGTTGAAGGCGAAGCCTGATGCTGTTAGCGTTACTTGCCCTGTTAAGCCAACTTTTGGGGGTGAAAATGACGCAATTTCAGCGCGGATTTTTGACAGCCATTTTGATCGCGACGGCGCCTTTGGCGACTTCAATTCCGTTTGGTTCACCTGCACTTGCAGCCACATGCGCCAGCGCCGAGCAAAGATGTATCGCTCAATCGAAGGCTAAGGCAGACCGGGTAGAGCGGTGCGCTGCAGCCAGGCAGAGTTGTGAGACGTCAGGGGTTTTTGTTGGTCCCTATACCGGTGATCGATACACGCTGCAGAAGACGGGCGTTATCAAAAGCTGCAGCCAGAGCGGCCTCGCCCGCAACAGAGCGTGCTACTGAGCATTTTGCCGGACCCGGCTGAAGTCAATTTCCAAGGCGCGGGGCGCGTCGTCGTTGATTCCGCGCCCTAGGTCGCGCCGAACGCCTTGAAGGTGATGATGGTATGGGTGTCCTGGATGCCGGGAAGGATCTGGACCTTCTCGTTGATGAAGTGGCCGATATCGGTATCCTTCTCGACGTAGAACTTCACCAAGAGGTCGTAGTCGCCCGCGGTGGAATAGATTTCGGATGCGATCTCGGCTTCGGCAAGCGCGTTGGCGACCGTATAGGACTGGCCGAGCTTGCACTTGATCTGGACGAAGAAAGGAACCATCGAAAGGTCTCCGAAATATTGGGCACAATATAGCGTTTTCAAGCGAAGTGGACACCGGTTCGCGTGAAGAAAACGCGTAAGACAGAGAGCCAAATTTGCGGCATCATGGCAAGCCGGCTTGCTGGCAATAGGCAATAGAAGGTAGCGCCAGGACAGATCGCTTTAGGACAAATCATGGCGACCCCCGTCGCGCTCACCATCGCCGGCTCGGATTCATCCGGTGGCGCCGGCATCCAGGCCGATCTCAAGACCTTTGCGGCGCTCGGCGTCTACGGCGCCGCCGCGATCACCGCGCTGACCGCGCAGAACACAAGGGGAGTGAGCGCTATTCATGCGGTGCCGCCGGAGTTCGTCACCGCGCAGATCGATGCCGTGTTCGGCGATCTCGATATCGGCGCGGTCAAGATCGGCATGGTGGCGCAGCTTTCGACGATCGAGGCCATCGCCGCGAGTCTGAAGCACTACGCGCCAAAACATGTCGTGCTGGATCCGGTGATGGTCGCGACATCGGGCGACCGGTTGCTGGCAACGGACGCCGTCGACGCGCTACGCACAAAACTCATTC
>Ga0210401_10005397_pt1 | contig 13149 bp, 7 predicted proteins | sample IncBWH32MmetaG_FD_150866 | JGI IMG/M metagenome (GOLD analysis project Ga0210401, IMG submission 150866) | Forest soil microbial communities from Barre Woods Harvard Forest LTER site, Petersham, Massachusetts, United States - Inc-BW-H-32-M | ecosystem: Environmental > Terrestrial > Soil >... | reverse complement strand
CGCGAAGCCGATCGTTTTTGTTGCCATCGCCCTCGCGGTGGTTGCCGCATTGTGGTTTTTTTTCAAGCCGCAACGGGAGGAGCTGCCGGTTGCGGACAGCGCCAAGGTGGCAGCAGCTGGCGGCCCCCCGGCGATGGGCGCTCCCGCGGGCGGCCCAGCGCCGACGACGCAGGCTCGCCACGATGAAACCTTCGAACTGCAGATCAAGGGGGGCAGGCCGGTCGGGGGGCCCGTATTGCTCCAAGTTCACGAGGGAGAACAAGTGACGCTGAACATCAAGTCGGACGGCACCGACGAGTTGCATCTGCACGGATACGACCTGCATGCGCACATCACGCCGGACCAGACCACCACGCTGCAGTTCAACGCCAGCCACACGGGGCACTTCGGACTGGAGTTGCACAAGGCGCGCACGGAGTTGGGTGCGCTGGAGGTCTATCCCCAATAGCTCTGGCTCAGGCGGGTAATTCTTCCATGGATAGACTCATTCGCGGCCTCATTGGCGCAGCGCTCCTGTCGCTTTCGGGAGCGGTTCTCGCGCATTCGATGGGGGTGGTCTACAACCTCCCGATCCCGTTCTGGATGTACGCCTTCGCGGCGTCCACGGCGCTGATTCTGTCGTTCCTGATCGTCGGCTACTTCGTCACGGCACAGGGTGCTGCGCGCAACTTCCGAACCATCGACGTCGACGTTCCGCGGATCGCAGCGGGCGGAGCCGCGCTGCGCGCGTTACGCGCCTTCAGCGTGTTCATCCTGCTGGTGACGATCCTGGCCGGGCTTTTCGGCCCCGCGAATCCGTTCGCCAACTTCAGCATGACCTTTTTCTGGGTCATCTTCGTGCTGGGCTTCAACTATCTCACCGCGCTGATCGGCGATGTGTATGCGCTGATCAATCCGTGGCGCGTCATCTGCGATTGGATCGAAAAGCGCCGTCCGGGCACGTTCAGCGCTCGCTTCGCCTATCCGAGCTGGCTCGGGTATTACCCGGCACTGGCCCTGTACATGGGATTCATCTGGCTCGAGCTTTTCGGCCAGGCGCCTCCGCGCGGATTGGCAACGGTTATGTTGCTGTACAGCGTGATCACCATCGTCGGCGCTGCGCTGTTCGGGCGGGATGCGTGGTTTCGCTACGGCGAACTGTTCGCCGTCTTCCTGCGCCTGATCGGCAAGATCGCGCCCTTCGAGTACCGACTCGACCTTCCGCCTGGGACACCCGGCCGCTTGCGCCTCAGGCAGCCATTCATTGGTCTGCTGCAGGAGCCGGCCGACCATTTCAGCCTGCTGCTGTTCGTACTGTTCATGCTGTCGTCGACGGCATTCGACGGGGTGCACGAGACCCGGCCATGGGTGCTCGTGTTCTGGAAGGGTATCTACCCCGCGTTGAGCGCGCTCAGCGCCAAGCCCTACCTGTTCTTCGTCGATTTCTACTATTACTGGCAATGGGCCATGCTGTTCGTTTCGCCGTTCGTTTATCTGGCGATCTATCTGCTCTTCGTCTGGATCATGAAGATCGTCACCGACAGCAAAAGGACCGTGCGCGATCTGGCGCTTCAATTCGCCTTCTCATTGATCCCGATCGCGTTCGTCTACAACATCACGCACTATTACACGCTGCTGGTCGCCCAGGGACCGGCCATCATCACGATGATCTCCGATCCGTTCGGCATCGGATGGAATCTTTTCGGCACGGCAAGGTGGAATTTGTCGCCGATCATCCTGCTCGCCGACGGCGTCTGGCACACGCAGGTGGGGTTGATTCTCTTCGGGCACATCGTTAGCGTGTATCTGGCGCACGTTCAGGCGCTTGAACTGTTTCCACGAGGAAAGCAAGGCATCTGGAGCCAGTTCCCGATGCTGGTGCTGATGGTCCTGTTGACGACGATCGGATTGAGGATATTGTCGCTGCCGATCGCCGCCGGCCAGGTCCAGGATCCCCTGCCGACAGGTTCCGCGAACCCGTCGATCACCGTGGCGGCGTCGGGACTGCCGTTGATGCGATAGCATTCTCGACGGACTAAGGCAACACGATGGGCAAGCGTGGCCGGGAACCAGCGCGCACGGGCGAGCGCCCGGCGAAACCGGTCGCCCAAGCTTCGGCAGCGCCACAGGTCGAGGCGCAAGGCGTAGCCAGCGCGCAAGCCAGTCGTGGTGCAACCCCCGGGCGATCGCGTTGGCTCAGCGCGCCGGTTGCCTGGCTGGTGGCCGGCGGTGCCGCTGTGCTGGTGTCGCTGGTCGTGGTTCTGGCGTGGCCCAAGCGGCATTTCGATATGGTTCAAACCCTCGCGTCGATCGCCCAAAACGAAGGCGCGTGGGACAACCCGTGGGACCTGCAGCAAAGCAAGATCGCCAGCCTGAAGTCCGATCTCGAATCCGAGCAAGACCCAATCAAGCGGCTGATCACCCAGCGCGAGCTGGCGCAACAGTACGTCTACGGTGGAGCCTCCGAGGCAGGCATCGCCCTGCTCGAAAAGCTGCTGAGCGAATACAAATCGCTGCCGCGGAGCGATGTCGAGACGCTGAAGGCCGACCTGGCGCTGGCCTATTTCCGGCTGGGCGAGCTGCAGAACTGCACGTGGAACCACAACTCCGACTCCTGCATCTTCCCGGTCAAGAACGAAGGCGTGCACAAGGAGCAGTTGGGTGCCGCCGAAGCGGCCAAGCGGTACGGCGAGTTGCTGGCGGATCCCGGCACGGATCCGAACAATGCGCTGGTCTATCGCTGGCTTCTGAACATCTCCTACATGGTGCTGGGCAAGTACCCCGATGGCGTTCCGAAGCAGTGGCTTATCCCTCTGGATACCTTCAAATCGGACTACGACATCGGCACCTTTCGCGACATCGCCTTCTCTCGCGGGATCAATGAATTCGGGCGTGCCGGCGGCGTGATTCTGGAAGACTTCGACAACGACGGCCACCTCGATCTGATGATTTCGCATATGGGAATCGAGGAGCAGCTCGATTATTTTCACAACAACGGCGACGGCACATTCACTCGAATGACCGATCAGGCCGGCTTGAAGGGGATTACCGGAGGACTCAACATTGTCCAGGCCGATTACAACAACGACGGCTGCATCGACGTGTTCATCCCGCGCGGGGCATGGCTGCACGACAAGGGTCAGGTACCCAGCTCGCTGCTGCGCAATAACTGCGACGGCACGTTTACCGACGTTACGGCTCAGGCGGGGCTGCTGAACAACTACCCGACACAAACCGCGGTGTGGGCCGACTTCAACAACGACGGCCTGCTCGATCTTTTCGTCGGCAACGAGATCGTGCGCAACAAGGTGGCGTGGCCGCAGGGTGCCAGGAATTTCCGGCTGTACATCAACAACGGAGACGGGACGTTCACCGACGTCGGACCCGACACCGGCATTCAACTGGACGGAATGGTCAAAGGGGCGAGTGCCGACGATTACGACAACGATGGATGGCAGGACCTGTACGTGTCCGTGATGGGCGGACCCAACCATTTGTTCCGCAATCTGGGCGTTCGCGGGAAAACCCCGAAGTTCGTCGATGTGACGGCGCAGGCCGGTGTGGCCGAACCCAACATGAGCTTCACCTGCTGGTTTTTCGACTACAACAACGACGGCTGGCCGGATATTTTCGTATCAGGGTACTGGGCGACGATGCCGAACATCGTGCGCGAATACCTCGGCCAGAAGGACAAGGCGATGGGCGACCGGCCGCGGCTGTACCGCAACAACCGGGACGGCACGTTCACCGATGTGTCCCACGAAGCGCACTTGGATCAGCTGCTGCTGACGATGGGCGCCAACTTCGGCGACCTTGACAACGATGGGTGGCTCGACTTCTACCTGGGCACCGGGGCGGCGCCGCTCACCAACATCGTGCCTCATCAGATGTTCCGTAACCATCAAGGGCAATATTTCCAGAACGTGACGACCTCGGGCGGATTCGGCCACCTGCAGAAGGGGCACGCCGTGGCATTCGGGGATATCGACAACGACGGCAACCAGGATGTGTTCGAAGTCATCGGCGGCGCTTACACCGCCGACAAGTTCTGGAGTGCTCTTTTCAAGAATCCGGGCCATAACAATCATTGGGTCAAGCTCAGGCTCGTCGGCGTCAAGGCCAACCGCTTCGCGGTTGGAGCGCGCATCCGCGTGCAGACGACGGAGGACGGCAAGACTCGGGAGATATACCGGACCGTGAACAGTGGCGGCAGCTTCGGCGCTTCGAGCTTGCGCCCGCATATCGGACTCGGCAAAGCGGCATCGATTGACGCGCTTGAGATACGCTGGCCAGGCAGCGGCCTGGTCCAGCAGTTCAACGGGCCGATTGCGGCCGATCGCGTCTACGAAATCCGCGAGGGCGAAAAGGAGTTGAAGCCGGTCATCGTGGTGACCAAACCCGCTTCAGCCGCCGCAAAAGCGCAAAAGGCGGTCGCTTCACCGGTGTCTGCGTCTACCTCGCTCGATCGTCGGAACTAGCGGTTGCGAGGATTGCACCGTCGCGGCCGCGCTGCGAGTTCACGCAGAGGCGTTTGCAAGCTGCTAACGATGCGCCCAACTTGAAAGCTTCGGCTTTTTCGTACAGCCGCGACCCGAACTCGAAGCAGCTTTACGGGACCTCGGTTTTCCACATTGGGCGCATCGATCACCACGTCCATGAGGAGGGGTGTCCAGCAGAACCCGAACATTGAAGTGACCTCACCACCGCTTTCCGGCTGAGGGGACCCGCCAATACGGCACAGGCGCCGTCGCAGACGATCCCTCCAGGGTCGTCGGAAAATTCTTACTTCCATGCTCAGGGTTTTTGATTCGACCTTGGTCCAATTTACAGGTCTCGACCAGGCGGCATAACCTCGCGCTCTCCGGCGTGCGGCGACCCTGGACGCGCGGACGGTTCATGGTGGCCACAGCCACTTCGCGGGGGCGGTCGCACCCGGTGGTTTCGAGCGCCGCGGTTTATCGACAAACATCCTCGTCGGCACCGCGGGACGAAGCATTTCACACGAACGTCTATCGCTTGGAAAAACGCGCTGCAAGAAGCTCTGCCCGCTGCAAGGAGATCTGCCGGTCGAGTTGAGCGTTATCGAGCACGGTCATCAAAAGGAGAAGATCATGTCGAAGCTGGAGCGACTACCGGGTTCTCGCGAGGAAGACGCTTGGTTAAGCGATGATCAACTAAGGCGATGCGATCCGGCGGAAGCTGATCCGTTTCAGGCGCCGGTGCCGACTCGCATGGTTTCCAATGGCGAGTACATGCCGCATCCTCAGACGCTTCAGCAGAAGCAGGTGGAGGCGCGGGTCAAGGAGATCGCCGACAAGGCTGCGAAGAAACTCGGCATTACCCGGCGTCGGTTTCTCGAAAGCACCGGTGGGCTGGCCGCATCGTTCCTTGCGATGAACGAGGTATACGGCGCCAATTTCAGCGTGAGCCAGGCCGAGCTGTTCGAGCCGGAGGCGCACGACGAGAACGGACCGCCGAGGGACTTGTTCGTCCTCGACGATCAGACACACATCGTGCGGTCCAGCATGAACGGCCCGAACGCCTTGCGGGCGCTGGCGCAAGGGCCAGGCTCGGTGTCCGCCGGCGGCGGCTTCGCGTACAACCCGTTCAACGGTGTCGGCGGAAATGCAGCGGGCGTGGACGAGCTGGGCAATGCATGGACGCCGTGGAATCCTTCGCAGCTTGGGCCGGATTTCCCGCCGGATTCGGGGCCGCCCACCACACTGCAGGGCGAGTTTCACCTCGGCGAGTACATCAACCGGATGTTCCTGCAGGCTCAAACCACGGTCTCGGTCGTCAGCAATGCGAACTTCGCGCTATTCACGCCGCCCGGGAGCACGGTGCCGCAAGCGGTCAACAACATCCACGACAGCCTGGTCAACGAGATTCTGACCGGCTGGCAGACCTCGCAATGCCGGGATTTCATCAATCGGCTGGCCGGGTCGACCCGTACGCTGGCTCATGCGCAGCTCTATCCAGGAGCTGGAAACCTCGCCGATCCGATGTTTGGCGACTACACGACGTGGCAGATCGAGAACATGCAGCCCGACTCCTGGAAGGGTTACAACGTCGCGGACGCCGCCAGCGCCGGTCCGGGAGCGACGTTTGGCCAGTGGCGCCTCGACGACGAGGTCATCGCCTACCCGATGTACCAGGTCATCGCCAACAACAAGCACCTGCTGAAGAGTCGTCCCGGTTTCTTCAACATGTGCATCCACAAAGGTCTGTCGCCGAGTCCCGACTTCACGGTGGGTACCAACAACACGCCGGACTTCGGCAATCCCGACGACATCGTGAAGGTGGCTTCGGATTGGCCGCAGTTCAACTGGATCATCTACCACGCAGGCATCCGGCCGGCTTTCTATGTGCTGCAATCGCTGCAGGATATCGAGAATCTGCCCGGCGCGATGGCCCCGACCACGTTGACCGACAGTGACGGGCATACCGTTCCGAACATCCGGTGGTCCACTCAACTCGCCCAGATCGCAGCCGGCAAATACGTGGCGGGAGCAGAGCCGACATCGATGTCGCCCTCGAGCACTCGGCGACTCAGAAATGTCTACGGCGAGCTCGGGACGACGATGGCCTCGATGATCGTGACGTTCCCGACCGTGTGGGCGCACCTGATCGGCCAGCTTCTCTACTACATGGGCGAGGACAACATCGTGTTCGGGTCAGACTCGCTCTGGTACGGTGGGCCGCAATGGCAGATCGAGGCGCTTTGGCGCTACCAGATCCCCGAGAGCATTGCCGACCGTTGGAACTATCCGCGGCTGACGAAGGCGGCGAAGAGGAAGATCCTCGGGTTGAACTCGGCGCGGCTGTACGGCCTCCCGGTGGCGAAGGTCCGCTACGGGCAGGGCAACCTTGCCGGCTACGCCTCGGCGCCGGAGCTCCAGCCAGGGGGCGCCATGGACAACGTGCTGATGGGGCCAGGCTACCCAACCCCGATCGTTCCAGCCAGCGCGATGTCCGAGGACCGGCTCTCGCGACTTAAGAGGTGGGCAGACGACCTGGCTCTCGGGCGCAACAACACGCGGCGCGGCTTCATTAGAACGACGGTATAGCGGCGTCGCTCCCGCGCAGCATCGCACGAGCCTTCCGGGACAGGTTCCCGGAGGGCTCCGTTTTCCCTCAAGTCAAAGGACACACCATGAATCTTTCGCGTGACCTGATCGTCCCATCGTGGTTGCATCGGTCTGTCCCGGCCGTGCGCGCCCTTGTTGCAGTGCTCGTTGCCGCCATCGCGATGGCCGACGTCTGCGCGCAAGGTGGGCAGGACGTGTGGATCACTTCCTGGGCCGCTTCACCGCAGGGCCCGTATCCAAGCGGAGCGGCAGTGGCTCAACCCGATTTGAGTTTCGCCTTTCCCACCAACAGCGCCAACGACCAGACCTTCCGCCTGATCGTTCGCCCCGATCTATGGTCCTCGCAGATGCGTGTGCGCTTCACGAATCTGTTCGGCAACCAGGCAGTGACGTTCGATGGAATCTTCGCGGGCCTGCAAAAAAGCGGAGCGACCATCGAGCCGAACACCAACCGGCCCGTCACGTTCGAAGGCACAAGCAGCCTTACGCTGCAACCCGGCCAGACTCAATGGAGCGACCCGGTGTCGCTGCCATTCGTATCCGAGGACGACGACGCAACCACTTATCTGGTGGGGCGGAAACTTGCAATCAGCTTCCATATTGCCGACGGAACGGGTCCGATGACCTGGCACGCCAAGGCGATGACCACGTCGTACGTTACCAACCAAGGCGCCGGCTCGGTTGGGCGGTCGGAGGACGACTCCGCGTTTCCAACCAGCACGACCTCCTGGTACTTCATCGACGCGCTGGACATGATGGCGCCGCGAGGAACTCAACTGGTGGTGGCCTTGGGCGACTCGATCACGGACGGCACCAGCTCCACGATCAATGGTGATGACCGTTGGCCGGACGTCCTCGCGCGGCGTCTGCACGCCGCCTACGGCAATCGCGTCGTATTGGTCAACGAAGGCATCGGCGGCAACCAGATCGTCGGCCCGGCTGTGTACGACCCGACCAACCCGGTTGCCGGCGGGCCATCGGCCGTGTCGCGCATCTCGCGTGACGTCCTCAGTCTATCGGGCGTGACAGCGCTGATTTGGCACGAGGGCACGAACGACGTGTCAGCGGGTACCGGCGCGGGCGCCATAGAGGCTGGCATGCAGACGGTCGTTCAGCAGCTGCGAGCAAGCATCCATGGGATTCGGCTGGTGGGCACGACGATCACCAGCGAAGTGGGCGCTGCCGGCAACGGTGGGACCCCAGCGGCGGCGGCCGAGCGAATCCTGCTGAACGGGTTTATCCAATCGAGCGGTCTTTTCGACACGGTCGTTGACTTCTACACGATAACGACCGACCCGCAGACCGGTGCGCTCAAGGCTCAATACATTCCCAACACCAGCATCGGCGGGGCTGGGGACCATGTGCATCCCAATCGCGCGGGCTATCTCGCAATGGGCTCGGCGGTGCCGCTCGGCGCGCTGGTGGCCCCAGGCCGCGATTGAGATCCGGTGCGAAGGGACGGCGAAAGCCGCCCCTTCCGGGTCATCGCGGCAGGGTTGCCGTGCAGCGGGGGGAGCGGTCGAGCCTGCAAGGAAAATGGAAAGCGGCGTCAAGAATGTGGAAGACACTTTCCTCGCCCGCTTGTAGGTTCGCGGTTCTTCCCTGCGCCGCGTCAGCGAAGAGGTGGCCGACGCTCGGCTGACAAGGCAGCCCACAACCAGAATCACACAAAGAGAGGCGATCCCGATGGACGACAACGCGAGTCATGGCAACGGCATGGATGAGGAAACGAAAGGCAGCGCCCCGGTCCGCCGCAGATTTCTCGCTGGCATGGGCGGCCTCGCGGCAGCCGTGTCGGTCGGAAGCAGCGGGGTCGCACGAGCCCAGGAAGACGACGATGGCGCGATCACGCTCAAGACGCAGGGCAGCTTCCTGGTTGGAGGCGCCGTCGTCACCAATCCGGGTACCTTCGATCCGATCGCACTGGCGCCTGATGGACAGACGATCCACGGCGACCACGCCTATGTCCAGTACCAGATACCGGTCAACGCTCGCCGATATCCGCTGGTGATGTGGCATGGTGGAGGTCAGTTCAGAAAAACGTGGGAGACGACTCCGGACGGGCGCGACGGCTATCAGAGCATCTTCCTGCGGCGTGGCTTCTCCACCTACATCCTGGAACAGCCACACCGGGGCAACGCTGGACGGGCGACCACCAACGGCACCATAGCGGCCGTGCCCGGCCCCGGCCCGACTGGGGAACAAGGCATCTTCATCCGGTTCCGGATCGGAATCTGGCCGAATTACTTTCCCGGTGTGCAGTTCTCGCACGATCCGGCTGCACTCGAGCAGTGGTGGCGCCAGCAGACGCCCGACACAGCGACCACCAGCAACGACGTCGCAACGGCGGCAATCGTCGCGCTGTTCGACAAGATCGGCCCATCGGTGCTGCTGACGCATTCCGCAAGCGGGGTTCTGGGTTGGATCACCGCCTCGCAGAGCGCAAACGTCAAGGCAGTCTATGCCTATGAGCCCGTGACTCAGGTTTTCCCCGAAGGCCAGGTGCCGCCGCCGGTCCCCGCCGGGCCGCTGGGTCCAATCACCGGCACGCCCATTCCGCTGGCTGACTTCATGAATTTGACGAAGATCCCGATCGAGGTTATCTGGGGCGACAACTTTCCGACGGCCAACCAGAGCGCGTCCAACTACCCGGATATCGAAATCTGGCAGGGGCGCATCATCATGGCTCAACAGTTCGTCGACGTGGTCAACGCCTTGGGCGGCAATGCCCACTTGACCCACCTGCCGGACATCGGCATCCACGGGAACACCCATTTCGCGATGTCCGACCTCAACAACGTCCAGATCGCGAATCTGCTGTCGCAGTGGCTGCGCGCCCACGGCTTGGACGCTCGCGAGGATTGAAAAGGAAGGAGCAGACGATGAAAAGGATCAATCGGCTTTACTTGAATTGGGCAGCGGCGGGTTTGCTGGCCGCCGGCCTGGCTGCGACGGCAACGGCCGCCGCGCCACTCGGACCGTTCACGGTCGCGAGTCAGGGTGTCCTGTATATGGGAGGCACGTACGACAACCCGGCCGCGCCGACAACGATGTCCGGTCAGATGCACGTGTTCTATCAACTCCCCACCAGTGGCGGCGACGAGGGCGAAACGTCCGGCAAGGTTCCGATCGTGATGATCCACGGAAGCCAGCAGACGGGCGCAAATTTCCTTGGCACACCGGACGGGCGACCCGGGTGGGCTGCGTACTTCGTCAGCCATGGTTGGCCGGTTTACGTGATCGATCAACCGGGCCGTGGGAAGTCGGGCTACTTCCCGAACGCATACGGACCGCAGGCCGCAAACCCCAGCCCGACCACCGTACAGCACATGTTTACCGCCCCCGAATTGACGGTTCCGCTGCAATGGCCGCAGGCGGCACTTCACACACAGTGGCCCGGCGGTCCGGGAAGCGGGGTTCCGGGCGAAACTGCGTTCGACCAGTTCTTTGCGTCGCAGGTTGCGAACATGCCGGACGGCAACATGGCGCTGTTACTGACGACTCAAGCGGTCACACAACTGTTGGAGCGGATCGGTCCCGCGGTCATCATCACGCATTCGATGGCCGGACCGTTGAGTTGGATGATTCCGCAAGCCAATCCGGGCCGAATCAGGGCAATCATCGCGGTCGAGCCGACCGGCAACTCCAGTTTGAACGGGGATACGGCTCCCGGCACGGCGTGCGGCTTGAGTGTCGTATGCTTGAATTTCACGCCGCCCGTCGCCGGCCCTGCAGACCTGGGCCTGGTGCGGGTGCCTCCTCCCAGCAGCGATCTGAAGAGCTGCTGGCTGCAGACCGAGCCGGCTCACACCTTACCCTGGCTGGTCGGTATCCCGATCCTGATTGCGACCGGTGAGGCTTCGTATCACTCGACCTACGACTACTGCACGTCCAAGTTCCTGACCCAGGCCGGAGTGCCAAACGATTGGGTTTATCTTCCGACGGTCGGTATTCACGGAAACGGTCACATGGAGATGCTCGAAATGAACAACCTCGAGATCGCGAGGTTCTACGAGCGCTGGCTGACGTCACGGTTGAGCGGTTCGGAATCCCACGACTAGCCAAGTGACATCGCAGTGAATCGAAAACCCCATGTGGCCAGGGTAACCCGGTCGGCGGCGGGTTCATCGAATCGGCACGACATCCGGTGACGGCCTTTACGCCGTCACCGGATCCCCCGCGCGCGCGGGCGTCACCTATTCACGGGGCGCTTGTGCGCCCGAAGCACACTCCTGTCAAATTGTCCTGGTACCAGGACCGGCCGCAGCAGCACGCGATCCACATTCTGCGACGGGCCGACCGCGAGGTCGCTTCTACGAAGTATGTGCACGGTGGTGGTGCGGTGCTAAGATTTTTTTAAGGCGCGGTGGCACCAACAAAAACGACGAAGCGGTGATGCGCCGGCATCTGCTTCGGAAGGCGTGCTCATGAAGGTGGTCAGTCAATCCGTCGGTTGCCTGCGTAAGATAGATTTTGTCGATGCCTTGCTTCGCTCAAAGGGCGTCGAAGCGCAGAGCTCGGCGACGTTCGAGGAGCCGGGTGTTCTCGGGGTCGCCTGCGTGCACTACGCGGGCCCGGTCTCGACTTTCAAGCCGGCCGACCAGTCCTATCACGGCATCGGCTATCGCATTTGCGGCGCGCAGACGATCAGGGTCGACAAACCGCAGACGTTCGTACACCGGACCGGCAGATCGGGCATGACGGCGATTGTCCCTGCCAGCGAAGAGTCTTCCTGGCTGTCGGTCGGCTCGCATGAGATGGTCCACTTCTATCTGTCGTCGCGACTGGTCCAGGAGCTTGCCACCGAGGTCTACGGTGTGGATGGTCGCGGTGTCCAGATCCAGGAGGCCGGATTCCATCTGGATGAGAGCATTGCGCGCTACGCGATGGCGTTTCGGGAGCGCCTGCTCGACGCCGAACCGCCGCTGGAGCTCGAGCTTAACGCGATGGCGAATTTGCTGGGTGTGCACCTGTTGCGGCGCTACTCCAACCTCGCGCGCCGCGCCGAAACACGCACCGATCAGAAGCTGTCCGAGGGCGAACTGGGCTCGGTGATCGATTTCATGCTGGCGCACCTCGATTCAGGACTGAAGCTGTCCGACCTGGCCGATGTGATCGGGTTGAACCAATATCGCTTTGCACGGGCCTTTCAAGCCACCACCGGAGACAGTCCGCACAGACATCTGATGAAGCTGCGCATCGCTCACGCCCAGGACCTGCTGGCGTCGAGCAAGCTGTCCTTAAGCACGATCGCCGCCATGGCAGGTTTTTCTTCACAAAGTCACATGACGCTGGCTTTCCAGAGAACCCTGTCCGTCACCCCTGGACGCTATCGGAGCGAGACGGGTAACATGAGCCGCGACGAGGTCCCCACGGCCCCCAGTTTTGCGCGATCCTCGTAAGCGCGGCCGGTGGCGTGAGGTTTATTTAGATGGACGACCGCACGCATCAGCTGACGTATTCCTCCGATCAACCGATTCGCTCGAAGAGAGAGGATCGGTTCAATCGCGCGCTCTTTGCGCAGCGGGTCGCCGACACGACCGCGACCCGCTCGGATCCGTCCAGCATCGTGATCGGCCTGTATGGACCGTGGGGCGGCGGAAAGAGCTCGACGCTGAATCTGATGGAGGAGGCGCTGAATGATCATTCCAACGTCGTCGTGGTTCGCTTCAACCCCTGGCTTTACGGCTCGGAGGATCGCTTGGTCCACGGCTTCTTCGACACGCTGGCCGCCGTGCTCGGCGCCTCCTTGTCGGAAAAAGTCGAGAGGATCGAAAGCGCGCTGCGGGACTATGGCGCACTGCTGTTGATCGCTTCCTTCCCGCTGGCAGCTGGCGCCTCCGGCCCGCGCGAAGGTTCTCGAAAAGCGAGCGACTCCTCGGGCAGCGTCCGCTTGGAGGACTTGAAGCGGCGAGTCGAAGAGGTGCTCCAGGAGGCCGGCAAGCGTGTCGTGGTGCTGGTGGACGACATCGACCGCCTGGCCCGCAGCGAGATGCAGGCCCTCTTCAAGCTGGTGAAGCTCTCGGCCGCCTTCGCGAATACGAGCTACGTGCTGTCGTTCGACGACGAAATGGTCGCATCG
>Ga0210401_10005396_pt1 | contig 13150 bp, 6 predicted proteins | sample IncBWH32MmetaG_FD_150866 | JGI IMG/M metagenome (GOLD analysis project Ga0210401, IMG submission 150866) | Forest soil microbial communities from Barre Woods Harvard Forest LTER site, Petersham, Massachusetts, United States - Inc-BW-H-32-M | ecosystem: Environmental > Terrestrial > Soil >... | reverse complement strand
GCTGGTTCTGCCTCGCATCGAGGGAATGCAGTTGACTGTTCTTTATCTGGGTATTTTCGGTTTTTCGCTGAGCCTGTCGTTTATCCTGACCCGCTACGTTCGGAACCTGGCTACGACACGAGGCTGGGTATGCGCTCCGGTCTCCGAACGCCACTTGCACGCCGCTCCTTTGCCCCGGCTCGGAGGGGTTGCCATTTTCGGCGCCTTCATCCTCAGCTTGGCGGCCGCGGTGGTTGCCGCCTCTTTCCGTCCTGATCTCAACTTCGGATCATCGCTGCACGCCCTGATCACGATCCTTATTCCGGGATGCTTGATCTTTCTGCTCGGCCTCTACGACGACATCCACAGTGTCGGTCCGTACGTGAAGTTCACCGTGCAGGCGATTGCGGCCACCATGCTGTGGCTCGGCGGGTTTCGTATTTTGGACTTGCCTGTGCTCTTCGGCGCCCGTCAGTTCCCCTGGTTTGTCGGGTTGCTCGTCACCATCCTCTGGGTCCTGGGTATCACCAACGCGTTCAACCTGATCGACGGCCTCGACGGCCTGGCTGCGGGTTCAGCGTTGTTTTCGACCTTGGTGGTGTTCGTGGTTGCATTGCTTAGCCATTTCTCATTGGCCGCTTTGATGAGTCTGGCTCTCGCCGGCGCGATCGCCGGGTTTCTGCGGTTTAATTTCAATCCGGCCACGATCTTCCTCGGGGATTCCGGCAGCCTCTTCATCGGCTTTATGCTCAGCGCTCTCGCGCTGCAAGGCGCGCAAAAGGCGCCCACCGTCATCGCCGTAGCGATTCCCGTAGTGTCGTTCGGCTTGCCGATCCTTGAAACCTCCCTATCGGTTCTGCGACGGCTGATTGGAGGCCGCCCGGTTTTCACCGCTGACCGGGAGCATATTCACCATAAGCTTCTCCAGTTGGGACTCTCCCACCGGGAAGTCGTTATCGTTTTGTACGCGGTGTCGGCGTTGTTTGCGCTGCTGAGTCTGTTCCTGCTATGGCCTACAGGAAGCTCGCTCGGCCTCGTGCTGGCTGTCCTCGGAACCGGTATCTGGCTCGGCGTGCAGCACCTCGGGTATCCCGAGTTTGGCGAGATCCGCCGGGTCGCACAGCGCACCCTCGAGCAACGCCAAATCGTGATCAATAACCTGGCCATTCGCCGCGCCACCGCTGAGCTCCGCGTCGCCAAAGACTACGAGCAGCTCTGCCGAATTCTGGTCGCGGCATTTTCATCCAATGATTTCGACGCCTTCGACCTCACCGGAAGGTTGCTCGTTTCCGAATTTCCAGTTCGGCAAAGCTCGGCGCTCACCAATCATGGCGAAATGCATTTCCGCTGGAACCGGCCCGGAACTCTCGTTCTTCCCGGCACCGCCGCCACCTGGGGATTGACTCTCGATCTCGTTACCACCTCGAACCGCCGCCGCGGATCGCTGGTCATCCACCGCCTCTATAGCGAGCGGCCCTTGCATCTCGACGTGAATTTGCTTCTCTCCGAATTTCCGGTCGCCCTTGCCGACGCCCTCGATCGCGTCATTACTCACACCACGCAGTTGGTGCCGCAGTCGGACGAACCCAAGGGTCTGATGGAAGCGCAGGCAGGCTGACTCCCTCCAGCCTCTCGAAACTCGTCCAAACACTACCGGACTTCCTCGAATGCGAAACTCTCTGGCGGCGCATACAATATGGGCGCGGTTGTTGAAGACCGCAGCGCCTGTCAGCCACCATGAGTGAAGCCTGGAAACAATGGGAAGGCCACGTGCTCGACGGGCGTTACACGCTCGGAGCGTTTCAGGGCGCCACCGATCACAGCGCCGTCTTTCTCACTACCCACGGAAAGCTCAGCGAAAAAGCTGCCATAAAATTCATCGAGTACCCTCGTCAAGGCGGTCCGGCACAGCTGGCGCGCTGGGAGCGCGCTTCCAAGCTCTCGCATCGTCATCTGATTCGCCTTCTCGACTGGGGCCAGTGTCGCCTCGCCGACGCCTCGATGCTCTACGTCGTCACCGAGTCAGCCGATGAGAACCTCGGTCAAATCCTCCCCACCCGCCCGCTGACTACGTCTGAGACCGAGTACATGCTCCGGTCCATGCTCGAAGTGCTTTCTTACTTGCACGCAGCCGCCCTGGCGCACGGACGCTTGCGGCCGTCGAACCTGATGGCCGTCGGCGACAACCTGAAGCTCTCGAGTGACACCGTTTGCTCCGCTGGAGATAAGAACATCACGGCACGGGAGCCCAGCGTCTATGACGCGCCCGAGGTGGCCGCGTCCGGCTTCTCCCCAGCCGGGGACGTGTGGTCGCTGGGCGTCACTCTGGTCGAAGCTTTCACGCAGCGGCCGGCGCCCGGTGAAGCCATTCGTCAGGCCGATCCAAAACTTCCGGAAACGATTCCCGCTCCATTCCACGAGATCGCGCGGCAATGTTTGCGTCTCGATCCGCAGCGCCGCTGGACCGTTGCCGACATCGCAGCGCATCTTTTACCCGCGCCTGTCGTGCACCGTAAGCCTCGCAACGGATCACGGCCGGCGCAAGCCGCCGTCGCGGTCCTGGTTCTTGGAGGAATACTGGCGGGAGCGAAGTTCCTGCGGCAGGGAAGCGAAACCGCGGATCAGCCATCCTCACGGCCAAGCTCTCCGGCCAGTTCCGCAGCTTCACCTGTTCCCTCTGCGAATACTTCGCCAGTCGAACCGGCGCAGCCCCCGCCGTCACCACAACCGGCCGCTCCCGCTGTGTCCTCCCACGCCCCTGAGAAGCCTGCTACCAACGATGCCGCTCCTCACCCACCGGCCCCTAAGTCTCCTGTGCGGGAAGGCTCCCTTCCCGGCAGCGTTGCGGACCAAGTCGTACCGGCTGTTTCCCAAAAATCGAGAAACACCATCAATGGCAAAGTTCGAGTTTCTGTACGCGTCGCCGTCGACACCGCTGGCCGCGTGGTCGACGCCAAACTCGCATCGCCGGGCCCGAGCCGCTATTTTGCAAACATCGCCCTCGAAGCTTCCCGCCGATGGAAGTTCACTCCTCCGCAGGCGCGAGGCGAAGCGGTGCCAAGTGAGTGGATGTTACGTTACGCCTTCAGAAGAAACGGAGTTGACGTGAGCCCCGCTCAGTTGTCCCCATCTGTTCGAGGAAACTGAACCAGGAATTCGCAGGGCTCGTGCCCGTCTGACTACTGCTGAGGAGGCGGCGGTGGCGGCTGACGTTGTTGCTGGATCATCTGCCGGCGCGTTTCGTACAGATCCTGCAGAACCTGCTGCGGCGTCCTGTCGCCTTGCGGACCGCCATCTCTGGCCGGTGGCTCCGCCGCCGGAGGCGCACCTGCTGCCGCAGCGTCCGCTACAGATGCACTGGCGGCCTGCGCAGCGCCCGCACCAGCGCTCGCACCGGCGCCCGCGCCCGAATCACCAGTCGCTTGTGCGGCGGGCTCCGGAGTGATCGCTTCCGAAGCGGCCGTCTGCTGTTGCTGCATCTCTTGCATTTGCGCTTGTTGCGCCTGCATGGCTTGCTGCTGCTGCACGATCTCCTGATAGGGCTGCATCGCCGCCGCCTGCAACGTGGTGCGCGGCGACACCGGACGGCCTGCCGACGCTACGGTTGCCGTATCCGCATGATCGGTTTTCGCCGTCAGGATAATGTGAGCGACCGCTTCCGAATCCGTTTCGGTTCCTACCATCACGTAGTTGTAGTGCGAGCCGTTGAGTAGCGCTGCCATCACGTCGCGCGCTGGCGCTGGTCCCAGTTGCGTGACGACCCGTTCTTCAGCCCCTTCCGGAACGTCGATCACAGCCCCGGTCTTCGAGGCGACTGCACGCAAAATGTCGGCTAAGGTCGAGTTCTTCGCGGTCACGGTGAGCTTACCGCCCGCGAAAATCACCAGCGGCGGAAGGGCCGGACGCTGTTCCGGTGTGAGGCTCGGCGATTCAGGGGCCTTCTCGGGGACGCTGGTCGTGCTTACCTGCACGCCCTCTCCCGTGACGCATCCGATCGGGGAGGCTTGCGCTGCGCCGCTATCGCCGCTGCACGGTGCTGACTGGGCTACCGCAATCCCGCTGGAGATAGAGAAACAAAGCGAAACACAGAACAGTTTCAGGGCCGATTTCATAGATACCTTCCAGGGGGAGCCAGACAATCGCTGCGGGAGGGTCAAAGCCCGTCCGCACAGGGAGGGGAGGAAACGATGGTACTATGCCCTTTGGTACGTATCAAGGTCAAAGAATGTCATTCCGGCTTCCCATCGAACCTTCGCCTTCTTCACCTAAGCGACTGTATCGACAGCACTTCTGCTGAAGAGCAAGCCAATTGCCAAAAAATGGCCCCCTACTCGTCCGGTGGGGTCGCCGCCTTCGGCAAAGGACCCTCGACCGGCTTGCGCGGCATCATTTGGTCCCGCATCGCGGCCTGATAAACAAAGCTCGCCACAATGACCGCCGCCTGCTTCAAGTCGTCCGCTTGCAACCGGTCGTAGACGTCCATGTTCGAATGATGGGTCCGCGTCGAGTAGTCGAGCGGATCCTGAATGAACTGGAAGCCAGGTATGCCCACTGCGTCGAACGATTGGTGATCGGTTCCGCCCGTGTTCCGCATCGTGAGCGTGGTCATGCCCAAATCTTTGAACGGCTGCATCCAGGCTTCGAACATCGGCGCCACCGCCTCGTTCTCCTGTAGGTAAACCCCCCGCAGCTTTCCGCTTCCGTTGTCCACGTTGAAATACACCGAGACCCTGGCCTGCTCTGGTTTCGTTGTGACGGGTCCTGCTTCGCGCCGCAACAGCGTGGGCATTCCCTTCATGTCCGGCTCATCGATGGGTGGCCGCGATCCGAAATGTTGCTGCACGTAATTCTGTGAGCCCAGCAGTCCCTGCTCTTCTCCCGTCCACAATCCTATCCGGATCGTGCGCCGCGGTTTCACATCCAGCGCTTTCAAGATTCGCATCGCTTCCATCATGACCACCGTGCCGGCGCCATTGTCGGTTGCCCCGGTGCCCGAGTGCCACGAGTCGAGGTGCGCGCCCACCATTACAAGCTCATCCTTCTTGTCGGTCCCGGGAATTTCCGCCAGCGTGTTGTACTGCATGGCATCGTCGTCATAGAACGTGTTGGCCACGTTCAGCTCGAGCTCGACGTCCTTCTTCTGTTCCAGAAGACGGGCAATTCGGTCCCACTGTTCCAGGGCCACCGTGATCGCCGGAACCGTACTCGTCTCGCCGGTTTTCCACGGCCCTCCCGATTGTACGAACACGGTGCCGCCTCCGAAGGAGCCATAGCCGTGATCGACTATGGCCAGGACTTTTTCTTCGGCCAGAAACTTGTTCACTTCTTTCTGGAAGGCTTGCCGCTTGCGGCTTTCCGCATAACGCAATCCGGGTTTTTCGCTGGGAATCGGGTATTGCCCGATGTCGGCCAGATCTTTTTCCGACAACCGCTCGAACAGCGGTTGCGAAACTGTCTTCACATCCGGATCCGGCCCGAAAATCGCAATCATCCCCGCCAGCTTTCCGCGGTACTTGTCGAAGTCCTTCTTGTCCTCGATCTTCACTCGAATGCACTTGCCCTTCGTGACCCCGTTTGTCCCCGGAGTCCATGCCTTGGCATAGGCAATCATCGGCGCCACATCGGGCGACGTCATCCGCACGTTCACGTAGTCGCTGGCCCAGCCGCGGCCGAACGGCCCCCAGGACTCCAGATGCGCGTTGCTGAGCCCGAACGAAGCCAGTTTGTCGCGTGTCCATTCATTGGCCCGCTTCACGTTCGGAGAACCCGTCAGTCGCGGTCCAATACCGTCCATCAGTCCGCTCGCAAGTTCCATGACCTTGGAATTGCGAAATCCTTCGTAGCGGATTCGGTTCACCATTTCCAGATCAACTTTTTCTTGAGACCAAACCGGACTACCGGCAAATACAAGCAGGACGACGAGCAGGGCAAACGACGAGACTTTCTTCATGCGGATTCCTCGAGGCGGATGAAAAACCGACCGACCATACTACGCGAACGGGAACCTCCTTCCAACCCGTGCGCCGAGAAAATGTATCGTGACCCGACCCACGCAAAACATTCGCGCTCCCCCGTACAATGTCCCGGTGACGAACACCCTCCAGGTTGGCCTCGTCGGTTTCGGACTCGCCGGCCGTGTCTTCCATGCCCCCTTGATACAGGCCAACCCCAATCTGCGCTTAACCCACATCGTCCAGCGGCACGGTGATGAAGCCAGGCAAAAATATCCCCATGCCGAAATCGTTCGCGATGTCGACACGCTCCTGGCGCAGAAATCCGTGGATCTGGTCGTGGTCGCGACGCCCAACACCAGCCACTTCGACATTGCCATGCGCGCCCTGAACGCTGGCAAACATGTCGTCGTGGACAAACCCTTCACTATCACGACACGGGAAGCCGATGAGCTTGTCGATCTCTCGCGACGCTCGGGTCGCGTTCTCAGCGTCTTTCAGAATCGCCGCTGGGACGGCGACTTTCTCACCGTCCGCGAAATTCTCGGCCAACGACTACTCGGCAGGTTAGCGGAATACGAAAGCCGCTTCGATCGTTTCCGTCCCGCAATCAAAGCAAGCGCATGGCGCGAGCAGGACGCGCCCGGATCCGGCGTGCTCTTCGATCTCGGGTCTCACCTCATCGACCAGGCCATGGTTTTGTTCGGTCCACCCGCCACCATCTACGCTGATCTCCGCAAGCAACGCGATGGCGCGATGAGCGTCGACAACTTCGAAATTCATCTGGGCTATTCGAATCTGAAAGTGACCTTGAAAGCCGCCTCGCTGGTCTGTGACCCCAGCCCGCGGTTTGTTCTTCATGGCACCGAAGGCAGCTTCACCAAATTTGGCCTCGATCCCCAGGAAGAAGCTCTAAAGCAGGGCCACTCGCCCGCGGAGTCCGGCTGGGGAGAAGAAGTTCCTGAAGCCTGGGGCACACTCACGCGATGCGACGGAGCGATCAACCGCCAAAAATACCCCACGCTCCCCGGTCGGTATCCGGACTACTACGGCAACGTCTATCGTGCGATCACTAGCGGCGAAGAACTCGCCGTCAAGCCCGAGCAGGCCCGCGAGGTCATTCGCCTGATCGAACTTGCCGAACAAAGCGCCCGCGAGGGAAGACTCCTTCCGGTGACCTGACCACCCAAAACACCAATTTTTCAGCTTCAGTGATAATTTTTTTACATTTCTCGCATGTCGTCGCCGCTTCCGGGGATTATGTCCGTCCCTTGAACCGGCTGTTGAAGGTTCTTCTTCCCCTGTGCGCAGAAGCCTTGACTTTCCCCAATGGCAAAGGCACAATGCCTACGCTGTTTGAACCGAGAGAGTTAGCCCGAATAAGGCTATTGGCGGGCTTTTCGGCGTTGCGCTGAAATTGTCCACCAACGACTTCGAAGGCTCCGGTCGCTCGGTTGTGTACCTGGGTTTTTGTGATTCCCCTCCACAAGACCCCTCCGTCAGAAGTTTGGTAGGCCGTCGCGTTACGGTTCGCAGCATTCCCTTCATCCAGGCTGGAACTCTTGATCAGGAGGAGAGCTTTATGGCAGTTGCCGTAGCGTCTTGCACTCGCGCACTGTGGAGCGGGAGATTAAGAAGTACAAAAGCCAATGTCTTTGCGGTTGTGGTCCTGGCCGGTCTTGTGATGATTGCCGCGACCCCACTATTTGCCCAGAGCCCGTACTTTCCGAATTTCAATTCGACGACGAATCTCGTGTTGAAGGGTACCGCGACCGCCACCAACACCAACGGCGTTCTACAACTGACTACCTCGGCACCGGGCCAGGTTGGTTCCGCGTGGTACAGCGTCCTGCAACCAGTCGCAGGCGGCTTCTCTACGACTTTCACGTTCCGAATGCTCAATCCGTCAGAGCCGCCGGCCGATGGCATCGCGTTCGTGATTCAGAACTCTGATGCCGGAACGTCGGCCCTTGGCGGCGCTGGTGGCGGGATCGGTTACCAGAACATTCCCAACAGCTTGGCGATCGAGTTCGATACCTTTCAGAACTTCTATGATCCCAATGCGAATCACATCGCCATCCAGAGCTGCGGGACGACCCCCAACAGCGCCGACCACACCGCTACTTACCAGTCCGGCGATTCGTCGGTGCCATGCCAGATCGCCATGGCCAGTACCCTCCCGGCTAACCTGGTCTTGTCCGATGGCAACCCACATACGGTTCGCATCGACTATAGCCTCACGCAGTGCGATGGTGAGATCTGTGTGCAAAATCCGAACATCTCGGTAAGCGTCGACGGGAACTCCGTGCTAAGCGGAATCAGTGTCAACCTATCGACCCTTCTCACCCTCGCCAGTACGACCGAGGGGGGCCCCCTCGACAGCGCCATCGTCGGCCTGACCGGCGCAACCGGCGATGCCTACGAAACCCAAGACATCCAGAGTTGGAGTTTCACCCCGGCGGGGAGCCAGACCATTACCCTGCCCGCCCCGGCGAACCAATTCACCACATTCACCTTTGGCAGCTACCTGTACAAGGTTCGGCCTAACACGAGCATTTCGTCCTTACAGGTCACGGAAGTTCCCGTCGACCCGAACCACTTCGATCCGGGGCCGAATTTCCCCGGCGCGACGTGCATCACGTATGACAGCACCGGCGGGAAATGCATCGAGTTCCACGTGGTGTGCGACCCCAACAACCCAGCCGATCCGGCCTGCGCCAACGTCAGCTACGACGTGGTCACCAGTTACGACGTGGCGGCAGGAACCCAGATTCCCAACCCTGGTTTCCTGAAGGCGACCGGGCAATCCTGTCCGCCTGCGGTGCCCTTCGACACCAACGTCATCACTCAGTTCATCCAGACTCGAACTGATCCGACGACCAAGGGTTCGAGCAAGCCGACCTTCTCCTGCTTCGTGGCGGTGTCGGGTGTCACTTACCAGCCGGCTGATCTCGATATCATCAACTTGGCTGCTCCGAAGGTGAAACCCGGCAGCACGCTGACCTATGTCGCCACGGTGATCGACTTTGGTCCGGCACCTGCCCAAGGCGTTGCCATCAAAAACACGATCCCCGCTGGCACCACCTATGTCAGTTCGGCTCTGTGCTCACTGAGCAACGGCTGCTCGAACGCTCCGTGCACCTTCGACGGCGCCGTCGCCAGCTGTCAAGTCGGGAACCTCGCGGAGTTCGGTCTGGAGTTCATGGTCGTGAACGTCAAAGTCACCGCGCCGGCAGGCACGGTCATCAGCGACACGGCTACGATCACCGGATTCAATCCCGATCCGGACAAGACGCCAGATCGCTCCTGGACGACCAAGACACTGGTGAGCAACAACCGCTAACGAAACTGCGGGAGTCCCGTTTCGCACGGTACTCCCGCTAACTTCACGGAACTCGAGTGCAGGCCGCAAGGCCTGCATTTTTATTTCGGTTGAGATTGCCACGGAAGTCTGAGGAGCGTGTTTTTGTAGTTAGAGGAACCCGCGGAATGCGGCTTATTTGGACGCCTGAAGCCACTTGTTCGAATCGTTATAGATCGCGCTCAGATCCGCCCGCTGCAACACTTTCTCCGCGCCCTTTTCCTTCGAGATCGTCTCCAGCAAGCGCACGGCCTGGTGATACTGATCCTGCGCCTCGCTGGTATTTCCAGAAATGCGGGCAATCGTCGCCAGCAGGTAGTGCGCCCTGGCCGAGAGCGGTTGCGATCCCAGCTTATCGGAGCGCAGCAAAAGCTCTTCCAATTCCGGCTTGGCGGGTGCGTAGTCGTGCGCCTGGGTCATCGCATCCGCCAGCCACAGCGAACACTGCACGCCAAGGTACTTCAACCCTAGTTCATTTGCCTTCTGAACCAAAGGACGTAAACTGGCGATCGCTTCCTTGCTTCGCCCTTCCTGCACGGCCAGCTTTGCCAAATTCAACCTCGCAATAAGTTTCTTGTCGGTTTCGGTGCTGTGTTCCGCCGCCTGTTGAGCATGCTCATACGAGCCCTTGGCAGACTTGAAATCCCCGCGATAAAACGCCGCGTCGCCCATGTAGCCGAGCGTCTGGGCCACCATTCCATCGTTCTTTAATTCCCGCGCCAGGTTGAGCGCGTCATCAAGATACTTCGGAGCCTCGTCGCCGCGGCCCGCTTCGATCAGGATGTCGCCATATCCGCCCAGAATCTCCGACATCCAGAATGTTCTGTCCTTCAGATCGGTGAACGTCTTCAGCGCTTCTTCCTTTGCATTCAACGCCGCGCCCAGTCTTCCCTGCTGCTGGAACAAAGTTCCCAGGCTGTAAGACTCGATGGCCGCGCCTCGCGGATCGTTGATGCTGCGGCGTAGATCGAGCGCGCGCATATATTGCGTCACCGCCTGATCGTATTGCCCCATCTTGGCCGAGGTTTCGGCGATGTTATGCACGCTCTCGACAATATCGTCGGGAACCTTCGCCTTCTCGCGCAGTTGCAGCGCCTGCTGGAAGTAGGTGAGCGCGTCCTCGTAATCACCCTTCGCGAAGCGGGCATTCCCGATGTTGTTCAGGCAAATCGCCTGCATGCTTTCGTCGCCCACGTCGCGCTCGACTTGTAGCGATTCCTTGTAGAAGCTCAGCGCCTTGTCGTGATCACCCTGGTCGTCATAGAAGTTTCCCAGGTCGAGCAACGTGCCTCCCACCCCGCGTTTGTCGCCAATGTCGCGCCGGATCTGCAGAGCTTCGTTAAAACTCGCCAGCGCCGCCTTGCTGTTTCCCAGTTGCGCCTGCAGTTTCGCCACTTCGTTCAGCGTGACCGCCATGCCCCGCTTCTGCCCGATTTTCCGCTTGATATCGAGCGATTCCTGGAAGTTTTTCAGCGCTTCTTCCGGTTTATTCAGCATCCGGTAAGCCACGCCAATGGCGTGCAGGCTGGCGGCATTCGTCTCCTGGTTGTCGCTTTGCACCGCCAGGCTGCGCGCCCGCTCGAAGTATTCCAAACCCTTCTGCGGACTGCCGCTCATGGTCTCCACACGTCCCATGGCCAGCAAAGCGTCGGTGGATTGAGGATCGCGCTGCAACACGAAGGAGTAATGTTCCCGTGCCTTGTCGAGCACGCTGCTGGCTTCATACAGCCCGCCTAAAGCGAGCTGCACGTCGAGATCTTCCGGCGAACCCTTTACCAGGGTTTCGTAATACTCGATTGCCTTCGCGTTATCGTGGGTCACACGCGCCCGGTTGGCGAGAATCACGTAGCGTTCCCGCGCCGGCAGGGAAGCGCTGAAATCCACTGCCTTGCGCGACGACTCGTCCGCGTCATTGTCGTAGCCCAGCGCCGCCTGGGTCTCGCTGAGCTTGGAGTACGCCAAGGCAAACTGCCCATCCTCGGAAATCGCCGACTGCAGAAGCTTCGACGCCTCGAGATTCTTGCCCTGCCGCATCAGCTGCACGCCCTGGTCGTAGTCGCGCAACGCGGTAATCGAACTGGTCGATGGCTTGAACGCCTGCGACTGCAGTTCCTTCACCACGTCGCTCGAGAGCGCCAGATTCTTGCGAATCGAGTCCGCCAGCCCGTCGATCGCCGCGGGCAGATCTTTCTCCGTGGTCTGGGCTTTCAACGCGGTGGTTTTTCCACTCTTCAGGTTCTGAAGATTTGCGTCGATGCGAATCTGGTCGCCGAACTTGGCGTACTGCCCCCAGACCAACGTGTCCGCATGGCTCTGCTCGCCCACGTTCTGCAGGATCGAGGGATCGACTACTGTGTCGGCACCAATGCGCAGATCATGCAGCAACTGATGCATGCGGTCAGGAGACACCGTGCTCAGATGCGCCGACTGTCCAACGTCGGAACTCAACATGTCAGCCAGCATTGGACCGTACCAGTCGAGCGACGAATCCTGGGTTGCGTTGCGGAAAGGAAGAATCGCCAGCGCCACTTCCGGCTTGCCGTTCAGCGGAGTCTTTCCGCCGAAACGCAGCTTGTCGCGGAACACAAATCCCAGCACGGCCAGGATCAGCACCGCCGCAATCCCGCCAATCCACTGCCACGGAATCGTCTGACCCCAGGGTTTGACGCTCTGAAATGCAATGGCCCCGGCTTCGCGTTTTCCTTGCCACGCTCCCAGGTCCGACAAAAGCTCCTTGGCCGTCTGGTACCGCGCCGCCGGCTCGCGCTCCAGGCACTTGCTGACGACGTTGCTCAAGCCTTGAGGAATCGTCTTGTCAAACTCGGAGATTGGCTTCGCGCGCTCCTGCGTCCGGCGGATCAGGCTAGCCAGCGCACTGTCGGCGCGGTACGGCATCTGCCCGGTCAGCAGCTCGTAGAAAATCAAACCAGCGCTGAAAATGTCGGACCTCTGATCCAGTTCCTTCGCCAGCGCCTGCTCGGGCGACATATATTCCATGGTCCCGACCAGCGCCCCGGTCTGCGTCATTCCGTCGCCCGCCACCGTCCGCGCCAGCCCGAAGTCCATCACCAGGATTCTTCCCGAGTTGTCACGCATCACGTTCTGCGGTTTCAAATCCCGGTGAATCACATCGACGCTGTGCGCCGCGTCCAGCGCCAGGCATATCTGCTCCATGATCGCGACAGACTCTTCGGGCGCGAACTTCTTGCGCTCGTGAATCAGGCTGCGCAAGTCCTGGCCCTCGATGAACTCCATCGTGATGAACTTCACGCCATCGCCTTCGCCGAGGTCGTAAATGCGGATCACATTGCGATGCGTGACCCGCTGCGAAAGCCGAAGCTCTTGCTTGAAGCGGTCGATGATGGCGGGGTTCTTGGCCAGTTCCGGGCGAATCACTTTCAGCGCGACCAGGCGGTCCACTTCGAGATCGTGAGCCTTGTAGACGGCTCCCATGCCGCCTTCCCCGAGCGTTGCCAGAATCTTGTAGCGCCCTGCGAGAATGGTTCCCGCCACAAAGGTCGGCTGCGCCGCAGAACTTGCCCAGGTAGGCACACCACTGCGCGGCGGCAGCGTCATTCCGTCGGCGAGTGTGGGTTGTTCAGAAGATGGTAGCGGTGACAGAGGCGGCAACGTGGGAGCATCTGACCCAGAGCCCTCAGGAACCAGCGTAGGGGCGTCCGAGGGAGGCGGCAGATCAGACGGGGAACTTCCGGGAGCACTGGACGGCGAACGTACCGCCGCACCACCTTCGGCTTGCCTTAACGGATCATTGTCGCGCCGGAATCGGCCCTGCTCTCCCATGGGTTCCTGTGTGGCAATGAGGAAGACGGATTTCTCGCAGAGGGGGAAACCTGGGCTG
>Ga0210401_10005395_pt1 | contig 13155 bp, 14 predicted proteins | sample IncBWH32MmetaG_FD_150866 | JGI IMG/M metagenome (GOLD analysis project Ga0210401, IMG submission 150866) | Forest soil microbial communities from Barre Woods Harvard Forest LTER site, Petersham, Massachusetts, United States - Inc-BW-H-32-M | ecosystem: Environmental > Terrestrial > Soil >... | reverse complement strand
CACAGCGGGAGATACCGACTGGGCACGGATCGCGGCGTTATATGACGAACTGGGGCAGATCGACCCATCGCCAGTCGTAGAGTTGAACCGCGCGGTGGCCGTCAGCATGGCCTCTGGTCCAGCGGCGGGACTCGAGTTGGTCGATGCCCTGACAAATGATCCTGCCTTGAAGAACTACCATCTACTGCCGAGTGTGCGGGCCGATCTGTTGAAAAAGCTCGGTCGTATGGAGGAAGCCAAGGGAGAATTTGAGCGGGCCGCGTCCATGACGCGAAATGCTCGCGAACGGCACTTGCTGCTGGACCGGGCGCGCTCGTGTGGTGCGTAGGAAGTCCGGGTAAAAGTCGGCTTCACCTCAGTAATACGTGAGTTCGCGACGCCTCGTGTATTCCCATCCTTCCGAACGGGTCACCGTTTGCTCGGTCCAGTTGCCAAAGTTGTCGTACTGATACTGGTAACGAACTATCGACTCGGGTAACTGCGGCTGGGGCGGCCATTCGGAAGGGGGTTTTTCAGGTACGAGATTCCCACTCTCGTCTGAATGGAAAGGAACTCCTACAGGGAATCTTGAGTCTCTAGTGAAAGTCGTCCGCTCCTCGACAACATCGCCCTGATCATTGTAGGAACAGGTTCGGCTGACCTCGCCCAGAGGTGTATTGCGCAGAACGATTTTCGTGCGGCGACCTTGTGCGTCATAGGTAAAGTATCGGGCCGATTCTCCTATCATCGCGCTCATGGCCTTCTCCATCTGAGCCTTTATTTCATCGAGCGGAACCCCGGATTGTGCCGCCATTTCGGCAATCTGTTTCGCAGGAAACAGGGAGCCAGGATCCTCATTGGTCACTTGCAGGCCGATAATTCTGCGCTTCTCGTCATAGGTGCGGGCGATTCGACTTAAGAGGTGACCATCGGCATCAAAAGTGTGCGTCTCGGTTGGCTGATCGCGCTCATTCCAGATCGTCCTCACCCTGCTGGCGTTTCTGATTCCATCAAGACCATATCCAAGCGTTCCTTCGGCATCCGCGAAGATCAAATCGACGCCCGTGGCCTTCGCTCCCGCTTGATCATCGGCTTTGGGCGTAAGCTCGCGGATCTCGGTTTTGCCGCCTTCTTCGTCATACCGGAATGATGTGTAGTCGCCGCTTCCCTCCACGATTCTGAGGAGCCTTCCCTTGTCATCGTAGGAATAGACCTTTTCTGTTAGAGCGCCGCTGGCAGTCCGCACCGTATCCGTAAGCAAGCGGCCCGAGCTGTCGTACGTCCAGGCCTCAATCATTTCTGATGCTTTTGAATCTGGATTCGACAACCAGCGGGTGGTGATCAACCTTCCGCCTGGATCGTATTCAGACTTTGTCGAGCCTACCGATACTGTTCTCACCGGACCACGAAGGCCGGCTTTGTCGCGATCCGATATGCGATGCACCTCTTTGGGATGATTGTTGTGCGAGGGCAGCCCACCAGAGAAAAGCCATTAGAACCAGAATGCCGACGAGAGTGAATCGAACGAACATCTGGGAACTACCACGAAAAAGACTTCCAAGTCTACTCTCATCCCCGACAATTTATCGAACCCCAGCTTTGCATCTGGCCATGATCAGCGTGATGTCGTCATGCTGGTCGCCGGGACTGAGTGCGCGCACCTCGTTCGTGATGGCTTCCACCGCCGCCTGGCACGGATGTTCGCGGTAGTGCCGCAGTCGTTGAATCAGGTTCTCTTCTCCGAATTCCTCGCCGCGGTCGGTTAGCGCCTCAGTCACGCCGTCAGTGTAGAGGGTCAGCAGGTCGCCGGGAGCCAGTTCGAATTCGGAAAATTTGCACTCCCAATCCTGAAAGAGTCCCAGCAGGGTTCCGGTCGATGGAAGTCGGCAACAGGCATTGTCACCGCGCATGATGATGCCAGAGAGGTGTCCACAGTTCGCGTAGCGCAGGCGCCGCGACTCATCGTCGTATTCGGCGAAGAAGAGCGATGCGTAGGCGCTGTCTACCGTGTTCTCAAAGAAAAGCTTGTTGACCGACCGCAGGAACAGTTCAGGATGCGTCAGCGCCAGAGCGCACTGGCTGCGCAAGTTGGCCTGTAAGTTGGCCATGAGCAGCGCCGCAGCGATCCCCTTGCCCGACACGTCCCCGATCACCAACCCCAGGCGCTGCTGCCCGAGATCCAGGAAGTCGAAGTAATCCCCACCGACTTGCCGCGCCTGCAAGCACAGTCCCGCGTATTCGAGCGTCTTCGCCTGCGGACGAACTTGCGGAAACAGACGCGCCTGCACTTGCTTGGCGATTTCGATTTCCTGCGCGGCGCGGCGTTCGGCCTCATATTTCTTAACGAGCGCCCGGCGCTGGGCTTCCACGCCACGCGTAAGTTCGTCGAATCCCGCGATGCCGAAGGAGTTTCCGTCAGGATCTTCAAAGCGAGTGTGAATTCCGCCCCACACGGGAACCTCGGGTGGGTAGCGGAATTGGACGCCGCGTGCCTTCCATTCCTCGTATTTGCGGTTGACGTCTTCCGTGATGAACCATATGCGCGACTCAGGGCCAATGAGTTTCTCGGCGTCGTCACCGGGCTGAAGGAGCGCAAACCCAATGTGGGCATTGCCGTCGGCCGGAGCGACTTCGATCCAGCGCTGGCCGTTATCGAACCGGTGATCCACTACCACCCGGAAGCCCAGCTTATCAACATAGAAGCGCAGGCTGCGATCCAGATCGCGCACCCAGATGATGACGAAGTGGAGGCAGAGATAGGGGTCCGCGCTGTCGAGTCGCAGCAGGGATCGATCAATGCCGAAAGGTAACTCGTAGCTCCCCATCGTGCGAGATTATACGAGGTCATATACCAGCTTTGACGTCAGGATTTCCGAAACACGTGTAGCCCCGGACGCCTCGTCCGGGGTTGTGCGCGAAGCGCGCAATCCGACAGCCCGCCCCCTTCGACAACCTCAGGACACGCACTATCGCACAAAACGCGACAACAAGGGCGCCCTCTGGATCAGTTGTTGATTAGGCTTGAAATTCTGAGGCTTCGGGAAAGCGCAAGTTGCACTTGGCGAGCGTGGCTGTCAGGAGCTCTTCGACTTTAGACTCTTCGCAGTTGCGGGCCATGGCCAATTCGCTGACCAGCAGGTAGCGGGCGCGCTCCAGCATCTTCTTCTCGCGGAAGGAGAGCGGCTTAGCCTGGTGAAGGGCGATCAGGTTCTTCAGCACTCCGGCCACTTCCAGCAGCGACCCGGTGCGCATGCGCTCGGAGTTTTCTTTGAACCGGTCTTTCCAGTCACCGTTGGTGCCGTTTCCGTTGATCGAAAGCAGGTCCAGCACCTTCTGGATTTCCCCATTCTTCACCACCCGCCGCAGCCCGACACTGCCGGCGTTCTGGCAGGGCACCATCACCCTGAGGCTGCTCGCCTTAATGTTCAGGAGGTAGAACCTCTCGACCGTCGCACCCACGGACCGGCTGCTGATTTGTTCGATGACACCGACGCCATGGTTGGGGTAGACGACTTTATCACCTATATGGAAATTCGAATCAGCAAGACTCATAAGCAGGCACCCAGTAGGCGGAGGGTTCGTGGGGAAGAGCACTATAACTACTTCTAATATGCTACTCCTGGCCCTTAGGGAAGGCAAGGGAGGAGGCAGGGAAGGCAAGAGAAGGCAGGGAAGGCAAAGGAGGCGCAGGTTGTCAAAACACTGACCCACTACCGAGGCGCGATCCCTCGCCGATACAATTTGTCATTCCGAAACGGCGATAGCCGTTGAGGAATCTGCTGTTGCTTGCGGCAGGTATGCTGCCGGCAAAAGCAGATTCCTCGCTTCGCTTCGGAATGACAAAGGGTGCGGGATCTGGCGTTTTACGTAGAGCTCTATTTTCCGCGGCTTTCCATCCATCCTTGCAAGATCAGGATGGCAGCCATCCGGTCGACCGCCTGGCCTCGTTTCTCAATCGAAAGGTCGGTCTCGCGCAACAGCCGGTTGGCTTCAGCGGACGTAAGGCGTTCGTCCCAGAGATGCACCGGCAACTTGAAGTGCTTGCGGAGACCCTCGGCAAACGCTTGAATCTTCTCGGCTTGGATGCCCTCCGCCCCTGACATCCGCAGTGGCAGACCAACCACGATCTCCGCGACTCCGTAGTCGCGAATTACCCGGTGGAGAAACGAAAAGTCGTATTTCTTGTTCTTGCGGTGAAGTGTTTCAAGACCCTGGGCCGTGATACCGAGAGGGTCAGAGACCGCGATCCCAATGCGGCGCGCTCCGACGTCAAGGCCGAGGACGCGGTGGGCCGAACCGGTGGAATTCGCAGGCACAGCGGAATTATAAGCGGACGAACACAACTAACTTAACAGCCCAATCGAACCGGTGCCCCACTCTTGTCCAGCGGTTTCTTGCGGGACAGGGTGGGGTTTCTGACTTTCACCTAGATCACCCAACTCATGTGGAGACAGCCGCCTTTGGCTGTCCCGCGAAGGCGAAGCCAAGCGGCCCCGTTACAGAAGCCGGCCCATTTGCAGGAAACCCAGACTCATAAGAGTGCACGGAGTCAGGCTGCTTTCTGTTGCCGTCGTGGCAATCATGCTCAGCAGTCGTTTCAAGAGGACTGCGGCTCCGCCACCCCGACGGTCTTTCCAGATCGCAAAATCCGTGGTATATCAATGGCTCCAATAAGCCCAACCCCATTTTTAATCGTGTACCATCGGCCAGCAATCCCACGACGTCAGGAGTTAGGGCTTTGTTGAAAAGAGGTGGTATGCGTATTCGCCGATTGTTAGCGCTTCCAGTTGTTATTTGCTGCAGCCTCTCCATCGCCCCGGCGGCGTCCACGGGGCCTGACGATCGTCCAATCACTGACCCTAAGACGGTAATCTCATCGTCAAACTCAGCCGCCCGTCCCGCGCCCATCGACGACCTTTATTACACAAAAAGTGTATTTGGCGCCGCCTGGTCGCCCGACGGGAAGCAAATCGTATTCACCAGCGACATTGCCGGCCGCTTCAATCTGTGGAAGGTGAACGCCTCCGGCGGTTGGCCGATTCAACTTACCCAGTCCGACGAGCGGCAGTACGGCGCTGCCTGGTCACCTGACGGCAAATGGATCGTCTACCAGCAGGACCACGCGGGAGATGAACTCTGGGATCTCTACGCTGTCCCGAGCGACGGTGGCCAGATCGTCAATCTGACGAACACGCCTGCGATTCGCGAGGAGAGTCCGCGCTGGTCCCACGATGGCAAGACCATCGCTCTCGGCTATAAGCCGAAGGAAGGTTCCCAGTATGACATTGCCCTGCTTGACTGGAGCACACGCAAAGTCCGGCTTCTAACCCATGAACAGCAACCCGGTTACGCCTGGAACGTGGTGGCGTGGAGCAGCGACGATAAGACCATCTATGCCGGCCGCGTGGATCCTCCCTTCACCGACGCCGACGTCTACCGCATTGATGTGGCGACCGGAAAAATGGAGAATCTCGCCGCCCACAAGGGCACGATTCGATATCTCGGCTCATCGTTATCGCCCGACGACAAGACGTTGTTGCTGAGTTCCGATGCCAAGGGCGGTTACATGAACGTCGCCCTGCTCGACGTCGCCACCAAAAAGATCACATGGGTCACCGACCTGAAGTGGGAAACCTACGCCGGGAACTTTTCGCCCGACGGCAAGCGTTTCAGCTACATCGTCAATGAAGACGGAGTGATCGACGCATATCTCGTCGATCGAGCCAGCAACCGTGCGGAAAAAATAGATCTGCCGCATGGCCTGAACGCGTTCTCGGGCAATCCCAACGAGTTCGCGCCGCAAAGCGACCGTGTGATCGTTTCCCACGAGGCCTCCAATCAGCCCGCCGACATTTGGATCTACAATCTCCGCACCCGCCATGCCGACCAGCTGACTTTTACCGCGATTGCCAGCCTGCGTGCGACCCCGCTTCCACCTTCTCAGATTGTCCACTACAAAAGTTTTGACGGAAAAATCATCACGGCCTTGCTCTGGGTGCCGTTCAATCTGAAACGCGACGGAAGCAGTCCGGCGATCGTACTCCCGCACGGTGGACCCACCGGCCAGATGGTCGACTACTGGAACACCGATGTGGCGGCTCTGGTTTCGCGCGGGTACGTCTGCATCGCTCCGAACCCGCGCGGCTCCACGGGTTATGGTCTGGATTTCCAAAAAGCTAACTTTCAGGACTTAGGCGGCGGCGACCTCAAAGACGAGATTGCCGGGGTAGACTTCCTCAAAGCCACGGGTTTCGTCGATCCCAAAAAAGTTGGCATCTACGGCGGCTCGTACGGCGGCTTCATGACGCTGATGGCCATAGGCAGGATGCCCGATATCTGGGCGGCGGCAGTAGACGAGTATGGGATCATCAACTGGTCTTCGATGCTGAAGAGCTCTGACCCCTCGTTGAACGAGTATCTGAAGGCGCTTTTGGGCAATCCTGAAGAGAACCGCAAAGTCTATGAGGAGGACTCGCCCATCACTTACATTCGCAGCGAGAAGGCGCCTTTACTCGTGCTGCAGGGCGACAATGATCCCCGCGTGCCGAAGGAGGAGGCGCAACAGGTCGTCGATATCCTCAAGAAAGAAGGCCGCGTCGTGGATGTGCACTATTACCCGGATGAAGGTCATGGCTTCGTGAAACGCGAGAACCAAATTGACTCGATCCGTCGCACCATCGCATGGTTCGATCAATATCTGATGGGAACAACCCCCGCACCATCGAACTAAACGATGGATGAATGATTCTGTCTTGAAAACGTGAAGCGCCTCTGGGTGTCCGAAGCGGTTGATGGGAAGGTCTTGCGAATGATCATCCCCAACACATCATTGAAACCGAACAGCAGCCACGCCACGCCGCAATTCAAGGCGATGGTTTCTATTCTCCCGCTGATTGTTATAGGCGCCTGCCTCGTTGCCGCGTTCGGCCACGACGCAGATGGATCACAAAACCACGGCGTCGCAGATAAGTCAGCAACCGACAAGCCTGCCACATCGAAGACGCTGGTCGCGACTGAGGGTGTGGAGCACCTTGAGAGGCTCGCGGTTGAAACGATGGTTGTCGAACTCAGTGACGGCACCCTCTTCGTGAGTGGATATGACAACGATTCGGAAAAGAGCCCTGGACTGTGGCGGAGCCGCGACCACGGCACCACGTGGGAGAGCGTGAACGTCGGGAGCAAGACGGATGGCGCGATTGTCGTCGGGACCGGCCACCAGATCGATGTCGGAGTCGCCACACTCTTTACTTCGTCGCCATGACCTTCGATGTCAAGAAGCTGGAAGGCGTTCGCATCGCGGTCGGCGCCAGCAAGAACTCAGGTGCGAAGTGGTCGTGGAAGGTTCTCTCCGAAAATCGTTTCGATGATCGGCCCTGGATTGGGGTGGCGCCCGATGGAACTGCCCATGTGATTTGGAATGACCGAAGCGGTGTCCGTTATGCGGTCAGCCAGGATAGTGGTGCGAGTTGGAATCTGCGCCCCAGGATAAATGAGCAGGGCGGCTCAAGTCATTGGGCGATCGGGCCGCATGGTGAAATCGCAGTTCGCATCACTCCATGGTCCGCATCGGGCAAAAAATTCAACGCGGGCGTCGACCTGATCGCAGTCAGCCGCGATGGAGGCAAGACGTGGCAGACGCATCCTGCAGCCGGCGAGCGCGACTGGAGTCCTGACTTTGACAAAGGCACTCCACGCTGGGTGGAACCGCTAGCCTGGGATGCAGACGGTGCCCTCTACTCTCTTTGGGGCAGTGCCAAGGGCCTGTGGCTGGCGCGTTCGCCTGACCACGGTGAGACCTGGACAAGCTGGCACATCGTGGAGAGAGATGAACTCTCTTTCTTCCCGTACCTGATCGCTCGCGGCCATGGCGAATTGGCAGCCACTTGGTCCTCAGGGAAAGGCGACTCTTTGCAGGCACATGTGGCCACTATCCACGTCGGCAAGGGAAAAACACCCCCGCAGGTCACTGAATCACAGCCATTTCAGACTGAGGTTTGGGGATGGCATACGGAACATCGAACCACCGCGGGCGAGTACATACCGGTCATATTTCTCCGCGCCGGCGGCTTGGGGGTTGTCACTACAATTCAGAATCGCCGCGAGAAGCGTCTTGGATTTAAGTGGTGGAAATTCGTGGAACGCTGAAACAACGTCGCTTGAGTGGCCAGCCCTGGCTTGAATCCGGGCACGGGCCGTCGCTTACAAAATCTTTCTGCCCCTTCTGCTACACTTGCGCCTTCCTCACGCCAGGAGGCTCCCGTGTCCCAGCAAACTCCGCAGAACTACGCCAACCACACGCGCTTCGATCCGGCATTTCATTTCTTCCTAGGCCCGGTCTTCATTCTCGGGCTGATCCTGTCGCTGGTCCACTTTTTCTATCACCTGCGCGAGAGCGACCTGCGCGACAACTTCCACTCGTTCCTGCTGATCGTGCTGGCCGTCGCGATGATCACCCTGGTCTTAAAAGTCCGCCTCTATTCGCTCAAGGTGCAGGACCGCATCATTCGTCTCGAAGAGCGCCTGCGCCTGACGCAGCTGCTCCGTGAACCTCTGCGCTCGCGCATCCCCGAACTTTCGGAAGGCCAACTCATCGGCCTGCGTTTCGCGTCGGACGCCGAAGTCCCCAAGCTGGTCGAGCGCGCCCTCAGCGAAAAGCTGAAGCGCAAGGACATCAAGCAATCAATCCAGAACTGGCGCCCCGACTACTGGCGCGTATAACCGATCTCCTGGATTGGCATGCGGGTGCAGGAGTTCTTATGGACGTTTACTGCGTTGTGACTGGGCAGGACAAATCGGGCAAGTCCGTCACTGTGCGCAACACGGCGGTAAAGCCCGTGACCCTTGCTTTGCTCCCAGGTTACGAGTTTCATCGCATTTGGGGAAGCGACTCTGTCCCCGAACTGCCCTCGGACGGAACTCCACCCGCGCAGCCGAGCTATTTTCCTCCCAAGAACGGCTTCCGCTTTGCGTTCTTCACCATACCGCCCGATACGACCGCTCGCGTGGATCAGATCGACATCGCATCGGCTCTCGAAGAAATTCAGCAGAAGTTGCCGGGGATGATGGAAGTCCTGGAACCCGCTCATCCGGGCATGCACACGACCGACACGGTGGACTTCGACGTGATTGTCTCTGGCGAAGTCTATCTCGAATTGGACGACGGAGCTGAGGTTCGTCTCAAGGCGGGTGACTGCGTGATTCAGAACGGAACTCGTCACGCCTGGCACAACCGGTCCTCGGAGAAATGCGTAATCTCCGTCGCGATCGTCGGCGCAGAGCGCAAACTGTAGTCCATCCGAAGTATCCAACGACATTATGGCGTGCAGATTGCTCCCGGCCAGGATGACATCCTGATTCTTGGATGTACCGTTGTCATTGATATGTGCTGCCACCCGGACGGCCACAGATAGCCCTCACGGCCGTCAACTCGATTGAACCTAACACCTGTCACGGTTTATTACTCCCCTGCGCTCTTTCCTGCCGAGAACATGCACTTCTGAGGGTTACATCTTTACTTGCGTTCGGCATCTAATCCTCACAATTTGTCGGGCCAATCACCGAGCCCCGTAGGAATTGTGAACGGAAAAGTTCACTGGTCTCGTGACTTGCCGTGACCACGGAGCACGCTGCTCCTAATTCGCTGGGTTTTCGGTGCTTGTCGGCCCCCGAGACCTCTGGCCGGAGGTGCACATTGGGATACACATTGATCAACATCGACAAGCAGGACGAACCGAGCGAAAAGTCGTACTGGAAGCTGTGGCTGGTTGGCCCTTTCGCCCTGCTGATTGTGGGCTTCCTTCATTGGGGTGGTTATCTCCTTCTTGCGCGGGATTCCGCGCCTGAACACGTGGATGCGGCCGTGGTCCTGCAGGGATCGATAGCCAGTGAGAACGCTCGAACAGCCGCCGCGATGGCACTGTTGCAGCGGGGTTCCGCCAACCGAGTCGCAATCAGCGTGCCGAGGGAATCGTATTGGGACCAGGAAATTCCTCCCATTGCGCGCCCGTATCTCGAAAAGAAATATGGGACGGACTTGGCCGGGAGAGTGGATTTCTGCAATACGGAGCCGGACATAACTTCCGCCCAGCAGGAAGCACAGGCGCTTAGCACCTGCATCCAGGAACATGGGTGGAAAAATATTGCGCTGTTGACTTCGAACTACCAGAGTCGCCGGGTGGGAGTGATTTGGCGAAAGACTCTGCCCAAGGCTGACCCTTCATTTTACGTCTCCGTAGAGGGTGTGCCGGATCCAAGCTATCAACCGCGTGGATGGTGGCGACAACGACTCTACGTGGAAATTTGGCTAAGCGAATCCGCCAAACTCGCATGGGCCAGTCTTTAGGCCGATCTCTTGTCGGCCGCCACGATACCCTTCCGCCTTTCGCGGACGAGATTTATCACTGGAAGAAGAGCGTTGACGATGATTTGGTGTCGATGAAGCGGAACAGTATTTCCCCGGAGATTTCCGAACAAGACGCGAGCGACAACAAGGCTCAGACTGCTCCTTAGAGCCTTCCAAGTGGCGCATCCTCGAAAACAACGCCCAACCGACTCCTCATCTATTGTCGACGGCGAACTCTACACGGACGTCAACGAGAAGGCATTTATTTCCAATTCGAGCGAGAACTAGGTGACTCATTTCGAAGCGGGAACGGAATTTGCCGTGGGCGTAGAGCCTGCAGATGCGTTGCTATCCATTGTGTGCGAAAGGCTCTTCGCCCTCAGATTGGGACAGCTCAGTACCTGGTACGTCTCTCGCCGCCCTGCACAGGAAAACTGAGAGCATCCCGCAGGCACGATGAACGGTACATCAGGGTCCAAATCCGTGACAGTACTGAAACCCGGCCCGTTGTACGAAGGCAGCGCGCCCGTCGATGGAAACTGGAGCTGGGAACAACGCGGATCATCCGCTCGGCGATGGTGAGTGCTCACCGGTTTCGTAGTTTGCGAGGCGCTTAGCGCGCCCAGAACAATCACCGCAACGGGAACCAGAACAACCTTCATTTTCAGCCCCTTCTTATGCACACAATCTAACGTGATCCACCGTTTGTTCCTATTACCAGGACGCGTCATTACTGCCCCACTTACGTGTGGTTACTTTCGGTTTGTTCGATTCGTGGATATCAAGAAATCGCAACGTAACTCGTTGAACCAAAATGAGGAAGCGAAGAAAGCGTGCTGCATTTTAGTTAAATTCTGGATGCGGAATCGTTCCAGCCATCTCGGCTCCGCTTCGTGAACTCATGATCACTTCAGTCACATCGTCGCAGTGACCCAAGTACGTTGCAGCTCCATTGGAACAAATGTAGTTTCGGGATCAATGGAAACGCGAAAACTATCAAGACACCGCTCGAATCCGAGCACCTCGACCGATCTAGAGGCCACTCGTAGAGGGAATCGCGCTCAACTGGGCAAGCGGAGGAGCACTCGGATTGCACTCACCAGCTCAGTGGGACTGGCAGGTGAAGACCGAAACAAGTCTTCCTTTACGATGCCTGCCATGGCTACCAACCTCAATAAGCATGGGGCGGCCGTCCAGCTGCATCGGGAATTGCAGGTCGGTTCGATCGTCTCAGTGAAGAACAAGCGTGGTGTCCAGGTCTCCGCGCGTGTGATTTCGCAGATGGTCGCACGGCATGGAGTCCCCACGTACGCCATCGAGTTTGTCGAGCAGGATGATAAGGCGAAGGATTTTTGGGGAATTTCGTTCCCCTCCGCTAACTGACCACGATAGCTCGTGCACGCAGTCCGCGTCGAAATCGCAGGCAGCTATCTCCAGTTTGTAGCCCCCCGCCGCAGATACCATCCTGGGCGTAACGCGGCCGTTCGCGGGACGACGAAACGGGATGTTTCCGTTGAGGAAACATCCCCTTCTTGCCCAAGTTGTGTCTATCGCTCAGCCCTTCGCGACAACCGAAAATCACTGAGTGAACGTAAACCAGTGCCAGGCACTCGCAGTCGAATACGAAAGCCGGTCCCCGCAAGCGTGGTGACGCGCCATTCGCCTGGCTGAGCGCCAACAAATTCAAAGGTGTAATCGGACTGTAGTGGATCCGTGATCGTGACAATGGGGTAACTCACGCATGTAGTCCTGGTTGAATCGCAGTACGCTATCTCCAGGTTGTAACCCGCCGCCGCAGGGACCATCTTCCAGGACAGCGTGAGCGCCCGCGGACAGTGGCCGAATATTTCGTTGTTCGCAGGATTGGTCTGAATCGGTGTCGCCATCTGAGGCGGGGTGTTGTAGAGAACGTCCACGCGCTGGGGGATGAGTAGACCGTTCCATTGAACGCAGTCACCCGCCAACGGCCTTTCTGGTCGCCAACAAACGCGAATGTATCGTCGGAATTGCTGTTGCCAGTGACGGTACTGGTGGATAGGCAGTCCAGGTACTGCCGGACAAGTATGCTGCTTCCACTACATAGGCGGTCGCCGTGAGTACCGGCTGCCATATCAGGGTTGTAGTTCTCGGGTAATGGTAGAGCGCGGTCCCGTTTCTGGGCGACACCAGCACCGGCGTGCCCCATGGCGTGGCTGGGAGAGGCGTGCTCGGGACGACCTGTTCCGGTTGCGGAGTTTCGACGAAGGCTTCGCCTCCTGCCAGCCAAACGTTGGCTGAAGCGCCGGCGGCTAATACTTCGGGCCTCGTTTGACCCAAAGCAGATGGAACCAGAGTGCAGAGTGTGCCGATTAGGACCGTGATCATTCCTAACCGAATAACAAATTGTTTTCGATCCCTCATGCGAATCATGTCGTCTCCATTAAGCGTGCTCATGATGATTGAGCTGTTGAGGGGAAGACGTGGGATTGTCTTGTGTCAGGGCCTGCGTCTCAACTGGCGGGGGAATTCGCCTCGGAGGGGAGAGAGGCGCCAATTGAACACCTAAGAGAAGTTAATGTCAATGACAATGGAGGCGCGTAAGAAGGCGAGTAAGCAGAGGAAAGCCCGAGAGTCAAAATGAGAGCGCTACAGTTGTTGAGAGTTGCTGATACACCACCAAACGGAAACTTGAGTCACTTCCCTTCCCTTTAAAGCCCTAGTCAACTCTCACGGGCGGGGCTACTATTCTGAAGAACATTCTTAACAGGGATGAGACCTGTTGACTGCGTTCCACGAGGAGTTGTAATGCGACTCAATAGGTTTGCTCTCCACAGTTTGTGGCTGGTCGCGCTCTT
>Ga0210401_10005394_pt1 | contig 13156 bp, 9 predicted proteins | sample IncBWH32MmetaG_FD_150866 | JGI IMG/M metagenome (GOLD analysis project Ga0210401, IMG submission 150866) | Forest soil microbial communities from Barre Woods Harvard Forest LTER site, Petersham, Massachusetts, United States - Inc-BW-H-32-M | ecosystem: Environmental > Terrestrial > Soil >... | reverse complement strand
CAAACGCAAATTCTCGGTGGGCAGATACGCGTTCACCACCTTGTTGGGATTCATTTTGTTGTCCGGATCCCACGCGGACTTGAATTCGCCGAACGCCTTGATCAACTCGGGGCCGAACATTTTGGGCAAGAGCGCAGCGCGCGATTGCCCGTCGCCGTGTTCGCCGGAAAGCGAGCCGCCGTAACTCACCACGATGTCCGCGGCGCGCTGTACGAACTCGTAGTAGTTGCGAATGCCCTCCTCGCTCTCGAGGTCGAAGCTCACGCGCATATGGATGCAGCCGTGCCCGAAATGGCCGTAAAACGCGGTGTGGTAACCGTACTCGTCGAGCAGTTTCCGGATGTCGCGCAGGTAGTTGCCCAGTTTTTCCGGCGGCACCGCGGCGTCGTCCCAGCCTTCCCATTCAGGAGGCATGCCTGGAGCGGCGGCTGCCGCGCGCGGTCCGGACTCGCGCAGCTTCCACACGTGCTTCGCTTCGACCTTGGTGTAGAGCCGCATGTTGGGCGGATCGGGCGACTGCTTCAGCTGCTCGATCAGTTGGTGCGCCTTCGCTTCGGATTCAGCGGCATCGTTCGAACCGAATTCCACGAGCAAAAATCCGCGCCCTTCTGGAATCAGTTCGAGGTTCGGAGCGTTTTTCTTTTTCAAGCCGTCGACGATGCTTCCCTCAAACCCTTCGAGCCCGATGGGATCGAGCGGCAGAATCTCCGGCACGTGATCGGCCGCCGAAAACGTATCGCGATAGCCGAGGCAGACCAGCGACCGATGCTGCGGGCTTTCGATCAGCCGCAATTTCGCTTCGAGCACGACCATGCACGTGCCCTCGGTGCCCACCAGCGCCTTCGCCACATTGAAGCCGTTCAGCGGCAGCAGTTGATCGAGGTTGTAGCCGGAAACGCGCCGCGGAATGTTCGGATACTTCGCGCGAATCAGGCCGGTGTAGCGGTCGCGGATGGAGCGCAGCTGGGAGTAGATGTCTCCGCGCCGTCCTCCCTGCGTGATGATCGACTCGAGTTCGGCTTCGCCCTTCACTTCGCTGACGGTCAGCTGCGTGCCGTCGTAAAGCAAAATGCGCAGCTCGATCACGTTGTCGACTGTTTTCCCGGCGAGCAGCGAGTGCGTGCCGCAGGAATTGTTTCCGATCATTCCGCCCAGCGTGCAGCGGCTGTGCGTCGAGGGATCGGGGCCGAACGTGAGCTGGTTTTTCTCTGCCCGGTTGCGCAGCGTGTCGAGAACAACGCCGGGCTGCACGCGCGCGAATCTCCCCTCGACGTCGATCTCCAGAATCTTGTTCATGTACTTCGTGAAATCGAGCACCACGGCGACGTTGCAGGTCTGCCCGGCGAGGCTCGTGCCCGCGCCGCGCGGCAGAACCGGCGCCCCGAATTTTCTGCACGCTGCGACGGCAGCAATCACATCGTTGTCATCGCGAGGAACCACCAGACCGATTGGAATTTGACGGTAATTCGAGCCGTCGGAGGAATACAGCGCCCGGCTTCCGCGATCGAAGCGCACCTCGCCCTTCACCACGCGTTTCAGCTCGCGCTCGAGTTCACCCGCCTGCGAGAACGTATCGACGGGCTTGGCATGTGAACTGAGCGGCGGCGGGGTTGTAATTTGTACGGTGCTCATGTTTTGTTGTGCGTGGTCCGCTATTGTGACGCGCCCGCACTCGCATGGCAAGTGGCTCGGCCGGTGCGCTGATTCAACGAATCCTCGCCGAATCGCACGACCTCTCGCGGGTGCGGTCAAAAAGGTCGGACCTCCAAACAAACGGAGGACGTGATATGTTTACCGGCAAACAAGAACAGAAAATTTTGCGGCCAAGTTCGTCGAGCAGATTCCGGGGCGTGGCTGCCAGGGAGAACTTCCGGATGCGGATACCCAAGAAGCGGCTCGCCGTTCTTCGCGAGCACATCGAGGCGGAAAGCACCCACAACATGGACGCGCTTCTCGAGGGAATGACCTCCGATTGTTTTAATGACGTTTGTTGCGTGCCCAAACCCTTCATCGGCCCCAAGAAAGTGGCCGAGCGGTATCGCAAGCACTGGGCCGGCTTCCCCGATTTCAAGGTCCGCGTTAGGCGCTTTCTCGCCGCGGACGACAAATGCATCGTGACCGAAAACGAATGGAGCGGTACGCACCTCGGCACGTTCCTCGGCCTTCACCCTAGCGGTAAGCGCGTGCGGGTCCGGGCGCTGGTCGTATGGCATTTTCGAGGGAACAAGCTGTGGGGCGAGACCGTGTTTTTTGATCTCGGCTCGATCCAAAAGCAAATCGGCGCCAAGGTAAAAGTGCCGGCGCGCCGCCGTTCGCGCTAGGTTGAATTTGCAGCCCTCTCCAATCCAGCCCTGGTATCGCGCGCTCAATCGCACCCAATGGAACACGCTCGTCGCATCGAATCTCGGCTGGGTGTTTGACGGATTCGAGGCCTACGCGCTCATCCTGACGGTGAGCGTGGCGCTCGCTCAGCTTCTGCCCCCGGCGCGACTCTCACGAATTCCCGCCTACGCCGGGGCCATCATCGCAACCACGTTGTGCGGCTGGGCCATCGGAGGAATGGCGGCCGGCGTTCTGGCCGACTACATCGGCCGCAAGCGCACCATGATCTACGCGATTCTCACATACTCGATCATGACGGGCCTCAGCGCCTTTTCCTGGAATTGGATTTCGTTCGCCGTCTTCCGATTGCTCGCCGGACTTGCCATCGGTTCCGAGTGGGTGACCGGCACTTCGATGACGGCTGAATTCTGGCCCGACGACGCCCGCGGAAAAGGCAGCGGGCTTTTTCAATGCGGTTTCGGAATCGGCTTCTTTCTCGCATCCGTCGTCTGGCTATTCGTCGGGATGGCGGGACCTGGGGCCTGGCGGACGATGTATTTGATCGGAGTCCTTCCGGCGCTGCTCACGCTTTGGATTCGTCGCGCCATTCCGGAGTCGCCGTTGTGGGAGAGAGCTAACGAGCGGCGCGAGGCAGCGAGAGAACGCCAGCGGAGCGGCTCCGGCGGGACATCCGAAGATCGCGCGCTAACGCGCTTTACCTTTATCGATCTATTCTCCACGCCCGCCATCCGGAACCGGACCATCATCGCGTTCCTCATGGCCACCGCCTCAGCGGTCGGTTTCTGGGGGATTTCCACCTGGGTTCCCCCATACATCGGCTCGGTCGCGGCCAAGTCCGGACTTTCCTCACCGCAGTGGGCAAGTTTCACTGGCATGGCATATAACGCGGGGACCATCGCGGGCTACATCGCTTTGGGTTTCCTCGCCGATTCATTCGGGCGAAAGCCGGTGACGCTGGTCTACTTTGCATTCGCCTGGCTGTTCGTTCCGGTGCTGTTTGTCTGGACTCACGAGCTCCGCCTGCTTCTCGTCGCCGCATCGATCGTCGGCTTTTTCGGCTCGGGGCAACTCACCTGGCTCGCCGTGTGGCTCCCCGAGCTATACGCCACACACATGCGCGCGACGGCGGTGGGATTCATTTTCAACGCTCCGCGCTTGATCGCGGCGGGTGGCACTCTGATGGCCGGCACGCTGATCGTGCGATTTGGCGGCTACGGAAATGCTGCGATGATCGTCGCGACGATCTACGCGCTCGGACTCGCCGCCGGTCCATTCTTGCCTGAGACGCGCGGCAAACCGCTGCCCGATGCGGTGTAGGCTCCGCGTCCGGCCTTGTGAGTTCACGCCTGCGACGAAAATCCCCAAAGGTCATTGCCGGGGATTCCGCCACGGTGTAACCTGACCTCCAAAAATCTCGTCCTACTTTGATTGCAATCGGGGCCGTCTCAATAGAAATGTGCGGCGCGGTGGCTCGGCGGCCGAACCGACAAGGGAGATGCAGAGCGTATGGATCATTCGAAGACAAACGAGCCGATGGTTGTGCCGCTGGCGGGGCCGCAGAGCCACGTGCGCTGGGTGGTCCTGCTTCTCCTCTGCCTGATGTACCTGATCACCTACCTCGACCGCGTGAGCATGGCCAACACCGCGCCGATGATCGGCAAGGAATTCGGATTCAGCAAGGTCACGATGGGGATTATTTTCAGCGCCTTCATCTGGTCTTATTCCCTGTTCCAAGTGCCCGGAGGATGGCTAGGCGACCGGTTCGGCCCGCGGAAAGTCCTTTCGACGATCATGGCGTACCGCACCGTCATTGCCGTGATCACAACGACGGCTGTCGGCTTCTATTCCTTCTGGGGCATTCGCTTTTCGCTCGGCATCGGTGAAGCGGGCGCATTCCCCACCGCCACGCGCGCCATGCAGATGTGGTACCCCCGAGACGAGCGCGGCTTCGTGCAGGGAGTGAGCCACGCTGCTAGCCGTTTCGGCGCGGCAATTGGTCCTCCGGTCGCCGTGTTCATCATGCTTCATTACGGCTGGCGCTCGGTTTTCTATGTGATTGGTATCCTGAGCTTGCTGTGGTCCCTTCTGTACGCGCTGGCGTACCGCAATATGCCGGAAGAAGACCGCTACGTCAGCCGGGCGGAACTGGCGCGCATTCGCGGCCTCGACGCGACTGGCGAAATCAAGAAAGCGAACATCGCCAAGCGGCCGAAAGTGCCCTGGAGCGTTCTTCTGAGCCACGGAAACATGTGGGCCGTGATGTGCGCTTACGCTGCGTACATTTATTCCTTATGGTTTTTTCTTTCGTGGTTGCCGTCTTACCTCGTCGAGTACCGCCATTTCACGCTGATCAAAACGGGCTTATACGCGTCGATGCCGCTGATGGCGGGCGTGGTCGGTGATGCCTTTGGCGGATGGTTGACGGACAAGCTGCTGGTGAAGACGAACAACCTCAAATTTTCCCGCCGCTCCGTCGCTATCACGGCCATGCTCGGGTGCGGAACCTGCACGATGTTCGCCGCTTTGTCCGCAAATCCCAATACGGCCGTCTATTGCCTGACGGCTGCGATGTTCTTCCTCGAAATGACCATCGGCCCCGCCTGGGCCGTCCCCATGGATATCGGTGGCGAATTTTCCGGCACCGTCTCTGGAATGATGAACATGGGCGGGCAATTCGTCGGCGCGCTTTCTCCCACGGTGTTCGGATACCTCGTGTCCAGAGGATCCTGGGTCGCCCCGTTTGGAGTTTCCGCCGGCCTGCTGTTCATCGGAGCGGCCATCTGGGCCTTCTGGATCGATCCCGAACAATCCGTCATCGACAGGGGAGAAGGAATGACCGGCCCTTCCATCGGTGCCCTGCACACACCCGTAGCTACCGCGAACCGATAGTCCATTCATCAAGGTCCACACTCGGCGAACTCCAAGAATATCTGACAGGAAGCCAACGAACCGAAAGTACTGGACGGAAGTACCGCTGCAAATGTAACCCCCGGTCCATTTGCGCGGGCGCGCCTCGGCGGCAGAATGGTCGCGTGGTTGGAGCTGTAGCGAGCAGCCGAGGAGGCCAATGATTACCGCGGTCTGCATCTCGGTGTTTGCCGTGCTCATTTTCTTGAGTTTGGCGGGCCCGGCGGATCCGCCCCGATAGATTTAGCTCGCGCTCCACAACGTCTTCTTGAGTTTGCCCCATGCCCCAACGAGCGGTCGGCCACCCCAACCGGCCGCTCTCCCCTCTTCCCGGCGTTTGTTTCCTCCCCAAATCACGCTGCGCGTAAGCAATAGAGCCGATTTTCTCAGTGCTCTCTGTGTGCTCTGTGTTAGAGGTCTTTGCTTGCCCTTCCGAATTCCAAAGCGATCACCACAGAGGACACTGAGGGCGCGGCGAAAACCTGAAGAGAGACTTCACGGACGGAAGGGGCGGGGACGGCTCGTCCCGGCGTGAACCGGGACGAGCAGCCCTGAGGATTGCCTACCCGGATCCCCCCATCCGGGTAGACGTCGGGTTACCTTGGCCGTCCGGGCGAGCGGCCCGGTGGACGATAGCTGCCCAGCGAGCGCGGGCGCATTCGCAGGCGCGGGCCGAGCGGGGGCGGAACGTTGCGAAGCGGCGAGCTGCAGTTGCTGCAGAGGTCCCCTCCGGAGTCAGACGCCCGCAGCCAGTGGCCGCGGGCCGCGCACTCCGGATTGATGCACTGCACGGTCCATCCGGGCAAATACTGCACTCTATTCTCCCTCTCGAATTGCGGGTGATTTTTCCGATTGCGGTGAGCGTCGCCGGCCGTTTTCGACCTGCATCGCCGCGAACACAAACCGCTCCGGTCCCCTCGACCGGGAAATTTCGGAAAAAGTTGCGCGAATTCTGCGCCGCTCTTCTTGTGGTGTCAAGAGAAAAGATACAATTCCTAGTAGTGGGGTTGCAGAACGTTGAGTAGTCTCCGCCCGTGCCGGGTTTTCCGGCGTAATACCGCAGTCGGAATTCTTCTTTCCGGCTTTACAATCCCGCCGGCCTTGCCCACAATTTGTGCTTCCCGTCGCGAAACGAGAGAGGGCGGAACTTTTTCGTATGCGGAAAAGGATGTGGCGCGCGCTTTCGCTGGCAATTTGTTTAGCGGCGGCTCTATCGCCCGCACCGGCGCTGGCGCAGCAACCGCCGGACGATACGCAGAAGCCGACTTTGCCGGCGGCGCCGCAACCGACCGGGAGCGCGGCTCCCGCCGAGCAGACGAAAACCGACGGGGCACCCAAGCCGACGGTGTCGCCCGCCGTGCATCGCTTTTGGGACCGCGAGAACGACTGGCTCTTTGCCGCCGTGGGGGCGGGGCGCGCCTTGGATTACGCCTCGACGCTGAACCTTCGTCGCCGGGGAATCAACGAGGCTTTCCTCACAAACGCCATAGTGGACAATCACCCGCTCTTTGCCGGGATCGAAGCGGCGGCCACGGGTGCGTCCATCGGCGTGTCCTACGTATTCCATCGCACCGGGCACCATCGCCTGGAGCGCTGGACGTCGCTCATTCATTTCGGAGTCGCTACAGGCGGTGCGATTCGCAATTACGCGCTGAAGACGCCGCACTGACGTTCCTCAACACGCGCAGCGCCGGCGTCTCGCTGGCTCCGGGCATTCATTCTTCCCTCGCAAAATCGCCGGCCCCTCCTGCCTCGGGACAAGCAAGATGCCGGCGACACGAAGGATCGCGCGGCACCAAGCGCCCTTGCGCCTGCGCGCGTTGATGCATCATACTCCGCGGACTGCGACCGCTTGAGCGATGCGGCTGCGCCGTCAGGGGAAGATCCGTGAACCGCCGAAGCCGTACGATCGCGGCATTGTTCTTCGCGCTACTTGTCTTCATCACGGCAGGGCTGCTCTTCCCCGCGACGAGCGCCGCACAACAGTCACAGACTCCGTCGAATGTGCCTGCCCCTTCCTCCGGCGCCCCTTCGAACAACGGACAAGTCCAGGGCTACACACTTCCTCCGGTCCAGGAGACCCAAGCCGTCGCGTATGCCCGCGCGCGGCACGAGCTCTACTTTATCGACGTAACCTATAGCCTCCTCCTGCTTGTGCTGATCCTGCAGCTGCGCATCGCTCCCAAATACCGCGATTGGGCCGCGAACTGGACCGACAGCAGCTTCGGACAAGTCGTGGTCTTCACGCCGCTTCTGATGCTCACCGCAGATGTACTCAGCCTGCCGACCGCGATTTGGGCGCACCGCCTCGCCCTGCAATATCACCAGTCGATTCAGGACTGGGGATCGTGGCTCGCGGACTGGTTCAAGGGAGAGGGCGTACAGATCGCCATTGGCATTCTGATCGTGTGGCTCCTGTTTGCCGTAATTCGCAAAAGCCCGCGGAGGTGGTGGCTCTACTTTTGGCTCGCCGCCGTGCCGCTCATCATTCTGGGTGCGGTGGCCGAGCCGCTGATCGTCGAACCGTTGTTTTTCAAATTCGCGCCGCTTGCAAACGCCGAACCGCAGCTCGCCGCGCGCATCGAGCAGATGACCATCCGCGCGGGCGCGCCGATTCCCCAAAACCGCATTTTTGAAATGGCCGCCAGCGCCAAGCTGAACGAGCTGAACGCCTACGTCACGGGTCTCAGCGCGAGCAAGCGCGTCGTCATCTGGGACACCACCATCCGGCGCATGAGCCCGGACGAAGTGCTGTTCGTGACGGGCCACGAAATGGGCCACTACGTTTTGGACCATATGCGCGATGGCATCCTGTTTGCCTGCGGTGTGCTCGTCATTTTTCTCTACCTCGCTTATCGCCTTCTGCACTGGATGCTCGCGCGCTGGGGCGAAGCGTGGGCGATCCGCGGACCGGGCGATCTCGCTGCGCTGCCTGTGCTCGCCCTGCTGCTTTCCATTTTCGGATTCCTCTGCACTCCCGTCTCGAACGCCTACAGCCGCCACCTCGAGCATCAGGCCGATCAATACGGCCTCGAAGTGATTCACGGCCTGATTCCGGACGCGCCAGTGGTCGGGGCGCACGCGTTTCAAATTCTGGGCGAAGTTGACCTCGAGGAGCCGCATCCTTCGACCGCGGTGAAATTCTGGTTCTACAATCATCCGCCGCTCGACGAGCGCATGCGCTTCGCCGCGACGTACAATCCCTGGGCCCAGGGCCGCGCGCCCGAATTTGTGAAGTGAATCAGTTGAAGGAATTCGACTGCGCAGAAGAACCTGTGCTCGAGAACTCCCAGTTGAGAGAGCTTTGTAGGTCACGGCTTCAGCCGTGACATATGTGCTTGGGAAGTTCGGCTTTAGCCGCTGGCCTTCTGATGCGCCGGGCACGCGTCGATTAGGCCCGGTCAGGGCAGGAAGGCCAGCGGCTAAAGCCGGCCGGATTCCCGAAGACGACGGCACGGCTGAAAGCCGTGCCCTGCAACTCATGTTGCCTTGCGCAATCGAAAAAGGAGAACCGAGTTGAATACCCGAGTGAATCGGATTTTTTTGTTCTCGACGCTGTTTGCGATCGCCGCTCTGCCGGTGCGCGCACAAAATGCCGGGACCACCGTTGCGGTCGCCACGCCCACAGCGGCTACAAAGGCCCCTTCGGCCCCACGGCCGCGATCCTGGGGCGTGCCCGAAGACCGAATGTTTTTCCCGCACAACTGGCTGCGTGGCTACGTGGACTACGAAGTGGCGCCGCCGCACAACGAGCCCGATCTGGACCGTTGCACGCAGTCGCAGGCGACTATTATTACCGCCGGGAAAGCCAATTCTCCCTGCAACGCCTACGCGCGATACCTGCTGGGCGGCTACCTCGAGGTGCAGCCCTTCGGCAGAACCTTCGCGCGCCACTTTTTTATCTTTTACACGCCTATGTTTTCCTTCGGGAACAATGTGCCGCAATTCAAGTACACCGCGTCGATGGCTGGGATTGCATACGACCGCGCGATCGGGATCGGCCTCGAATTGCCGAAACATTTCGAGCTTCGCGTGATGCAGCACCAGGTCGACTGGCTCGGGAAATACAGGAGCAAGAACCTCGATCCGTCTGTTCCGGGCCTCGACCTCGGCACGCCCGGCCCCTACGGCCTATACTCGACTATCGCCGCGCGCTGGTATTTCGGCGGCTACGGCCACATGCGGGACGATCGCTGACGGGCGCGCCTCATCCAACCGCGCGCGGATTCCGTAATAGAATGGTGAGTGGCCATTCTTTGGAGCCGTGCCATGACTTTTCGTATCGGTTCACTTGCTTTTCTCGTTGCGCTCCTTGGGTGGGGCGGCTGGAGGCTGATGCAGGCGCACGCCTCGAGCGCCAGCGTCGGCCAGGCGGAGGCTGCCACCCGCATGCCTGACCCTCAGTCCACGCCGGTCCTGGTGGAGCTGTTCACGTCCGAAGGCTGCTCGAGCTGCCCGCCGGCGGATGCGCTCCTCTCGCGCCTGAGCAGTACCCAGCCGGTCCTCGGGGCCAACATCATCGTGCTTGAAGAGCATGTCACGTACTGGGACGACCTCGGCTGGAAGGACCCGTTTTCCTCCGACGCCGCGACCGAGCGCCAGAGGGCATACGGCCGGGCATTCGGTGGAGAGGAAATCTATACTCCGCAGATGATCGTCGACGGGCAGATCGAATTCGTCGGCAGCTCCGGACAGGAAGCCTTGCGTGTGATTGACGGTGCGAGCCGAACGCCCAAGCCGGCGATTCACCTTTCGTGGCAAGAGAATGGCGCCCTGGCAATTCACGCGGACCAGCCTCTCAGCCAGGAGGCGGGCAGTTCCGCTCAAATCTTTTTTGCGATCACGGAAGACATGCTGCATTCCAACGTGAAGCGCGGCGAGAATGCGGGCCGCGGCCTCGAACACACCGGCGTCGTGCGGCAGCTCATCCCGCTCGACAAGTCCACCGCATCGCCAGAAGCATTTTCCGCTACGATCCCAGTGCGCCCCGCGCACGAATGGAACCGCGCCAACCTGCGCGCCGTCGTCTTCGCCCAAGACAGGCGCAGCCATCAAGTTCTCGCCGCCGCAGCCATTCCCTTTCCCGCTGAATAGGCCAGCATAAACATTTCCGGATCGCGCGCGGCCGGGGAAGTAGACCCGCCCGCGGCTCGTGATAAAGTAGCGCCCGCTCCATGGCGCGCGTCGAAACATCCGTCGAAATCGCGGCTCCTGCTGAAGTCGTGTTTGCTTTTTTCGTGCCGCAGCGGATGCCCTGCTGGTATGGCGCGGACATGCAGGCGACGTTCGACGTACAGGACGGCGCGCCGGATTTCGCGGTATCGCAGAAAGTGCGGGTCACGGGGAATTTGCGAGGACGCGAGGTTTCGCACACCGCAGTCGTGACCGCTCTGCAAGATGCACGCCTGTTCGAGTGGCGGTTCAGCGACCGGTACGGTGTCAGGGGCCTTGAACGGTGGGAACTGGAGCGCGTTGCCACGGCCCAGCCCGAGCTCCCGCAACGAACGATTGTGCGCATGCGCAGCGAGTACACGATGCCCGGCGTCGTGGGCAAGGCGCTCGACTGGCTCGTGACCCGCCACGCCGTCGCGCGTCGCAACCACAACTACCTCTTGCGCCTCAAACGCTACGCAGAGCACGGCGAGCAGGAGTGAGCTTTATGACAACCGATGAGCTCCCAGCGGATGCCCCGCAACCGCGGCGATCGCTCCTCGCGCCGCCCGCGGGCCAGCTCGACCGCGTCGAGCTTGTGCTTTGGAACGAGCGCGAGTTGCGCGCGGGCTGGCGTCTCCTCATCTTTGCCGTGCTGGTTGCCCTTCTCAATTTGGCCGGATTCTCTCTCATGGCCAAACTGCATTTGCCCAAGGTCACGTCCACGAATCTCCCGCCGGCCACCTTGCTGATTCAGGAATGCACCGTGTTTCTATGCGCGGTGATTGCCACGGCCGTTATGGGTTTCCTCGAGGGCCGTCCTTTCGGCGTCTACGGATTGCCTGCCGCCGAAGCCTTTGGCGCGCGCTTCTGGCAGGGCGCGGTGTGGGGAATTTTGATGATCACCGCCGTCATTCTTCTGCTTCGAGTGTTTGGCGGATTTTCTTTCGGCGAGCCCGCTTTGCAAGGCGCCGCGATCTGGCGCTATGCGGCGATCTGGGGCGTGGTGTTTCTATCCGTGGGATTTTTTGAGGAATTCCAGTTTCGCGGCTATGCTCAGTTCACGTTGTGCAGCGGCCTCGGATTCTGGCCCGCTGCCACGGTGCTTTCCGCGGCGTTCGGCGCGATTCACCTCGTCAATCCCGGCGAAAGCAAGATCGGCGGGCTCAGCGTGTTTGTGATCGCCATGTTCTTCTGCCTGACGCTGCGGCGCACCGGCAGCCTGTGGTTCGCCGTGGGAATGCACGCCGCGTTCGACTGGGGCGAAACATTTTTGTATTCCGTGCCGGACAGCGGCCTCGTCGCTTCTGGCCACTTGCTGAACTCCTCGCTTCATGGTCCCGCGTGGCTCACTGGCGGCTCGGTCGGCCCTGAAGGCAGTGTGATGGCGTTCGCCGTGACGGCTCTCGCCGCCGCGATTTTCGCGTGGGCTTATCCTGAGCGTGACCAAGACGCTTAGAGGGCGAGTTTCGGGTTTTAAGCGGGGGGCTTGTAGACCTATTTGCGCCCTGTTCAAATCCTGCGCATAACGCTGTGCGCTTCCTGTGCGGCACGCGCTGAGGTTGAGGATAATTTTCGCGGTGCGGGAGTTTTACAGGCGACTCACAGTGAGTCTTCCGCGATATCCACAGTTTCAAGTTGAAGCGTGCGCGGCGAGAACGTATCCCTGCCTTGCGGCGGGCGGCTTTTCCGCATTTCCACAGTGACGGCTACTACTACGGTCTTTATCCTCCCTATAAAACAGGGTAGAGTAGCCCTTCGCGGCAGTCGGAGGTTTCGTGCCCGTCTGCCTGTGGATCGGCGTTGAGCGGAGGAAATCCAGCGATGGAATTCAGCGTGAAAAAATTCGACCTACTCCAGGAGCTCAGCCTGACGCAGGGAGTCGTCGAACGGAAAACAACGATTCCGATCCTCGGCAACATCCTGTGCGAGGCCTCCGGCGATCGCCTCACGCTGACGGCCACCGACCTTGAGCTTTCCATCCGCACCGCCTGCGAAGCCAAAGTGAAAAAAGAAGGCGCGGGAACCATCCCGGCGAAAAAGCTACTCGAACTCGTGCGGCTTCTGCCTGAAGGCGAAATCCGCTTCAAGCTGCTCGAAAACCACTGGGTGCAGATCACGGCGGATCGCAAAACCTACAAAATGGTGGGAATGGCGAAGGATAATTTCCCCGCGATCCCGACGTTTCCGCACCCTCTCGCGAAAGTTCCGGCGAAGATTTTAGCTTCACTGATCACCCGGACAGCCTTTGCCATATCGAGCGAGGAGTCCCGCTACACACTGAACGGCGCGCTGATGCTCTTGAAGCCGGACAGCATTACCATGGTGGCGACCGACGGCCACCGTCTGGCCGTCGCCGAGATCGATCACAAATTCGAGGGCCTGAGCCGCGAAGTTCGTCCGCTCGTCCCCAAGAAAGCCCTGGCGGAAGTGCTGCGCCTCGCGAGCGAATCGGGTGAGGATGCCGAGATCGAATTCGCTCTCGACGAAAGCCACTTATTCTTCCGCGCGGGAGACCGCCTGCTAATTTCGCGAATGCTCACGGGCCAATTCCCAAATTACGAAGCCGTCCTGCCGCGGGAGAACAACCGCAAAGTAGTGCTCGAGCGGGGAGAATTGAACGACGCCGTCAAGCGCGTTGCGCAGCTCGCCGACATGCGCTCGCACGCCGTGAAGCTTTCCGTTTCCACCGAAGGCGTCGAAATTTCCGCGTCCAGCCCGGAATACGGCGAAGCCAAGGAAACCATCGAGAAGG
>Ga0210401_10005393_pt1 | contig 13158 bp, 8 predicted proteins | sample IncBWH32MmetaG_FD_150866 | JGI IMG/M metagenome (GOLD analysis project Ga0210401, IMG submission 150866) | Forest soil microbial communities from Barre Woods Harvard Forest LTER site, Petersham, Massachusetts, United States - Inc-BW-H-32-M | ecosystem: Environmental > Terrestrial > Soil >... | reverse complement strand
ATCAGCGGCTGGCGGGCGGGGGCGGCGGCCATCAGTCCGCCTCGAGCGCGCTCAGCCCGGGCAGGGTGCGCCCCTCCAGGTATTCCAGGCTGGCCCCGCCCCCGGTGGAGATGTGCGTGAACGCATCGGCCGGGAGGCCGAGCTGCCGGACGGCCGCGGCCGAGTCACCGCCGCCGACCACGGTCAGCCCGTTGACCGCGCTGATCGCCTCGGCCAGCGCCTTGGTGCCCGCCGCGAACGCCGGGAACTCGAACACCCCGGCCGGCCCGTTCCAGAACACGGTCTTGGCGTCGGCCAGTTTCTGCGCGAACAGGGCCCGGGTCTGCGGGCCCATGTCCAGGCTCTCCCGGTCCGGCGGGAACTCGCCGACCCGGACCACCCGGTGGTCAGCGTCTGGGGCGAACCGGTCGGCGGCCACCAGGTCCACCGGCAGCACCACCTCCACGCCGCGCTGCTCTGCCTCGGCCAGCACTGCGGAGACCTGCGGGATCTGGTCCGCCTCGAGCAGTGACTGGCCCACCTCGTAGCCCTGCGCGGCCAGGAACGTGTAGGACATCCCGCCGACGATGATCAGCCGGTCCGCCTTGCCGAGCAGGTTGCCGATGACCGCGAGCTTGTCCGACGGCTTGGCGCCGCCGAGCACCACCACGTACGGCCGCGGCGGGTCGGTGGTCAGCTGGCGGAGCACCCCGATCTCGTCGATGACCAGGTCCCCGGCGGCGTGCGGGAGCAGCCCGGGCACGTCGTATACGCTGGCGTGCTTGCGGTGCAGCGCGCCGAACCCGTCGCCCACATACAGCGTGGCCAGCCCGGCCAGCCGGCCCGCCAGCTCGGCCCGCTCGGCGTCGTCCTGGCTGGTCTCGGCGGGCTCGAAGCGCACGTTCTCCAGCAGCGCGACCTGGCCGTCGGCCAGCCCGGCCGCGGTGGCCGTGGCGGACTCCCCGGCCACGTCGGTGGCGAACGCCACCGGCTGGCCGAGCAGCTCGCCGAGCCGGGCGGCGACCGGCGCCAGCGACGGGCCGCCCGCGGCCCGGGCCGGGTACCCGGCACCCTTGGGCCGGCCCAGGTGCGCGCAGATGATCACCCGCGCACCGCGGCCGGCCAGCTTGCTGATCACCGGCAGGCTGGCCCTGATCCGGCCGTCGTCGGTGATCCGCTCGCCGTCCAGCGGGACGTTCAGGTCGGCGCGCAGCAGCACCCGCTGCCCGGCTACCTCGAGATCGTCGATGCGCTTCATCCGAGCTGCGCGCCGACGAGCGCGGTCAGGTCGGCCAGCCGGTTGGAGTAACCCCACTCGTTGTCGTACCAGCCGATGACCTTGACCTGGTCGCCGAACGTCATGGTCAGCGCGGAGTCGAAGGTGCATGACCACGGGGTGCCGACGATGTCCGAGGACACGATCGGGTCCGATGTGTAGTGCAGGTAGCCCTTGAGCGTGCCCTCGGCGGCCGCCTTGTACGCCGCGTTGACCTCGTCCTTGGTCACTTCCCGGGTCAGCTGCACGACCAGGTCGGTGACCGACCCGTCCACCACCGGGACGCGCATGGCCATCCCGTCGAACTTGCCCTTGAGCTCGGGCAGCACCAGCGCGGTGGCCTTGGCCGCGCCGCTGCTGGTCGGGATGATGTTCTGCGCGGCGGCCCGGGCCCGGCGCAGGTCCTTGTGCGGGAAGTCCAGGATCACCTGGTCGTTGGTGTAGGCGTGGATGGTGGTCATCAGGCCCTTGACCACGCCGAAGTTGTCCTGCAGCACCTTGGCCATCGGGGCCACGCAGTTGGTGGTGCACGACGCGTTCGAGATGATGTGGTGGCTGGCCGGGTCGTAGGACCCGTCGTTGACGCCCATCACGATCGTGATGTCCTCACCGGACGCGGGCGCCGACACGATCACCTTCTTGGCCCCGGCGGCCAGGTGCTGGCCCGCGTCGGCCGCCTTGGTGAACCGGCCGGTGGACTCGATCACCACGTCCACGCCCAGGTCCCGCCACGGCAGCGCGGCTGGGTCGCGCTCGGCCAGCACCTTGATGGCCTGGTCGCCGACCCGGATCGCTTCGCCGTCCACGGCCACGTCCTCGCTGAGCGTGCCCAGCACGGTGTCGTACTTCAGCAGGTGCGCCAGGGTCTTCGTGTCGGTCAGGTCGTTCGCGGCGACGATCTCGATACCCTCGGCGCCACCCGCGTTTACCGCGCGCCAGTAGTTACGCCCGATGCGCCCGAATCCGTTGATGCCCACGCGAATAGTCACGGCGGCCCGTCTCCTCGTTGCTATCTCTCTCTGCCCGGCTTCGACCCTATCGGACCAGCGCGGTAGGTCCGCGCAGGTGCCGGGATGAGGTGGCCCAGCCGGCGTTAGGTATTGCGGGTCTCGTGGGGGTGACCGCCGGGACGGTCGGACCGGGGCCGGACCAGAGTGAACGTTTCGAATTTCGTGTAGTTGGGGTTGGGCGTGCCGGGCACTCCGGTGTTCGGGTTGGTGGGGTCGGCGCCGACCGCGTGGTAGTAGCTGACCGTGATGCTGGTCTCCCCGCCCGGCTCGCCCGGGTCGAGGTCGAACACGGCGACGCCGTAGCCGGTGGCCGGGTCGCGCATCGCGGACCAGGTGGCGTCCTCGACCGCGTCCGCCGCGGCCCGGGTGAACGTGCCCGCGGCCGAGCCGGGGATGGGCCGGTTCGGCTTGGTGAACACCTTGGCCTGGCGCAGCCCGTCGCTGGTGTCCACGCCGTACTCGTCCAGCGGCGCGCTGGTTCCGCCGCCGCCCAGGATGAGGTGCACGGTGCCCTGCGAGGTGTCGAACCGGTCCGCCTGCGTGGTGGTCACCGGGTGCGGCCGCCGGGTCTGCACCGGCGTGCCGGTGGCGACCTCCCTGCCGACCATGCTGTCGTAGCCGCGGACCGGGAAGGACCGCTCGTAGTCGTGGTCGTGCCCGCACAGCACCAGGTCCACCTGGTACTCGTCGAACAGCGGCAGCCATTCCTGGCGGATGCCCAGGTCGGACCCGTTGCCGGTGGCCGAGGACGAGCACGAGTCCTGGTGCATCTGCACGATGATCCAGTCCACCGTGCGGTCGGCCCGGGCCGCCGCCAGGGTGCGCCGCAGCCAGCCGGTCTGCGCGCCCCGGCTGTAGCCGCGGATGTACAGCGAGGTGCCCGCCGGGATGGCCGGGTTGCCGGTGCTGGCCGCCGGGGTGAGCGCGGCCGGGCCGGACACCAGCGGGCCGGCGTCCTGGTAGACCACGTCGTCCGCCTCCAGCGAGACGAACACGGCCGAGCCGACCCGGAACGAGTACCAGTAGCCGCGGAACCCGGGCACGCCGTTGTCCGGCAGCAGGTACCGGGTCAGGTAGGAGGTGAAGCCCTGCGGGCCGTTGTCGAACTCGATCTCGTGGTTGCCCGGGCAGGGCATCCAGGGCCGGTTCGCGGCCGACGCCTGGTTGTTGTTGCCGAAGTCACGCCACACCTCGGGCTGCACGGTGGGGTTCAGGTCGGCGTAGCACAGGTCGCCGTTGAGCAGGTGGAACAGCGGCTGGAAGGACTCGACCGCGCGCACCGCGTAGGCGCTCTGGCCGTAGGAGAGCACCCAGTTGGTGTTCGGCGTGGCCAGGTCGCCGAAGCTGGTGAAGCGGAACGGGACCCGGCCCGCCGGGGCGGTGCGCACGCTGGCCCGCAGCGGCGTGCTAGCCGAGTCGTTGCCCGCGGTGACCGCGTAGGAATAGCCGGTGTCCGGGCGCAGCCCGCGGATCTCGGCGTGGTAGGTCCAGACGGTTTCGCCGTTGAGGCCGTCGGTGTACTGGCGGGCCCGCGCCGGGATGACCCGCCGCCCGGCGCCCGGCCCGTCCAGCAGCACCCGCGGCGCGATCGCTTCGCCCGGCGTGGCCCAGGACACCACCACGCTGGTCGCCGGGTCGCGGCCCCAGGTCAGGTGCACCTGCTCGGGCGTGCCGTCGCCGGCCCGTGCGGCCGCGCGAGCGGCTGGGGCGCGGAGGACCGACGGGGCGACCGCCGCCAGCAGGCCGGTGCCCCCCGCACCGGCCAGCACCTGGCGGCGGGACAGCCCGGTGTTGTCCGCGTTGCTCTCGTCGTGGTTGTTGCGCACAGCGTCCATGGCGCCACCGTCCCGCCCGGCCATGAACGACAGGTGGCGCGCGCCGCGCCCGGTCGTGAATATCTGATGAGTGCGACCGGACAGGCCGGGGGTGGCAGGCGGGGCCAGCCGCTACTGGGTGAGCATCTCCGGGGTGAGGCTGGACTCGGTATCCGGGACGCCGAGGTCCCGGGCCCGCTTGTCGGCCATGGCCAGCAGCCGCCGGATCCGCCCGGCGATCGCGTCCTTGGTCAGCGGCGGGCTGGCCAGCTGGCCGAGTTCTTCCAGGCTGGCCTGCCGGTGCTCGATGCGCAGCCGGCCCGCCACCCTGAGGTGCTCGGGGGCGTCGCTGCCCAGGATCTCCAGTGCCCGCTCCACCCGGGCGCCCGCCGCGACCGCGGCCCGGGCGCTGCGCCGCAGGTTGGCGTCGTCGAAGTTGGCCAGCCGGTTGGCGGTGGCCCTGACCTCCCGGCGCATCCGCCGCTCCTCCCAGGCCAGCACGCTGTCGTGCGCCCCCAGCCGGGTCAGCAGCGCGCTGATCGCGTCGCCGTCCCGGACCACCACCCGGTCCACCCCGCGCACCTCGCGCGCCTTGGCGTGGATCTTCAGCCGCCGGGCCGCGCCGACCAGGGCCAGCGCGGCCTCCGGGCCGGGGCAGGTGATCTCCAGCGACATCGACCGGCCCGGCCCGGTCAGCGAGCCGTGGGCCAGGAACGCGCCGCGCCAGGCGGCCTCGCAGTCGCAGGTGGTGCCGGACACCACCTGCCGGGGCAGGCCACGGACCGGCCGGCCGTAGTTGTCCACCAGGCCGGTCTGCCGGGCCAGGCTGTCGCCGTCCTTACGCACCCGGACCACGTAGCGGTTGCCCTTGCGCAGCCCGCTGGGGGCGAGCACGATCAGGTCGGAGGAGTGCCCGAACACCTCGGCGATGTCCTTGCGCAGCCGCCGGGCCGCCGCCCCGGTGTCCAGTTCGGCCTCCACCACGATGCGCCCGCTGGCCAGATGCAGTCCCCCGGCGAACCGCAGCAGCGCGGACACCTCGGCCTTGCGGCAGCACGGCTTGAGCACGGTCACCCGGCTCAGCTCGTCCTTAACCAGGCTGGTCATCGCCACTGGCATCACTCCCCCTCGAAAATTTCCGCGAATGCCCCGGCCAGCTGCCGCGGATCGTGCCGCGGCGTCCCGTCGCGCATCGCCAGGTCGGCCAGCACCAGCCGGCCGCCGAGCAGCCCCGCGGCCTTGTCCAGCTCGGCGACCGCGCCCCCCGCGGCACCCCGGTCCGCGAGCACGACGTCCACCTTGAGCTGCGGTGCGTGATCGGCCAGCACTTCCAGATGGGTCTGTGGCGCGAAGCCCTCGGTCTCGCCCGGCTGGGCGACCAGGTTCAGCGCCACGATCCGCCGGGCGCGGGTACTGACCAGCGCCGCGGCCAGCTCGGGCACCAGCAGGTGCGGCAGGACGCTGGTGAACCAGGAACCGGGTCCGAGCACCACCCAGTCGGCGTCCAGGATCGCCGTGACGGCCTCCGGGCAGGCAGGCGGATCCTCCGGAATCAGGGATACCGATCGTACTCGTCCGGTGGTGGACGCGCAGGCGACCTGACCGCGCACCGTGCTCACCGCGTAGGGCCGGGCCGGGTCCGCGCCCTCGACCTCGGCCAGCAGGTCGATCGGCACCGACGCCATCGGCAGCACCCGGCCGTACGCGCCGAGCAGCCGGCCCACCCAGTCCAGCCCCTGCACGGTGTCGCCGAGCAGCTCCCAGAGCGCCACGATCAGCAGGTTGCCGACCGCGTGCCCGCCCACCTCGGCCTCGTCGCCGGTGAACCGGTGCTGCACCACCCGGCTCCAGGTGGTCCCCCAGGCGTCGTCGCCGCACAGCGCGGCCAGGGCCATCCGCAGGTCGCCGGGCGGCAGCACGCCGTACTGGCGGCGCAGCCGGCCGCTGGACCCGCCGTCATCGGCCACCGTCACAATCGCGCTGAGCTGCCGGGTCACCCGGCGCAGCGCGGACAGCGACGCGAACAGCCCGTGCCCGCCGCCGAGCGCGGCGACCTTGGGGTTGAGCGGCCGTACCGCGGGTACCAGGCCAGGAGATTCTCCCGGCATCACTCGCGCCCCAGGTCCCGGTGCAGTACCTGGACCGCCGGTCCCTTGACCCGGAGCTGGCTGGCGATGTGCTCGGCCATCGCGACGCTGCGGTGCTTGCCGCCGGTGCAGCCGATGGCCAGCGTGGCGAACCGCTTTCCTTCCCGCTCGTACCCGGCCAGCACCACGCGCAGCGCGGCCAGGTAGGAGTCCAGGAAGTCGGCCGCCCCCGGCTGGCGCAGCACGTAGTCCCGGACCCGCTCGTCCTGCCCGGTCAGCGGGGCCAGGTCCGGCACCCAGCGCGGGTTGGGCAGGAACCGGCAGTCGGCCACGATGTCGGCGTCCACCGGCAGCCCGTACTTGTAGCCGAAGGACACCACGTTGACCCGCAGCGCGGCGGGCTCCTCGGCGCCGAACGCGTCGTGCATCCGGGCCCGCAGCTCGTGCACGTTCAGCGCCGAGGTGTCGATGACCAGGTCGGCTTCCTCCCGGACGCCGCGGAGCAGGGTCCGCTCGGCCGCGATGCCGTCCACCACCCGGCCGTCCTCCTGCAGCGGATGCGGGCGGCGCACGCTCTCGAACCGGCGGACCAGGGTGTCGTCGCTGGCCTCCAGGAAGACCACCCGGGGCCGCATGCCGCGCGCGTCCAGCTCGCCGATGGCCGACTGCAGGTCGGTGGAGAACGCCCGGCTGCGCACGTCCAGCACGGCCGCGACCCGGGGCACCGCGCCCATCGCCCGGCTGGCCAGCTCGATCATGGTCGGCAGCAGCCCGGGCGGCAGGTTGTCGGCCACGAACCAGTCCAGGTCCTCCAGCGACTTGGCCGCGGTGCTCCGGCCGGCCCCGGACATCCCGGTGATGATCACCACGTCCGGCGCGTCGGTCCCGGTCACCCGCGGCCCCGCCCGCTTCGCCCCAGCTGCCCGGGCCTGCCGGGCCGTGCGCGACTCACGACGCCCCCCTGTCCGCGGCGCGGCCGTCCCCGTGGCCACCGCCCTGCTCATTATCCGTGCCATTCTCCGCGCCGCCGGCGCCCCGGTCCAGCTCCGCCGGGTCCAGCTCCGCCCCGTCCGGCTCGGCCCGGCCCAGCTCGGCGTCCGGCCGGAGCGCCGCGAGCACCGCCGCCGCCACACGCGGGCCGATGCCGGGCAGCCCGGCGATCTCCGGTTCGGTGGCACCGGCCAGCTTGCGCACCGAACCGAAGTGCCGTAGCAGCGTAGCCCGCCGGGCCGGGCCGAGTCCCGGGACCGAGTCAAGCTCGCTGACCGTCTGGGCCTTGGCCCGTTTCGCCCGGTGGTAAGTGATCGCGAAGCGGTGCGCCTCGTCCCGGACCCGCTGCAGCAGGTACAGGCCCTCGCTGCTCCGCGGCATGATCACCGGTGCGTCCTCGCCCGGCAGCCAGATCTCCTCCAGCCGCTTGGCCAGGCCGCACACGTCCACGTCGTCGATGCCCAGCTCGGCCAGGGCCCGGGCGGCCGCGGCCACCTGCGGCTGACCGCCGTCGATCACTACCAGGTTGGGCGGGTAGGCGAACTTGCGCGGCCGGCCGATGATGTCCTCGCCGGTGCCCTCCTCGCTGGTGACATCGGTGTCGCCCAGCGTGTCCAGCTCACCGGTCTCCTCGCGCTCCTCCAGGTAGCGCCGGAACCGGCGGGTGATGACCTCGTGAATGGACGCGACGTCGTCGGTGCCCCCGTCGCCCTTGATGCTGAACCGGCGGTACTCCGACTTCCGGGCCAGTCCGTCCTCGAACACCACCATGGACGCGACCACGTGCGTGCCCATCAGGTTGGACACGTCGTAGCACTCGATGCGCAGCGGCGCCTCGTCCAGCCCGAGCGCCTCCTGGATCTCGTGCAGCGCCCGGCTCCGCGTGGTCAGGTCGCTGGCCCGGCGCGTCTTGTGCAGCGCCAGCGATTCCCCGGCGTTCCGGGTCACGGTGTCCAGCAGCGCTTTCTTGTCGCCGCGCCGCGGCACCCGGAGCCGGACCCGGCTGCCCCGCCGGGCACTGAGCCACTCTTCGACCGCGTCGGCGTCCGGCGGCAGTTCCGGTACCAGCACCTCCCGCGGCACGGTGCTCTGCCGCTGGGGCGGGTGGGTCAGGTGGCGGGGATCTAGCGGGCCGCCCGCGTCGCCCCGGCGGCCGCGCCCGGCGGGGGCGACGGGCTGGTCGGTGGCCACGCTGTCGTCGCCGTAGACCTGGCCGAGGAACTGCTCCACCAGCTCGCCCGGGGTCACGTCCTCGACCTTGTCCACCACCCAGCCGCGCTGCCCGCGGACCCGGCCGCCGCGCACGTAGAACACCTGCACCGCGGCTTCCAGCTGGTCCTCGGCCAGCGCGATCACGTCGGCGTCGGTACCGTCGCCGAGCACCACGGTCTGCTTCTCCAGGGCCCGCTGCAGCGCCTTGATGTCGTCCCGCAGCCGGGCCGCCCGTTCGTATTCCTCGGCCCGGGCCGACTCGCGCATCTCGGCTTCCAGCCGCCGGATGAACCGGTCGGTCTGGCCCGCCATGAAGTCGCAGAACTCCTCGGCCAGCACCCGGTGCTCGGCCGCACTGACCCGCTCCACACAGGGCGCCGAGCACTTGCCGATGTAGCCGAGCAGGCACGGCCGCCCGATCTGGCCGGCCCGCTTGAACACGCCCGCCGAGCAGGTGCGCACCGGGAACACCCGGAGCAGCGTGTCCACCGTCTCGCGGATCGCCCAGGCGTGCGAATAAGGGCCGAAATACCGCACCCCGCGCCGCTTGGCGCCGCGCATCACCATGACCCGGGGGTATTCCTCGTTCATCGTGACGGCCAGGTATGGGTAGCTCTTGTCGTCCCGGTACCGCACGTTGAACTTGGGGTCGAACTCCTTGATCCAGGAGTACTCGAGCTGCAGCGCCTCCACCTCGGTGGCCACCACGGTCCAGCTGACCTCGGTGGCCGACCGCAGCATGGTCTGGGTCCGCGGGTGCAGGCTGGCGAAGTCGGCGAAGTAGGAGTTCAGCCGGGACCGGAGGTTCCGGGCCTTGCCGACGTAGATGACCCGGCCGTGACCGTCCCGGAACCGGTACACACCGGGCGACTCCGGGATCGACCCCGGGGCCGGCCGGTAGGACTGCGGATCTGCCACGCAGCAACTCTATGCGCGCCCGGCGACGGCGGCGCGGGCCGCGAGCGCCGCGCCCCGCGCACCCGCCATGTCCAGGTCCGGCACCAGCGCAAACTGCACCACCTGGCGCTGCTCGGCGCGCAGCGTAGTGTGCGCCCGCACCTCATCCAGGAACCATTGGCTGAACGCCGGTCCGGCCTCGACGACGCCACCCCCGACGAAGTAGGTGCCGGGGTCGGTGAACATCGCGGCAATGGAGAATGTGCGTCCCAGCGCCATCGCCTGCTGCTGGAAGATCCGCCGCGCCATCGGGTCGCCCGCCGCGCCGAAACCGCGGACCAGCTTGGCCGCTTTGGCCAGCGGCTGCACGGCGGCCAGTGCGTGCTCGGGGAACTGGGTCAGCCAGTACGGCAGCAGGTTCTTCTCGATCCCGGTGAGCGACGCGACGCTCTCCGCGTCGCCCGCCAGGCCGCAGTTGCAGGCTGGCACCGGCTGGCCGTCGGCCAGCAGCCCGTCCAGCGGGATCTGCACGTGGCCCAGTTCGCCGGCCATGCCGGCCGCGCCGCTGACCACCTGGCCCGCCTCGACCAGGCCGCCGCCCAGTCCGGTGCCGACGATGGCCGCCACCGAGGAGTGCTCGGCCGCCGCCGCGCCGAACCGGGCATGGTGCGCGTAGAGCGCGGCCGCGTTCGCGTCGTTGGTGTACACCACGGGCAGGCCGAGCTGTTCTTCCAGGGCGGCGCGGATGTTGAACCCGCCCCAGTCCGGGTGGCCGAAGTTGGTCGCGCCGCGGGAGGACAGCACGCCGTCCGCGCTGGCCGGCCCGGGGCTGTCCAGCCCCACCGCACGGACCTCGGCTGGTTCGATCCCGGTGATCTTGAGGACTTCGCCGAACGAGTCGGTCAGCGCGGCGATGGCCACGGCCGGCCCTTCCCGCACCCGGCTGGGCAGTTCCAGCATCTGCTGCACCAGGAAACGCCCGCCGGGATCCAGCACGGTGGCGTTGTTCATCGTGCCGCCGTTGTCAATGCCGACAACGACCGACCGCGCCGAATATGCCATGCCGCGCCTTTCCCGCCAGTTCACTGGCTGGCAGCGTAGCGCTCTTCAAAAGCTGATGCCGGCGGGCAGGCGCAGATCAGGTTGCGGTCGCCGTAGGCCTGGTCGATGCGGCGCACCGGGGGCCAGTACTTGGCCCGCCGGTCCCCGCCCAGCGGGTAGGCCGCCTCTTCCCGCTCGTACGGGTGCTTCCAGTCGGCCGCGAGCAGCACGGACGCGGTGTGCGGGGCGTTCCGCAGCGGGTTGTCCTGGCTGTCGTACTCGCCGGAACCGATCCGGTCGATCTCCTCCCGGATCGCGATCATGGCCGCGCAGAACCGGTCCAGGGTGGCCAGATCCTCACTCTCGGTGGGCTCGATCATCAGCGTGCCGGCTACCGGGAACGACATCGTCGGGGCGTGAAATCCATAGTCGATGAGCCGTTTGGCCACGTCCTCGACGGTTACCCCGGTCTGCCGGGTGAGCGGCCGGATGTCCACGATGCACTCGTGCGCGACCAGGCCGCCGCGGCCGGTGTACAGCACCGGGTAGTGCGGGGCCAGCCGGGCGGCCACGTAGTTGGCGGCCAGGATGGCCACCTGGGTGGCCTGGCGCAGCCCCTGCGCGCCCATCATCCGGATGTAGGCCCAGGAGATGGGCAGGATGCCCGCCGAGCCGTACGGGGCGGCCGCGACGGGGCCCGCGTCCCGGCCCGGCAGGTACGGCGCCAGATGGGACCGGACGGCCACCGGGCCGACGCCGGGACCGCCGCCGCCGTGCGGGATGCAGAACGTCTTGTGCAGGTTGAGGTGCGACACGTCGGCGCCGAACCGGCCCGGCCGGGCCAGGCCGACCAGCGCGTTCAGGTTGGCCCCGTCCACGTAGACCTGGCCGCCCGCGTCGTGCACCGCCGCGGACACCGCGGTCACGCCCTCCTCGAACACGCCGTTGGTGGACGGGTAGGTCAGCATGATCGCGGCCACCTGGGCGCCGCGGGAAGCCAGCTTGGCGGCCAGGTCGGCCTGGTCGATGGCGCCGTCCTCGGCGCACTTGACCACCACCACCCGCAGCCCGGCCAGCACGGCGCTGGCCGCGTTGGTGCCGTGCGCGGACTCCGGGATCAGGCAGATGTCCCGGCCGGCGTCGCCCCGGGCGGTGTGGTAGGCCCGGATGGCCAGCAGCCCGGCCAGCTCGCCCTGCGAGCCGGCGTTCGGCTGCACGGACACACTGTCATACCCGGTCAGCTCGGCCAGCCAGCGCTCCAGGTCGCCGATCAGCTCGGTGTACCCGGCGGCCTGCCCGGCCGGCGCGAACGGGTGCAGCCCGGCGAACTCCGGCCAGCTGACCGGCTCCATCTCGGCCGCCGCGTTGAGCTTCATCGTGCACGAGCCGAGCGGGATCATCGAGCGGTCCAGCGCGATGTCGAAGTCGGCCAGGCGGCGCAGGTAGCGCAGCATCGCGGTCTCGCTGCGGTGCTCGTGGAACACCGGGTGGGCCAGGTAGGCCGAGCGGCGCAGCAGCCCGTCCGGCAGCACCGGGGATGACGGCTCAGCCAGCTCGGCCGGTTCCCCGGCCAGGCCCGCCACGGCGGCGACGACCGCGCGCAGGTGCGCGTCGGTAGTGGTCTCGTCCACCGCGATCTGCAGTGTGTCCGGGCTGGCCAGGTACAGGTTGTAGCCGGCCTGCTGCGCCCGGTGCACTGCGTCCGCGGCGCCGCCGGGCAGGCTGACCTGGACCGTGTCGAAGAACCCGGCGTCCGCGGCGGCCACCCCGTGCGCGCGCAGCGTGGCGGCCAGCCGGGCGGCCCGCTCGTGCACGCCCCGGGCGATATCGGCCAGCCCGTCCGGGCCGTGGTAGACCGCGTACATGGCGGCCATGACGGCCAGCAGGACCTGGGCGGTGCAGATGTTGCTGGTTGCCTTCTCCCGGCGGATGTGCTGCTCACGGGCTTGCAGCGCGAGCCGGTAAGCGGGCTTGCCGTCGGCGTCCAGGGACACGCCGACCAGCCGCCCGGGCAGCTGGCGGCGCAGCTCGTCGCGCACCGCGATGTACGCCGCGTGCGGGCCGCCGTAGCCCATCGGCACGCCGAACCGCTGGCTGCTGCCCACCGCGATGTCCGCGCCCTGCTCCCCCGGCGGCACCAGCAGGGTCAGCGCGAGCAGGTCGGCCGCCACCGCGGCCAGCGCGCCGCGGTCGTGCGCGGCCGCGATGACCGGGGCCAGGTCGCGTACCTGCCCACTGGCCCCCGGGTACTGCAGCAGCACACCGAACAGCTCACCGTCGGGCTGCGCCTTGATCAACTCCGCGCTGACCGGGCCGATGACCAGCTCGATGCCGAGTGGCTCGGCCCGGGTAGCCAGCACGGCCAGCGTCTGCGGCAGGCAGTCGCGGTCGGCCAGAAAGATCCGGCCCTTCCCGGCCGCCCGCCGGGCCAGCGTCATCGCCTCGGCCGCCGCGGTCGCCTCGTCCAGCAGCGACGCCCCGGCCACCGGCAGCGCGGTCAGGTCCTCGACCAGGGTCTGGAACGTGATCAGCGCCTCGAGCCGGCCCTGCGAGATCTCCGGCTGGTACGGCGTGTACGCGGTGTACCAGGCCGGGTTCTCCAGCACGTTGCGGCGGATCACCGCCGGGGTGATCGTGCCGTAGTAGCCCAGGCCGATCATGGACTGGGCTACGGTGTTCCGCGCGGCCAGACCGCGCAGCTCGGCCAGCGCCTCGGCCTCGGTGGCCGCGGGCGGCAGCTGCAGCAGCCGCGGATCGGCCAGCCCGGGCGGCAGCGCCGTGCCGGTCAGCTCGTCCAGCGAGGCGTGCCCGGTCACCGCGAGCATGCGCTGCTGCTCGTCGGCCGAGGGGCC
>Ga0210401_10005392_pt1 | contig 13158 bp, 8 predicted proteins | sample IncBWH32MmetaG_FD_150866 | JGI IMG/M metagenome (GOLD analysis project Ga0210401, IMG submission 150866) | Forest soil microbial communities from Barre Woods Harvard Forest LTER site, Petersham, Massachusetts, United States - Inc-BW-H-32-M | ecosystem: Environmental > Terrestrial > Soil >... | reverse complement strand
CGCTGCAAAAAGTCGTAGGAGACGATCAGGTAAGCATCAAGATCCTAGGCGATACGTCCGCCGGACCGGCGTCGCCCATGCGACCTGACCTTCTCGGTGCCATCAATCAGGCAACGGATAAGATCTGGCCCGGAGTCCCCACAGTGCCCATCATGGTCATGGGTGCGACCGACGGCAAGTACCTGCGGATCGCCGGCATACCAACTTACGGCGTTCAAGGATTCTTCTTTGACCGCAATGACATCCGCTTCCACGGGCGCGACGAACGCATGAGCGTGCAATCCTTCTACGAGGGCCAAGCGTTCCTTTACGATCTGGTCAAAATCCTATCAAGTTCCACCAAGTAAGGCGGATTGACCCGGCTGAACTTTTGGTTGTCACGGCGGGAGGGGCAAGCCCCTCCCCTACAAGGTGGTGCTGGCGGGCTGGCTTGCCGGCTCATTTTCTAGGCGTCTCACGAACTCCCAATCAAGTACCCGGTAAAAAATACCAGCAATCCGCCAACAATCACCTGAAACGCGGCCTGCAAAAACGGCGTGTCCATATAGCGGTGCCGAATGTAAGCGATCACCCCGAGTTCCACGACTACAACGAAGATCGCAATCGTCGTCGCCAGATGAAAACTCGGAATCATAAATGGCAGGGTGTGCCCAAGTCCTCCCGCGGTCGTCATCAATCCCGTCGCCGCTCCACGGATCCACGGCGACCCGCGTCCCGTCAGCGACCCATCATCCGAAAGCGCCTCCGCAAATCCCATCGAAATCCCTGCGCCAACCGAAGCCGCCAGCCCCACTAAAAACGCATCCCAGCTCTTGTGGGTGGCGAACGCCGCGGCAAACAACGGCGCCAGCGTCGAGACCGATCCGTCCATCAACCCTGCAAGCCCCGGCTGCACGATTTGCAGCAAAAACAATTTCCGATGCGATTCGTCCTCTTGCATCTTCGCGCTTTGCGTCAAATGTTTTTCTTCAAGATTTCCGGCTGTCTGCGTGTGTTTGCGCTCTTCGTCCGCCAGCTTGTTCAGCAATTCTCGGGTGGAAGCATCCGTCGTTCGCGCGATGGCTCGCTGGTAAAAGCGCTGCGCTTCCAGCTCCATCACTTCTGCTTGACGCCTCGCGACGTTCACGCCTAGAGGCCGAACAAGCCAGTTGGGCCGCCGCGTCAAAAAGCCTTTCACGTTTTCTCTGCGAATCAGCGGAATGTGATCGCCGAAGCGCTGCCGGAACATGGCCAGCAGCCGGTCGCGGTGCACCACCTCTTCTTCGCGCATCTCCTCGAACATCGTTGCCGTCGCCGGATACGATTCGCGCAGCGCATCCGCGAACTCCCCGTAGATTCGGCCGTCCTCTTCTTCGGAGCTAATGGCCAGCGCCACAATCTCCTTCTCCGTCAAATCCTTGAACGCCTTTTTCATCAGGCCCTTCCCACGACCTTTTCGAGCAAGCAGCATCGCACAAAGCGCGCGTCCAAGTCATCAGGCGACCCTGGTGCGTCTAAGAAGTGCCGGGTCTGATGCCAGCAGAGGCGATCAGAGAGTTCCTGGTCTCCGGCGCGATCACGCTGCAACCTGGTGTTCGATTCCGGACGGTTCCTCCCGTAACCGAACAAAGGCCCACGCGTCTCTCTTGGTTAGAGAACAGACAAGCCCATAGGGATCAAGCATTTAGCTTAGGATAAGTTCGGAAGGTAATCTGCCCTTACGACCCCTATGAATGCCATGCAAACACTGCTGCAGGACCTCCGCTACGGATTGAGAATGCTGGCGAAGTCGCCGAGCTTTACGGCGATCGCGGTACTGACGCTGGCACTGGGCATCGGCGCGAATACGGTGCTTTTCTCCGTCGTCAATGGTGTTCTCCTCAATGCGCTTCCTTTCCCTGCGCCTGACGGCCTGGTCGCGCTGTTCACGAATAGAATTCATTTCGAGCGGGCCTCGATTTCCTATCCGAATTTCCTGGATTGGCAGCGGGAGAACCAGACTTTCGCTTCCATGGCAGCGTTTCGACCCGACGATTTCAATCTCACCGGCGCGGGCGAGGCTGAACATCTACGCGGTGAGATGGTCTCTGCGGATTTCTTTTCGACGCTGGGCGTCAAGCCTGCCGTCGGACGCTGGTTTACCCCCGAGGAGGACCGTCTCGGCGGCGCACCTGTGGTTGTCATCAGCGCCGGTTTGTGGAAGCGCAAATTTGGTTCGGCGCCGGATATCGTCAATGGAAAAATGACCCTCAACGGCACGGAATACACGATCGTCGGCGTTCTACCAGCTACTTTCACCCTGCGGATGCAGAATTTCCCGGAAAATAACGAGGTTTACGTACCGATTGGCCAATGGACGGACGTGATCTTTCATGATCGCTCAGCAGGTTTGGGAACGAAGGCAATTGGCCGACTTAAGGCTGGCATTACGGTGGAACAAGCGCGCGCGGATATGGTTTCGATTGCGAACCGTCTCGCGGAGGCCTATCCAGTCGAGGACAAAGACTCGGGTGTGACCGTGATGTCCCTTAAGGAAAGCATGGTGCGGGAGATCAAGCCCTTCCTTCTGGTTCTAATGGGCGCGGTGGGATTTGTTCTGTTGATAGCGTGCGTGAACGTCGCCAATCTTTCGCTGGCTCGGTCCATGAGTCGTAGCCGGGAGTTTGCCATACGTTCCGCGCTTGGTGCCGGGACGTACCGCGTGCTTTCGCAACTTCTGACGGAGAGCGTGCTCCTTGCCGGCGCCGGCGGCGCGCTGGGATTGTTGCTGGCGACGTGGGGAAGGGAAGGTGCGCTAAGACTGGTCTCGGACTCTCTTCCGCGCGTGCAGGAGGTGAGGCTGGACGGGCGCGTACTTGCTTTCACGCTTGTGATTTCGTTGCTTTCGGGAATGCTTTTCGGGCTTGCGCCGGCACTGAAAATACTGCGCCCCGATTTGCAGATGACCTTGAAAGAGGGCGGCCGGGGCTCGTCGGGTGGCCGACACCGCGCTCAGGGGATCTTCGTGGCGATCGAACTGAGCATGGCCGTCGTGCTGCTGATCGGTGCGGGGCTAATGCTGCGGACGCTATCCCGTCTTTGGAACGTCAGCCCTGGATTCAATCCAAATCACGTACTGACATTTGACATAGGGCTTCCTCCCTCAGCAGATAAGGTGACTCCTGCGGCGATCCGTGCCTCGCTTCTTGAAGTTCACAATCGGCTGGCTTCGATTCCCGGTGTTCAATCGATTTCCCTCCTGCGGGGCTCAATTCCTATGGGGTCCGATTCGGAGGACCCCTTCTGGATCGAAGGTCGCCCCAAGCCGCTTAGCGACAATGACAAATATTGGTCCATCTGGTCTGAAGTCGAGCCGGACTATTTGAAGGTAATGAGTATCCCGCTGGTGCGCGGACGCTTTTTCACATCCCAAGACACCGAGAGCGCGCCGCACGTGGCTGTGGTCGATGAGGACTTCGCCAACAAATTTTTCCCCGGCGAAGATCCCATAGGGAAATTCTTCGTGGATGATTATGTCGGTCCTACGCGAATCGTAGGGGTGGTCGGGCACGTGAAGCAATGGGGCCTCGACGACAAATTCGCGATGCATTCGGAATTCTATCTTCCGTTCCAGCAGATTGCGGACAAATACATGTCGCGCGTAAATCGCAGCACAACTGTAGTGCTGCGAGTGACCGGCGAACCGCTCGGCTTTGCAGACATCATCCGGCGCGAAATTGAGCAGATGAATAGTGAACTGGTGATGTTCGACCCCAAGGCGATGGACGACATTGTCTACAACCAATCGGTCTTGGCACAGCGCTTCTCGATGATTCTGCTGGGTGTGTTTGCGGGGGTCGCCCTGCTGCTCGCAAGCGTTGGCATCTACGGGGTGGTCTCCTTTGTCGTAGGTGAGCGGACCCGTGAGATCGGTATTCGCATCGCTCTCGGCGCGCAGCAAACTCATGTGCTGCGCTGGGTGCTAAGCGTAGGCGTCCCCATGACGCTGATCGGAATCGGAAGTGGTCTTGTAGCGTCGCTTCTGCTCACGCGGCTGATGGCGGGGTTACTCTACGGAGTTAGTGCGATGGATCCGTTGACCTTCGCAGTTGTCGCGATGCTCTTGATGGTGGTTACGTCGGCCGCGTGTTACATCCCGGCTTCGCGGGCCATGCGCGTGGATCCAATCACGGTGCTGCGGCATCAATGATTCCGAATTGTGTGCGCGGCCGCAGACCACAAAAAATATCGGATCGCGTCGGAGTTACAACAGAAATCCTTGCGTTCGGAACCGCTGCACGATGTTCAGGCGATCTTCGGCGCCGATCTTGTGTTTCATGCGGTACAGGTGATTCTTCACCGTCTGTTCCGACAGGCAGAAGTGATTCGCGATCTCTTTGTTCGTGAAGCCTTTGGCGATCAGCGGAACGAGTTGCTGCTCGCGCCGTGTTAGTCCCAGACGCTGGCGCGGGCTGGCGCACGGCAGCTCCGGCGTCTCGTGCTCGAAATAGCGGAATAGCGTGGTACACAAAGAGCCGGGGCACACCGCCTCTCCGGCGTGTACCGCCAGGATGCTGTCCAACACATGGTCCGCGGAGGCATCGCGCCAGAGATACCCGCTGATCCCGGCTCGCACACACTGCAGGAATTCGCCATCTTCATTTGTCGAGCCGATGAGAAGAATTCGAACACCCGGCGCGCCAGCACGCACTCGTTGAATCGCGGCAAGATCCTCTTGAACGATGCCTTGAGATACCAGGAGCAGAACTTCCGCCCCCTGTCTCAGGAGCGTTTCCGCCTCGCAGGCCAGGGGTGAGTTAACGCCCGTTACTTCGACATTTCCTCGCTTGGTCAGAATTCGCGCCAGCGCTTCCCGCAGCAGCCGATTATGCGCGGCCACACAAACGCGAACCCTTTTTTCGGCGCTTTGCCGAGCGACTGGCAGCTCCGCGAAAGACGCCTGGTCCATGCGGAAAGCGCCGTCTGTTTCTTTTTCGCCGGATGTCGATATCTGTTGAACACGCGACAAATCATGCGGGCTGGAACTGGTGCAGGCACTCATCTTTGAACACTCCATGACTTCGGCGCTCACTGCTGCTGGCTACTCCGCGGCGCTTCAATCGGCGCCAAGGGGCACGCTTCCCACTGCAATTTCGCGCCCGCCATGCTTAGATCCGTCTCATCTCACCACAAAGCAGTATCTGCCTCAGGGGACGTGCTTTGTCCGGGGGTTGGCGGCGGCCATTTTTTGCGCGAATGTCCCAATCCGGTATCAAGCGCTGGAATTGGCGCATCAGTTCGAAACTCGCCATTGCTTTTTTCGCTCGCTTTTCATTCGCCCTCTTTCCCGGAGGGTACTTCCGTACTACCATCGCAGTCAGAGCGTCGTACTTTCTTTGGAGTACGGCCCCTCTATAGGCTTTTTTTCGCTGACCGCTTAGACTTTCACTATTGCAGGCAGTCTCCTTTGGAAGCGATAGTGAGGGAATCGAGTTATGGCGACTCTGGAACTTATGAGCAAGACCCCACAAAACGGCACCCCGCCCCACCGCACAACGCAGACAGAGCGTCGCAGCACCCGGCGCTGCAAGATCACCCAACTGATGCGCATTCGCCCTTCGGACCCGGAGAAAGAGCACTTCGAAGATCTCCGCGGCACCATGAGCGTGTCCCGCACTGGCGTCTATTTTCAGACCAGCGAGCCCGGCTACGAACTCGGCATGCGCCTTTTCGTGACCATGCCTTACACGCAGGGCGCGGCCTCCATGAGCCGCGAGTATCTGGCCGAAGTCGTGCGCGTCGAGCCCATGGCAAATGGCATGACCGGGATCGGCTTCAAGATTCTGATGGAAATGGGTATGCAGGCGAATCACTCCTACGGCTTTACGACGCCGAGCAGGTAGCCTCGGTCGCAACTTCCGCTTGAAAAATTCGGTTCAGAAAGAAAAGGCGTCCGGAAACCCGGACGCCTGTCTTTTGTTTGGGGTGGAAAAAGTTATAACCGGCAGAATCTGAATTATTCGCTGCGCCCGAGAATGCGCATCGCTCGATGCCTCAACAGGCCGAGCTGGCGATTGACCGGATGGCGTCTTGCCAGGAAAGAGAGCACCGGCTCCTTGCGTTGCATCAGGCGGTTCATGGCGATCGTCAGGCGCACGTCACGCCGGGCAAATTTCAGTCCAGCTTGAAGCGCATCGACGGCTTCATCACGTCTTCCCGCCGTGGCGTAAACCTCCGCAAGGTTCAGGTAGAGTTGGGCCTGGTTGCGCTTCATGCGCACCGCGGCGTCGCACAGTCTTTCCGCCTCCCCCCACTTCTGTTCGGAGCGGGCCAGCACTACACCTAGGTACGACATGTAGTAAGGGTTGTTCTTATCCAGGTCCATGGCACGCTGCATGTGCGGCAACGCTCTGCCGGCGTAATTGTCACGCAACAGGGTCAGCCCTTGCTTGAATTCGCGGAAGGCTTCCGTGTCGAGCATCGGTTCACCTCATCGACCGTTCTGCGGTCGCACAGCCGGAAATGCTGGGTCTAGGGTACGAACACAAATGCGGCGCCACTTCGAGGAGTTCGACACTGCCTGGTGAGAGGCAGGAGCAATACGAGTGCTCCGGTTGCCCGGGCCAGCCTCAGCCCGAACATGGGAGCGGTGAGCAGCGTCGCGCTTGGGGTTCCCATCCCAGTCCTTCGCCAAGGTACGCGTTCGGTTGGAGTGATTCTACTGATCAATAGGACAGTCTTAGGACAGCGGAACTTGCGGAGGCTTCGCAGGGCACTTGCTGAGCGAAGAGGGAATCAGAGCTGGCTATCGATCGGAGAGCCGCCCTGGGAACATCGTGCGGTTAGAGTAAAGCGATTGGTCTCAGTCTTTTTCGTTGTTTGGCGCTGGCACCTTGGGCATGCGTTTCTTCCAGTTCGCGCGCCAATCTTCCCAGTCTTTGATCGTGGCCTTAGACATGGCCTTCGCGGCCTTGTGCAGCCAGCGGCCTTTGCGCTTGGCCAAGTCCTGCTTGATCTTCGCAATAGCTCTCGGGCTGCCGAAGTGCATATTGGCGGTCTCCCAGCCCATGTCATACAAAAGGCGCGATTCGTCACGTTCGGCAGGCAGCGAGGCCAGTTCGATTCGCGAACAGTCCGGTGCCAGGCGACGCACCAGCCAATGTCCTTGAAAACGTACGCAGGGATCCTTGACGCGGATGGCGACGTTGTTCAGCTTTGCGCCGTACATTTCATCCGCGGGGCTGTTCTTGTACCAGACCCAAGCGGACGTTCGAATTCCTTTCGCTTCGCGCGCGATGAATGCGCCCTGCCACGATGACAGCGCCAGGATTCGCGGATGACCAAGGCTCCCTAAGCCTGCCACGCGACGCTTCAATTCGTAGGGCCGTTTAGGCAAAGGAAATGAGTCTTCAATGAGATTGCGAGCCTCTTGCGGAGGTTTTGCGGGGTAGGGGGGATTCGCCTGCATTCTTTCCCAGAAGCGAACTGGGTCGCGAAGCTTGCTGGTCGCGAGAACGCGCAGCCACTGATGGTGTTCGGCCAAAACGAACGCCTTGCCGCCGGTGGCGATGGCTTCGCGGTAGCCTTCCTCAATCGCTTCGGCGGCCTCGCGCTTGGTTAGACCCAAGTGGTCGCCTGCGATCGCCAGGTAAGCGCTGGTTGTGAGCCGAACGAGATCGAGGGTGTAGGCCGCGGGAAAGGCTTCGTCCAAGTCATTCACGCCCCAGATCAAGCGACCCTCTTCGTCGCGCCAGGTGCCGAAGTTCTCGATATGCAGGTCGCCGACGCCTAGAACGACCGGGGCTCTTGCGACTTCTTGGCAGGCTTCGTGCCATCGTTGGAGCCACAGGTAAAACGTGGCGCGGAAGAATGGGAACGGGGCTTGTGCCATTAGTGCGTGCTTGAGCGCGACGTCACGGCGGACGACGGGGAGGCGCTTGGCCAGCCACTGTTCGAAATCTTGACTTGCTTCGAAAATATTCATGGTGCTTTTTTGGTGGCGGCCATTTTCGTCTTTCTTGCCAACAACCAGGACGGGTTCGCCGGCCGAAGCCCGGCCCCTACACCTGCTCCATCAAACTTTGGCGTGTTCGGCCCGGCTGAGGACTGCCGTTCTTCGCGACTCGTAAATAGGGAAGCGCGCAGCTAGTTCTGCGACTTCTGCGCGGATGCGTTGCTCGACCCCGGCATCGCCCATGTGACTCAGGATGTCGGCAATCCAGACTCCGATTTGCTCCATTTCCGGCTCGCGCATTCCGCGCGTGGTTACCGACGGGCTGCCCAGGCGGATTCCGCCAGCTTTCATTGGGGGCAGGGGATCGAAGGGGATGGCGTTTTTGTTCACCGTGATACCTGCGCGATCGAGCGCTTTTTCGGCGTCGGCGCCGGTGATGCCACGCGGATGAACTTCGACGAGGAACAAGTGGTTGTCGGTTCCGCCGGTGACAATGCGGAATCCCTGCTTGGCGACCGAGGCTGCCAGCGCCTTCGCATTCAGCGCGACTTGCTGCTGGTAATCGCGGAAAGAGGGCTCCATCGCTTCCTTGAGACAAACGGCTTTGGCGGCGATGGTATGTACCAGCGGACCGCCTTGAGTTCCGGGGAATGTGAGCTTGTCGAGCTCCTTCGCAAATGCTGCTTTGCACAGGACCATGCCGCCGCGAGGACCGCGCAGCGTTTTGTGCGTGGTCGTGGAGACGATGTCGGCGTGGAACACCGGGCTCGGGTGCACCCCTGCCGCGACCAAGCCCGCGATGTGCGCCATGTCCACAAAGAAGAGCGCGTCCACGGCTTTCGCTACTTTGGCGATGCGGGCGAATTCAATGATGCGGGAATAGGCGCTGGCGCCCGCCACGATCATTTTCGGCTTGTGCTCGTGCGCCAGCTTTTCGATTTCGTCGTAGTCGATGCGCTCGTCTTCTTTGCGGACGCCATAGGCGACGAATTTGTACATGCGCCCGGAAAAATTCAGGGGATGCCCGTGCGTCAAATGGCCGCCGTGCGCGAGATTCATTCCCAGCACGGTATCGCCGGGCTTCAGCGTGGACATGTAGACGGCGACGTTGGCGGAAGTGCCGGAGTGCGCTTGCACGTTGACGTGCTCCGCGCCGAAGAGTTCTTTGGCGCGATCAATCGCGAGTTGTTCTACTTTGTCCGCTACTTCGCAGCCGCCGTAATAGCGCTTTCCCGGATAGCCTTCCGCGTACTTGTTGGTGAAGATCGAGCCCATGGCTTCGAGAACCGCTTCCGAGACGAGATTTTCGGACGGAATCAACTCGAGCCCGGTGGCTTGGCGCTCCGCTTCTTCACGGAGCAGGTCTGCGATAGGTGCATCGACGGAATCAAGCGGGCGCTGCATACGGTCGTTGGCTTCGGAGGTCTTGGTCATTGGCGTCGTCATTGGTGGAGTCCTCAGCGTAGTCTGATGTTCTATCTTACCTTGGCTGGGTCAGATTCGGACACCAGCCGATGCTGTAAACCAGGCCCGGCGATTTCGTCGCGCGGCCGTTACATGATGCCGTTACATGATGTTGATGCGAAGGCGCCGGCCGCTGCGATAGTCTGATCCGGAGTGGAGCGTGCCATGGAGACAAATTCTTCACCTGACAGCTATGTGATTGACGCTTTGAAAGCGATTGCGTTCGACCTTCGGTGGTCGTGGAACCATGCTGCGGACGAGTTGTGGAGCCAACTCGATCCAGAATTGTGGGCGCTGACGCGGAACCCGTGGGTCATGCTCCAGACCGTGTCGCGCGAAAGGCTTCAGGCCCTTACGTCCGACGCACAGTTTCGAGAAAAGATCGATGAGATTGTTGAAAGACGAAAGCGGCGCGAAGAGACTTCCAGTTGGTTCCGGCGGACCTACAGCGAGCCGCCATTCAAGACGGTCGCGTATTTCAGCATGGAGTACATGCTGAGCGATGCCCTGCCGATTTATTCCGGAGGCCTCGGCAATGTGGCGGGCGATCAACTTAAGGCGGCCAGCGATCTCGGCATTCCGATCGTGAGCGTGGGGCTGCTGTATCAAGTTGGCTATTTTCGTCAGCGAATCGATGCAGACGGCCATCAACTGGCGCTCTACCCCTTCAACGATCCTGGGCAGTTGCCTGTCCGTCCGGTTCGCCAAGCCAACGGCGAGTGGCTGCGCATCACGTTGGAACTGCCTGGATTCCGCCTGTGGATCCGTACCTGGGAGGTGGAGGTCGGCCGGGTCAAGCTCTACCTGCTCGATACCAACGACCCGGCCAACCTGCCCGAATACCGCGGCATCACGAGCGAACTCTACGGAGGGGGGCCGCGATTGCGCATCAGTCAGGAGCAGGTGCTGGGAATCGGTGGATGGCGGCTGCTACGTGCGCTGGGAATCCAGCCGGAAGTTTGTCATCTCAACGAAGGCCATGCGGCCTTTGCAGTTCTGGAGAGGGCGCGGGACTACATGGTGGACGCAAAGGTATCGTTCGAAGCCGCGCTCACGATCACCCGCGCCGGCAACCTGTTTACCACGCACACTCCGGTGGAAGCCGGCTTTGACAAGTTTGCTCCTGAGCTGGTGGAACGCCGTTTCCGGGCCTATCTTCAGGATGCATTGCACATTCCTATATCGGAGCTGCTAGCACTGGGCAGGCGCAATCCCGAGGATGCATCGGAGCCTTTCAGCATGGCGTTGCTCGCATTGCGAGGCAGCGGCGCCGTGAATGGCGTGAGCCGTCTACATGGCAAAGTGAGCCGGCGGCTCTTTCAGAACTTATTTCCGCGCTGGCCTGAAGCGGAAGTGCCGATCGGTTACGTCACGAACGGTGTTCACGTTCCCATCTGGGAGTCGGCGGAGGCCGACAATCTCTGGAGAGAAGCCTGTGGCGAACAACGCTGGGACGCCGATTTGAACAGGCTCGAAGAGGATATCCGTCGGGTTCCCGATGCGCATATATGGCAAATGCGCACGGCCTCCCGAAAATCGCTCGTCGAATTCATAAGAAAGCGGCTGACGCGCCAAATCGCGGGGCATGGCGCGACGCCGGAAGAGATTGCAGAGGTCGAGGGAATTTTCGAACCGAATACGCTTACCCTCGGATTTGCGCGCCGCTTCGCCGCCTATAAGCGGCCGAATCTGTTGCTGAATGATCGCAACCGCCTGCTGGCGATTCTCCTGAATCGGGCGCGCCCAGTGCAGCTGGTGCTCGCGGGGAAAGCGCATCCGCAGGACACCGAAGGACAAGAGATGCTCCGGCAATGGATCGATTTCATACGCCACACACCGGCTCGATCGCAGGTGGTGTTTCTAAGTGACTACGACATGCGCCTCACCGAGAATCTGGTACAGGGCGTTGACGTCTGGCTGAACACTCCGCGCCGCCCGTGGGAAGCGTGCGGCACCAGCGGCATGAAGGTGTTGGTGAACGGCGGCCTGAACCTGTCCGAACTGGATGGGTGGTGGGCCGAGGCCTACACCCCAGAAATGGGATGGGCTCTGGGCGACGGGAATGAGCACCACGATGATCCTGCGTGGGACGCTGCGGAAGCCGAGCGGCTCTACACTTTGCTGGAACAGCAGGTCATCCCGGAATTCTACAACCGCGATGACGCCGGTGTCCCGGTCGGTTGGATCCATCGCATGCGCGAGAGCATGGCCCGCCTGACGCCGGCGTTCTCCGCAACGCGGTGCGTGCAGGAGTACACCCAGAAGCACTATGTCCCGCTGGCCGCGGCTTATCTGCAGCGAAGCTCGAATGGAGCCGCGACGTCCGAAGGTTTGCTGAACTGGCGCCGCCAGCTCGCCGACCACTGGTCCAAGCTGCGGTTCGGCTCCATGCACGTGGAGACTGTAGGAGAGGAGCATCGCTTCCAAGTGCAGGTCTACCTGGACGAACTGAATGCCGATGCGGTCCATGTAGAACTCTACGCCGATGGAATTGATGGCGGCGAGCCGGTTCGCCACGTCATGGATCGCGGAGGATCGCTGGTCGGCGAGAACGCCTGGCGCTACTCAGCATCCGTCCGTGCCGACCGGCCCGCGGCTGACTTTGTGCCCAGAGTTATTCCCTACGACCCCGCCGCGTTTGTTCCCCTGGAGGCGGCGCAAATCCTTTGGTATCGGTAAAGAATAGAGTGCGGACGAGGCGAACGTAGGCCGGAGATCCATCCGGTTTGCGAGGTGCGAATGTTTGCATTCTCGTAATAAAGCGGATTCCATTCGATAACGCTGTCCGGAGGCTGGCGCGCGGCGGGTTCACGTTGAGGAGTTGACACGTCCAAAACATGGCATAATCTGCCACGGGACGAATCCGATCATGGCTTTCTGTTTCGTGGGACTTGGGCCAGTTTGCGGGTGGGCACCGTGCGTGCGATCACTTCCGGCGCTGGCTCTAGGCAGCGCTCTGATGTTCTGTGGTGGGTTCGCGCCGTTATTCGGGCAGGGAAACTCGGCGGGTGCTGATCAGGCGGATGTCCTTCGGGGCACGGTCGTGAACGGGCTGACACGGGAACCGATTGGACGAGCGCTGGTTATTTCCTCCGACAACCGCTTCGCGACCATGACCGACGATCAAGGGCATTTTGAATTTAGAATCCCGCCGATGGACGGAGGCCGCGCGGACCAAGCTTCCGGCGCACCGGGTTTCGCGGCAGCAGGAACCGGGCAACCGCAACCAGCCGCGAATAATCGTCCGAATTTCCTGACCGCCCGGAAGAATGGCTTCCTCTTCGACAATAACGGAATGCAAGGTGTCTCGATCACTCCTGAGCAATCGGACGTCACGATCGCGCTGGTACCCGAAGCGCGCATCGTCGGGCATGTGAATTTGGCGGGGTCCGAGGAGGCGAGCGGGATGCGTGTGCAACTTTACAGACGCCAGGTGCGGGAGGGGCGCGCGCACTGGGATCCGACGGGAAATGCGGAGGTTCGATCAGACGGGGAATTTCGCTTTGCTGACCTTTCCGCCGGCTCGTACAAGGTGTTCACGGAGGAGTCGCTGGATCGCGACCCAGTGACCTCGAATCGTCGGGCCCAGGTATTTGGTTATCCGCCGGTTTACTATCCAGCGGCGGCGGATTTTGTCGGGGCCGCGGTCATCCAATTGGCTGCGGGCGAGACTTTCCAGGCGACCCTTTCGCCTGTAAAACGCGAATACTATCCGGTCAAGATTGGAATCACGAACGCGGCGGTTGGAGTTCAACCGGAGGTGGAAGTTTGGCGCCAGGGGC
>Ga0210401_10005391_pt1 | contig 13159 bp, 14 predicted proteins | sample IncBWH32MmetaG_FD_150866 | JGI IMG/M metagenome (GOLD analysis project Ga0210401, IMG submission 150866) | Forest soil microbial communities from Barre Woods Harvard Forest LTER site, Petersham, Massachusetts, United States - Inc-BW-H-32-M | ecosystem: Environmental > Terrestrial > Soil >... | reverse complement strand
AAAGTTATCCCAATTCGGAGAGGGCACACAGGATTGAGCAGTTCAGAAGGAGAAAACTATGGGCGGCAGCAATCCCTACATTGAACAGACCAAGTACACGCCCGCGACGAAAAAATTCAAGGTGACGTTTGTACGCGAGGGCAAGACGGTCGAAGTGGATCCCGATAGAGTTCCCTACGCGCGCGAAGGTCTGCCGGGAAGCATCCTGGACATCGCCACCGGATTTCACATGGGCCTCGACCACGCCTGCGGCGGCGTGTGCGCGTGCTCGACTTGCCACGTCATCGTGAAGGAAGGCCTCGAGTCGTGCAATGAGGCGACCGACGACGAACTCGATCAGTTGGATGAAGCCGTGGGCGTGGAGGCGAAGTCGCGCCTGGGATGCCAGTGCGTCCCCGACGGGACGCGCGACTTGGTCGTCGAAATTCCGGAATGGAACAAGAATTTCGCCAAGGAAGCGGAACATTAGAGATAATTCAGTGGCACAGGCAAACTTGCCTGTGCGGGTTTTGCGATTGTCGCCTGCTAAGTAGCCTGCGAATGCGGCCTACAAAAGCGCAGAGGCAAGATTGCCTGAGCGACGCGAGTTCCGCGCAATCCGCGAAAATTTTCCAAAGGGAGAAACGCATGCCCGCCACTTTTGATTGGGACGACGCGGAAGAAATTGGAATTCAACTGGCGGAAAAGTATCCAGACACCGACCCGCTATCGGTGCGTTATACGGACCTGCATAAGTGGGTGACAGCTTTGGACGGATTCTCGGGCGATCCCAAGCTATCCAACGAAGGCAAGCTCGAAGCGATCCAGATGGCCTGGCTCGAGGAGCACAATGAGAGGAAAGCGTGATTGGTGATTCGTGACTGGTGAACGGTGAAAACCGCCTCACTTGTGGGCAGCATGCTGTTTTTAAGACTCGACTCTTAGCCCTCGACTCTCAACTGTGAACTCACCCTGAACGAGTGTGCTAGAATTCTAGAACGCAAGGATTGCCTCGCGTGCTTTCATGTGGCCCGGTAGAGTAATGGTTAACTCGTCGCCCTTTCAAGGCGAAGATTACGGGTTCGACCCCCGTCCGGGCTACCAACCCCTCTGTTGAAACCTCCCACGAAGCGCAGCATCCAATGGCCATGTCGGGAGGCACGGAGGTTCCGACACTGTCTTGCGCACTTCATTTACAATATGCCTCCGACGGCGCAGACCCTCACGGACTCCAAGGTGGGCGCCGAAGATTACTTCAAAGGAAACACAAGCTATGGCTGAAGAGCATCCTTCAGATTTTTCACTCGACACCAACGCGGAATCCGCTGCTGTTCCACCGCCACCTCATCCATATTTTAAACGCTCGCATGCCCGCAGAAACATCGTCATCGTTGTGATTATTCTAGTTGTTGCAGTGTGCGGCGTGTTTTTGTGGCGCTACCTGGGCAGTTATGAATCCACGGACGACGCGCAAGTGGACGCGCATCTCTATCCGGTCAGCGCGCGCATTTCCGGCTATGTGACCAAAGTGAATGTGGACGATAACCAGTATGTCCAGAAAGGCGCTGTGCTCGTTGAAATCGATCCAAAGGACTATGAAGTCGCGGTGGAGCAGGCCAAAGCCAGTCTCGCGAGCGCCGAAGCGACCGCCCAATCGCTGAATATCGATGTTCCGATCACTTCCGTTAGCACCTCGAGCCAACTGAAGTTTGCCGCCTCGGGCGTAGAGGACGCCGGCGCGGGCATCGCCGCCGCCGAAAAACAAGTTGCCGCGGCTCAAGCGCAATTGGAGGCAGCCGAAGCGAATGATGTGAAAGCGCAAGACGACCTTCACCGCTACAAGGCTCTGGTGGACAAACAGGAAGTGGCTGAGCAAGTGTACGACCAGGCTCTGGCAACGGCAAAAGCCAGCACCGCCACCGTGGCGGCCGCGCGCAACAATGAAGCGGCCGCGGAACAAGCGGTTCATCAGGCGCGCAGCCGCTTAGGGCAATCCGAAGCGAGTCAGAGGTCCGCTGAAACGGGGCCGCAGCAAGTGTCATCGACGCAAGCCCGCGCGCGCGCCGCGATTGCCGATGTACAACAGAAACGCGCCGCCCTGGAACAGGCGAAGTTGAATTTGCAATACACCCAGATCGTGGCGCCCATCAGCGGTGAAGTGAACAAGACAGTTGTGGTCGGGTTGAACGTTCAACCGGGACAACAATTGCTCACTGTGGTTCCGCTGGAAGAAGTCTGGATCACCGCCAATTTCAAAGAAACTGAACTCCGGCAAATGAAAGTCGGACAGAAATCAGAAATTCATGTGGACTCCAGCGGCAGAACATTCAAGGGTCATGTGGACAGCATTGCCGGGGCCACCGGGCCGCTATTCAGCTTGCTCCCGCCGGAAAATGCAACCGGCAATTACGTAAAAATCGTTCAGCGCATCCCCGTGAAAATTGTTCTCGAACCTGGAGAAAATCAGGACCATCAACTTCGACCGGGCATGAACGTTGTGCCCGACGTATACGTCCGATGAGCACCGCTGCATCCCTCACAGCCGATCAGGATATTTGGCGGCCCAAATTCAATCCTTGGCTGATCGCCGTGGTCGTGGCCCTGGCCGCGTTCATGGAGGTCCTCGACACCAGCATCGCCAATGTGGCGCTGCCGTACATGGCCGGGAATCTCGGGGCGAGCAATGACCAAAGTACGTGGGTGCTGACTTCGTACCTGGTCTCGAACGCGATTGTTTTGCCAATCACCGGCTGGCTCGCCGGAGCGATTGGACGTAAGCGGTTTTTCACGATTTGCCTTTTCATATTTACAGTGAGTTCTTTGCTCTGCGGGATCGCGCCGAGCCTGGGGCTGCTGCTTTTCTTTCGCGTGCTGCAAGGCGCGGGGGGCGGCGGCCTTCAGCCCATGGCACAAGCGATTCTGGCGGACACATTTCCGCCGGAAAAACGGGGCCTGGCCTTCGCGCTATACGGCATCACGGCCGTCACGGCGCCGACGATCGGTCCGACGCTCGGCGGCTGGATTACGTTCAACTATTCCTGGCGATGGATTTTCTTCATCAACTTGCCGGTGGGCCTGCTGACTCTGTTTCTAGTTTACCGCTTCGTCGAGGATCCCCCCTATCTGGCTCGCATCAAGGCAGCGGGCGTCAAGCTGGACTATATTGGAATCGCTCTGTTGACGCTCGGCGTGGGTGCGCTGCAAGTGCTGCTGGACAAGGGGCAGGAGGATGACTGGTTCGGATCGCGATTCATTACGACGTTAGCCGTTACGGCCGTAGTCTGCCTGGTTGGCCTCGTGATTTGGGAGTGGTTCCAAAAGGCGCCCATCGTCGATGTCCGTCTGTTTAGGAGTTTCAACTTCGCGAGTTCCAACCTGATGATGTTTACGCTGGGAATCATGCTGTTCAGCAGTCTGGTGCTGATGCCGCTGTTTCTTCAGACGTTAATGGGCTACACGGCCCAGGTCGCGGGTCTGGCGATTTCCGCGGGAGGAGTGTGTCTGCTGATTGAAATGCCCATCATGGGAACCTTGACCACGAAAATCCAGGCGCGGCGACTGATCGCTTTCGGTTGGCTGTGCCTGGCCCTGGCCATGTTTTATTCCACGAAGCGAATCGACTTGCAGATCGGATTCTATACGGCCATGTGGCTGCGCGTGGCGCAAGTCTTCGGCATGGGGTTTCTGTTTGTGCCGATCACGCTGGTGGCCTACATTGGAATTCCGCCGGAAAAAAATAATGCCGTCTCGGGGATCGTCAATTTTATGCGCAATATTGGGAGCAGCGTAGGAACATCGCTGGTCACCACCATGCTTGCACGGCGCGCGCAATTTCATCAGCAGGTTCTCATCGACCATGTTCGCTCCGGCGATCCACGTTTGAATGGTGCGGTGATCGGCCTTTCACAACGATTGAACCATTCCGGTTTGGATCAGCACACGTCGCAAATGGCGGCTTATGCCAGGATTTACCAGCTCGTTCAGGGGCAGGCGAGCGCGGCTGCGTACATTGACACGTTTATGGTGCTCTCCGTGGGGTCGGCCCTCATGATTTTTCTCTCGTTTATTCTGAAAAAGAATGAGCTCGGGGGAGGCCGTATAGTCGCCGAGTAAGTTAATGTATATTATGGCCCGGGGCGGCAATCATGAAGCCTGCTGGAGACGGCATGATCAAAATCGTCACAGTGGAACGTGAATATGGATGTGGCGGCGGTGAAATCGCCCAGCGCCTCGCCGACCGGCTCGGATGGAAGCTTTGGGACCAGATGCTTACGAGGGAAATCGCGCACCTCGCGAATTGTTCCCAGGCAGTTGTGGAACAGCGCGAAGAACGTACCGACCCACTCTACTATCGCTTGATCAAATCCTTCATGCGTGGAAGTTACGAAGGCAGTCTGAACGCGCCTAAACTGAATCTGGTGGATAGCGAAAGTATCCTGAAGTTCTCACAGCGAGTCGTCTTGCATGCCGCGAGCAAGGGAGAATGCGTCATTGTCGGAAGAGGATCGCAGCTTTTTCTCAGCAATCGACCGGATACGTTTCGCGTTTTTCTCTATGCCCCCAGGGATGATAAGGTGCGCCGCCTGTTATCTCGCGGCAAGAGTGAGAAGGAAGCCCATGAGCTTGTGGATACAGTCGATCGCGAACGCGCGGGATTCCTGGAGAAGTACTTCCATGTGGTGTGGCCGGACCGTGCCGTGTATCACGTCATGATCAATACCGCCATGGGCGACGAGAATGTTGTACAAACGATTATGAACGCCATGAAATCCTGCGATGCAAAATCGAATACTCAGCAGGACGGGTTATAGCCTGTCGGGTTTTGATTTTGCATCTGGGAAAGGCAGACAGGCTGAACAGGCTGCGGGAAAAGTAGATTATTTTGTCATTCCGAGCGAAGCGAGGAATCTCTCCTGGTTTTAAGTCCAACAGAATGAGAGATTCCTCGGCACGCAGCGTGCCTCGGAATGACAGAAATTTGGGTTTTCCGCAGCCTGTGAAGCTCGTCCTACTTCGCTTTTGTCCACGCACCGAGGATCACGCCCATCAGGCACAACCCGACGAGCGAATAGAACTCGTTGATCGCGAACAGCGCCTTCGACCTCATCTCGCACAGATAGGTTGTGAAGGTGATCGGCCCGACGATGCCGATCCAAAGCAGTACGCCGGTCGTCTAGCCGCGCATCGCGGTATTGGCATTTCTCCACAGGCACAATTGCGCGAGGACATTTGCAATCAGCAAATTAAAAATTAGCGCGATGACGTAGGGAAGCACGGGATTCAAGTTTTTCGCTTGTTCCACCGTGATTCCTTCCAGAGCCACCCATCTTTGGCCGAACAGCACGCCATACCAAAGAGCACCTAGCATCCAGTACGCCACGGCGGAAACCGCAACCGCCCCCCCAATTGGCTTTCGTCTGTTATCCCTTCAAGCCGCGGTTCCAGCTATTCATGATGCAGGGGTCTCGACGGGAGGCCCGCCTGGTGACCTCCAAAGGCCGAAGTTTGTCGCGGAGTCTGCCCATTGAGGGGTGATATGTCTAACGCAAAGGGGAAGAAAAGGGGTATCGGACTTTGCTTCGATGCCTATCTTCGGCATTTGACTCGACTAGGCTTGAATGTCGCCCTAATTCTTTTTCGAATTTTGCCGATTACATTAATTTCTGGAGAATTTCGTCGCGTCAGCAAATCGGTGCGGTAAGGAGTTATCTAATTGAAAATTAAAAGCTTAGGAGTAATGGGATTTAGTCCGTATCAAATGGCCAAAACAATCGCAAAAGGGGCCGATCAATTGATCCGAATAACGCGGACTTGTTTTGTACAGTTTCTACCCATGTCTCAAAAGATGGGTATTTTCGATAGCTTCCGATTTTCGCCTAATCTGCCGATTTCAAAGCACTTGATTGCATGCAGGAGGGTGGCCGGAAAGTTGCTCTATCCAGTGTGCCTCGTAACTTGGGTAGGAAATGACAAACGAGGCAATGATTCCTGCAGAGCCGTTTGCCCCTGTTAAGCGGATAGTAAAAAGGGCAGTCCTTAACTCTTGCGACAATTGAGCACATTCGGTTGGAGTTGCTGGAATGGCGAGTATGAATAAGAAAATCATGCACGGAAACCGCTCCACGGCGGGTCTTACTATGGTAGAGCTCCTGCTCGTTGTAGCCGTTGGGATGGTAATGACGGCTGTGGCAATCCCGACAACCCGGTCCTTGATGGCAAGCTATCAGCTCGCAGCAGCGGCCCAAACAACGGCGGGAGTCATTCAGAGCACGCGCTACCAGGCGATCATGAACGGTTACCCTTATCGTGTGGATTTCAACTCCACAGCGAATCAATACACCGTGTCAAGTCAAGTGCCGCCTGCCACAAGCTTCAGTGCGGTCAGCAGCAACAACCCTATTTCCACATCGAGTATTACCTTGGGCGTGGGAACACCCAATTCCAGTTCAGCAGGTCACGCAATCTTTCAATTCAACCCAAATGGCACGGTTTCGGTAACTTCGGGGCAAGCGATGCCGCTGGCCCTCACGATCGCGTATAACGGGACGACAAAACATTTGACGGTGTCCAACTATGGCTCAATATCAGCATCAACAACCACGCCTTAACCGGCGCGGTTCACGCGGCTTTTCTCTGGTCGAAGTCCTGGTGGCTTCGGTCGTACTCCTCATCGGAGTAATTTCTGTTGCCGGCCTGATCGGAAGCACGCTGGGAGGTACGTCGCGCAGCGGCTACATGAATCAGGCGGCCAGTCTAGCCACGGAGAAGCTCGAGGATCTGAATCGCTATCCAAACTCCGCTCCTCAAGTCACTGTCAGCGGAACTTCGGTTGGCAGCTTGACCTCGAACACCATTACCGGCGGTATTTCTTATTTCGATGAAGTGTACTTCTCGCCATCCCAAGGCGGTGTGGAGGAAACCACGGCCCGTTTGGACTCCAATGGAAATACACAATATGTAACGACTACCTTTACGCCTGGTGGACAAGTCTCGACTTCAGCGCCGTCCACGACGCCTCCCGCCATTGCCGGGGAAACCGCCTTTGAACGCCGCTGGGTGATTGACCAAGACGTCCCGGTAACCGGCGTGCGTCGGGTTACGGTATTAGTGACTCTCGTCAATCAAACGATTCAACCGCCGGTCACATTTCAAATGAGTATGGTGCGCCCATGACATTCTTCCCAAGAAAACGGACACGCGGTGCGAGTTCCCCCAGGCGGCCGATGGCTGGCTTCACGCTGATCGAGATGTTGATCGCCGTGGGGGTCTTCGTAGTAATCGGTGGCGCGACCCTCGGGTTGTTTGCCAATAACGCGACGTATTTCAACCAACAGCAGGGCACGGCGGGACTCAACATCTCATTGCAAAACGCGTTGACTCAGATACAGCTCGATATGGTGAATGCCGGCACGGGCTACTATCCGGGCATGGTCATCCCGAGCTGGCCGATCGGGGCTACGATCACAAATCAAAATCCTACGAGCGCCTGCAATACTCCTGCGACTTTCACCTACTCCGCCACGTGCTTCGATCAGCTGAATATCCTAACGCTCAATCCCAATACAATACCCGCTCATCCGACCGACATTACGGGGGGCGGTTTCGCGACAAATTGCTCCTCAATGACCAGTGGAACCTTCTATATCCTCCCGGACGTAATTGCCGGCAAGACACTGGCGCAGGAGCTGACGCTGACGGCGGCGCAATTCAGCCAGGGCGATAACATTCTTGTTGTGACGGCCGGAGGCGGTGGGGGAAGCCGTCAGGGACCGAACGACAATGCTTCCAATGCCGGCACCACCGGAGCCCTATATGACACATTCGTCTTGAATGGCGCGCCGGTGATTGGCGCGAACTATGTGGCTCTGCCGTTCGACCCTCCCACCGGGAAGAACAGTTCAAATGTGGCCGATGGCACGTATACGTCTGCGCAGGAAGCAGCCGATGATCCTTTGGGCATTGCCGGCCCCGTGGACAACGCGAACCCCAACATTGGAGTATCGTTTTGCGGCGGCGACTGGGTCATGAAACTGGAACCCACCAGCTACAAGGTAGACCTCACGAATCCGCAAAATCCAACTCTGGTTCGGGTCCAGGGCGGCGTTACCTCCACGATCGCCGAGCAGATCATCGGATTCAAAGTTGGCGCGGCCACCGAGGTGATCAGCACGAGCACGGCCACCGACGTCGAAAACACTTTTTTCAGTTTTTTTGCGCAGAATACGCCAACACAAACTCCAGCGGGCTATAACAACAACTTTTCTCTCATCCGCTCGATTCGTGTAACCCTGCTTGGCAGGACCACTCCCAATCCGGACCCCACGTACGTTTTTCGAAATTCGTTCGATCAAGGGCCATATCAGGTTCTAGACGCCTCGGTGGTGGTCAACCCCCGAAACATGACCATGAACGGCAACTGAGGATCCACATAAGGGAAAATATATGAAAACACCGCAAGTCATATGCAGTACGGGCTTATGCAGCCGCCGGGCAGCCTCCTCCAGGGCACCTGAAAGGGGAGTCGCGCTCGTTATCACCTTGCTTCTGCTTTCACTGCTCACCGCGCTGTCGGTCGCCATGGTAATCTCCCTCAGCTCGGAAACGTTGATTGGCGGCTACTATAGGAATTTTCGAGGGGCGTTTTATGCTGCCGACTCGGGATTGAACGTGGCACGCGCGAAAGCCATCAATGAGTTGGTGGCGGGCGTCCCCACTGCGTGGGCGTGGCCACCCACCGCCGCCTCGTGCACCTCGAACACCAATGTCACCATTTCATCCGATTACGGGAATGCGACCAGCCTCAATTCCGGCAACGCCGCCCAATCGTGGAATGAACAATTCAAGATTACGACCTCCACTCCAGTGGGCGCCGCGGTTCAAACATCCAATGTCCAAGCGCAAAGTTATAAATGTACTTACCCCTACACTATCACCTCAGTAGGAATGGCCCAGGGGGGCGAACAACAGACCATTACGGAAACGGGCAACGTTATTGTGAACGTGTTGGGCCCAGCGACCACTAAAAATGTCGCTTTCGCCTATTTCGGCGGATTTGTTGACGTCTACGGTCACGGCATTGGACCCCTAGTTCCCGGCACGATGACCGGGCCCATGTTTACGAACAATGCGTGGGAATTCATGGCCTCCATTCCACCGTGGACTGCACCCTATATTTTCACGGACCCGATCGGCCAAAAAGAAGCCCAAGTAGATTATTGGGATTCGGGCTGGGGCCAGCATTGGTCCTCGGCAACCAGTTACGGGTCCGGTAAGAATCTCGTCGCACCGACCTTCCAGCAGGGATTGCAACTCAGCCAAAACCCAGTGGCGTTGCCTTCGAACAGCTTCACCCAAGTGGAGGCGGTGGTCGACGGGAATGGAACTCTTTGGACGCCTCCCTCAACGCCGCCGCCCTTAACCGCCGCTCAACTAAACACGATGCTTGTGGGGCAAGGGCTAACCACTCCCGGCGGCACCGCGTACGCTACCACTACGACCACCGGAGTTTTTCTGAATAAGTCAACCTCCGCCAGTTGTGGGACCGTCCCTGCACCTTGCATCGCTGGCGGCGGTTTTTATGTGGAGGGAGGCGCGGATGTCCAGCTGATCCCCAGCGGAAGCACCGCGCAGCAATACGTAATCAAGCAGGGCAGTACGACCACAACGATCACGGTTGATCCCGCCGCAAACAGTGGCGTCGGTACCACTGTAATTACTCAGGGGAGCACGACGTATCCGACCATAAACGGCGTCCCGACAAACTGGATGAACCCATCTTCCCCGCAAGCTCAAACCATGTTGTATGTGGACGGGACTGTGCAGATCCACGGTCCGGGGATGGGGCAAGGAGCCGTTCAAGACAATGCCATGATCAACGTGACGGCCAACGGCGATATCGTGGCAACCGGTGACGTGCTCTACAAGACGGAGCCGGTCACTGTCCCGCAGGATACTCTGGTTCCAGCGACCAGCACCAACCCAATGAATCAAGTCCTGGGCCTCTATACAAACAACGGCAACTTCGTCACAAGCAGCAATCAGCCGGGCCAGAATATTCAAGTGGACGGCAGCATTGCCACCATTTCGCCGACGGAATCGGCGAACTGTAATGGGATCGGCAAAGGCGGGCAAACATCCACGGTGCACATCAACACGTTTAACAACGTGGGCGGCATGATTCAGAGCTGCATTTTCGCCGCGGATGTGAATACCGAAAATACCTGGTTCGATCGCCGCTTCACGGCCCGCGCGGGTTTTGCGCCGCCATGGTTCCCTTCGACCACGATCCAAATCGGCGGCCCGCAAACCTCGAATCCTTCCGCCGCGCCTCCCCAGCGCCTCACGTGGCTCAGCTGCTCTTCCGCTTACACTGGCACCGCCGGTTGCCCATAGCCACAAGGCAAGCCGATACGCTTATTCGCATAACTACAAAAGCCGCCCAGGAGCTTCGCCCCCTGGGCGGCTGTCGCTTTTGGGGTCTGGAAAATATTTCGGTCCGGTTCAAGATGATGTTCCCCGGATAATCAAGGCCCTGGCCGGATGCGCGCGGAAAATGGCGGCTGCGATGCCGGAACGGTGCAGGCGAATTGGGCTGGCCAGCCGGGATCGGTTGACGCATTCCTGCACAGCGATGTTGAGTTGTAAACAACGTTCCCCAGGACGACCGGGCCATCGAGCGGTTCCGCGTAAATCTGATAACCCTGCGAAGGCCCCACCAGCAATCCCTGCAAGGAATATGAGCCGTCAAATTGCGATGGTCCCGGGTCGCTGCAACTCCAGCCGCCGAAAACAGCGGCGGTAACCGTTCCAGTTGCATTGTCAAGGGCGACGACTTGCGCGGGAAAGATGCCCGTCACTCCCGCGGGCGAAATTGGCAAGGCCAGGGGATTCGCCGGCAGAATACGCCCGCTGATGGAGCCGATGTGAACGGAGTCAGTTGGGTCGGGGTATAAAATACGCAGGCCGGTTCGATCGTCATCCGATAGTGGAGCGTCGGGTGATTGCGTGGTCGGCCTGGTTACCGTCATTTGCCCCGGCGAGGGAGCGAAAGGAAACATCATCGCTCCCCACACGCCCGAATGATTGAAACCGAAAGTGTGGCCGAGTTCATGGATCAAGATGGATTCCAAGTCGTACGCGTTTGGGTTCGACGGGAGCGCCGCGGGAGTCGCAAACGTGGCGTTGATGTCGCCCGGGCGAAACAGCACATCCGCATCCAGGATCTGTCCGACGAAAGTGGAGGGCGCGGCACCCGGAGTAACCACTTGGCCGACTGCGTCCGCTGAAACTACGCGCGTAAATGCCAGGACGCCTAGAGTGAAACCAGGATCGTCCTGATTGAAGCAAATGGAATTGTACCCGTCGGATGAAGTACAAATCCCCTCGTTCGAGTCTGCCTGCAGCATGTCGAGTGCCGACGGCTTGAGCATGCTGCCGGAGACGCCCGTCCAGACGGAGAGCGAGTCTTGAATGACCGACTGGATTTCGTTGAACTGCCCGTCCGGAGTCTGGTCTGCCAAGAGGATCGTGGCGGGGCTCCCGCCAAGCGATGTGCTCCACGAGCGGTTGATCACGTTGGAGTTGGACAGGTCGAATCTTGTGAGTTGCGGGCAAGAGGTTCCGCCCGAAAGGCCAGCCGGTTGAGACATATCGGCCACGGTTGTTCCCAGGTCGTAGGCCCCGGTATACGCGGCCGTGATTTGCAACAGGAACAGGCCAGCAACGCCAACGGAGATTGTGTTTCGGAATATGCGACTGCGATTTGCGCTCATCTGATTTTCTCCTGGCTGCGGCTGATCGAAGCGGCAATTCGCACGCGGAATTCCTCGATCGGCATCCGGCGGATCCCTTCCGTGTGGAACGTGCGAGTCGATCTGTCGAATACAGCGAAAGCGCTGGAATCCTGCGTCACGGTTTCAATGCCGGTTCGTGGATCGCGCGAAATTCGGAAGGTTCCCTCGACCCATGCAGCCACGGTGAATCCTCCAGCGCGCGACCGTACCAGAAACACGACGGCTTCTTCTCCGGCATTGAATCTAGGCGTGCCGTCCACCGAAGCCTTCAGATGCCCAACTCGTCCGCCTGGCAAACGGACCGCAATTTCACCGGGTAATTGGCCCTTCATCGTCTCCAATACCTCCGCCTGCGCCACGGTCCAGATCGTGCCGTTTTCCCAGCGCGATCGCGCGCCGGCAAAGCGCACGCGCGCCACGGCGTCAGCTCCCGTGGCCAGCTGATCGATAGTGAGCCGTGCGAGCGTGGTGCTCCAAAGTGCCGGCAAGAATAGAAACGCAGGCAATAGAAAAATTGCAGTTCGCAATCTGGTTCGCACTAACGCACCTCGATGGCGCCGGTTCCGGCGGCCTTGTCGCCTGCGGGATTTTGAATGAACAAAGTTCGCGGCCCCGGGGCCGCCGTAGAGGGGACTTGCAGAGTCAAGTGCAGCATCCCCAGGCCAAGAGGCTCTTTGTTGCTGACGGTGATGTCCGGTGGAGAGGTTCCGCTAACCGTAAATGTGAATCTCGGGTCGAGGGCGCTCACGGAAAAGACGCACACATCCGCTGTTCCCGTTCCCGCGGCAGGCCGCTGAATGATTACCGGACTCCCTCCGAGTACGCAGGACGATGTCACGGGGGAATAAGGCCCGATGGCCGCGACGTTCAAACTGACATTTTCAAGGGCGCCCGATCCGCCGTTAGTACTGAGCTCCACCACCACGATGTCGTCGCCTACGCTCGTTGGCGCGCTCGGCGTCAGAGGGATTGTCCCGATCCCCGAGCCTGGCCACAGCACAACAAACGTTTCCGTATTGGAGAGCGAACCGTCGGGATTCTGAAGTTGCACAGAGAGGTATCCCGCGGATTGCAGGTCGGCGGCAGCGAGCGCCGTAATGCATTCGGTGCTTGACGCACAGGATGTAGTTCGCGTGGTGCCAGCCACGCGAAGCGTGGATCCCGGACCTGGGTTAGACGCGGAGAAATTTGCGCCCGAGACCAGGAGGTTGAAGCCGCCCGCCGAGTCTGCGTATGCGCTGGATGGTGCGAGAGAAAAGATGGCCGGGCCACTGGTGATTGTGACGTTCGCGGTATCCGATTGGCCGGTATCTTCGGCACTGGTGGCGACCACGTCGATCGTGTCGGGCGAGGGGGCGGCCGCAGGCGCTGTGTACAGCCCTGTGGAA
>Ga0210401_10005390_pt1 | contig 13161 bp, 11 predicted proteins | sample IncBWH32MmetaG_FD_150866 | JGI IMG/M metagenome (GOLD analysis project Ga0210401, IMG submission 150866) | Forest soil microbial communities from Barre Woods Harvard Forest LTER site, Petersham, Massachusetts, United States - Inc-BW-H-32-M | ecosystem: Environmental > Terrestrial > Soil >... | reverse complement strand
CTGGGTGACGAGCGGTGCGGGGTGGCGTGGCTCGGCGCGGTCACCAGCCGCGGCGGCTGCACTTGGTGAGTGCCGGGCGTGAACAGTAGTGCGACCGCCGCGCCGGCGACGGCAGCGACCGTGACCAGGCCGCCGACGGCGGCCCCGCGCATCACCGCGCGCCGGTGCCTCGACCGCTTCCATTCCGTCGTCCGCCATGCGCTCAGATCGGCTGGCAGGGCGGCGCGCTGGGCTGCCCAGCTGTTGAATGGCGCAGCGGCCATGCCGAGCGTCGGGAACAGCAGCAGCCCGGCCAGCAGTATGCCGGCGAGTTCGGTTGCCCGGCTCAGCGCGAAGCCGATGCCGAGCAGGCCGAGCAGGGCGAGCGCAGACTCAGCCCAGTTGGCCCGCAGAGCCTCCCACCACTTCTGCTTCTCGCTGGTCTTCGGAGTGCGCAGGAAAGCGGCCTTGCGGGCAAACAGCGCCAGCACCGAAGCGCGTGCTACCACCAGGGAGGTGGATTGCCAGATGAAGAACGCCCCGAGCGCGTCGCGCCAGGAGGCCCCGGTGCCACGGCGCAGCAACGCGACCGCTCGGACGAGCCCGAGCAAAACCAGTACCGGGACGGTCGCGACCAGGAACGCGGTGAGCTTTCTGAACAGCTCACCGCCTCCCAGAGCCAGGTTCGCTGCTCCGGCCAGCAGAAATACCAGGAACAGCAGGCCGAGCATGTCGCCATACCATTGCAGGCCGCCAGAAAGGTAGGACCAGCGCTGGCCGATGCTCATCCGGTTCGCGGGCGTTTCCCGGCCCGGTAGCAGCGAGCGCCAGTGCATGCGGAGGATCTGGATGCCGCCAAAGCACCACCGGTACCGCTGGCCCTTCAGCGCCTCGAAGGTGAGGGGCATGATGCCCTTGCCCCAAGATTCGTCCACGTGCAGCCCGGAAAAGCCTGCGCGCGCCAGCCGAAGCGAGAGTTCGGCATCTTCGGTAATGCACCACTCGTCCCAGCCGCCGAGTTGCTCCAGCGCGACCCGGCGGATCAGGCCCATGGTACCGGCGAAGATCGCTCCGTCGCGCTCGTTCCTGGACGGCTGCGAGACGGCGAAGAAGTACGAGTAGGAGTAATAGAGCCGACGGTAGTAGCGCGCCCGGTGCCAGCCGCGGTAGTCCTGCGGGGCCTGGGTGAAGCCGACCCACGGATCGGCGAACAGCGGGGCACACCGGCGCAGGAAGCCGGGTGCAAGCTGGTAGTCGGAGTCGATCACGCCGATGATCTCGGCACGCGGGTCGGTCATCTCGCGCAGCGCGTAGTTCAGCGCCCCGGATTTGTAACCGGGCCAGTTTTCCAGGTGCTTGAACTTCGCGCCGTGCCGCGCGCACCACGCTTCGAGTGGTCGCCAGAGCGCCTCCTCGTCGGTGTTGTCGTCGATCACGATCACTTCGTAATTCGGGTAATCAAGCAGCAGCAGGGCGCGGAGCGTGTCCAGCACCATGTCAGGTGGCTCATTGTGGGCAGGCACGTGCAGGCTGATGAACGGCAGGTCATCGTCGCGAACGCTGCCCGGCTCGGCCCTGACCAGCCGTCTGCGCCAGTGTTCCGAGCCCAGCGCGTCGCAGATCTCCCACAGGTAGGCGCAGGCCAGGACCGCAGCGAACAGCTCGAACAGCCAGAGCAGCAGCCCGCCGGCCGTACTGGCGGCGCCGAGATGGCTGTCGAAGGTCCACTGGAGAACGAACGCGAGGTACACCACGAACAGGAAGATCGATGATGACCAGCACAAGTGACCGCGAGCGTTCCACCGCCTCGTGACAGGCAGCCAGATCAGGCTTGACACGGCCAGCCCGGCTGCGCCCTCAATCGCGAGATGCTGGGAATCGCCCAGCAGGCGCAACGCAGCGACGACTACCGCGGCGAGGACGGCTGTGCCGATGATGGCAAAGCTGAAACGCCGGGTAGCTGGCCAGGCGCCGGACGTGCGGGCGCGGCGGCGAGACTGGACGAGCAGTCCGGCGGTACCGATCGGAGCGGCGATGATTCCGGCCAGAACAAGCGCAGCGAGCACTGCGTCCTCTCCGAGTTCTCGAACCCGTCTGGGTCCTGCGGGCTGCCTGGGCATCGGCGGGGTCTAACCGGGCGTGCCCGGGCTATGACCCCGCGTACTGCCCAGTTAAACCGACGCTATGCACCACTTTTGCCGAGCAAGCCGCTGACCTGCATGTTTGCCACCAAGGACTTGGGCACGGCGACATCTTGTGGTAAACGAGACCCAAGCTGGCAATACGCCTGATGGGGCCGCCAGGAGGGATCAGCCGACCGAAGATCAGCTGGACGGAGCCGTGATCGTCATGGGAGACCCGCGATGACGGAAGGTCTTGTCTTCACGTCGCGGCTTGCCGGCCGCCGTCTGCTCGGCAGCGACGGCTTGTCCATCGGCCGGGTGCGTGATGTGGTGATCTTGCAATCAGTGCCGGGCGAGCCGCCGCGGGCGCTCGGTCTGGTCGTGACAGTGCAGCGGCGGCGCATCTTCATCAGCCTTGGCCGGGTAGCGGAGATTTCTGTCGACGGCGTTACCCTCGACGGCAGCAACGTGGACCTCGGCAGATTCAGCCGGCGGGCCGGGGAGATCCTGGCCTCTCAGCTCTACGACAAGCCGGCTGGCGACGGCGTGATCCTCGACGTGGGGATCGCCCACTCCGGCGGGGGGCGGGGCGGCTTTGAAGTCAGCGTCCTGGCTGTCGGGCGCCGCCAGGCGCTGCTGCGGCATTCCGGCACCATCGTGCCGTGGGACAAGTACCCGGAGCTATTCGACTCGGCCGGGGCGGGCGAGCAACTGGCCGCGCTCCGCGACCTGCACCCGACCGATCTGGCCAGCGTGGTGGAGTCCCTGCCAGCTGCCGGCCGGCGCCAGGTAGCCGAGGCGCTGCAGGACGAGGAGCTCGCCGACGTGCTGCAGGAGATGCCTGAGCGCGACCAGATCCGATTCCTGGCGGGCCTCGGCTCCGAGCGCATTGCCGACGTCATCGAGGCGATGGAGCCAGATGATGCAGCCGACCTGCTCGCGGAGATGCCGGGCGAAGAGCGCGCTTCCTTGCTCTCGGCGATGCCCGGAGAGCGTGCCGATGACCTGCGCCGGCTGCTCAGTTATGGCGCGACCACAGCAGGCGGGCTGATGACGTCCAGGCCACTGATCGTGACCCCGGAGGCACCAGTGGCCGAGGTACTGGCACGCATCCGCCAGCCAGCCAAGGGCGCGACCGAGGCCGCGCAGGTCTACGTCTGCGAGCCTCCTGCCGTCACGCCGACCGGCCGCTACCTCGGCACCGTCGGCTTCCAGCGGCTGCTGCGGGAGCCCCCGTCCGCGCCGGTAGGCCAGTGCATCGAGGACCCTAGCTTCGTGCGGCCTGACCTAGCGGAGCGGGAGGTCGCCACCAAGATGGCCGCCTACAACCTGGTCGGTGTCGCGGTATGCGACGACGCCGGCCGGCTTGTCGGCGCCGTCACTATCGACGACGTGATTGACCGCCTGTTGCCAGCTGGCTGGCGCAACCGAGGAGCGTGAGATGAACCCGACCCGGCGCCTCATCGAGCGAGGCGAACTCGAGGTCCCGCGCGGCATCGCTCCGCGGGTGGGGTCGCGCTACGACGCGGATGCATTCGGCCGCCTCTCTGAGGCGATCGCGAGGTTCCTCGGTACGGGCCGGTTCCTGGCGGGCCAGACGGTGCTCGTCGTGGGCTGGATCATCCTCAACACCGTGGCCTTCGCGCACCACTGGGACCGCTACCCGTTCATCCTCCTGAATCTCGCGTTCTCGCTGCAGGCCGCATATGCTGCGCCGTTGATCCTGCTTGCACAGAACCGGCAAGATGACCGGGATCGCGCCACCGTGGAGCGCGACCGGCAAGTGGCCACCCGCACCCAGGACGACACTGAGTACCTGGCCCGCGAACTGGCGTCGGTACGGCTGGCTCTGGCCGACGTGGTCACTACCGCCGACTTGGCTCACCGGCTCGATCGGCTGGAGAAACTGATCACTGACAGGTGACCGGCCACCGATCTGGCTCGCGCCAACGGGCACTTGCCGACCTTCTGCGGGCCGAGCGTGCAACCATCGTGACCTCCGGGTGAGCACCCATGCAGCAACCGCGTCGGCGGTGACCGCGTCAGTTGTCGGAGGCGGAGCCCCCGCGAAACATGCTGGCGGTGGCGATAACCGTGCCAAGCGGGAGCAGCGTCAGGGCTGGCAGCCATCCCGGCGCCAGGCGGATGAGGGCAGCTCCGGCGGACGCGCCCGCCACGAAGGCGACGAGCACGCTCGCGTCACGCCATCGTCCGGCCGAACTGCCGCCCCCGATCAGCCCGGCCAGCACCCCGGCCAGCACCCCGGTCAGATGGGTGGACGACATGTCGCCCAGCCGCCTGACGGCCGCACTCTGCATGCCCATCGCGGCCGCGAGCAGCACGAGCAGCGCGAGCTGCCAGCCTTGCCGCTGGCGGTCAGCCTCCCAGCCCGCGGTGAACCCGAGCAGCAGGCAAAGTTCGGCGCAGAGGGCTGCCGTTACCGCCGGTGACCAGGTCGTGAATCGGCCCCGCGCCGCGATCGGGGCGCCGATGAGCACTCCCGCCGAGTAACCGGCCAGCGCGAGCCCGCTCCGCAGCGCAGGGCCATGCTGCGTGCTAGCCGCGGCTAGGCCGAGCAGCACCAAGTTGCCCGTGATCACGCTACTGAAGACCTTCCCGAGCGCCAGGAACGAGGCGACATTGACGGCTCCGGATCCGACGGCGAGCAGTACGACGAGGCCGTCCCTGACGCGCTGGCCGGCCTGCCCGCAGCAGGCCCCGGTCCCGGCGTTATTGCCGTTCATCGCCCGCCTCTCCGGTTGCTGCCTGCTAGCCGGTCGCTCCTTAGGACCTACTCGGAGCCGGGCCGATCGCGGTCATCTGGCCGCTCCTGGCCGCCTTCCTTGCGTCGATCCAGGAGTCCACGATGGCCCAGTGCAGCCGCAGCCATTCCCGCCGGTCCTCATCAGCGTCGGGTACCGTCGCGGCGGGCTCGTACCACCACCTGACGGTCATCGGCCGGCCAGTCACCGGCAGGGCTCGCCAGACAGTGGCCGGGCTCACCAGGTCTTCGAGGCCGGTGTGGGCGACGATTGCTACACCCAGGTCCGGCCGCCCGGTCAGGCAAGCAAGGACGCCGGACGGCCGTGGCGGCAGCACGTTCGGGTTGCTCTCGGCATCAGCTGCCGCCTGCCGGCGGCCAGCCCGGCTGAGCCTGACGATGGCACGCCGGTGCCTGACGGGCGTCCAGTTGCCGCCCTCGGGAAACAACAGGATCGCATCGTCGGAGTCCAGGTCACGGGCAAGCTCAGTCAGGCGACTGGCCATCCTGGCGCCGTCGCCTTGCCTGATGAAGCAGCAGGGCAGCCGGCCGAGGATCAGATCGAGCCCTGGATCCCACTGGAGTTCCTCCCTCAGCACGATCGCCGGGCGCCGCTGATAGCGCGACATCAGCATGTGGACGAGCGCAAACGAGTCGCCGGGCCCGCCGTGCCTGGCCAGGACCAGCAGCGGACATCCGGCGATGAGCTCCTGGTCGGGTGGCTCCTGTACCTCGACGGCGAACCCGAGCAGTGGTCGCGCTGCGCCGACTAGCACCGACAGGACCCGCCTCAGAAGCTTCTGGTGCGACCGCGACCAGCGGGCCTGGTCTCGCCACTTCGCCATCGGGTGCCGCAGCCAGAGGACCGCGCAGCTGAGCACCAGGCTGACGTCGATGACCAGGTAAAGCGCGCCGAACAAGGCGAGTCGCAGCAGCCGGCGACGCCGGGTCAGTGGCGCGACAAGCCCAGCCACGGCAGCCGTCGCCAGCAACAGCAAGGCCGCCGCGATTCCCAGCGGCAGCCAGACCGGGTCGATCGCCGTTCGCCGGAGCGCCCTCGGCGGCGGTCTCACGCGATTTCCGGCAGGCTGGACAGGTACTCCGAGGCAGCCTGATAGCCGCGCTGGATGCGGCTGGCGACGGCCTTGGAGTGCCGGTAGCGCATAGAAATCAGCGGCAGTTTTTCCTCGCCGCTCGGCAGCACGTGCACTCGCACGTCGCCGGGCAGGTCAGCCATCTCCTCAACGAACCGGTGCCGTCTGGCCAGCTCGAAGGAGGTCAGGCAGACGTCCCATAGCGAGCGGGGCGGCGTGAGCGGCTGCTCGATGCGGCCGACATGCAGCACGTAGATCTCGGTCGCCCCGAGCGCCAGCGCGCGCCCGATCGGAATGGAGTGAACCAGCCCGCCGTCCAGAAAATGCTCCCCGTCGACCACAGCCGGCGGCAGCAGGCCCGGTACCGCAGCCGACGCCATGACTGCGTCGGCAAGGTTGCCCTGGCTGAACCAGTGCGCGCCCGCCTTCTCGATGCTGGCGGCAACGCACTGGAATTCGACCGCGAGTTCCTCGAACGTGGCTGGCAGGTGAGTTGCCAGCAGCTTGCGTAGCGGCGCGGGCGAGTACAGATGGGTCCGGTACTTGGCGAGGGTCCCCGCCCGGGCGAGCACGTTGTCAGTGAACATCCCGCCCTCGGTGAGAGAGCCCCACAGGTCAGCGAGAACCGCGACGCCAGCCGGGGTCGGCTTGGCAGCGATCGCCGCGCCGTTGATCGCGCCGACGCTGGTTCCGACAACCAAACCTGGCTGAATCCCGGTCTCCAGCAGCGCGCGCAGCATGCCGACCTGGGTAGCACCCAGTACCCCGCCGCCGCCGAGCACTATCGCCGTGCAGCTAGCCGGCGGCGGAGTGTCAGCGTGCATCTGCCTCACCATCGAGTCCGGGCCGCCGATAGCTTTCCCGGCACTGTCAGGCGTAAACCGGCACGCTGCGGGCAGTTGGCGGCATCTGTGCAGGAAGGTATGGCGAACGCAACGATGATCGCTACCAGCGGTTGGTGGGAGCAAGCTGCATGCCGGTCAGCCGATCCCGACCTCTTCTTCCCTGTTTCTGCAGGCAGCGCCGGGTTTTCGGAGCTGGCCGCAGCGAAGTCGGTGTGCGCGTCCTGCGCTATCCGGCGGCGATGCCTGGAGTACGCGCTGGATACCAGGCAGGATCACGGTGTGTGGGGCGGCACCAGCGAGGACGAGCGGCGCGCAATTGTGGCGAGCCGGTCGCGGGATCGGCTCAGCCGGGTCGGCTGAGTCGCTCACTGAGCGTCAGCCGGGGGCGGACCGCCGATTCTGAGAACGAGCATCGTCAGGTCATCGACAAGCACGCCGTCGCAGAAGTCAAGGACGGCGGTACGGACGTCAGCGACGATGTCTGCGGCAGGCCTGCCTGGCAGCTGGGCGAGGCAGTCGCCGAGACTGTCCTCGAAATAGGTCGACTGGTGGCTGCGCGCGTCAGTGAGGCCATCGGTAAAGAAAAACAGCACGTCTCCGGCGGACAGGTCGAGTTTCAGCGTCGCCGGCTCCGGATCCGGGAAGATCCCGAGCGGAACGCCGCCGCCTGGCAGCACCTGCACGCTGCCGTCTGGTTTGACCAGGATCGGCGCCGGATGACCGGCCGTCGCAAGTACAACGCGCAGGCTGTCCTGCTGCCAGCTGAGGTGTGCTGCACTGGCCGTCACGAACCGCCCGCCGAACTCCTCAGCGAGCATGATGTCGTTAGCGCGGCACAGCACGTCAGCCGGGTCGCCGTTCCAGTGCGCGAGCACTCGGATGGCGTGCCGGGCTGCCGCGGTAGCAGCCGCCGCGTCCTCGCCCTTCCCGCATACGTCCCCGATGGCGACACCCCAGCCGCCGGGCGTCGGATACGCGTCGTAGAAGTCGCCGCCTACCTCGCGGCCGCGAGTCGGCGACAGGTGCGCCGACGCGATCTCGACTCCCGGCACCGGCTTGAGAACTGGGGGCAGCAAGCTTGCCCGCAAGGCGTCGGCCGCCTCAGTTCGCCGTCTTAGCATCCTGCGCCCGGAAATAGCGAGGCCAAGCAGCGCGCCGACTTCCTCAGCTAGCGCGGCGTCGGCGAGCCCGAACTGGCCGTCGCCCGCGCGCCGGACCATTGTGAGCACGCCATAGCGGCGAGCGCCATCGGTTATCGGCACGCCCACCAGCGAAGTAGCACCGAGCAGGGTCAGGAACGGCGGGCCGTGCTCGCTCGCGCCGAGCGCCAGTTCGTCGGCCACGTGGGTGAGCAGCAGCATCTGTCCGGATTCCTGCACCTGCTCGGGCACAGAGCCCGGCGCGGGATCGGATGTCGCCATGGCGTGCGCCAGGGCGGTCGACTCGGGATCGTCGGGACCCGCTATGTAGTGACGCCGGAGCTGCCCCCGGCGGCGCAGGTCAACGATGACCCAGGTCGACACACTCGCCGACAGCAGCCGGGCGCATCGCTGCAGCAATACTGATTCGCTGATACTGGCGCCCTCAAGCAGCAACCTGGCGGCAGCAGCAAGCAGATCGAGCCTGCTGGCCGCGGTAGCTACTACAGCCGCCTCGGCGGCCGCGCTCGCATCGCCAGTCTCGGTCGCCCTGGCAATGCCGGCGGGCGGGGCATCCTGGTGAGCTTCAGGACTGAGGGCAACCAGCAGCCGGCCGGCGTCGCCGCGCATGCGGACGGGCCCGATAACCAGTTCGCTACGGACCACGCCCGTGGCTCCAGCCATGCCGCATGTCAGCCTGGCAGGCTTGCCGGTACGTCCGACGGCGGCCAGCTGAGAGCGCAGGGCCGCCCTGGCGGCGGGCTCGACCAGCGCCATCAGCGGTTTGCCGGTGGCATAGCCTGGTCCCACTCCGAGTACTTCGCATGCGGCTGAGTTGGCCCGCAGCACAGTGCCTTCGCCGTCCACGACGTACAACGGCAGCGGAACAGCGGTGAAGACCGCGTGGAGCAGCCGGCGCTCGGAGTGGAGGCTGCTGAGCGCACGGCCATCGCCGCCGGAGCCGGCTGCGGCGCCATTCGCCTCGGCGAGCGCCGCGATGGCGCCGTCGAGGTCCGCTAGCGCCGCATCGAGCAGTGTCCGCGGATCAGCTCGTGGCAGGCTGGCCGCCTGTCGCAGCGCGGCCGCCCGCTCGGAGAATTCGGCAACCTCGCCTGCGGGCGCTGATCGGTCAGGCCCCGACATTCTGCACCAATCGTTGCGGTCGGTTTTCCATCGTATCCGGCTGTCCAGGTCAGCCGGCGGTTCGGCGCTTCCGGCTGGCCAGCCCGGCTAGCTGGCCAAGCTCGCCCCGGCCGCCAGGCCGGGTATGCGCGTCAATGACCCGTCTGGCCACCTCGGTGGCGCGCAAGTTGCTCCGCTGGGACACACCGCGCATCCGGTCGAGCGCCTCATCTGCGGTGCAGCCCAGGGCGTGCATCAGGATGCCTTTAGCCTGGTCGACGACCGCGCGGGCATCTGCCGCGTCCCGGAGCTGCGCAGCCACCCGGCGGGATTCGTCGTAGTCCGAGACCGCGCCGACCAGAGCACCGCCGTAGGCCACGAGCAGCTCGGCTAGCTGGAGCTGGCTCGCTTCGACGGCACGCGGCCGCAAACCGAAGAGCGACAACGCGACGACCGTCTCGCCGCGACGGCCCAGTGTGACGGTGCTGCGCACGCCGATGCGCAGCGCGGCGGCGGCGAACTCCGGCCAGCGCGTCTCGGTCAGAGTGTCCGCGCAGCTGATCGGACTTCCGTCGGTAACGGCATCGATCAGCGGCCCGCGTCCGCTAGCGACCTGCATTGCCACCAGACGCGCTGGCTCGGGATGACTGGATGCCTGGCTAACCATCTCGCCGTCGCGCCAGACAGTGATATTCGCGGCGGCGCAGCCGGGTACCTGAGTGGCAGCAAGCGCGGTGAGCTGGCTGAGTGATCGCTCCTGCGTTGCCGCGGCGAGGCTGAGGAGCGCGGCGGCGCGATCGGGAAGATCAGAGCCGGGCACTGGCAGTACCTCCGGTTACTGGCGAGGCTGACCGCCCGCCTTCGCCTGGCCAGCCGCTTTGGCCTGGGCAAGGACGCCCTCGTCCACTGTTTCGTACAGCGTGAGCTTGTCGGCAAGCCCGGTAATCCACAGCGTCTTGGTGTAGCGATACCGCGCCCCGGCGAGTGCCAGGGTTCCGCCTGCCGCCTCAGCTTTCTTCCAGTGCCCGACAATAACTGCGAGGGCGCTGGTGTCGAGGAAGTCGACGTGCGTCAGGTCGAGGATAATCCGGGTATGAGTGCTCTCAGCCGCGCTCAGGCACTCGTCGAGTTGCGGGCTCGTGACGATGTCCAGGTCGCCGCGAATCGTGATGACCATGCTGTCACCACGGCTCTGCGAGGAGAGCCAGGCCTCTTCCACGCTTTCCACGCTCCACCCCCGGGCAATTTACTCTCGCATTAACGGTATACCGGGTCATCGTAAAGGCGCGCGCCCGCTATGGCCCGCCGCATAGACCGTAATCCGGCGGGAACGTACGAAGCGGGCCGGCAGCGGCGGGCGCGGCAAGGGGCAGGAGAGCAGGTGTTGAGCAACCAGGCCGGGAGTGATGCCGGGCTCAGCCATGTGTCCTGGTTCTACCGGACGCAATCTGACTACCTTGCTGCGATCGAGGAGTTCGTCCGGGCCGGGCAGGCCTGCGGCGAGCCGGTGCTCGTGGCCGTTCCCGCTGTCCAGCTGCCACGAGGTTGGGTCCTGCCTACGGGCCCGCACGTGGCCCTGACAGACATGGCGGCCATGGGCAGTAACCCGGCGCGGATAATCCCGGCGCTGAACGCTTTCTGCGCGCGCTACCAGGGACAGCGCGTCAGGTACCTCGGTGAGCCGGCCTGGGCTGGCCGGTCCGATGCAGAACAGCAGGAAACGGCACGGCATGAGGCGCTGCTCAACCTGGCCTTCGCGGATGCGGAGATCAGCATCTTCTGCCCCTACAGCGCGCTGCTGCCAACGTCGGTGATCGCCGAAGCCCGCAGCACCCATCCGATGACGCGCACCGACGGGACTGAATCCGCCAGCATGGACTACCTGGGACCGGCGGAATACCTGGCGAAACTGGACAGGCCGCTGAGAGTCCCTGCTGCCGCGCAGGCGCTCGAGTACCGGCGCGACCTGCGGCCGGTGCGTGCACTCGTTGCCGTTGTCGCGCAGCGCGCGGGCCTCCCGCCAGCGCGCTGCACAGATCTGGTCATCGCCGCGAGTGAAGTGGCGGCCAACACGTTGCGGCACACCCGCAGTGCGGGCACGGTCCGGCTGTGGGCCACCGACAGCGAGGTGCTTTGCCAGTTCGAGGACTCCGGCTTTATCGCCGATCCGCTGGCCGGCCACTGCCGTCCCACTGGTGATCTTCCCGGTGGCCAGGGCCTGTGGCTCGTGAACCAGCTCTGCGATCTAGTTGAAATCAGGACTAGCGAACTTGGCACGACCGTCCGGCTGCACATGTACTGCCGGCTGTAGGAGCGGTCGGGCCGGTCCGGCAACCTTGCCGCCGCGCGTTTGCCGTCAGCGAGCCGGGTAGCTGCCCAGCCGTACGGGCGAGCAGCTTGGAGTCCAGATGAGTTTGCCGGCAGGTCAGCAGCGGATACTCGACGGCATTGCCGAGACCTTGCGGCTGACCGAGCCGCGGCTGACGGTCATGTTCGCGATCTTCACGCGGCTCGCCAAGAACGAGCCTCCGCCGCGTGGTGAGCAGATATCAGTTCGCAGGCGCGGCGCCTTGCTGGGAGCACCTTGGCAGCCGCTGGCATGGCGCCGCGGCCTGGTCTGGCGGCGCCTGCTGATCATCAGTCAGGTGGCGATTGCGGTCGTCGCGCTCTCCGCGCTGGCGTACGTCACTTCTCATGGCGCCGCCGGGTGTGGCGACATGCAGCAACTGCATGCGGACGCCAGCTATGCTCCGCGCCTGCCGGCTTGTGTGGCGCCCGGCTCATCCGGGTTCCGCTTGGCCGGCAAGTAGACCAGCGTTCGCGGGCTCAGGGCTTCAGCGGGGGACTCGCCGGATCAAGGAGCCCCCGTTCCTTCAGCCAGCCGTACAGCGGGGTGGCCTCCGGATAGTGGCCCCATGCGTGATTCCCGTCCTCGCCGTCGATGCCGCCCAGCAACTGCTGCCGGATGGGCGTCAGGTGGTCGAACCAGCCGCTCATCCGCATCGAAGCGATGTCATCGCGGATGGCGGTCCACCGGTAGGTGTAGCCGAAGAACACGGCCTTGCGGGTGTGCTCCGAGTAGTTACGTGACCGGGCATGCCATATCCGGCGGTCGAAGAACACGACGTCACCGGGCTCGGCAGTCACCTCGACAGCGCCTTCGGGATCCGGCCACTCGATGTCGCGCCGCGGCGGGCCGTCGACCCGGTTCGTCAGGTGGCTGCCTGGCACGACTTTGAGGTTGCCGCGGCCGGGCTCGGAGACGTCGGAAAGCCAGTACGCCAGCTTCACCGATAGCCGCGGCCGTGGGGTCGTCTCGATCTCGCGGTTTTGCCTGCCTCCGTCCTGGTGCCAGTCAAACCGGAACGGCAGGTGGGCTCGGAGCGGCGGATGGACATCGAGGTGCGAGTGGTAGATGTGGATGTTCCAGCCGAGTACCGACCAGACATAACGAAACGTGGCCGGGTGGTCGATCAAGCGGACGAGATCTGGGCAGTTCGTGACGGCGCTGAGCATGTGCATCGAGCCGTCCGGCCGGAGCGAGCCGGCCTTGGCTGCGGTGGCGTATACCTGGTCGAGCGCGTCGCGGGCGGCCGCGACCTCATCCGGACGAAGCGCACCCGGGATCATCAGGTAACCATCGCGATCGAACCTGGCCCGTTGCTCAGCTGTCACCGGCTCGGCTGGCGCTGCGATCACCGGCATTTTCGGGCTTTGTGTCATTGGCCGCGTCATTGCTGCTTCTTTCACCGTCGGATCTTGGGCCCCGAAGGGGTGATGTGCACCGCGGGCTGATGGGCCGTGCTGCCGCATGAAAGGCGAGTACCGTCCTTGATGAGCAGCATCCTGACGTAGTTCGGGAAGTAGCCGATGCTCAGCCGAGTACCAGACGGCATCGTCGATCCGTTCATTACCACCGCGTCCGATCCGTCAGCCAATGTCTTTGGGTGGATGACCGGGCCGAGGCTGACCGACGCGCCACGCGCGGGGCGGCAGAAGGTGCCGACGGTGACCAGGGCCGGTATGCCGTGCCGCTTCAGGGCCTGGCGTAGCGCGCTGGGATCCAGCTGGTACTGCTGGCCTTTGCGCAGGATCAGC
>Ga0210401_10005389_pt1 | contig 13162 bp, 13 predicted proteins | sample IncBWH32MmetaG_FD_150866 | JGI IMG/M metagenome (GOLD analysis project Ga0210401, IMG submission 150866) | Forest soil microbial communities from Barre Woods Harvard Forest LTER site, Petersham, Massachusetts, United States - Inc-BW-H-32-M | ecosystem: Environmental > Terrestrial > Soil >... | reverse complement strand
GCATTGCTGCTGTTCTCCTTAAGTTGAATTGATGCCAGAGGTTCTTATCAATATACCCGCAGTTTGAGAGTAGGGGATGTATCAAGGGTTGTACGCGAAGATCGGCCGAAAAGCCTGTTAAAAAAAATATGCCCTCATGTGTCGATCTCCCCGGGTTTCACTCGACGTCTATGTAGAGCGCGGGTTTGAGCCCTTCAATATCCTTCGGCGAACCCAAGTTCAATACCGTTATGCAAGGAGAGAGCAATGCGAGTCATGGTCATCGTAAAAGCCAGCAAAGACAGTGAATCCGGTGCACTCCCTGACCGGAAGATCCTCACCGAAATGGGTAAGTTTAATGAAGAACTCGTAAAAGCCGGGGTTATGCTGGCGGGGGAAGGCCTGCATGCCAGTTCCAAGGGCAAACGCGTTCACTTTTCGGGCACGAAGCGCACCGTGATTGACGGTCCGTTCACCGAAACGAAAGAACTCATCGCCGGTTTCTGGCTGTGGCAAGTGCGGTCGATGGATGAGGCTCTGGAGTGGGCGAAGCGTTGTCCCAATCCTCATGCAGGCGAAAGTGAGATCGAGATTCGTCCTGTGTTTGAGCCTGAGGATTTCGGGGCGGCACTGACCCCTGAACTGCGAGAGCAAGAGGCGCGTTTGCGAGTTCAAACTGCCCATAAGAAATAGGGGGCGCGCGTGGTTTCTGACAAAAAGGGCAGTTGTGGCGTCGATCGGGAGCGATTTGATTCGACGTTATTGCACAGACACTTTTGCCTGCAAGAACCACCTGAGCCCCCACTTTTGAAAATCGACTCGAAGGAGTGATATCGATGAAATTTCTATGCTTCTACAAGCCCAGTAAGAAAGAAGGCACACCTCCCACGCAAGAAGAAATGGAGCGCATGGGAAGTTGATTGAGGAGTGGACGAAGTCGGGGGTTCTGCTCGCCACCGAGGGCTGCCTTCCGAGTTCTAAGGGAGCTCGTGTTCGTCTCTCAAATGGAAAATACGCCGTGACAGATGGACCATTCACCGAATCGAAGGAGGTGGTGGGAGGATTTGCGCTCATCCGTACGAAATCGAGGGAAGAAGCAATCGAATATACGAAGCATTTCCTGAGCGTCGCGGGCGACGGCGAAACGGAGATACGGCAAGTGTTCGAATTCCCGGAAGCCGGATAAGGCAAGGCATTAAGTAGCGCTGATCAAGAGGCCACCCATCCTTGCGCGTACATGCGCGCAAGGATGGGACTCGGGCGCATCGTAAATTCATAAACGCATGACCTGAGGAGCCCGCCCCGAGTCTCAATATCCCAGCCGCTTGTTGACTACGTTTTTCAAAGGTTCGCCGTTTTCGAAGCGGGCGTACTGCTCGAGAAAAAAGCGCATTGCCTGGTCTTGCCAGGTGGCCGTGTGATCGGCGCAGTGCGGGGACAGCAGCACGTTCTCGAGCCCCCAGAGTGCATCTCCCGCGGGAAGCGGCTCACGCTCGAACACATCCAACCCCGCGCCCTTGATTCGTCGCGAAGTTAGAGCCTGAACCAGCGCCTTCTCGTCGATGACCGGGCCGCGTCCCACGTTGATGATGACTGCAGTTGGTTTCATGGCAGCAAACTCCGCATCGCTGATCATGTGGCGCGTCTCTGCCGTGAGGGGCGCCGTCGCGACCACGTAGTCGCAGCGCGCCAGCAATTCTCGTAGATTTTCGGGCCGATAATACTGGTCGACAAGAGGGTCGGGCGGATCAGCGTCTTTGGGAATATGACGCCGGGTCGCGAGCACATGCATGCCAAGAGCGCGGACTCTGGTCGCTACGGCCCGCCCGATATCGCCATAGCCCACAATGCCCACTGTCTGGCCGGCAATCTCCTCAACCTCGAACGGCTCCCAGCGGCCGACGTTTTGATTGCGGATCACGCGCCGAAAATCTTTTGCAAAGTAAAGAATTGCCCCCAGCACAAACTCGCCCAGGGAGGTACTGAATACGCCGCGCCCGTTAGTCACGACCACGTCGCTCTCCATCAGTGCGGGAAACCACAACTTGTCGAGGCCCGCGGCCCGCGAGTGCACCCAGCGTACCTTCGGCCCGGCGTTAAAGGCTGCGCGAAGCATCTCGTTCGTTCCCGTCCATTGCAGGATCGCAGTGGCTTCCCTCGCCGCCGACGCGCACGCAGACGCCTCGCGACAGACGGTGTGTGGAACTCCATCCAGCATTGCAAGCTGCGGATCATCGCCGGAAGCAAGCACCAAAACGGTGTTCAGTGTCTCCATGCCATCTATCCTGCCACGACAGCGCTGCCTGACGGTATGCGAACCGGGAAAACTCGCGGAAGTCTGAACGGTCCGTCGATCGCAAGCGCGACGAGGCGGAAACTTGCGTGCCGGGCCTATAATCTTGGCCCACGTGGCAAACCGTCTCGGCACCCAATCAAGGTCCGCGAGAGTTCTTTTTCAGAATGTGAGTTGTTGGGCCGGGTGATCCACCAGCAAAAGATCGCTGGCCTAGCACGGTAAGGCTGTCTCCGTCTCTGTCGCCCTATCAGACCAAGCAGCAACCAAGGTCAAATCACGGGCAGAGGAGAACGCATGCACTGGACGCAAGTCTACGATCCATTCGGACATTGGTGGCTGTCTACTCTCGTTGCCGCACTGCCGATTCTTGTGCTCTTCGGGTTGCTCGCCGGGCTGAAAGTCAAGCCGCATCTCTGTGCCATCGGCGGCGCGCTGACAGCCATGGGTGTGGCCGTTCTGTTCTTCAAGATGCCAATCGCTTTAGCCGCGATGAGTTTCACCTACGGCGTAGCCTTCGGGCTGTTGAAGATCGCGTGGATCGTGCTGGCCGCGGTCTACCTGTATGACATCTCCGTGGAAACAGGCCAGTTCGAAATCATGAAAGAGTCGGTCGCGAGTATTACGGCCGATCGTCGCCTGCAAGTGCTTCTGGTCGCGTTCTGCTTCGGTGCATTCATTGAAGGCGCGGCCGGATTCGGTGCGCCCGTCGCGATCGCTGGGGCCTTTATGATCGGGCTTGGCTTTCGACCGTTTCATGCGGCCGCGCTGAACCTAATTGCGAACACCGCTCCGGTCGCGTGGGGCGCGATTGGAACGCCTGTGCATACGCTGGCCGCCGTTTCCGGTTTGCCGGAATCTGACCTGAACGCGATGATCGGTCGCATTCTCCCGTTTACCGCAGTGATCGTCCCATTCTGGCTGGTGCGTACTATGGTCAGTTGGCGCGAGACCTTCGAGGTTCTTCCCGCGATTCTGGTTGTGGGCATCTCGTTCGCGCTCACGCAGTTTTTCTGGTCGAATTTCGTCGATAGCAACCTCGTCGACATTATGGGTGGCGTCATCTCGATCGTTGCAACCGTGGCTTTTCTTCACGTTTGGAAGCCGAAGCGAATTTGGCGCTTCGATTACGATCAGAAAGACGCGCCTTTGCCTCCGCCGACAGCGCGCATCAGCGATCAGTTCGGTGCAGAGTGGACTCCCACGGATTTCGACGGGCTTGCGACCGTGCGCTCGTATTCGGCGCGGCAAATTTTGAAAGCATGGATGCCGTTTGCGATTCTCTCCCTCTTCGTATTGCTGTGGGGCCTGCCCAAAATCAAGCTGGCGTTGAACCAGGCGACGACACCGGCTTTCAAAGTCATGCTGCCCGACGGAAAAGCCCGTCCCGGCCCTCCCGGTTGGGACGTTCCATACCTTCACAACGCTGTGTTTCGCGCGGCACCCGTCGTTGCAAAGCCCACTCCTGAGGCGGCCCGTTATGACTTTAACTGGTTGTCGGCGACCGGCACGGGTTGCTTCCTCGCTGCGATTGTTTCGGGTTTGCTGCTCGGCCTCAGTCCTGCACGGTTGATGAAAATCTTCTGGCGGACTCTGGTGCGCATGCGGCTCGCCGTCATCGCCATCTCATTCATGTTGGGACTGGGTTACGTGACACGCTACTCTGGGCTGGACGCGGTTTTGGGCCTGGCGTTCACGCGCACAGGCTGGGCGTATCCCTTCTTTGGAACTTTTCTTGGCTGGCTGGGGGTTGCGCTCACGGGAAGCGACACATCTTCTAACGCGCTATTTGGGAGCCTGCAGCGCATCACATCTCAGCAATTGGGGATCGACCCGATCTTGATGTGTGCAGCCAACAGCGCCGGAGGCGTGATGGGGAAAATGGTGGATGCGCAGTCGATCACCATCGCCACCGCAGCCACCGAGCAAGTCGGCAACGAAGGCACAATCTTCCGATTCGTTGCATGGCATTCGGTGGCCCTCGGGTCGATCGTGGGGATCATCGTGATGCTCTACGCGTACGTCTTCTCGCATCTGGTGCCACATGGGTTAACGTTTGTGAAGTAGGACATCGATGGGATGGGACTCAGATCTGATGGGAGAAAGTTGCGGCGCGCTGTGGAAGCGCGCCGTTTCCAGAATTACGTTCTGCTTTCCAATCGTTGTTAAATTCAGACGCTCATGCTTGGCGTTCGTGGTTGCCAGGCCACGCTGGACGCATGTTTCCAACTTCTCGCCTGCGCGATGCAGATCACATGCAGCATCAAAAACTGCGGCACGAGAAAAGTGGGGATCAGGCTGAGTGGCAGAACCGTCATCACGAGCATCGATGAACCCGGAGTCAAGAGCGGAGCGGTCGTCCCGAGGCCAACGGCCAATACCAGGTCGGTGATTCCCAGAATCTGCCAGAAGATGAAGGACGAGCGATGGGCTGGCTGGGCGAGTTTCAGTGCGACGTACGTTGCCGTGGCGCCGATCAGCATGTCGCCGTATCCCGCGGGCAGGGCAAAGATGGCGGGCAGAATGCCGCGCGCCTCGGCCAGGACAAAGATGAAGCCGATCAGTCTCCAGGACTGTGCCAAGGTTAATGCACTTGGATTCAACGACAGTAAGAATTGCCGGAAACCTGCGGACGCGGCGAACCAAGCTGCGAAGATGACGAGGGGCAACGATGCGGCAAGTGCAACACCGATGCCGAAGCGGTTGGAGTTATTGCTGAACAGATGCTCGGCGGAGCCCAGCAACGCGAACAGGAACCATGCGGCGATAAGCATGACGATCAGTTTTCCGTAACTTTTCATAACAACCTCCTTGACCACTTGGTGGTCGTTGCATCGGCCAAGAGTTTCTGTGCCAACGAAGAAGCGATCGGTACGACCCGTGTTCGTCAGTTCGACTTAAGAGCGATATTGGCAACCTGGTCTGTGGCGCGCGCCAGGTCTCGCCATTCCTTCTCGCCGATCTGCTTGCGTAGACGTGATTGCACCTTCTCCCATTCCGGCAGGGCGCGCTTCAGCAACGTCTCTCCGGGCTTGGATAAACGCAGCCGCCTTTCTCGCCGGTCTTTCCCGCGACGCTCCTCAATCCACCGTTTCCGGCTCATGATCTTCAAAGTGCGCGTCAGCGTGGTGCTGTCCATCGCCAGGATTTGTCCCAATTGCCCCTGAGAGACTTCCCCGGCTCGGGAAAGCACCTGCAAGATGGTGAACTGCGACGCTCGAAGGCCCAGCGGCCGCAAGACGTCTTCATACAGCTGCGTGAGCGCCCGCGCGGTCCGGCGAAAACCAGCGCACATACACTCGAGCGACGGAAGATTCGCGAGTTCCATGAATCAATAGATGTATATACATATATTGCGACGCAAAAAACTTAGTCGCGAGGAATTAATGGCTGGCAAAGGACTTATTTCATCTTTGTTACTCGGATAACGCACGCGGAAAGCGCGTCTGAAAGTCGAGCAGACCAACCCATTCCGGCGTGATCGTGACGCGCACCGCATCGAGACCCCGGGCACGCATTTGGTTGATCCAAGCTTGCCCTTGCTCTCGCCCGAAATAACGTTCAGCGGCGAGGGCATACTCGGGAACAACGCCCTTTATGTCTTCGAGGCGCGCCATTCCGCGGACCATAAGCACGCGGTGCGGGAACTGGTTGTCGTCGATCGTGATAGCTACTTTGGGATTCTTTCTGAGGGCCTTGACCTTCGGGGTATTCGGTGGCGTGCCCATGATCACTTCGCGGCCGTTCCAATGAAACCAGATCGGAATGACACGCGGCGCCCCGTCTATGCCAATGTATGCGAGACGCGCGGGTATCTTAGATTGCAGAAGTTCTTTCGCAGTCGGATGCTGAAGCAGATCAAGACTTCCCTGTTGGACGCGCATCGGGGTCTCCTGTTCGGAAGGGTTTTTTCCTGGGGTGAGGTGGCCGAGATTCGATGGGGCGCGAACGAGCGCATTGTCCCGCCAGGGGCGAGTGTGGGTCAAGCCTCGAGCTCAACGGCGCTCGGGATTGTGGCCGAACACCCGCCTTGCCTTCTTCCGCTCCGACATGTTGTCATCTTTAAAGTGCCTGTAACTGACATCCACGGCGCCATTGATGCGGTCTGGCGAATCGAGTCTGCGAAAGTTATTGCGGCACTCACCCGCATGGTTCGCGATGTCGGCGTGGCCGAGGATCTTGCGCAGGAAGCGCTGGTCGCCGCGCTGGAGCAGTGGCCTGAGTCTGGAGTTCCCGACAATCCGGGGGCGTGGCTCATGGCCACGGCGAAACATCGCGCGATTGATCAACTCCGCCGCAAGACACTTCTGGAGCGCAAGCACGAAGAGCTGGGCCGAGAGGTCGCCGTGCGGGAGATGGAAGTCCCGGACCTGGTCGCGGCCATCGATGACAACATTGGCGATGACCTGCTGCGCCTGGTATTCATTTCGTGCCATCCTGTGCTCTCGACCGAAGCACGGGCGGCGCTTACCTTGCGCCTGATCGGCGGCCTCACCACCGATGAAATTGCCCGCGCATTTCTGGTTTCTGAGCCGACCATCGCCCAGCGTATTGTGCGTGCCAAGCGGACCCTCGCAGAGAAGCAGGTTCCCTTCGAGACACCACGAGGCGAGGATCTGGCGGCCCGGCTGTCGTCGGTTCTTGAGGTCATCTACCTCATCTTCAACGAAGGATATTCCGCCACCGCAGGAGACGATTGGATGCGGCCGGCCCTCTGCGAGGACGCGTTGCGTCTGGGACGGATTCTCGCTGAACTGATGCCGCAAGAGCCTGAGGTGCACGGCTTGGTCGCGCTGATGGAAATCCAAGCTTCGCGCTCTCGCGCACGAGTCGGGCCGTCGGGAGAGCCGGTCCTACTCCTTGATCAGAATCGTGCGCATTGGGATCAGTTGCTGATCGGACGAGGTCTGGCAGCCCTGCGTCGCTCCGAGCAACTCGGCGGGGCGCGGGGACTTTATTCCTTGCAAGCCGCTATCGCTGCCTGCCATGCGCGAGCACACACAGCCCAAGAGACCGATTGGAGGCAGATCGCCGAGCTATATGGGGAATTGGCGAGCGCGGCGCCTTCGCCGGTGATTGAGTTGAATCGCGCGGTGGCCATGGGGATGGCGTACGGTCCGGCCGCGGGTCTCGAGATGGTTGACTCGCTTGCCGATGAGCCATCGCTTAAGTCGTATCATTTGTTGCCCGCGGTTCGAGGGGATCTCCTCGCGAAATTGGGCCGCTTCGACGAAGCGCGCGCCGAGTTCGAGCGCGCCGCCTCGCTCACCCGGAACGCCCGAGAACACGATTTGTTGATGGCACGAGCCGCCAAATGCGCTCGCAGAGAGGCGTCGTAGCGGGTATCCACGGCTCGCTCACATGGAGAAGGGATTGCGGTTGGCTGCTTTTCTCCGGTCGACATTCGAATGCTTGTGGGAACTGTGGAAACGGCGACCGGCTTCGTCTCTCTTGGCAGTAAGCCACGCAAATCGCTAACTTTCTTATCCGGGTTGGTTGCCGGAAACGTGCGAATGGCAGCGGGAGACGTACTGAGTCATCCCTGCTCCGGGAAAATCAACGGGTCGGGATGTGATTACAGGTAGCCCGATTACTACGGTTTCACGCTGAAGTGACTTGCCACGCAGCGCCATTCGCCCGACAAATTGACCCAGGTGTCGGTAAACCGGCCGCGCCTCTCAAAGGGCTTGCCCTTGTCCTTGCCTTTTTCCAGGTAAGCTCCGGTGACGATCGCCGTGTTTCCGTACATGCGAACCACCATGTTTTCCGACTGCAGCACGTCTGGCCGATAGGAGGTATCGCGCACCGAGGCCAGCATGGCGGCTTTATTCATCGTGTAACCGTCGGCAACCGTCATTACGAAGTCATCCGCAAGCAGCAGGTCGACAGCATGGGCATCGTTGTGCAATTCAGCCTGGTTCCAGGAATTCTCAAGCGCGATGATACGGCTTTTGTCGTCGGCGAAAGCGACCCGGCAGAGCTGTAAGAAGAGCAGGCAGCAAAGAGCTGAACGTTTCATGGCACACCCTTTTCCTCATACCAAGCCCCAAGTTGGCTCAGAGTAATCGAGAAGCTGTTTGTTTTCGCCACCGGGTACCAAGAACGCTACTTTCGGGAGAGAGAATTGGACACGAGAATACGTCGCAGGGGTGGAGCGCGCCACGATTTTCGACTTAGGAGAAGTGTGTATGGCGGCCAGGCAAGTGATCCTCTACTTCGACGACCAGAAAGATGCTCTCCGATTTGCACTTGCTGCAGGTTCGGTGATGGCAAGAGACGGCGAACCCGTGGCCGCTGAGGAACGCACCTTGATCCAGGAGACACAGCGCGCCAGTCGTGTGTTGCTCGACGAAGCGGTCAATACTGGACCATCCGCGAACGCGGCACGCTGATATGGTTCGCGCAGATAGGTCGCTCGACGTAACTGGCGGAGAGTCCGCCGATCAATCCGCGGCGCTACGCCGTATCGCATACATTTCCGCCAAGAAGTGAATGTCGGGACTCCCGACCACGCCCGCTTCCTTCATCTTCCTGCGTAATTCTTCAGAATTCATGTAGCACTGTGCCCGCGGCAGATCTTCCCACTCGAACAGCAGCGTGAGATCGTTAGGATCACCGGCTTTCCGAAAGACCCGGCAACTCCGCTCACCACCCTCATGACGGAAGTCGATTGCGGCGTCGAACACGGCACGCCAGTTTCGGTAGTCGGCAACTTCGTGACGAACCAGAACTTTGGATCATGGCAGGATTCCTCGTTCTCACATTGCCGTGGATGGGTTGAGGGCGCAAGCGTCTGCGTCACTCGACTCTCCATGGAGTTCCAAAACGGGAATTGGGTTAGACGGTCGCTTTCGTGAACTACCGACGAGGGTTGAGGATGGTTAGGATCTCCTGCAAACCTTGCCGGATATGTTTGAGGTCCGCTGGAGAATGGATCGGGAACGGCAAGGCGACCTGCTTCTTCTCGCCTTTTCCCTCGTCGCGCAAATGTTGGCGAGCGCCCGCGATGGTGTAGCCCTCTTGGTAAAGCAATTGTTTGATGCGAACGACGTTTTCGACATCGCGCCGCCGATACATGCGCTGCCCCGTACTGCTCTTGACTGGCTTGAGTTGGGGAAATTCCGTCTCCCAGAAGCGCAATACGTAAGCCGGGAGTCGGCAGAGCCGCGCCACTTCCCCAATCCGGAAGTAGAGCTTTTCTGGAATCAGGATCTCGCTCGAGTTGTTCGCTTTGCCGTTGCTCTTTTTCCTGGGACTCATGCGGCCTGTCAGAAACGGCGCCCGGTTTGCAGGAAGGCCAGAATTCCTGTCTCAGCCGTTTCTAGCATGATGCGAGTTTCCGAACAACCCCAATTCGTGCCAGAGGGGAAACTCGGGTCGTGGAAATCAAGTTTCATTGACTGAATTTGGGCAGAGACCCGTGACCCGATTGCAGTATCGAAGACTCGTTAAGAAACACCCTACAGGTCAACCGCGCTGAGAGGAGAACCGGAAACGATCCCGGATGTAAAGAGCGCTCCCTGGACCTCGATGAATTACCACTCGATTCCGCAATCAAAAAGCCTCCGCAGGAGGTGCTTCTCCCTGGAGGCCTTTTGTGAATTCCCTTGGGTTCTTGCGAGTATCGTCTCGCAGGACGGTTAGTGTTTCTTTTTCTTCTTCGCAGCCTTTTTCTTGGTTGCCATGAAGTGTTTTCCTCCGTGAACTTTTTCCCTTGCAAGGTTGCTTCGGCTCGGGCAAATTCGGCCCGGCTTCCAGTGCAGCCCAACCCTTGGTATGGGCCCACCTGTTAATACCAGATATTGCGGCAGTGTTACAGCCATGTCAACAGAAATCTAAGCGATGAATCCCTCGCCGATGCTGGACTGACAGCTCCGTAGTTCTAGTAAACTCCAAACCTCACGCCCGCAACTATGACTCGCGATCCCGTCGAACTCGAAATTTTCAAAAACCTCTTTCACTCTATCGCCGAAGAAATGGGTGCGGCCTTACGACGCACGGCCTTTTCGCCGAATATCAAGGAGCGTCGCGATTACTCCTGCGCGGTCTTCGACTCTGCCGGCCAGGTCATCGCCATGGGCGATCACATGCCGGTTCATCTCGGATCCATGCCGATGTCGGTGCGTGCTGCGATCGAGCGCTGCGGATTCGCGCCCGGCGATATGGTCATACTCAACGATCCATTCGCCGGAGGAACTCATCTGCCGGACATCACTTTGGTCGCGCCCGTGTATATCCCTAGGAAATACGGCGGTTCCCGCAGGCATGCGCCCAAAAAAGCGCCTGCAACTGGCACGCCGGACTTCTACGTTGCCTCTCGCGCGCATCACGCCGATGTTGGCGGCACCTACCCTGGATCGATGGGCCTTTGTACGGAGATCTATCAGGAAGGCATTCGCATCCCGCCTGTAAAGATCATGAGAAACGGGGAGATCGCGCGCGATGTTCTCGATCTGTTGTTGAGCAATGTGCGTACGCCTGGGGAACGCGAAGGGGACCTGGGCGCGCAGATTGCAGCCTGCCACACCGGGGTGGGCCGGCTGAAAGAGATTTGCGAACGTTACGGTTCGATCCGGGTAAAGCAAGCCGCGGCAGATCTGCTGATGTACTCCGAGGAAATCATGCGCGCCTTCCTAAGGCAGGTGCCTCCCGGAGCGTATCGCGCGGAAGATTTTCTCGATAACGATGGCGTGACCGAAAAACCGGTCAGGATCGCTGTCACCATCACGCTCCACAAAAATCCCAAGAAATCCAATTCGAACAAGTCAGCTTCTGCGCGCATGGTCACCATCGATTTTACCGGCAGCGATCCGCAGGTGACGGGCAGCATCAATGCCGTTGAAGCCATTACTTACTCCGCCTGCTTTTACGTCTTTCGCTGCTTGCTGCGTGAGGATGTTCCCGCTACAGCCGGCCTGATGCGTCCGATCGAAGTAATCGCGCCGGAAGGTACTGTGGTAAATGCGCGTCCCCCCGCGGCTGTTGCGGGCGGGAACGTAGAGACCTCCCAACGGATCGTGGACGTCTTGCTGCGCGCTTTGGCGGAAGCGGCGCCCGATCGTATCCCGGCGGCCGCTTCGGGCACGATGAACAACCTCACCATCGGCGGTCTTGATCCGCGGACCCACGAACCCTTCGCTTATTACGAAACAATTGCTGGTGGGATGGGAGCCCGGCCGCAAAAACCTGGGGTTTCCGGCGTGCACACGCATATGACAAATTCTTTGAACACTCCGGCCGAAGCCCTCGAATATGCCTACCCCTTGCGCGTGCGACGGTATGCTCTTCGAGCAGGAAGTGGCGGTAATGGAAGATATAGTGGCGGCGACGGCCTCGTTCGCGAGATCGAAGTTCTGACTGAGTCCGAAGTGACCTTGTTGGCAGATCGCCGATCGCGTGGTCCTTGGGGATTGCACGATGGAGCGGACGGCGCCCCTGGCACTGCAACTGTGCTGCGGAACGACGGCGTGGTTCAGCAACTGCCCGGAAAGTTCAACATTCGTATGCAAGCCGGCGAGCGCATCCGCATTGAGACGCCTGGGGCCGGCGGCTGGGGCGAACCAGAAGCTAATTCCACGTTCAAACCTTAAAGTTGCCGTATTGCGTCGTCCATCCTACGGACGCGTGTTTTCTGGCGCAGGTTGGCGCTTTTTTCTATCGGGAACTCCGTAGCAAATCTTCCTCGAATACTTCGTCCGTCGCTGACCGCGCGTTCGCACGAGACTTCCATGTGCGCTGAAGATTTTCTTTCTCATAGGAAAGAGCTCTAACTTGCTGCGACCCTGGAGGTCGATAGCGAACAAATTCAATCACGGCTTCATGCAGCAAAGATGGCGATTTGCGATCGGGTGGAGGAGTTGAACGGCGGAGGCAGTGCCCCCGAAAGAGTAGCGCTGAACCGAGCCTTGAAGGCGCTCTCCGAATTGCAGGAAGTTTATCGGAATGAATCGTCGAATCACCGTACGCCGACGAAAAACGCGCTTCAACGAAACGATCCCTCTTGAAATACCACGCTTCCAAGACTAGCCGTGGATCTCTCTGGATTTCGTGATCCTCGTTTTCCATTGCTTTCCACAAGGAACTTCTGACATTCACAGTTTCTGCACAGCGGTGCGCGTGTTTGCTCTTGATGCCGCATCGGCGATAGCGCACAGTGTTCAACATTCAAGCGAGATTTCCTGCGTGCCCTGCCAGAGCATTGCGGCAGAGCCAGCGGTTCCTGATGATTCTCGAGGGTGAATCACCAGGAGGGTTCCTCCAGGATCGCGTCTCGGCGCGCACTGGTTGCCCGGGCGTTGCGGCCTCCTCAAGAGTCCTCCACACACGGCAGGACTGGCTGCTGGCCACCGTAGTGCTGCAGGTTGCTTCGTGAAGTTCGCTTCGCGAATTACAACGTGCGAGTCGTCGCGCCACCCGGGCTCTTCGGAGTGCAGGTGAATAGACGACTCAGCCATGCCTAGTGCGTGGAACGGGCAACAGGATTTCCGCCAAAACAATGCGGTTCAGGTGGCTGGCCTGAACCGCATTCGTTTTTGTGCAGGTGTCCGGTTTGTGGCTTGGGTGTCAGGCCTTGGGAATTAGATGTTACGTTTCAGTGTTGTTCAATCAACTTGTCCTTCCGCCAGCTTCCTGTCGCGCTTGAACCGTTGCTCTGCGTTTCTCCCACCTCGCAGGCAAACGTGTCGCTCAAATCATAAGCACTGCTGGTATTTCGCTTTTTCTTCGCTTAGAATTGTGCCACCCGATTTGGTGGTTGGATCGATCTTTAGTTTGCAAGTGGGAAGCCAGAAATTTTTGATTGTGGCAGAGATTTCCAAAGAAACACTTCGCATCCACAACCGGCTTCAACGTTATAGTCCGATTCGCTCTCGACAACTTTGTGAGAAGCGA
>Ga0210401_10005387_pt1 | contig 13164 bp, 10 predicted proteins | sample IncBWH32MmetaG_FD_150866 | JGI IMG/M metagenome (GOLD analysis project Ga0210401, IMG submission 150866) | Forest soil microbial communities from Barre Woods Harvard Forest LTER site, Petersham, Massachusetts, United States - Inc-BW-H-32-M | ecosystem: Environmental > Terrestrial > Soil >... | reverse complement strand
GTTGGCGAGCTCGACCCCGCAGGCATAAAGCTCGAAGCGTTCGGCGACGCGGCAATCTTCTGCCGGCCTTGCCAAGGCTGCTTGATGCACCGGATAGCGGTCGAGAATTGTGGCGCGGCCGATGCCGAGATTGCCTTCGATCTTCTCGACCAGCACCCGGCTGAAGATGTCGCCCCAGCGATCGTCGTCGCCGACGCGTATGCCGGCGCCATGCGCTGCACGCGCAAGCCCCTGCGTGTCCGGCTCGCCGCCCGGCAAAGTCGCCAACAGATCGATGCCGGCGAAACGATCGAACACGTCGGCGACCGTAAGCCGCTCGAGCGCCGCAAACGGGTCCGCTGTCCGGCCGCGAAAAGTCAGGACCTTCGTCCCAGCCGCTTCCGCCGCAAGCGCCAGAATGGCTGCACAATCGCTCATCAAAGCGTCATACGGCTCGCGCGCGCGATACCACTCGACCATGGTGAATTCCGGGTGGTGCAGCACACCCCGCTCGCGGTTGCGGAAGACCTTGGCGAATTCGACGATCCGCCGCTCGCCCGCCGCCAAGAGCTTCTTGCAGGCAAATTCCGGCGAGGTGCGCAAATAGAGCCGGCGCGAAGCGCCGTCAGGGGCCATCAGCGTCGTCGCGAAAGCATGCAGATGGGTCTCGTTGCCAGGCGAGACCTGCAACGCCCCGGTCTCGGCCTCGACGAAGTCCTCCGCGGCAAAGTAGCCCCGCAAGGCCGTAACGATGCGGTTGCGCGCCAACAGGAACGGCCGGCGGCCGGCATGGACGTCCGCGGCCCAAAAAGGCGATGCGGCGGGGGCGGTGGGTGGCGTCTTCGCCATAACCTTGTGTACGAAAATCCGCGGAAATTACTGGCGATTAGGCTCAAGTTCAGTATGGTGCGCCCCGAATTGGCGCATGTTCCGGAGTGCCGGGAACCGGTTTTCCGACAAGGACATGCGCAAAGTCAAAGCAACTAAGGCCACATCGTCGAGGAACCCGTGAAAGTCATCGCCAGCTCGCTCCGCAAAGGCAATGTCGTCGAAATCGACGGCAAGCTCGGAGTTATCGTCGCTACCGAGAATATCCATCCCGGCAAGGGCACCCCTGTGACCCAGATGGACGTGCGGCGTATTGCCGACGGGGTCAAGCTGTCGCTGCGGTTTAAGACCACCGAACAGGTCGAGCGCGCCTTCGTCGAGGACCGCAAGCACCAATACATGTACCAGGATGGCGACGGCTTCCATTTCATGAATATGGAAACCTACGATCAGGTCGCGGTACCTGAAGAGATCATCGGCGACCAGGCCGCCTACCTGCAGCCCGAGATGGAAGTGACGCTGAGCCTCCACGAAGGCACCCCGGTCGCCATCGAGCTGCCACCCCGCGCCGTCCTCGAAGTGGTCGAGACCGAGCCGGCGATGAAAGGCCAGACGGCAAGCTCGTCCTATAAGCCCGCGGTGCTGTCGAATGGCGTGCGTACAAGCGTGCCGCCCTTCATCACCACCGGCACCAAGATCGTGGTGATGACCGCCGACGGCAGCTACGTCGAGCGCGCGAAGTAGTGACGCCGTCATTCCGGGGCTGAGCAAAGTGAGGCGCCCGGAATCCATATTCGCTGAAATCGCAGAACGAGAACTGAGTACCGCCCCGTGACTAGGGATATGGAATCCGGCCCGGCGCTTTCGCGCCGTCCCGGAATGACTCCCTAGAAAAACGCCAGCGTGCGGATCTCGATGCTCTCGCGCGGGCGCGCGCCGGGCGGCGAGGTCGGATCGTCGAAGGCGGTATGCGCCGACCACCGCGCGCGGTGGTCTTTCGACGAGTCGAACACCTTGAACACAATCGCCTCATCGCGCCGCATGCGCGGAAACCAGAACCATTTGTGGTTCGGATTATAGACGATGGCATAGGTCTGGCCGACGCGGTTGGGGTAGCGCCGCTCCGAGATGACCAGATCGTCGACGGAGATCGAGCGCGCGTCGCACATGGCGAGCGGCGAGCTTTCGACCGGATGGCGGATCGGCCGCCACACTTGCACGATCGCAAAACGCCGCTTGAGAAGTTCGTCGGCTTCGTCCAGTAGAATGTCGCGCACGCGCTGCGGCGCCGACCATTCGGTGTAGTCGTTGTGCACGCGCGGCACCACTTCGCGGATCTTCAGTTGCTCGCGCATGGCGTCGTCGCCGGTACGCAGCGTGTGGTCGAACACGACGACACGCGACGCGCCGCTTTCGGCCTTCACCAGGTTTTCCATTTCCGGGTAATAGACGCGCCGCACTTCGGCTTCGTCGAAGAAGTCGGTGACCCTGGTGTCGTGGCGCACGAACCGGAAGCCCTGGTGCTCCAGCTCGAATTCCGCGCCATGCAAGCGCCCGTTGTGAATCACAACCTTGTGTGGATCGATGGTGCCGGCGCGCTTGTCGCGCTCGCCGGCGCCGGCCGCCTCGGTGAAGATTTTGCTGCCGTCGTTAACAAAGTAATTGAGCGTCGCCTCGATTTCCGGAATAGCCTCCGGCGCGGGACGCCGTTCGAGGACCTGATCCATTGCCGACTCCTTGCCGCGAGGCGCGTTTGTCACGCCTCCCAGCAACATAGATCGTGAACGAAAGCTGTGTAAGAGGCGCCGGCGGCCGCAGCTTCGCAGAGCCGCCATGCGCGGCTTGCGCCCTCACAACGCCGCCCACTCTGAACATCTATTCAGGAAGCGAAGCGTTGTTCTGAAAAAGCGCGCCGACAGAGAAGTTTTTACGTATTTTTCTCGCAGCAGCATCATGGCACCGCTTGGCATCGCGGGCATTGCTGATGATAGTAGAGCCATAAGAGACTTGGTTTGGGATTCGCAATCGTGAAATTGACGGCCCCCCTCGACCGCCCTGCGCGCCGGAATTTCCAGCAGCCTCAGTGCGACGTGCCGGCTCAGGCCTCAGGCCGCTCGCTAAGCCGATGGCGCGGCCGCCTGCGGGCCGCGATCGTCGCCGGCATGGCCTTGAGCCTGTCCGCCCAAGTGGCGTGGAGCGCACAATGCAAGCCGCATCACTTCCGGGCGCCCTATTTCATCAAGACCATGGGCCGTTGCGCCTTCGATCAGACCACGCTGAGCTTTCACGGCGACGGCGTCGAACAGGCCCGCTGTCTGATGCGCGGCATGGACGAGACGCGCAATCTCGGGGCGCAGATAGCGATGATGCCGGCGCCGCTCGCCGACCGCGTCGGCAACGAAGCCGGCCTGCCGACGCGCGAGGCGCTCAGCACCTATCTGTCCAAGCTCGATCTCGAGTGGGATTTCGCCCAGTATTTGTGGCTGCCGATATCGCGCGCCAACGACAACGATCCGACCGCGCCGATGGCGCGCTATTTCGTCATCCACGACACCAGCGGACCGAATTTCGGCCATCGCGCCTTTCCCGAAGAAGTCGACAACGGCAATTCCAAGATCAATAGCCTGAACAAGTTCAAGTGCTCGGATGGCTGGGGCAAGGCGCATGTCGTCATCAACAGATCCGGCGACATGCTGCTCAACCATGAGCTCGAGATTCCCTGGCGCGAGACCAAATTCGAGCAGGCGGCGAATTTCACCGGCGCACTGAAAGGCCTCTTTCTGCACGTCGAGCTGATTCAGCCGCGGCGCTCTTCCGGCCACGGCCGCCACAACGATGCGCAAAGCCCCAATCCGGCTTTCACGCCCGCGCAATACGACCGGCTTGCGCTGCTCTACGTGATTGCCAGCGTGCGCTCGCAGCATTGGCTCATTCCGGCCTACCACGCCGCGCTCGACGCCGATATTCCAAACGGCCACGACGATCCGTTGAATTTCGATCCGGAAAGCTTTGCCGAGAGCATCGAGGCGGTGGTCAAGAAGCTGCAGCCACCGGATGAAATGCGAGCGGCGAACCGTCAATAGCGGCGGCCGCGAACCAGCGCGTTTGTGCTACCGTCCGCTGGTCCCCGCGAAAGCGTGGGCCCAATTGCCGGATTCCCGCTTGCGGGGGAATGAGCGGAGATAATTGGAGGCGGACGATCCAGGCCGCCCTGCATCCCCCTGCCCCGCCGCATGATATGCTGCAAACAAGATCGCGGCCCGGCCGGTTGCCGCCCGCACCAGCCAACGCGAGATTCGCGCGTGCGCAGCAATCAGCCGATCAGCGGTCGTCCGCCGGACATGGCGCGACGCGCCTCGTTGAAGATGGCGGCCGGCGCCTTCGCCGGCCTCATCCTGCCGCGGTACGTCGGCGCCAGGGAAACGCAGCCGACCTTCGATCAGTGGATCGCGGCGTTTCAAGGAAAAGCGCTGGCGCGCGGCATCACGCCGGAAACCTATGCGCGCGTGATGAGCAACTTAAAGCCCGACAACACCGGGCTTGCGGCGATCCATGAGCAGCCGGAATTCAACGAGCAGCTCTGGCAATATCTCAACCGCCGCGTCTCTGATTGGCGCATCATCGCCGGCCGGCAGAAAGCGCAAGAATATGCGGCGCTGTTGGCGCGCATCGAGCGCGACTTTGGTGTCGCGCCCTCGGTCATGCTCGGCGTCTGGGGAGTAGAGTCGACCTTCGGCGACCCGCTCGTGCAGAAGAACCACATGCGGCCGGTGATCCCGTCGCTGGCGACGCTCGCCTGGGGCGAGCCGCGCCGGCGCACATACTGGGAGTCCGAACTGATCAATGCGCTCACCGTCATTCAGAACGGCTGGAGCACGCCGGCCGAGATGAACGGCTCCTGGGCCGGCGCCATGGGCCATACCCAGTGGATGCCGGAGGTCTGGCTGCATCTCGGCCTCGACTATGACCACGACGGCAAGATCTCACCCTTCGGGCGGCCCGACGACGCGCTCGCCACGACCGCGCGCTATTTCGTCGAGCGCGGCAATTACCGCCGCGGCGAGCCCTGGGGCCACGAGGTGCGGGCGCCCGACAAGGTCGGCGGCAAGAAATCGCGCCGCTATGCCGAGTGGCAGAAGCTCGGCGTCGCGCGTGCCGACGGGCAGGCTTTCCCTCTCCCCGACGCTACTGCCAAGCTCTGGGTCCCGGTGCCGGGCGGGCCGGCCTTTCTGCTCGGGCCGAATTTCTACGCCGTGCACACCTACAATCCGTCGATGAATTACACGCTGGCGATTGTGCATCTCGGCGACCGCTGCACCGGCGGCGAGGCTTTTGTGCAGAGCTTTCCTGGCAGCGAGCGCGCGCCGACGCTCGCCGAAGTGCAGGAAATTCAGCGCCGCTTGACCGCGCTCGGCTTCGATACCGGCGGCGCCGACGGCCGCGTCGGCAACGGCACCATGCTTGCCGTCCGCGACTTTCAGCGCAAAGTAGGCATGGATCCGGCGGACGGGTATGCAGGAATCAAACTGCTCGCCCGCTTGCGCCAAGGCCCGTGATCCGGTTCGATCCCACCCGGCACGACCACAAACACCAAGATCGAAATTCGAGGAAAGCCCCCGATGTCCCCGCCCCGCCCCGCGGCCGCGCGCCCAAGCGCGAAGCCAGCCGCCGATCATTCGATCGCCGCCATCGAGCGTCCGAACGCCGCCGGCGCCAACGCGCCCGGCTTCGGCAGCGATGTGGTCGCCGATACGCTGCGCGCGCTGGAAATTCCCTACATCGCGGTGACGCCGGGCGCGAGCTATCGCGGGCTGCACGACAGCATCGTCAACTATCTCGGCAACAGCATGCCGCAGATGCTGCTGTGCGTGCATGAGGAATCCGCCGTCGCGATTGCGCACGGCTGGGCCAAGGTCACCGGCAAGGCGATCGCCGCCGCCGTGCATTCCAATGTCGGGCTGCAGCATGCCACCATGGCGATGTTCAATGCCTGGTGCGACCGCATGCCGGTCGTGGTGCTCGGCGCCACCGGCCCGGTCGATGCGATGAAGCGGCGGCCCTGGATCGATTGGATCCACACCGCGCGCGATCAGGGTGCGCTTATCCGCGGTTACACGAAGTGGGACGATCAACCGGCCTCGCCAGGCGCCGCGCGCGAAGCGATCCTGCGCGGCATTTGGATCGCCAACACCGCCCCGCAAGGCCCGGTCTATATCAATCTCGACGCCGAGATGCAGGAGGCGAAGCTCGCGGAGCCATTGCCGCCGATCGACGCCGCCCGTTACACGCCGGCGGTCGCGACCGCCGCGCCGGCCGATCTCGTGCAGCAAGCCGCCGCGCTGCTGAAATCCGCCAAGCAGCCCGTCATCCTCTCAGGCCGCATGTCGCGTAGCGGTGACGCCTGGCATGCACGCGTGACGTTGGCTGAAGCGCTCAATGCGCGCGTCATCACGGATTTGAAAATCGGCGCGAGCTTCCCGACCGACCATCCGCTCTATGTAGGCGCCGCGCACGCCTTGACGCCGGACAGCGCGGAAGCCCTGCGCGCCGCCGATTTGATCTTGAGCCTCGACTGGGTCGATCTCGCCGGCGCGCTCAAGCTCGCGCCGCCCTCGCCTGCCGCGAGGATCATCCAGGTCTCGCTCGACTATCGCATCCACAACGGCTGGAGCATGGATTATCAGGGCCTGCCCCCGGTCGATCTTTTTGTTTCCGCCGATCCCGATGCAGTTGTGCCCGAACTGGTGAAAGCGCTTGGCGCCGGCGGCCCGCTGCGCGCGGCGCCACCGCCGCGCGCCGCAGCGTCCAGAGATGATCCGCCCGGTTTCACCAACGAACATATCGCTCTCGTCTTGAAAAAAGTTGTCGGCGAGCGGCCGGTGACGCTCACCCACCTGCCGATCTCCTGGGAAGATCGCTGGTGGACTTTCCGCCATCCGCTCGACTTCCTCGGCTCAGACGGCGGAGGCGGTGTCGGCGGCGGACCGGGCATCTCGGTCGGTGCGGCTTTGGCACTGAAGAATTCCGGCCGCCTGCCGGTCGCCGTGTGCGGCGACGGCGATTTCTTGATGGGCGTGACCGCGGTGTGGACCGCGGTCCACTACAAGATTCCACTCCTGTTCGTGATCGCCAATAACCGCTCCTTCTATAACGACGAGCTGCATCAGGAGCGGGTGGCACGCATGCGTGACCGTCCGATCGAAAACAAATGGATCGGCCAGCGCATGGCCGATCCGGAAATCGACATCGCCGCCATGGGCCGCGCGCAAGGCGCGCTTGGCTTCGGCCCGATCCGAACACCGACGATTTGGCGCCCGCGCTCGAAAAAGCCATCTCTGCTGTCGATGCCGGCAATGTCGCCGTGGTCGATGTGCGCGTCGAGCCGGGCTATACCGCAACCATGACCGCCGCGATGACGCGTTCGAAAAGTTGAAAATGTGAGGAAACACCCATGAACACCGCCGCTCCTGTCAAGTCGGCCAAGGCTGAAACGCTCCGCCTGCCGGAGCATCGCGACGCCTTCTATGGCGGCGAATGGCACAAGCCGAAATCGGGCAAATATGTCGACTCGATCAATCCCGGCACGGGCGAGTCGCTCGGACCGTTCGCCGACTGCGGCGCCGACGACATCGACGCCGCAGTGCAGGCGGCAAAGAAGGCGTTCGACGGCTGGCGCAACACGCCGCCGCTCGAGCGCGCGCGCGTGCTCAAGCGCATCGCCGCCGTCCTGCGCGAAAACGCCGACGAGCTCGCGATGATCGATGCCGCCGATTGCGGCAATCCCGTGCACGAGATGGTGATGGACGCAACCGTCGCTGCCGCGCAGATCGAGTTTTACGCCGGCCTCGTGACGGAAATGAAGGGCGCCTCGATCCCGATGGGTCCCGGTGTCGTGAACTTCTCCGTGCGCGAGCCGCGCGGCGTCGTCGGCCGCATCATTCCGTTCAATCATCCCTTCATGTTCTGTGCCGGCAAGGCGGGCGCGCCGCTTGCGACCGGCAACGTCGTGATCATGAAGCCGCCCGAACAGGCGCCGCTCTCCTCGCTGCGGCTCGCCGAACTGATCGGCGGCCTGCTGCCGCCTGGCGTATTCAACATCGTGCCCGGCGGCCGCGAGGCCGGCTCAGCGCTCACCACCCATCCGGGCGTCGCCATGATCGCGCTGATTGGCTCGGTGCCGACCGGCCGGGCGGTGATGAAGGCAGCCGCCGATACACTCAAACCCGTCATGCTCGAACTCGGCGGCAAGAACGCGCTGATCGCCTACCCGGACGCCGACCCCGATGAAGTCGCTGGCGGCGTGGTCGGCGGTATGAATTTCACCTGGTGCGGCCAGTCCTGTGGCTCGACCAGCCGCGCTTTCGTCCATGAAAAAATTTACGACGCGGTGCTCGCCAAGGTGAAAACCAAGATCGCGCACTTCAAGCCGGGCATCGCCACCGATCGCTCGACCACCATGGGCGCGATCATCTCCAAGAGCCAATACGAGCGCATCCTCGGCTTCATCGACTCCGCCAAGCAGGAAGGCGCGCGGCTCCTCACCGGCGGCGGGCGGCCCTCCGATCCGGCGCTGGCCAAGGGCTTCTTCATCGAGCCAACCGTGTTCGCCGACGTGCAGCCGAATATGCGCATCGCGCGCGAGGAGATTTTCGGCCCGGTGCTGTCGGTCTTCAAATGGAGCGACGAAGCGAAAATGCTGGAAGAGGTCAATGCGGTTGAATACGGCCTGACGGCTTCGATCTGGACCAACGACCTTTCGACCGCGCACCGCACCGCCGGCGCAGTGCAGGCGGGCTTCGTCTGGATCAACGAAGTCTCCAAGCATTTCCTCGGCGCGCCGTTCGGCGGCTACAAGCAATCCGGCATCGGCCGCGAGGAATGCTTCGAAGAAATGCTCGCCTACACGCAGGAAAAAAACATCCACGTCAAACTGCGGCCGGCGAAGTGATTGCTATCCTCCCCCGCGCGCGGGGGCGGAAATCTAAAGCTTGAACGCCTCGTACGTCCCCGGGTGAAACAATTCGTCCACCGCCACCCGCCGCGACGAAAGTCCCTGCGCGTGATGTTGCGCGAGGAAATAATCGAGCACCTTGCGGTTCTTCTCAACCCCGTAGGACCAGTAGTCCTCGCCCATCAGCGCCCGCGCGTTCCTGAGCGCCTCTTCGACGAACGGCAACGTCACTTTCGTCGCCGAAGTATCCGACAGCTTCTCCATGCCCACCGCCTTCGCCTGCTCGAATGCCTTGAACACCGCGCCCGGCAGCCACGGATGTTTCTCGGCCAGCGTGCGGCGGATGCCGACCACATGCATGATCGGAAAAAGCCCGGTGCGCTTGTAGTAGTCCTTGGCCACCGCCACCGGATCTGAAAACAGCCAGCCGATATTGGGGTGGCCCTTCTCGACCAAGGTCGGCGGCCGCGGCGCGATGAAGCCGTCGATCTCGCCCGCTTCCAACAAGCCGGAAATCGTCGCGCCGTCCGGCGCATTGTCGAGCCGCACACCGGGCGGCAGCTTGATCGCAAGCTTTTCCGGCCGGCCGGCCTCCTCGATGCCGCCGCGAATCCAGTGAATGTCGGACGGCTTGACGCCATAGTCGTCCTCAAGAAGCGCGCGTGCCCATACATTAGCGGTGAGCTGGTATTCCGGCAGCCCGACCTTGCGGCCCTTGAGGTCCTCGGGCTTTTTCACCCGGTCGGTGCGCACATAGATCGCCGTGTGGCGGAAGGCGCGGGAGACGAAAGCCGGCACCGCGATGTAGGGACAGTTGTTCTGCGCGGTTTTGACCGTGTAGCTCGACAGCGACAATTCACAGATGTCGAATTCGGCGGCGCGAAAGGCGCGGAAGAAAATCTCTTCGGGACCGAGGGTCATGTAGATCGGATCGACGCCGTCGATCGCGACGCTGCCGTCGATCAGCGCGCGGGTGCGGTCATAGTCACCGACGGCAACAGAAAGTTCGAGCTTTGCCATTAAGCGTTTCTCCCCAAATATCTGCTCCCTTAGCCGCGGGCGCGGTTCGTGCCAAGGTGATACCGTGCACGGCTACCGGTCGAGCTTCCTGCCAACGGGGTCGCATCATGCGGCAATATCTGGTGTTAGCGGGATTTGTGCTGCTTCTACCGGGGATTGCGGTCGCGCAATCCAAGGCGCCGCGCGTTTTGAGCGAAGGAGACGGCATCGTCCTCGAACGCGACGGCTCCAAGACCCCGCTCACCAAGTCGAAGCAGGACGTCGACCCGGTGCTGTCGCCCGATGGACGTTTGGTGTTCTACACGCGCCGAGCCGCCGGCGAGCGCGACGAGCAGTTTTGTTCCGGCCCGCCGAAGGCGGACGAACTACGCCAGGTCGGCATCGACGGCAAAGACGATAAGCTGCTGCTAAGCGGACACCGGGGCGATCCCGAGAGCCAGCTCTGCGACTTCAGCAACAAGCAATTTAGCGCCGATGGGCGGCGGCTCTATTTCATGTCGCCGGGCTGGGCCACCTCGGGCGCGCTCCACGTCTACGATCTGCGCAGCCGTGACGAACGCTATCTGCTGCCGGCCAACGATTTCGTCGTGCTGAACTTTTGCAAAAACGAACACAAGGACGATCTCGCCGTCCTGTTGCACCGCTATTTTGTCTTCGGCGGCAGCTACGATTGGTACTGGCTCTACGATGCCGCCGGCAAAAAAGAGCTCGGCCCGCTCGGCGAATTCGCCCATCGCGACGACTTGATCAAAATCGCCCGCGACGAATGGTGCCGTTAAGACTCATTCATACGCTCCGCGCGTCAGTCCGGCAGCAGACTCAACATTTCGTTTCTGTTCATCGCGAGCCCAGTGCGCTATGTCACAGGCTCGACTGCGTTTATTGTGACATCATCATCAAATAGCTTTCAAGAACACCACCATCTCGATACGACAGGGGAGCCTATGCCACAGACCTGCCGACAGTACTGGTGGAACCTACAGGGTCGCTGTACGCTGAATTTCAACTGGGATGCTATCAATCACGACTCCGTCGTTCTGATCACGGCGTCGGAGTACAGACCGAACCCGCCCGATCCTGCTCACAGCCCGCGTTTTGTCGGGGCCGCCAACATCGGCGTGGAGAATATCAGCCCACACAGCCCGCCATTCGACCCAAACCACGGCGTGACGTTTGTTGTGGACGTTGATTGGGGCTCACCGCTGCATGTGGTCACCGATATCACGGTGCTCGATCAGCCGCCTGTCGATATAGAAGTTCAGCGCGGCTAGGGAGGCGTCCGGTGATGGAGACCTGCCGACAATACTGGTGGAACCTGAATGGCCGCTGCAGGTTGAACTTCAATTGGGATGCGATCGACCACGATTCCGTCGTGCTCATCAGCGCTTCGGAATATCGGCCCGACGGCGGCGATCCTTCTCACAGTCCCCGCTTCGTAGGCGACGCCAGAATTCGCGTGCTCAACGTCAGCCCGCACAGTCCCCCATTCGACCCGAACCACGGCGTGACGTTTGTGGTGAACGTGGATTGGGGTTCGCCATTGCACGTGGTGACTGACATCACCGTACTCGATGCGAAGCCTGTCGATACGTTGTGGAACGGCAATTTGCTGGCATTCACGATGCAGCACCAGCAACAAACGAATTGGTGTTGGGCCGCGACGGCGACGAGCGTGGCGCTTTATTACGACGCCTCCAGCACCTGGACCCAGTGCCAAGTCGCCAACAGCCAAACCGGGCGCACCGACTGTTGCGGCCGCGGCGCCTCGACCAGTTGCAACACCGCCCAGGTACTCGACAGCCCTCTGACCATCGTCGGCCACCTTGACCATATGGTCGTTGCGGCGGAGACATATGCCAACATACGAAGTCAGATCGACTTCGGTCGGCCCTTATGTCTGCGCGTCGCGTGGTCTGGCGGCGGTGCACACTTCCTTGCGGCGAAGGGTTATGACGCGCACGGCGGCGGACAGATCGTGAATGTCGACGATCCGATCTACGGCCCTTCCGATGTCACCTACTCCACGTTGACGACGAACTATAGGGGCAGTGGCACGTGGACGCACAGTTATTACACGAGGCCGTAACATGGATATGCAGTTCGTCCAACCATCTGCTGAAATCATGGATGTAGCAGTCGCGGGGCTGCGACACATGGCGGAGCACTCCAGCTCCCGCGAATTGCGGCGACACCCTGTCGATCAGCTCCGTCTGACCTATCCCCAACAAGTCTATCTGCTGGGCCTTGATGACATTCGCGCCGGACGCAATCTTGAATCCGCAAGGCCCAGTGGCTGGCGATACCTCGTCCAGTCGCCGGATGGCCGCGCAATCGCCATCGCAGAAAGCGTCACTGACCCGAGAGGTGGACAGGTATTCGCGCACCTCAATTATGGACCCTTCGTCGCCGGCACGGCGGAAACCCTGCGCGTAGCCGAGCGTGCGAACCTCCCGAGTGCGGAGGTGAGGTTGCTTGAAGTTCCAGCTTTGTATCTCGTTGCGCTTTGGTTGCAACACAGGGACGGCGCCACGCTGATTCCGATCGCGCCTACGCCGTCCGGCATAGAGGCCAATCGGAGCTACCCGACGCGCGAACTCCTTGACCTGCTCAGAGGGCGCGCCCGTCAATTGCCCGACATCGACGCCCAGGACGGTCGCGGCGACTAACCATCCGACGCGTATTGTGGGCTCGCGCTCGAACGCTTCGGGATTACGTCACACGCCGCGCATGGAATCGCGGCTGGCGTCACGCACAAAAGCGGGCATTCGGCCCCCGGCGTAATGAGGAGTACCCGCCCTAGCCTTCCGCACGTCAGATCGGCTAGACGTTCGGCGCGACGGAGACAAACCGCGATGCGCCTGCCGATCTATCAAGTCGATGCCTTCACCGACAAATTGTTCGGCGGCAATCCGGCCGCCATCTGCCCGCTCGAGACCTGGCTGCCGGGCGCAACCATGCAGGCGGTCGCGGCGGAGAACAATCTCGCGGAAACCGCCTTCTTCGTGCGCGAGGGCGGCGAGTATGCGCTGCGCTGGTTCACGCCCAGTGTCGAAGTCGATCTCTGCGGGCACGCGACGCTTGCCTCGGCGCATGTCGTGTTCAACTTTCTCGAACCAGAGCGCGAGAGCGTGCGCTTTCGCACACTCAAGGCCGGAACGCTTGTAGTGAGCCGCGGCGCAGGCATGCTGACGATGGATTTCCCCGCGCGGCCGGCCGCGCCCTGCGAAGCGCCGGCGGGCTTGCTCGCGGTGTTGGGAGGCGCGCCGCGCGAAGTGCTGCGCGCCCGCGATCATCTCGTCGTCTACGGCAGCGCCGCGGAGATTGCCGCGCTCAAGCCGGATTTGGCCGCGCTCGCCCAGGTGGATTGCTGGGCCGCGATCGTGACC
>Ga0210401_10005385_pt1 | contig 13166 bp, 26 predicted proteins | sample IncBWH32MmetaG_FD_150866 | JGI IMG/M metagenome (GOLD analysis project Ga0210401, IMG submission 150866) | Forest soil microbial communities from Barre Woods Harvard Forest LTER site, Petersham, Massachusetts, United States - Inc-BW-H-32-M | ecosystem: Environmental > Terrestrial > Soil >... | reverse complement strand
CATCTGGCTATCACATTATGCCCATCGGGTCTGGAATGGCTCACACAGGGGAGCGTACCATGTGTACGGTCATACTCATAATGTTCTCCCCGAGGGCGATTACCTTTCGACTGATGTAGGAGTTGACGCCCAAAATTTTTACCCAATTAGCCTTGAAGACGTAGATAAGAAGCTTAAGGCGCGGAAGGGCAGATTCGACGGAGCGCAATGGGTTTGTGAGTGTGGTAATAAGTTCCTAGCAACCAATACTTCACCTACAGTTTGTGCGAAGTGTACAAAGGAGATGAGATTAGTATGAGCGAGGCACTTGCGCACGTAGTAGACGCATACGGGGATTATATGGTGACCATTAAGGTTCCTATCGTGTTTGACGGGCCGACGCCAGATGTCCCCCGCCTAGTCGAATGTAACGGTTGGTTTGCGTACTTGCACGAGACTAACCCATTGACTTATAGCTGGATTGAACCACCTACAAAAGTGGAGAAGATATGACATACGAAGGTACGCCGATTCAAGCAAAGATTTTCTGGGGACCGTCGATAACAGACCCCGTGCATTTAATCGACATTGCGCTACCAGATGGCGCAGCAATGACTGGAACTAGATGGCAGAGATTTCTTATCAAGCTTTTAGCGAAGTCTATTCTAAAGAGACGTAAGAAAGCTATGAAGAATCTAGGCGATAAATACAACAAAGTAGTTATAGGATAAACATGAAGATTGTAGCCCTATCAGACACCCACGGACAGCACCGAGACGTTACCGTTCCTGACGGTGACGTTCTTATGTTTGCAGGCGACCTGATGGGTTCTGGATACAAGCATTCTGAGGTAAAGGATTTTGCAGAGTGGTTCTCGAATCAGCCACACAAGTACAAAATTCTGGTAGCAGGTAATCATGACCGGATGTTTGAAACTAACCTAGACTACTGTCTGTCAAAGTTTTCCAATGTTGTCTACCTTCAGGATAGCGGGACTGAAATCAATGGTGTAAAGTTCTGGGGCAGTCCGTGGCAACCTTGGTTTTACAACTGGGCATTTAATGTCCCGAGAGGACCAGAGATAGCAAAGTATTGGGCGAAAATCCCCGGAGATACGGACGTATTGATTACGCACGGGCCTCCTTATGGCATTCTAGACCAAGCTATTCCTGATGAAGTTAGGGGAGAGTGGAGCAGTGATATCATCGTCCATCCGTCTGAGCATCTCGGCTGTGAGGAACTGGGCAAACAGTTTGGTAGGATTATGCCAAAAGTTCACATCTTCGGACATATTCATGGCAGCTACGGAACTTACAATGATGGGATTAGATTCTACAATGTATCCATCTGTGACGAGCAGTACAACCCTGTAAACCCGGTGACGGTAATCGAGGTATAATGGTAACAACTACACAACACGTTCTTAAGAATATTGCTCGTATGTCTAACTTCAACGTTGACATTCAGTGTAAGGTTACCCTTGGTATTAACTGCTACCGTGCTATCTGTACTGCTTGTAATGATAGTATACCTATCAGCCAAGATGTTTCCCTTAGAAGTGAGTTTGATGATAACTTCATAAAGTTCTGTAAAGAACATAGGCACGATATAGAAGCAAGAGTGGTAGAGGAAGTTACGGGGCGAAAGTTCAGATGAATGTCAGTAATGCTGAAAGGGATAAAATTCGAGCACGCATACAAATGTTACTAGGTGGCGTGGAGTATCCTCACGGCATTATGGCTATGGAGATTAGTTATATTGCCGGATTGAGCGGTTCTTACCAAGACCTAGCTATCTATCAGGCGGCTTTGGGACAGTTAATCGCTAAGGGAGCCGATCCGATACTGCAAGACTTATTAAAAAAGCAGATTCAAGAGATGGCCGCAAAGCTTCAGCAGGAAGAAGTAGAGGCTGTCAACGCTAATAAAGCTTGGGCCGACAAGTATGGGGACTTGCATTATGTTCAGAAGAATGGTAAGGTAAAGGCAGTATGGGAAGAAGACAAACCGGTCCCGTTGCCCGAACCTGAGTGTAAACTGTGCGTCGATGGTAAGATTAGCTCAACTCTTAGTAAACATTCAGGAGCATGGTATCCCTGTGAATGTCCCTTGGGGGATAAGTGGGCGAAGAATACGGGGTATATGGGACCGCCCGTTGGACAGGTAACAAAAGCAGGCGCACAGCAGACAGTAGGAAAGTATTACGGTAAGAAGTTTGTAGAAGATTTGAAAAAGAATACTCAGAATTTTGCAGTATCTACTACCACTACTACTCAGAATATTGCCGCTTATGAACAATACACGGGAACTTTTACTGTACCAATAGAGGCTGCAATTAACGAAGTAAAAATGAAATGGAAAGACGCGCCCACGCAGACTACATGGAAACCAGAAGTTTTGGTTAAGGAAGTAGAAGAACCAACTGGCAGGAAGTTTAAGGAGAAACTATGAGACGGACTAAACCGGTATCTCATCCAATGTTTCAAGCCAAACAAAAAGAACTTAAGGAGAAGGAAATGCTTAACGAAAAGAAGAGACTAGAACCGCCCACGGAATACACACTTGAAAGTCATCCAACGAATAGCCTGAACATCAACCCCAGTGTAGTGACGGACACGAAGGACTGGACTAAACTTTGGAAGAAGTCTGAGTTAGTTTCTAACCCACCGACTGGGCATTACTATACTACCGGGGTTCCGTATGTCCCCCCAGTCCACCAACCCTTTACCCTGACGTGGAAAGGTCAGCATTATGTCCCTGACTTCGTGCCTGCTGATATCCGAGTGACTGCCTACCACGCCAAGGATTACATGGAACTTAAAAAAGCTTTTAGGGAACTTCAGACGAAGGCCGATATGTCAACCTCATTAACCCAAGCTTTGGACGGAACTATCAAGTACCTACGGCAACTTAACCTAGACATTTGTGACCGTGTGGACTACCTCCATGAGAAACTGGATGCATATAAGCATGTGTGGTCTGCTAGGGAATACCTTAAGGTAGTAGAACCGGACAACACGGAAGCATACAGGCTCCTTACTGACACAATGTCAAACATTAGATGGGAGTCACAAGACTGGCCGATGATTAAAGAGAAGTACGCGCGTATTAATACGGATGGTATTGATTTGTCTGTACGTGGAAAAAGCGACCACGAGGATTCACCAGAGGAACGGTCTATTTAATCCATTGTTCTCCAGTTCCTGACCCCTGCCGAAAGGTGGGGGTTTTTTATTATATTTATATATAACATCCTATAACTTCCCTAGTACCACCCTTCCTGTACGTCCCTCTGAAAACAATAGGGTCCCCTTTATGTCCTTAAGCCTATTAGGTTTAGGGTCCCCTTTCTGTACGTGTTGGCCGGGTCCGTGTCCAACGCGCCACGCGCTATACGGGAATCCCCCCGGCCACCCCGGAAGAGAGGGTTGGTTTGGCCATAGTACTGATCCTAAAAGACTTACAGCAACTAATCTATTAGTGGGCAAGAATCTTGACAATACTTCTATCAGATTCCCTGTCACCTTGTAACCGTGTCTGTCCCTATGTTGTTCATTTTAAATGGGATGGTCACCATGGCACGATTCAACATTTCCGCGTTTTGTGTACTATGTTGGGAATAGTATCCGTCACGGATATACTACTGTCAGCCTAGTCGAACCGATGCTAACCGGATGCTGACAAGTAAAGAATACGCTAACAGACAATACAGAGCAAGGTAAATCGCTTTATATTCCTCTGTATACTATCCGTACTGTATTATCTAGTTCGGGTCGGACGTAAACGTATTAATACGGTTGACAGTTCGGAACACTTATGGTAGTATATTGGGATGAATGTTCGAAACACAAAGCAAACAGGGCAAGCGTATACTAGCAAGGTGATCTATAATACTCGCCGACTTGCTCTCAAAGATGGGCACGTATTCAATCTATCTGATTCAGATGTGCTTTCACTTATAACCGGGCCATGCTTCTACTGTGCACGGGAACCGTATACCGTGCGTATCCCGTCTCTTAGTCTGTAACGGCAAGTTCCCAGTGAACGGGATAGACCGCATTGACAACACACTAGGATACGAACTGTCAAATTGTGTCACATGCTGTATTAAGTGTAATAGAATGAAACGTGATATGACATTTGATGAGTTTATAGAACAATGCAAACTAATAGTCTCGAATCATACGTTACCAAAGTGATGTTGTATTCTTTGGCCGAATTAACGTATTCTGTACACATGATGAATATAACTACTATCGATCAACTGATTGCCGACGCTATCACCTACGCGCGTAAGCGCCGTCAAATGCGCCGTGTAACGATTAACGGCATACTGGTATCAGTAAACCCATTCGGAATTGTTCGCTTTACTGCGGAGTATTGCAATTACGAATACGATTTTAACCTTGACAACACTGCTAGCGTAATTCTGGCAAGCTTCTAACATGCTCACTATTCTGATTGCATTTCCACTCATTGTTCTAACAGGATACGCATTCGGGGGCAGGCGATGACAACCAACCAACGCAAGCATGTTACCCAAATGTCTAGGCGAGAGATTACGCGCGTCCTAGAGCACATCCAAGGGTTAACCCTATCCGGGTTTGACAATCCCCACGTGCGTGAGCGTAAGAGCAAGTGGGATGTGTCCGATGCGGATATCAGGCAGGCGATACGCTCGGGTGAGCTAATCGAATGCCATGCGAACAATTACCCGGATATCCGCTTTGTGATGCGCAACGATAGCGGTTTACGCTCAATTTGCGTATGCTCGAATGTCTCAGGGGAAATCATTACAGTTTGGGTTAATACTGTTAATGACAATCATTACACTCTCAGGTTAGCGGAGTATCAATGGAAAGCTGACTTGACACACGTATTCGATGCGCTCGGCAAAGCGCTGGAGTCCTAAACATGACTTTAGTTATATTGCTAGTTGCGTGGATTGCCTGTAGTGTATTTCTAGGCTGTATAGGAGGGATAAACGCATGGGGAGCACGATAGCACAAGTAATCGGATATGTGATTTGCTTTAGCTTTGGTTACATTGCTTTCAAGGGATGCAAGTGAAGCGCTTAACAGTTGGTCCGTTGTGGCTTGAACGGATTATAACCTTTTACGTAGAATTAACCGATGTACTGAGAGGGTTTTGACCGTGGCAAAGCGCAAAGCAATTACCGGGACTCTTACCCCCGTCCAGTTCGAACGTTTGACAGTGATCCAACAAACCCGCCGTTCATTCTCTCGGGGTGCACGTCTAGCGGGGGTTATTGGGCTTGTAATCGGAGGATTCGTACCCGTTGCAACCTATACCGTTGTACACTTCGAAGTTGCTGCAATCCCCGCGTTATGGGTTTTGGTAGCAGGTGGATTAGTCTACAGCGCGATGACGGTATTCATGTGGGCCAAATCCGCATTCGGGTCAACCGTCAAGGCTATCGGGTTTTGCATACTGCTTGAGGGTATTCTAACTTTTGCTCACTCTATCGTGCTTTCGTTGGCTGCTCTGGCCGTGCTGGTATTCATTAACGCTGTAAGCGCTGCTTGCTCTTTGCAAGTCAGAAAGGAAGCCTAAATGCTTGTAATCAAAATGGAAATCAACCCGGAAACCGATACGATATTTCGGGCAGGAATGGACCCGATTACGGATACTATCTATTACGGCAGCATCACGGTTAATGGCAAGAATGCTGGCACTTGCTCGTCCCGCATACCTGCTAACTTAATCGAAATCCTTGCAAAGATTGCCACGCATCACCCGGACTGCGAGGGATGATGAGTGCACCGAATACGTTCGAAGATGCGCTGTATTCTAATGTCCCGGTAACCTTGTGCATTATCGGGGATATCCTGAGCGCAACGGCCATAGTCAACGGATTGCATACATGCAAGGATGAATTCATTCTGACTGAGGAAGCATTAGACGCTAACGGAAATCCAATAGAGGAATGGTAACTTTCGTACCGTTGCACTATCCTTGCAATTCGCCTAAGATGTTTACAGGTTTAGGAGGGTTACACAATGGGTTTTATCGATCAGTTTAAAGCAGCGCATCGGGTTTCTACTCCGCTGCTCTCAATCCGCACATTCGACGCGAAAAGCACGATTGACCGTATCAAGGGTATTTGGACGAATGCTAACAAGGAATTGCCCCCGGTTATGTACTGGGATTGCATCAAGGGGTTTACGGTATCTGCCAAAGATGAAAAGAGCAAAGCAGTCCTAACCGATGCTATGCAAAAGTCTAGCAGTATGCCTGAGTTAACGGCATCACTGAAAGAAACCCTCCGGGTATGCAACTTTCTAGCAGAGGATTGCATAATCTTTGTGTCGAATGCTCACATGCAATTGGATGGCCCGGATAGGGTTGAAATCATCCAAGCTATTTGGAACTTGCGCGACTATTTCAAGGCAAAGGGTTGCATGCTTCTTTTGATGACTTCCAACGGGGCAATAATGCCCGTAGAACTGGCAAGTGATGTGCTTACCCTTGACGAACCATTGCCAACGAAAGCTGAACTGGCCGTCATCGTATCTGATACGTTTAAGAACGGCAAAGCGGAAAAGAATCTGACCGATGTTATTACAGCCGATGCTACCAAAGCGCTTATCGGGTTGCCAGCATTTCCCGCAGAGCAAGCAACTGCTATGTGTCTGGAGAATGGCAAGCTTGACATGTCCGGGTTGTGGGAAAGGAAACGGCAGGCTATCAATGCTACTCGGGGGTTGCAAGTATTACAGACGGACGCGAACCTTGATAACATCGGCGGATTGGAACAATTCAAAACGTTTTTAGAGCAAGTCATGACGGGCAATAACCCCCCGAACGTTATTCTGTTGTGGGATGAAATCGAAAAAAGCTTTGCTGGCATGGGAACCGATACCTCCGGAACAACTACCAAAATGGGGGGCAATGTTCTTTCGTGGTCAAATGATACCGGGATGATGGGGATTATAGGTGTAGGTGTACCGGGGGCAGGCAAGAGTGAAGTAGTCAAGGCAGTTGCGAACAAGTACGGAAAGCTTTGCATCGCGTTTAATCTGGCCGATATGGAAAGCGGACTAGTAGGCAGTTCGAACGAATATTTGCGCAACGCTCAGGCCGTCATCGATTCGATATCGGATAAAAAGGTTCTGTCAATTGCTACATGCAATAGTATCGAATCCCTGCCCCCGGAGATTAAGCGTAGGTTTGCGAACAAGGGTATATTCTTCTTTGATGCACCTACGGAAGTAGAACGCGCGTCCATTTGGGATGTCTACCGTAATAAGTATTCCATCCCCGCATCGGACCCTACACCGAACGATAAGGGTTGGACTGGAGCGGAAATCCGCAATTGTGCTTTGAACGCATACGAACTGAAAATTACGCTCAGGCAGGCTGCAAATTACATTGTACCGGTTACCGTTTCCGATGCTGGCAAAATCGCAACGTTGCGTAATGCTTGCTCGGGGAAGTACTTGTCAGCATCACATCCCGGAGTCTACCAGTACATGGGGGAAGAAACGGAAACCCCATCTATCCCTGAAACGGTAACTGGACGTAAGATGCGGTAACTAAAGTAACGGGGGTTGGGCTTGTAACCTGCCCCCGTTCTATGTTATAATGGAAAAATGATTGAATTGTTACAAAAAGATGCAGGATTCTGGAAATGGGTTTTGTTTACGGATAGTTGCTGGATTTGGACGGGGCACAGTACTTTGGTGCCAAGAAAAGATAAACCACATCAACGCTACTGCTTAATTTGTAGTAGACTGGCATCTAAGGTGAAATACGCAAAGCTGAAAGGAGGGTAGTTATATTTCAGAGTATTCGACGAATAAGACGATTTTCAAGGATGCGAGTCTTTTAGTTGCTGCATTGGTTGAGATGGGTTTCCCACTTGAGGAAATCGAGCAAAACACCGATGCAAAGCAACTTTTCGACTATCACGGCAAAGCAACCCATTACACCGATGCAGCGGGGGATAAAGCAGAAATCGTAATCCGCCGTCAATCAGTTAACCGTAATCTCTCTAGCGGCGCATCAAATGATATCGGTTTTAAACGTCAACCCGATGGGACCTACGCGGGGATTATCTCAGCGTATGACTCCAACTTTGCTAACACTGCTTGGATGGGAAGATTGACCGCCGCATATACCCGTAAGGCAATCATCCAAAAAGCAACTAAGCAAGGTTTGCGCGTGCTCGGGTCCGTCAAGGTTAACGGTAAGACTCAATTCCAAATCGCTAAAGCCTAGGGGGTTTGTATGCAAGTAATCAAGATTTCAGTAGATGACAATACGGGGGAATTCGATGTTGATTTAACCGGATTCCACGGGCAGGGATGCGCAGCAATCATAGACGCATTCGGCGAATTAGGGGAAATCACATCCCGGACACATAAACCCGAATACCGCGAAAAGACGGTTACACAAAGAGTAGTCAAAGCGGGGGCATAATGGAAAACGCTAACCGGTTTACAGTTTCGATAGATGACACAACGGGGGAGTATCAATTCCTCTTGTCTAATCTTTCTGCCTGCCTGCTAGATGAGACAAGTAACGTTAGACGCGCGTCGCATGTAGAACCTGTAAACCGGTTAGCACGTCTATGCTTCTATCTTGCCCGTAGAACGTTCGGAGATACGGGCAGGGTTGCAAACCTTACCCGGAGATATCCGGGACTCTGGAGAGTCAATCTTGCCCCGATAGATGGCCCCGTATTACCGGGGGTGTATTCGATACGCTCGGAAGCAATACAGGCAGAGGTATCCTATCTAGAGGAAAACTTCCTATAACTTTAGTACTGTTGTGTAGGGATGGATTCTCGCCTAAACTGTATATGGATTTCAATTCGATCAAGGAGTAACAGGGCATGGCAAACAACCAAAGCATTACAGAGAATGCGGTATTCTTCCGGGTCAACTTTGGCCTAATGGGGAATTCTACGCAAGTATCTAACAGGGAAGTACTGAAAACGGACGCTAACACAAAGTTGCTTAAGATTCAAAAGACGCTGCTCGAATCCCCCGAACTTGAAGCAATCAAAACGGCGGATGGCAAGCTAAGAGCAAGGGTTGCAAAGCTTTGCCTGCCCTACGTTGACATGGGGATTATGCTTGCCCTGAATTCTGACTTGCCCGAACTGGAAAACATCCTGAAAGATTATCAAGAGACGCGCAACGGACTGGTAGATACTTACGTCTCATTCTACCCCCAACGGGTTGAGGAAGCGAAAGTCAAGACTCAAGAACTAGCAGCGGAGTTAAACATCCCGTTTGATGTGCTTTGGAATAGCGCTTCTTACCCGGATGTGTTTAACGTTCGGAAGAAGTTTCGCTTTGACTGGCAATATTTGTCTTTTATGACTCCTGAGAGTCTCAAGCTTCAGGGCATGTACGAACAAGAGCAAGCCAAAGCAGCGGAAAAGATGTCTCAAGCAGCGGATGAGATTACGCTTTTGATGCGCTCAACACTGGCCGAACTGGTAAACCATTTGAAGGAGTCACTTGAGCCTAATGCGGATGGGAAGCCAAAGCGCTTGTTTGCATCGGCTGTCACCAACATCCAAGACTTTGTGAAGTCATTCTCCACCCGGAACATCACGAACGATACCGAACTAGACAAACTAGTTGCAGAGATTAGTACACTTATCACCCCCGAGTTACACGTTGATACCATCAAGAAGGATGAGTCATTCAAGGCTAGCATCCTTGCAGGGGTTTCTGCATTCGGTCAATCCCTGAATGCATTGGTTGAGGAAGTACCGGGCCGGAAGTTTAAAGAAGCGCTGTATTAAAAGCGATTTACCTACGTAAGTACTCTTTACAAGTGACTAAATCCATGATAGATCATTTGGTACTTTGCTTTGGTACTTTGGTACTCTTGTAATAGTTTTTTATTAGTAGTATTCTGTATTTGCAAGTGAGGACAACATGAGCTACAATTCACATCACGCAACAAAGTCGCCGCATCTCACCCGCGTTCGTAGGCTAGCAGGTTTCAACCGCAAGAGTAACAAGTCGTTGGTAACCCTGATTTGCACACGCGGTAAGCAGGGAGGCACACATCCAAGTCAGGATTTAGAAGAGTGGAGTAAGTTTTTTAAACCTGAGAATACGCACGCTATAAACAAGGATTGGAGAATGCGCTCAGACGTGGCAAAATATCATCCCGGAGTACAATTCTATGAATACGATGCGGTACGTCTAATGAGCATCCTAGCAGGAGAGCACACGTATGGTACGGAGACGAGGAAGCCTGTAATCGGCATGTATTACCTTGATTTGATGTGCACGTTTGAGACACTCAGATATGGGGGATACAACGGTAATAACGGGCATTACATGCGCTCCTTTTTCAAACGTGCAGAACTTGGTACGGTAATAATTATAAATTGTTGTATATATGCTGGCCGTCGCAATGCTGGCGAATTGTCGGACGTACCAGAAGAAAAACAAGAGGACATAATACAACGTTTTAAGAATACATTTGCTGATGTCCTAGGCAATTGGGAGTATGTTGGCAAAGACTTTTACCAGAGTGCATCTAAGGTTCGCACGCCGATGATGTCTATTATATTTCGACGCAAGTAGTTACTAAAGTGATGTTGCAGTTGGTTTTTAACCGTGGTACTATGTATTTGAAAGTGAGGAACAAATGGAACTGAACGACGCAATCGAAGTAGGCTCGACAATGGCTGATGCAACGGAAACCCTGTACAGCATGGAGTCCGACGCAAAGGAAATTGCTGACCGCATTCTTGCCCTTGCAAAGCGCATGGAAGAAAAAGGACTTCCCGCGATTCTCTTGCTTCCCGCGATGAGTGACATTTGCACCGTGGGCAAGGCATTCGGCAGCGCAGGGGATTTGGGTTTGGCTGCTACCCTTGCATCACTTCAAGATATCATCGAAGTGAAAGTCAAGAACTAAAGTAACGTTGACATACCGGTAGCACAATGGTATAGTTGGTACAGTAAGCAAACAAGGAACCGAACAAGGAGAATGTATGCTAACAGGCAGGAAAAGCCTGCCCCTTAACTGCTAACGGAAATGGGTTAAGGAGAATGCTGGTATAGAAAACGAGCACAAACGCAATGCGGGGTAAACGGCAACTGTGCTAGCATTCTCCTTAACCCATTGGAGAGATATGGAAATCACGCGAACAGTACGCAATGGACAGTCAGTGAACATGCATAGGTGTGAGCTATGCTGGCCGCTTGTATCCACGATTGACAACGGTTTTAAACTGGTAGCTTTGCCCGTGGTACATGCAAAGGGTTGCCCATTCGGAAAGGAAACGCATGGCAAGGAGATTTAATTCAACTGTGAGAGAGATTCCCCCCGACCCTCCGGTACTGGCCGAAGTCAACGCGTCGAAGCCTTGGACTGAGGGAACCATACGGGGCAAAGTGGTAATCCTCAAGAAGTCTGCTCTATTGCCCGACTATCAGCTTATGGACAGGCGATTCAAACCTACTGATGGTTTTGGTACTTCACTTGGTACGCGCGGCAGTGCCGTATATGGTACGCTGTACATAGACGGCGAAGTTTGTCGATTTGAGCGCAGTGACATCGAAGGACTAGCAGTTAACCCCGAATTGCCCGTTGTACATTACGGGAAGAACTGAGGAGCACATGAAAGTTACCATTGATATTAGTTCCGAGGAAGCGGAAAACATATTATTTGCCTTGACATTACGCTCGAAGCAGAGTAAGCTTAGTAGTGTAAGGCAGGATGAGACTGTGGAACTTGGAAAGAGTCTCGATGGTACCTTTGCTCAGGCTTTTGGATGGGATAAGTCAATCGACCGCATGAATCTTATGCGCCGTCCTATTAAAAACGTTTCTATCAAATGCTACGATTTGTCACCACACGAGGGATGATGCGATTTAAAGGTTACTGGCGAAAGGTTTCGCCCAATTCGCCCGAATTCATTCTATTTGACGAGAGTCACTACCGGGAAGCTGGCGTAGGATACTCACCGTCAATCGGTATGCCAGTTCTTGAGGCTTATCAACTTGTCAACAAATGGAATATGGCCGAAGCTACCCGGAACCGGTTTCGCTATTGGTTGCAATAGGAGACGTATGGAAACCCGAACTGTTAAAATGTGTCTATCGGCTTGTTGTGGCAATGGAGCAGAGGTTCAGCGTTCACTGACCAAAGAGCAGTACGACTATCTCAAGTCACTGGCCGAACAGTTGAGCGAGAATGACGGCCACTCAACCCCGTTTACTGTACCGTTTTTCTACGTGGCAGATTGGGAGGAATGTGAAGTATGGACCCGATAGCGGCACTCTGTATAATCGTTGTGGTAATTCTCGCCATTGCTGACAGGTTCGCAATCGAAACTGACAACGGAAACGACATAGGAGAGGGATGGTAATGAAAGCTTTCAAATACGTTTCAGAGATTATGATGTCCATCTGTATCCTTGCTTGTGTCATGAGCATCCCGGTTAACTTGACGTACACAGCCATTTTTAGTATACTAGCATTCGGCTGGTACTTGCTGTACATCGGCGCAAAGTTCCTATTGTCAACGGAGGAATAATGTACAACTATCTTGCTAACCTTTTTGAGAAGTGGTGGTTTCCACTGGTAATAGGTTTGATAATCGGAGTATTCATTGACGCTGGACTCTCGGCGGGGAAGTAGGGTCAAAATGGGGAAACCCATCATCGGTGTAACATTACCCGCATTTCGACACGCATTCAAGAAAACTAACGGCGATGTTTGGTGCTCATTATGCGGAGAGTTAGGAGATGACCCGATTCACTGGACGATTGAATCCGACGCGTTCGAACCATCATACGAACCCGGAGCACATCCCTATGCTCATCATTACATACCGCGAATCAACAGTGAGGGAGATGCGGAATATTGTAGCGTGTGCGGCTGTGATGCTGATGACCCTCTACACCCAGTTGCCCCAAGCCCTGAGCCTAGCATGCAGGCTGATACAATAGACAAGCTGTTGACCCGTGAGCAATCGGAAATACTGCTGAGTCTTATCCGTAAAATGAATAACTCGGCTACTAACCCGGCTATCCGAACGAACCAACTGCCCGTGGAACCAACTGGCAGAAAGTTTAAGGAGAAACTATAATGGCCGCTACCACAAAGTATATAATAGTTTGTGACCCGTGGGACTATACCCCGATTGCGCACGAATTCGATACGCTCAAAGAGGCTATGGAGTAC
>Ga0210401_10005383_pt1 | contig 13168 bp, 16 predicted proteins | sample IncBWH32MmetaG_FD_150866 | JGI IMG/M metagenome (GOLD analysis project Ga0210401, IMG submission 150866) | Forest soil microbial communities from Barre Woods Harvard Forest LTER site, Petersham, Massachusetts, United States - Inc-BW-H-32-M | ecosystem: Environmental > Terrestrial > Soil >... | reverse complement strand
CGCGGTGGCCGCCGATCCACAGGGCGTCTGGGTCGCCGTGCTCGGCCAGCCGGTGATGCACACCGGAGTAGTGCCGGGCGGGGGAAAGCTGGGCTGGCTGCTCCGGCTGTGCGGCATCGGGTAGTCAGCGCGGCAGCAGGCCGGTCAGGATCCTGGTCAGCGCGCGGTCGAACAGCGGCTCCGCATCGGCCGGATCACCGGCGGGCTGATCGGCCAGCGCGGCGGCCAGCTGCGGGTGCTGCCCGTCGGCCGCGATCTGCAGCAGATAACCGGCCAGCGAGCCCTGCCACTGGGCGGTGTCCCGGCCGGCCCTTAGCTGGCTGATCTCGGTCTCCGCAAACAGCCGGACCGCGCCGGAGAACAGGCCGATGGTCTCCAGCCGCTCCGGCCCGGACAGGCCGGTCCCGGCCAGCGCGGCCAGCGTGTGCTCGATGAAGGCCATCGCGTTCGGCCCGGGCAGGCTCCCGGTGGCTGGGACGTCGAGCAGCCACGGATGCCGGTGGTAGATGGTGCGGCCCTGGTGCGCGAGCCGGAGCAGATTGGCCACCGGGCGGCCCGGCTCCGGCTCGGCGTAGCGGTACTCCCCGTACACCTGGTCGGCCATCAGCTCGACCAGCTCATCCCGGCTGGCCACGTACCGGTACAGCGAGGCGGGCGCGGTGCCGATGGCCGCCGCGGCCGAGCGCATGGTCACCGCGGCCAGGCCGCTGCTGTCGGCCAGCGCGACCGCGGCCGCCGCGATCTCGGCCCGGCTGTGCTCGGGGGCCGGCCCACGCGCCGCGCGCTGCGGGCGGGTCCAGATGCTCGCCAGCTTCGCCATCATTGCGAACACTGTACTCAGTGACATAGCCTGACGATATGGCGAACAATGATCGCAGTTCCGTAGCCGGCCCCTGGACGCCGACGCAGTTCACAAACCACGGCCCGGTGCGGATCGCTTACGACACGCTGGCCGGCTCAAGCGGTGACCCGCTGCTGCTGGTCATGGGACTGGCCGTGTCCCGGTTCTGGTGGCCGGCCGGGCTGGCCCAGGCATTCGCTGACCAGGGCTTCGCGGTGGCCCGGTACGACCAGCGGGACGCTGGGCAATCCAGCCGGATGCCGGACACCGGGGCCAGTAACCCGTTCGCCGCGCTGGCCCGCAAGCGGGGCGCCTACACGGCCGAGGACATGACCGACGACGCGGTGGCCGTGCTGGACGCACTCGGCTGGGAGCGGGCGCACATCTTCGGCGCCTCGCTCGGCGGGATGATCGCGCAGCGCATCGCGCTGCGCCATCCGGACCGGGTGCTCAGCGTGGTGTCGGCCATGGCCATGCCGAGCGACGTGTCCGGCATCGGCGGCGGCCGGTACGTGCACTTCGGCCTGCTGGCCAAGCTCAGCCGGATGAAGTTCCCCGAGGGGCGGGACGGCGACATCCAGCTCTCGCTCACGCTGGCCCGGGAGATCGCCTCGCCCGACTACCCGTTCGACGAGACGGCCGCGCGGGAGTGGATCGAGCGCGAGGTGGACAGCGGCCCGCGGGACACCAAGGCGCAGAGCCGGCAGGTCGGCGCGCCGTGGCACGGCCCGAAACTGCGCGAGCTGCACAAGCCAGTGCTGGTGCTGCACGGCGACCGCGATCCCATCCTGCGGGTCAGCGCGGCCCGCGCCACCGCGAAAGCCATCGATGGCGCCCGCCTGGCCATCCTGCCCGGCGTCGGCCACGACCTGCCCGCGCCGCTGTGGCCGGACGTCGCCCGGCTCGTCCGGGAGAATGCCGACCAGGCCAAGACCGCATCATCCTGAACGCCGGCGCGGCGAACTGGTTGCGCTGACCGACTGTGCACGCCCCGCTCATCCCCTAGCAGGCCCGGTGACATACTCGCAACGGTGCTAGCCATTCTGTGGGCGCTGGCATCGGCTCTCGGGTACGGCGCTTCTGACTATGCGGCTGGCCTGGCGACGCGGGCGGCCAGCGTCATCCGGGTGACCATCGTGGCCGAGGCGGCCAGCGTGCTGGCCCTGCTGCTGGTCGCCCCGTGGGTCAGCTCGCAGTCTCCGTCGCCGGGCTCGGTGGCCTGGTCCGCGGCCGCCGGGCTGGGCGGTGTCATCGGCGCGATGGCGCTGTACCTGGGCTACCGGCATGCCGCGTTCAGCGTCGCCGGGCCGCTCAGCGCGGTGGCGTCGGCCGGGTTCTCGGTACTGGCCGGGCTGCTGTTCGGCGAGCGCCCCAGCGGCCTGGCCCTGGCTGGGATCGGGCTGGCCCTGCCGGCCATCGTCGCCGTGTCAGCTGGCCCGGGCGGCGAGCCCGGTGACGGGGAACCGGGCCAGCAGGCCGCGGGGGCGGCGTACGGCCTGGTCGCCGGGGCCGGCTTCGCCGTGCTCTTCATCGGCCTCAACCGGGCCGGCACCGGGCATGACCTGTGGCCGCCGGTCATCGCGCAGCTGGTTGGGCTGGCCGCGCTGTGCCTGGTGGGTGCGGTGACCCGCCAGCTCAAACCGCCATCCCGGCAGGCCGGCCGGCTGGCCATCCTGGCCGGCGTCACTGGCGCGGCCGGCACCGCCTGCTACTTCGTCGCGACGCACCTGGGCCTGCTCGCGGTCACCGCCGTCATCACCTCGCTGTACCCGGGGTCGACCATCCTGCTGGCCCGGGTGCTGATCGGTGAGCGGCTGACCAAAATCCGGCTGGCCGGGCTCGCCCTGGCCGCCGCGTCGGTCGTGCTGATCGCGATCGGCGGATCCGGCTGAACCGTCAGCGGGGCTCGAGCCATTCCACCCACTGGCCGGACGGGTGCGCGCGGGCCAGCAATCGGCCCTGGTCGACGTGGCCATGGAAGGTGCGCGCGCCGAGCACGGCGAACACGCCGCTGCGCTGGTAGTCGCGGACCAGCCAGCCGGGCAGCGGAAGACCCTGCACGCTGTACCGCCCGGCCGGGCCCAGCGGCAGCAGCGGATCCAGGGACAGCCAGGTGACCGGGCGGGCCCGGCCCGCCTCGGCCAGCAGGGCGGCCAGCCTGGCGCGCCGCTCGGCGGGCAGGAAAACCGCCAGGTAGGCGTCCACCACGACCAGCGGGCGGTCCGGCGGGAAGCGGCCCAGCACACCAGGCAGCGCATCGACCACGTCGCCCGCGACCAGCGGCGCCGGATGCTGCTGAGTCACCTCGATGGCCGCGCTGAGCCGGGCCAGCGCGGACGCCTCCGGCGGGGCGCACGCCCGCAGCCAGGACCGGGCGGCTGGATCCCGTAGGTCGATGGGATGCAGATCGACGCCGGCCCGTTCCGCGATGGGCGGCAGGTCGGCCGGCGGCGGCTGGTGCGGCCCGCGCACCGTGCAGTCCAGGCTCAGCGCCGCGTCCGCGGGCCCGGTGGCCAGCTGGCCGACCCGGTAGCGGTACCGGTCCAGCGGCAGGCCGAGCCCGGCACCGGTACCCAGGTCGGCCACCGCGATCGGGTCCGGCCCTGGCCTGGTCGCAGCAATACCCAGGGCGATCTGGGTACACCGGGCCACCTCGTTCATCTGGTACCGGCGGCCCTGGCATTCAGTCAGGATGTCGTCCAGCCGGGCCGCGACGAAGCCGCGCGCGGCCGGGTAGAAGCCATTGTCGAACGGCGGCTGCGCGGCGCCCGGTTCTGGGAAGTACCGGGCCAGCGGCTCCGGCCCGTCCCGGCGGACCAGGAACGAGATGGCCGCGCTGGCCAGCAGGGCGGGCAGCCGGTCGGCGGGCAGCGCGGCCAGCCGTCCGAGCAGGCCGTCGTGGCTCGCGATGGCCCGGAACAGCGCGGCGGTCAGCTGCCAGGACTCCGGCCCGCCCGGCGCCGACCAGCCGGCCGCCACTTCCTCCGCCTGAGCCCGGATCTCCGCTACCGACGACATGCCCCGCACCAGCCCACCGCCCGCCCGCTAACCCCCGGCTGCTTGTCCGGCGCATGTATACCCGGTATATTCCGCGGCATACGGCCTGGGTGTGGTGTCATGAACATTCATTTTGCCCTGCTCGCGCTGCTGGCTGGCGGACCGCGGTCGGGTCCCCGGCTCCGCGAGGAGCTCGAGACCCGTGCCCGCGGCATGCATCCGCTGGACACCATCCAGGTGTATCCGGCGCTGGACCGGCTGGAGCGGGCCGGGCTGGTGCAAGCCGACGGCCCAGCCGGGGCGGACGATCCGCGGCAGGAGTTCCGGATCACCGCAGGCGGGCAGCGGGAGCTGGCCGGATGGCTGCGCACTACCCCGAATCCGGCCGCGCCTGGAGATGAGCTGGTCCTGAAGATCTTGCTGGCCGGACAGGTGCCCGGCACCGACGTGCATGAGGTAATCCAGGCGCACCGCCGGTCCCTGATGCAGTCGATGCAGCGGTGCGCCCGGACCAAGCGGGGCGGGGCCGAGCAGAATCTGGGCCCGGCCCTGGCCGGCTACGCCGAGCTGCTCCGGCTGGACTCGGTGATCCGGTGGCTGGACACCGCCGACAGTCTCATCGGCTGGGTTTCGGACGCCGACCGGGAACTGGCCGCGGCCCGGCTCCGCGAGCACTTCGCCGTGGGCCGGCTCACCCACGCGGAGCTGGATGAGCGCCTTACCGCCGCGCTGACGGCACGGACGGCCGGCGACCTGCGCGGCCTGCTGGCCGATCTGCCCTGATCGGCTGGCCGCGCAGCAGTGACGCGGCGCCGGCCAGGATGGTCAGCAGCCCTCATCCGGCGAACACCACCGACAGGCCGTGGTCAAAGGGCGCCGCGATCAGGTGCGGGAAGAACTCCCGGCCGGTCAGCACGCGCTGCACGCTGGTCGGCAGCGAAGCCAGCACGCCGTTGGCGGCGAGCAGGTGCCGGATCGGGTTCACCCCGAGAACCGCCGCGAACAGCGACGCCACTGGCGGCAGGGTGGCGATGTGCTGGGCCGCCGCCTGCGGCACGCCGTGCCTGGTCAGACCGCTGGCCAGGGTCTTCGGCAGGTTGCTGGCCAGCCCAGCGATCATCAGCGTCCAGCGCGGACATGAACACGGCCGCGGTCGTGTTGGCCAGCGCTACCCACCGGTACCGCTCCGCCGCGGCCAGCTGTCCGCTCACTCAATAAGGCTAGCCTTATAAGTTATACCTTGCAAGGTGACTTACCTACCCGGACCGATGACAGGCTGGTAGGTGAGGTAGGCGATGCCACCCTCGAGTGTCTGGCTGTCCAGGAGGCGCATGGGCTTCTTGTCGCTGGTCTCGCCGTAGAGGCGCTGGCCGGCCCCGAGCACGACCGGGAAGATCTTCAGCCGTAGCTCGTCGACCAGGTCGTGCTCCAGCAGCGCGCGGACCAGCTGGAAGCTGCCGGGGACGAAGATCTCCCCGGTGAGCTCTTGCTTCAGCTTCGCGATCTCGTTAAGCACATCGGCCTCGAGGACCGTCGAGTTGTGCCACGCGGGCTCTTGGAGGGTCGAGGACACGACGTACTTGGGCAGGCTGTTCAGCCTGTCCGCCAGCTCGCCAGTCCGGGATGGCCACCGCGCAGCGAACCATTCGTAGCTCCGCCGGCCCAGCAGCATGGCCTCGGCGCCCAGCGCCTCGTCGAGCGCGAGCTTGCCGAGCTGTGGGCTGTCCTTGATCAGGCCGACCCAGCCGCCGAATCTGAAGCCTTCGTCTCCAGCCGGGTCCTGGATAACTCCGTCGAGCGTGACGTTCTCGCTCACGACGATCTTTCCCATTGTGGTTCTCCTTCTGGTTGGTGTTGTCAGTCCCTGGCACTGGCCGCCGGGACCGGCGCCGGCGACTCGTGCGCCGCGTTCCGCGGCCGGCCGGGGAGCAGGAGCGCCAGCACCAGGCCGATCGCGGCCAGCACGGCGCAAGCCAGGAACGCGGACTGGTAGCCCACGGTCAGCGCGACGAGCGGGTCAGCGCCCTTGTGCCCGGCCAGGTAGTCCTGCGAGCGGGAGACGGCGACGGTAGTGACGATGGCGACGCCGAGCGCCGTGCCGATCTGCAGGGCGGTGTTGCTGAGGCCCGAGGCGAGCCCGGACTCGTGCTCGGCGACACCCGCGAGCGCCGCGACCGTCGCGGTCACGAACGCGAGGCCGATCCCGAGACCGCACAGGAGCAGCCCGAAGAAGATGTCTGGGAAGTAGCTGCTGCCCACGGCAACCTGCGTGAGCAGGAGCGATCCCGCGCCCATGAGCGCCAGGCCGGTCGCGGCGACCGAGCGGAAGCCGACCTTGAGGACCGCGGCCTGGCCGGCGATCGCGCCGGCCGTGGCGCCGAGCGCGAGCACGACCGAGCTGACGCCGAACTTGACGGCCGAGTAGCCGAGCACCTGCTGGGCGTAGAGGGTGAGCACGAACGGCATGCCGACCGCCACGGTGCCGATCAGGACCGTCAGAGCGTCCGCAGCGGCCAGCGTTCGCGAGCGGAAGATGCGGAGCGGCACCAGCGGCGCGTGGTGCCGCGACTCGATCAGCGCGAAGGCGGCAATGAGCAGGGCCGAGCCGACGAGCGGGAGGATCGTCCCTAGGTTGCCCCAGCCGGCGTGCGGCGCCCCGACGACCGCGTAGACGAGCAGAACCAGCGCACCGGTGATGGTGAGCGCCCCGGCGGGGTCGTAGCTCCGCCGCGTTAGCGCGGCCCGGCTCTCGCGCAGGAACACGCGCGACAGCACGAGGGCGGCCAGGCCGACGGGGACGTTGATGAAGAAGATCCATCGCCAGCCGGGTCCATCGACGAGCGGGCCGCCTATCAGCCACGCCGTAGTGGCGCCGAGACCGCCAAGCGCGCCCCAGATCCCGAGTGCCTTGTTCCGCTCCGAGCCTTCGGAGAAGGTCGTGGAGATGATTGAGAGGGCGGTCGGGGTCATGATCGCTGCGCCGGCGCCTTGGACCACGCGCGCGGCCAGGAGGGCCGCCGGTGACCAGGCGAACCCACAGATGAGCGACGCGGCCGTGAACAACAGGACACCGGCCATGAACACGCGCCGCCGTCCAAGCAGGTCGGCCGCCCGGCCGCCGAGCAGCAGCAGGCCGCCGAACGTGAGGGCGTAGGCGCTGAGCACCCAGGGCAGGCCTTCTTCCGAGAAGCGGAGGTCGGCCCCGATCGAGGGCAGCGCCACGATCGTAATCGTGCCGTCGAGGAGCACCATGAAGAACGCGCCGCACAGCAGCGCGAGCGCCCACCAGCGGCGCGGATCGAGAACGGCCGGTTCCATCATCAACCTCCGAAGTCGTTTTCAGTCGTCGATGAGGCATACACCGCGGCACCGGGAAACTGGTCGCGGGCTAGCCGCCCAGTTCGCCCATCCGGCGGTGTACATACAGGGTGGAAACAGACCAGGCGCGGGAAGCAGGTGATCCGGGTGAGGCCGGTGAGATCCGACCTGATCTCGAAGGCGCGGGCCGGGGACGGCGACGCGTTCCGGGAACTGACCGAGCCGCACCGCCGGGAGCTGCAGGTGCACTGCTACCGGATGCTCGGCTCGGTCCAGGACGCCGAGGACACCGTCCAGGACACCTTGCTGGCCGCCTGGCAAGGCCTCGGCGGGTTCATCGAGGAACGCGCCTCGCTGCGCACCTGGCTCTACCGGATCGCCACCAACCGGTGCCTCAACGCGCGTCGCTCGGCCAGCCGGCGACCCGCCAGGGAGTGGGACGTGGGCAAGGTTGAACCGCCCGAGCCGACCCGCGTCGGCGAGGTCGTGTGGCTCGAGCCCTATCCCGACACCCTGCTCGAGGGTGCGATGGGCGTGCCGCTCGGCCCGGAGGCCCGCTACGAGCAGACCGAATCCATTTCGCTGGCCTTCGTGACCGCCCTTCAGGTCCTGCCGCCTCGCCAGCTCGCCGTCCTCATCTTGCGGGACGTCCTCGGATGCCACGCTAGCGAAGTGGCCGACATGCTCGACTCGACGGTCGAATCGGTCAACAGTGCTCTCAAACGGGCGCGCGCCAGCCTGGAACGCCGTCGGCTGGCCGCCGGCCGGGAACCGCCACCCGCCGCCGGCTCACCGGCTGAGGATGCGATCGTGTCGGAGTTCGCCCGCGCGTGGGAGTCGGCCGATCTCGGCGGGCTGGTGGCCCTGCTGACGGACGACGCCTTCATCTCGATGCCACCGATGCCCTTCGAATACCAGGGCCGGGACGTCGTGGCCCGGTTCTGCGCCAGGTTGTTCGACGCGGGCCGCAGGTTCGACCTCGTGCCGACGCGGGCCAACGGCCAGCCCGCGTTCGGGGCCTACCTGCGCGCCTCGACCGGCATCCGGCACGGGACCGGCCTGTACGTGCTCACCCTCACCGGCGACCGGATCTGCGCCATGACCCGCTTCGACAACAGCGTGCTCCCCTGGTTCGGGCTGCCCCGCTCGCTTCCCAGCCGATAGGTCTTGATCGCGGATCACTCGTGCGCTGTCATGAATCATGACCGACACCCTGGAACCGATGACCGTTGCCGCCACCGTCGAGCGGCGGAAACTGCAGCGGCACTTCGGCCGGTTCGACATCTTCTTCTTCCTGGTCTGCACGATCGTCGGGGTGGACACCATCGCCACCGTGGCCCAGGGCGGCGGCCAGGCCTTCACCTGGATGATGATCTTCGCGGTGGTGTTCTTCGTGCCGCAGGCGCTGCTGTTCGCCGAGCTGGGCACGCCCTTCCCGCAGGAAGGCGGGCCCTACTACTGGACCCGGCTGGCGTTCGGCCGACTGCCCGGGGCGGTGAACAACTTCCTGTACTGGACCCGGCAGCAGTCCGCCGACCCGGCCGCGGTTATGGCAGCACCGCCGGAGCTACCGTGATCTTGTCGATGTTCGGCGCGTAGTACGACGGGTTGCCGAACGTGACAGTGTTACTGCCCGCCTTGAGCTGCACGGAGGAGCCAGATGGAAAGCCCGATCGAGGTGGTGCGTAGGTTCTGCGCCGCGTGGTCCGACAACGCCGGAGCAGTCGAGCTGGCCGCATTCTTCACCGAGGACGCCGTTTACCACAACATCCCGCTGGCGCCGGTCACCGGCAGGGAGGACATCGCGAACACGATCGCTTCGGTCCTGCGCCCTGGCCCGCCAGGCATCGAGGGCATCGATTTCCGCGTCATCAACATCGCAGCCAATGGTCCGGTCGTGATGACGGAGCGGGTGGACGTCTTCAAGCTCCCCGACAAGTCGTTCGAGCTGCCGGTGATGGGCACCTTCGAGGTCAGCGGCGGCAAGATCAACGCCTGGCGGGACTATTTCGACATGAACCAATTCACGAGCCGGATGGGATAAGGCGGCCATCCACTACGAGTTCAGCTGACCTTGCGCCGAACCTGCTGCGTGGAAATCCGCGCTAAAGCGCCAGGCCACTCGGGAACCGGGTCTGGAAGTCGATTACCGCGGCCCAGTCCCCCGATGCCACCCCACCTGCCGCGCAGGATGATCCCACCAGGCATCCCGCAGTGGCCAGAGGCGAAGGTCCCAGGGCCGGGGCGGCTCCCGCGGCCGACTTGCGCGGTCATCGCGCTGATTGACGGTTCGTTGCGCCGGCCGGTTGACACCTCTGTGCATAGGAAAATAGCTTGTTAGCTATGTATCAATACGTGGTGGCCGACGTGTTCACCAGTACGCCGCTGGAGGGCAACCCGGTGGCTGTCGTCACCGACGCGCGCGGCCTGCCACCTCGGCGGATGCAGCGGATCGCCCGGGAGTTCAACCTTTCCGAGACCGTCTTCGTGCTGCCGGCGGAGGAAGGCTCGGACGCGCGAGTTCGCATCTTCACCCCGGCCACCGAACTCCCGTTCGCTGGGCACCCGGTACTCGGCACGGCGTTCGTGCTCAGCGCGGCCGCAGGTGGGGAGACGATCCGGCTGGAAACCGGCGCAGGGGTGATTCGCGTCGACCTCACCCGGGAAAACGGGCGGATCGTATCCGGGCGGATGCGGCAGCCGATCCCGAGCTGGGAGTCATATGACCGGGCCGGCGAACTGCTGGCGGCGCTGGGCGTGAAGTCTGCTGAGCTGCCGGTGGAGGCGTACCGCAACGGCCCGCAGCACGTCTATGTGACGCTGGCCAGTGAGCAGGAGGTGGCCGCCGTGCAGCCGGATCTGGGTGCGCTCGGCAGGCTGCCCGCCATCGGGGCGGTTTGCCTGGCCGGCGCCGGCCGCCACTGGAAGGCCCGGACCTTCGCGCCCGGGCTCGGCGTCCCGGAGGATCCGGCCACCGGCTCGGCCGCCGGACCACTCGCCGTGCACCTGGCCCGGCACGGCCGGATCGCGTTCGGCCAGGAGATCGAGATCAGCCAGGGCGCCGAGATCGGCCGCCCGTCCACGCTGTACGCCCGCGCCACCGGGGCCGGTGACCGGATCGACGCGGTCGAGGTCGCTGGGGCCGCGGTCGTCGTCGCCCGCGGTGAACTGGATGCTTGACGCCACCGTGCTAGCCGCGTTGGCCAGCCCGAAACGGCTGCAGGTCCTGGAGTGGCTGCGCGACCCGACGACGCACTTCCCGGCGCAGCGTGACGGCGACCTGGTCGAGGACGGCGTCTGCGTACTGTTCATCGCCAACAAACTTGGCGTCGCCCAGCCGACCGCCACCGCGCACCTGCAGGCGCTGGCCCGCGCCGGGCTGGTGACCGCCAAGCGGATCGGTCAGTGGACGTTCTACCAGCGGAACGAGGCGGGGCTCACGGCCCTGAAACAGACAATCGCGGAGGAGCTATGACAGACAAGGTTGCGGTCGCATCGCCGGCGGCCCCGCCGGGCGGCCCGTACTCGCCTGGCCTGGTCGTCGGTGAGTGGGTCTTCCTGGCTGGCCAGGTTGGCGCGGGCAGCACCATCGAGGAGCAGGCCAGGGGCGCGCTCAGCAAGGTCGACGCGCTGCTCGCCGCGGCCGGCGCCGCACCCGCCGACGTCGTATCCTGCCTGGTCCATCTGGCCGACCTGGCCGACTTCGAGCGCTTCAACGCCGTGTACGAGCGGCACTTCGCCGAGCCACGACCGGTGCGGACCACGGTAGGTGCGGCCCTGCTCGACGGCGCACTGGTGGAAATCACCGCCACCGGCCGCCGGCTCACCGCGGAGTGATGGTGGCGCCGACCCGGGTGCAATGGCCGGTTATTGGAGGTTGTGGGCCTGGGCGTACTTGGTGGCTGCGGCCCGGTCGCGGGAATTGGTTTTGGCGAAGATCCGGTTGATGTGGCTCTTGACGGTGTGGTTGCTCAGGACGAGGGCCGCGGCGATCTCGGGGTTGGTCATGCCCCGGGCGATCAGCGCCAGGATCTCAGCCTCCCGGGCGGTGAGGCCGTCAGGCTGCTCACGGGCTTCGCCCGCGGGTAGTGTGCTGCCGGTGCCGGAGGCGGTGGCCGCGAGCAGGGTGGCCTGGACTGCGGGGTCCATAACCGACAGGCCGCGGACAGCGCTGTGCAGCGCCCGGGCGATGTCGGCGCTGTCGGCGTCCTTGGTGAGATAGCTGCGGGCCCCGGCGCGCAGGGCAGACAGGACCGAGGTGTCGTCGGCGTAGGTGGTCAGGACGACGATGGCGACCTCCGGATGCTCGGCCGTCAGCATCTGGGTGGCCTCGATTCCGTCCATGACGGGCATGTGCAGGTCGAGCAGGATCGCATCGGGATGATGCTCGGCCACGAGATCGAGTGCCTGCTGCCCGTCAGCGGCGGCCGCGGTGACCTCGATGCCGGGCTGCATGCCGAGCAGCAGGACCAGGCCCTCGCGGACACTGGCCTGGTCATCGGCGATGATGACGCGCAGCGCCGCCTCGGCTGGCCCGCTCACCGGGGCACCTGCGCCGTAACCGTCCATCGGCCGTCGCCGGATGCCGCGGTGAGGGAGCCGTTGATCAGCAGCAAGCGCTCGCGCATCCCGGTCAGGCCGTACCCGCCGTTAACGGTGGTGAACGCGGTTCCGGGGGCCGGGCGGTCGTGAGCGTCGGGCGGCAGCGGGTTGCTGATGATCATTTGGACTCCGTCCTCACCATAGTGGAGACCGATGTCGACGGGCTGGCGCGGAGCGTGCTTGGCCGTGTTGACCAGGGCCTCCTGAGCGGTGCGGATCAGGGCGACGGTCGCCTCGGGCGGCAGCGGCCGGGGCGGCCCGTCGATGCTGAAGCCGACGGTGGCGTGATGCCGCAGCCGGTGCGTATCGACCAGGGCGGTGAGTTGCTCATCGAGCCCGGCGGTGTCGGCGCGCAGCGCGTGCACGGCCCGCCGGGTCTCGGTCAGGCCATCCTTGGCCATCCGCTGGGCCTGGTCCAGCAGGCTCAGCGCACGGCCGGTGTCGTCGTGCTTGGCCAGCACGGCGCGCACGGCCTGGAGCTGGATTCCCAGCGCGCCGAGGGAGTGCGCGAGCACGTCGTGGATCTCGCGGGCGATACGCGTCCGCTCGTCCAGCACCGCGGCCCGGCGCTGCTCGGCGCGCAACTGTTCCATCTGCGTCACCAGGGCGGCGGACTGTTCCGCCTGGCGCCGGTAGGCGGCCCGGTTCCGGCCGCTGACGAAGGCCACGATGAGCAGGAGCGGGAAGCCCAGCGCGCTCGTCGCGCTGGCCCCGGTGACCAGTGCGCCGACTTCCACACCGACCAGGGCGATCGCGGTGGTCACGCAGCCTGTCAGCAGGCTGCTGCCCGCCCCAGCGCCGATCACGGCCATGAACGCCAGGCCGATCAGCGGGCCCCCGTGCGTGCCTGTGCTGGCAAAGGCGGATACCGCGGCCATCACGATCAGGGCGCCGTCCAGGACACGCGGCTGCCGGTACTCCGGGCGCAGGTCGGTCACCAGCCAGTAGGCCACCGCCAGGGCCCCGATCGCGAAGGCGACCGCCTCGATGATGAGGTCCCGGCCGGACGCCGGGGAGTAGCCGAAGGTCGCCACCCCGATCAGGACGGCCCCGGCTGCGCGGAACAGCAAGGTCAGCGCGTGCAGCATGGACTCAGTCTGCGCGCTGGCCCGCGGCGGCGGCGAGGCCACGGTACCGCTCCGCGGTCCCGGGCTGGCTACGGGCTGGCTGGTCACGGCCGGTATCGCCGTCGCCGCCGCGCCCGCCGCTCAACGGCCAGGCGCGCTCCCCGCTCGCCTGCGTTGCGGGCCAGTATCTGCAGGTCTGGGACGGTGCTGCGGTTGTCCGCAGGTTCGCTAGCCTTGGGTTCATGCTGTAGCGGGTACTGGGAGCCCGGACCAGGAGAGCCGGATTGCGGGCCAGTGATCCTGCCCGGGAGGCCGGAGAGGAATGAGCTGCCGTCCTTCTCGG
>Ga0210401_10005382_pt1 | contig 13173 bp, 10 predicted proteins | sample IncBWH32MmetaG_FD_150866 | JGI IMG/M metagenome (GOLD analysis project Ga0210401, IMG submission 150866) | Forest soil microbial communities from Barre Woods Harvard Forest LTER site, Petersham, Massachusetts, United States - Inc-BW-H-32-M | ecosystem: Environmental > Terrestrial > Soil >... | reverse complement strand
AACCGCACCCGATCACCGGCCGTTACCGTGATGGAGATCCCCTTGCGCATCTCGCATGCTCGCATAAACGCCCGCCGCGCCACATACTCAACGGGAGTCATCTGTTAGGTGCTATCCACTAGCAATTGCGGTAAGTGAAGGTCATGCCTTTATTAATCGGCCCTTTTCGCCACTCGGCCAATCATCTCCTCGATCCGCAAGAGGAGTAGTCCGAGCAAGGGTGAATTGTTGGCTCGGTGGTAACCCAGGACCAGATCGATCGAGGGTGCCTCTCCAGCAAGCGGCCGGCTGGTGAGCGACGAGGTGAGGAAATTGCGGGCAAAGTCGGGCAACAGTGTCAGCCCGCGGGTCGAGGCGACGAGTGATATCGCCATGGAGAGATACTCAACCCGGTGCGCCGGGTGTAGCTCAATGCCCGATCGCCTGAGGTAGTCTTCTGTCAATGAGCGCAAAACTGGCGCCTGGTCGGCCATGCCGATGAACGTCTCTCCCACGAAATCCAGCGGCCGAACCGAGTCATGCGACACCAGACGGTGATCGTTTGGCAAGACGACAATCAGTGGTTCGGTGATCAGCACTCTGTAGACGAGATCAGGGTGTCGTTCCTCAGCCCTCATGAAGGCCGCGTCCAACTTGCCAGTGGCAAGGCCGTCGGCGAGCTGTGGCGAATGCTTGCTCGAAATCGTGACCTCGATCTGCGGCAGCTGGTCCCGTAGAACATGCATCGCTGCGGGCAGCCATTCGGGCTCGCACCCGCTCAGAAACCCGAGCGCCAACGTCCTCTGCTCCGGGTGAGCCGCGCGCCGGGCGGCGGACGCAGCGGCCTCGACCTGGGCCAGCGCGAGCCGCGCGTGGTCGAGGAACGCGCGGCCGGCAGCGGTCAGCTCGATCCCGCGCGCGCTGCGGATCATCAGCTCGGCGCCGACTTCCACCTCCAGGTCACGCATTTGGCGGCTCAGCGAGGGCTGCGCCGTGTGCAACCTGCGCGCGGCCGCTAGCGTCAGGCTGCCCTCCTCGGCGACGGCGATGAAATAGCGAAGGTGGCGCAGCTCCATCTTCCCAGGGCGTGCTCCATGGGTATGGCGATAAGCCTACAAAGTCTTTCTCCGCGGCACCATGAGCGCTTACGTCTCCGGCAGCACACCATCGGCCGCGGCTCCAACGCGAAAACGCGCGGCTCCCTTCGACGCTGACACGTGGGTCAGCCAAATATAAAGGACCAATCCATGACTAGCCCCGTCGTCCTGGTAACAGGCGCGCTTACCGGTATCGGTCGCGCCTCGGCAGTTGCCTTTGCGCGGGCGGGAAGCCGCGTTGTCGTGGCCGGTCGCCATCCTGAGGCCGGGGAGGCCCTGGCGGCCGAGCTTCGCACCTTCGGTACCGAGGCCGAGTTCGTCGCTGTCGACGTGCGACGAGAGGAGGATGTCCGCGCCCTAGTCGATCGGACCATCGCGCGTTTCGGCCGGCTGGACGCGGCCGTCAACAATGCCGGCACCGAAGGCAAGCCCGGCCCGGTGATCGAGCAGACGGCCGAGAGCTATGCCGCAACCTTTGATACCAACGTGCTCGGCACCTTGCTCAGCATGAAGCACGAGCTGTGCGTCATGCAGGCCCAAGGCAGCGGCAGCATCATCAACATCTCCTCGACCTACGGTCACCTCGGGGCGCGTGACGCGCCGGTCTATTCGGCCAGCAAGCACGCCGTCGAAGGCCTCACCAAGTCGGCGGCGCTAGAGGCGGCGGGATCAGGCGTGCGGATCAACGCCGTCGCACCGGGACCGACGGAAACCGCAATGCTCAATCGGTTCACCGGCAACGCCGATCGAAAGGCCGGCCTGGTGGCGGGTGTCCCGCTGCAGCGGGTCGGCGAGCCTGACGAAATCGCCAACGCGATCGTCTTCCTGGCTTCGAGCAAGTCGTCCTTCACGACCGGTCAGGTGCTCTCCGTCGACGGCGGCAAGTCGGCGACGTAGCGACCTCTGCGATTGGGAGTCCCGCTCGCCCCGGCGACGGAGAGGGAGTGAATGTCATGGGTGGACTGGCGGATCGTATTCGCTATGCCCTGGCTGACCCCCTTTGCGACGATCAGGCCGTCGACCCGATGCGCGAACTCGCTGAATTGTTGCGCGAGGCTGGACTGGAGGTCGGGGCCGGCGGCGGTGCGGTGACTTTCGCCGGGCGCGACCCGATCGTCTCTAGCCCGCTGCCATTCGCGACGATGGCGGCCGTTGCGCTGATGGCAAAGGCCGTGTCGGTGGCGGCGCTGTGGCGCTTCCGCGGCGGCCAAGGCCAGGATCTCTCGGTTAATCTCGGCAAGGCCCTGCACCGGCTGTGTCCGTTCTACGACAAGAAATGGGAATTGCTGAACGGCTACGCCCCAGGTAATCCGGCGGACCGGAAGAATCCGTTCATGCCGACGAACATGTACCGCACGCGGGACGATCGACGAATCCTGTTCATGAACATTTATCCTCACATCCGAAGCGCTGCCCTTGCCTTCCTCGGCTGCAACGACGATGCGACAGCAATCGGCAGGGTGATCCGCCAGTGGGATGCTTTCGATCTGGAGGAGCAAGCGAACCGCGCCGGCTTGCAGGCCACTGTCGTGCGCAGCGCACAGGAGTTCCTTAACTCCGAGCAGTGCCGCTATCTCGAAGACCTGCCGCTCGTGCATATCGAAAAGATCGCGGACAGCGACCCGGAGCCCTTCACGCCCCGACCAAAGACGCCGCTGGGCGGTGTGCGGGCGCTCGGGTTCAGCCACGTCATCGCCGGGCCGGGCATGGGGCGCGCACTGGCCTATCACGGTGCGGACGTCCTGAACCTATGGACGCCGAACGATTTCGAGATGGACTTCAACTACTACTCGGCCAATCTCGGAATCCGCTCGGCTATCTTGGACTTCGGGCGCTCTGACGAAATGGCCCGGTTCCGGCGGCTGGTGGCCGGAGCCGATATCTTCTTCGCCAACCGACGCCCTGGTCTTTTGGAGAAGCTGGGAATAACCAGCAGCGAACTGTCGCGGCTGCGTCCCGGCATCGTCCAGGTCGATTTCTCGATCTATGGGGCTGTCGGACCCTGGGCCAACTGGATCGGGTCCGATCATACGGCAGGCGGCGTTTGCGGGGTACTCGCACTCGAGGGCTCGGTCGAAGAACCGAAGCTCCCCGAGATCTTCGTCGTAAACGACTACGTTTCGTCCTGGATCGGAATGGTTGGCGCCATCGCCGTGCTACGGCGCCGGGCGACGGAGGGCGGCAGCTACCGCGTCCGCGTGTCGCTGGCGCGGGTGTCGCTGTGGCTGCTGCAAATGGGAATTTTCGACAAAGCCTACGCGAGCGACGTCGCAGGGCGCGCGGGCGATCACGCCTATCCGACCCCGAGGTGTTCGAGGCCGAAACGCCCTGTGGTCATTATCAGGGCGTCACCGACCAGGTCGTCATGTCGGGCACGCCGGGTTTTTTTGCCGTGCCCTTGGTTCCACGCGGCTCCAGCAGGGCGGAGTGGCTGGCCCGCTGACTTCGCCCGGATGAGATCAATAACTGGAGTGGAGTGGAAGGAGAAAACCGTGACTGGAAGACTTGCAGGCAAGCGAGCGATCGTCACCGACCCGACGGAATATAACGGTGCGGACATCGTGGCGTTGTTCCGCGAGGAAGGCGCCGAAGTGTTTGCCGAGTCCTGGGACATGACAAGGCCTGAGGCGGCTGACGAGATCGTCCGAGAGGCCGGGCATGTCGACATCCTGATCGCGAACCTCGCCTATCCGCACACCTACGCGCCGGCCCACGAGAAGACCGACGCGGATCTCGAATATGCCATGCGGAGGATCATGTATCCGCTGCACCGGCTGACCCGGGCCGTCCTGCCTCAGATGCTCGAGCGCCAGCGCGGAAAGATCGTCGTGGTCGGCAGCGCTACGAGCTTGCGCGGCCGCAAGGGCGGCGTCGCCGTGTATGGCGCGGCACGCGGGGCGCAGCACGGCTATATGAAAAACGTGGCCATGGAAGTCGCCCCCTACGTCAATATCAACGCCACGGCACAAACCTACGTGGACAACATCACCTATTGGCCCATGGAGTATCGCGAGACAGCGGAGTTTCGCGAGCGAATGGCCGAAAACCCGGCCGCGCGCCTGGCCACCGGTCGCGAGTGCGCGCAAACCGTGCTGTTCCTGGCCGGGCCCGAAAGCGACTTTTTCTATGGCCAGATCATTCCGTTTGCCGGCGGCTGGACGGTGTAAGCATTGGGGGCGGTCGAACACCCTCCCTGCGTGCCGGGATTGGCCGCTGTGGGGCGGTCGGTCGCCGAAATTCGACCTGGTCGACAACCAACAAAAGAGAGGGCTTGACGCCGGCAATCCGATTACAGAAGCGGCCAGCGCGGTCGTTCGCAAAAGTGGCCGCTGGACAGATGGCGGGGCGTTGTAGGTCCCAAAGCCGTGACCGATGGCATCGTGATGGCGACGCCGGTAGTCCTTATCGCCGGTGCGCTTACCGGCATCGCCCGCTGTCCGGGAAAGGACCGGAGTGGAGATCCAGCTCAGCCGCGGCGTCGATGCGCTTCCGGGATTGGCATGGACTGCGTTCCCTGGCGGGCACATCGACGTCCTCAATCAACTACCGCCTGTGCGGGGCCGCCAACCGCAGGCAACGTCCCCGTGCTTGACATTGATCGGAGGGGCTCCATCTTTTAACCCGATACGAGCAATTGCCCTTATCTGGATGCCGATGGCAGAAGTTGAAGTAAGCTCAGTAATCCCAAGGCCCGTCCCGCACCGCTGATTTGACCAACGGAGCTCGTCATGGGGATCGTGCGCTTTGCATTGCGCTGGCCCTATACGTTTTACGTATTGGCCCTGCTGATCCTGTTTTTGGGCGTCACCGCGTTCCGGTCGATGCCTACCGACATTTTTCCGGAGATCGATATCCCGGTCGTCACCGTGATCTGGCAATATACGGGCCTAAGCACGCCGGAGATGGAGCAGCGCGTCACCACCTACAGCGAGTATGCGCTGAGCACCGCCGTCAGTGGGATCAAAGATATCGAGGCGCAAACATTGGACGGAATCTCGGTCCAGAAGATCTATTTTCAGCCGGACGTCAGTATCGATCTTGCGATCGCGCAGATCATCTCGGCGACCAATTATATCCGGCTGCTGATGCCGGCCGGGATCCAGTCGCCGCTCGTCGTGCAATACAACGCCTCCAGCGTCCCGGTGCTGCAGATCAGCCTGAGCTCGGACACCCTCAACGAGCAGCAGCTCTATGATTACGGGCTCTACAATCTGAGGCAGCGGCTGGCGCCGATCCATGGCGTCACGTTTCCGACGCCGGCCGGCGGCAAATACCGCCAGATCATGGTCGATCTCGATCCGGCCAAGCTACTGGCCAAGGGCCTTACCCCCTTGGATGTGGTGAACGCCGTCAATGCCCAGAATCTTACCTTGCCCTCCGGCACTGCGAAAATCGGTGACACCCAATACACAGTGCGCACTAATGCGGTACCGGCGACGATCGATGACTTGAACAATATTCCAATCAAGTACGCCAATGGCGCCACGGTTTTTGTCAAGGATGTCGGGTATGTCCGCGACGGTTCGCTGGTGCAGCAGAACGTCGTGCGGGCGGACGGGCGGCGGTCGGTGCTGCTGAGCGTCATCAAGAACGGCAACGCCTCGACCGTCGACGTCGTCAGGGCGGTCAAGCAGGCGCTCAAGGTCGCCCGCGCCTCGGCCCCGCCCGGCATGGCGATCAAGGAGCTGTTCGACCAGTCGGTGTTCGTCAGCGCCTCGGTCGACTCGGTGTTGCGCGAGGGAGCCATCGCGGCCGGATTGACGGCGCTGATGATCCTTTTGTTCCTCGGCTCCTGGCGCTCGACCCTGGTGGTCATGGTCTCGATCCCGCTCGCCGTCCTGTCATCGCTGATCGTGCTTTATTTCCTCGGCGATACGCTCAACACGATGACACTGGGCGGATTGGCGCTCGCCGTCGGCATCCTGGTTGATGATTCGACGGTGACGATCGAGAACACCCACCGCCTGCTGACCGAAGAGGGCCAACCGCTGCCGCAGGCAACCCTGCACGGCTCCGCCGGCATCGCTGTGCCGACTCTGGTGTCGACGTTGGCGATCAGCTGCGTGTTTACCTCGGTCGTCTTTCTCGATGGGCCGGCCAAATATCTGTTCACCCCGCTCGGCCTCGCCGTCGTGTTCGCGATGCTGGCTTCCTATGGCCTCTCCCGGACATTGACGCCGATCATGATCGGGCTCTTGTTGAAGGGCGAGGGTCACGGCGCTGAAGGAGGCTGGTTCGCCCGTTTCCACAATCGCCTCGAGCGCGGTTTTGATCAACTGCGCGACGGCTATGCCGAGCTCCTCTACGCACTGCTGACCCGCCGGATCATCGTGCCGATCGTCGCGATGGCGATCCTCGCGCTGGGCGCGGTCATGTATGTCTATGTCGGACGCGACTTCTTTCCGGCCATCGACGGCGGGCAGATCCAGCTTCATGTCCGCGCTCCGGCCGGCACCCGCATCGAGAAAACCGAGCAGATCTTCGAGGCCGTCGAAAACAAGATCCGCGACATCATCCCGGCGAGCGAGCGCGAGCTGATCGTCGACAATATCGGCCTGCCGGCGCGCCTTTATAATCTTTCCTTCGCCGACGGCTCGACGATCGGCGTCAATGACGGCGTGATCCTCGTATCGCTCAAGGACGGACACGCGCCCACGGCCGATTATGTCCGCAAGTTGCGCCAAGTGCTGCCCACAGCCTTCCCGGAAGACATCTTCTATTTTCAGGCGGCCGATATGGTCACTCAGATCCTGAATTTCGGGGTGACGGCCCAGATCGACGTGCGCACCGTCGGCTACAACCGGGTCAATAATCTCCACATCGCGCGGCAGCTGCGGCGCCGGATCGCGGCGATCCCGGGTGTTGCCGATACCCATCTCCAGCAGGAGGTCAATGCACCGGCATTCTTTGCCGCGATCGACCGCACCCGCGCTGCGCAGCTGGGCCTCAACGCCAGTCAAATCGCCACCAACCTCAATGTCAGCCTGAGCTCCTCGGAGCAGGTGACCCCCAATTTCTGGACCGATCCGAGGAATGGGATACCCTATTACCTGGCGGTTCAGACCCCGGAGCCTCAGGCCGCGTCACTCAATGCGTTGGGCGATACGCCGGTCAGCGCATCGCTTTCGCCGCAGGGCGATCCGGTGCCTGGGCTGCTCAGCAATGTGGCGACCCTCACCCGCACCTCAATGCCGACCAACGCCAATCAGGCGAACATTCAGCCGGTCTACGAGGTCCTCGCCAATGTCCAAGGCCGCGATCTGGGCAGCGTCGCCGACGAAATCGACCGGACCGTCACCGGTCTGCAGAAAGAGCTGTCGCCCGGCAACACAATCCAGGTATTGGGCCAGATTGGAAGCATGAACGACGCCTTCCGCGACCTGGACATCGGGCTCGTGTTCGCCGCGGTCTTCGTCTACCTGCTGATGGTCGTGAACTATCAGAATTTCGGCGACCCGCTGGTCGTCATCCTAGCATTGCCCGCCACCTTCTGCGGCATTGTGACGATGCTCTACATTACCGGTACAACATTGAGTGTCCCGTCGCTGATGGGCGCCATCATGGCGGTCGGCGTCGCGTCCGCCAATTCGATCCTGCTGGTGACCTTCGCGCGCGAGCAGCAGCTCGCCGGCATGAACGCGTTCGACGCAGCGATCGCGGCAGGACGCACCCGGATCCGGCCGGTGTTGATGACCGCCACGGCAATGATCGTCGGCATGATCCCGATGGCGATTGGCGGTCCCGGCGAGGAGCAGAACGCGGCGCTGGCGCGCGCCGTCATCGGCGGGCTCTTGTTCGCGACGCCGACCACCCTGATCATTGTGCCCTACCTCTTCGCCATTCTGCGCCAACCCAACGACGGCAAACCCGCGCAGGGCGTCTTCGCCGAGGATATCTAAGTGACCGACTTGGACCATCGCGTGATCGAGCGTCCGGCGCGGAACCGGGACACCCAGTGGCGGCCATCAAGCGAACACGATCGGCGCGGTGGTTCTGGGCGCCAGCTGCTCGGCCTCGCCACGCTATTGCTGCTGCTCGGCGGGCTGGCGATCGGCGTTTGGCGGCACTACACGCTACACCTCGAGGTCACGGCAGCCGCACAGCAACATCGCGATTTCGTCCCGACTGTCCGCGTCGAAGCGGTGCGCGCGAGCCCCGGCACCGTGAGCGTCACCTTGCCGGCGACCACCAACGCCTTTGAAGCTGCGAACATATACGCGCGCGCCAGCGGCTATATCGAAAACCGCTATGTCGATATCGGCTCGGCTGTGAAAGCCGGCGACCTCCTCGCGGTGATCACCGCCCCCGAGCTCGACCATCAGATCGCCGAGGCCGAGGCCAATCTGGCGCAAGCCAGAGCCACCCATCGCCAAACCAAGGCCAACCGTGAATTGGGCCGGGTCACTTGGGGCCGCGACTCTACGCTGGTCAGGCAAGGCTGGGTGACCCAGCAGCAGGGCGATACCGATCGCCTGAACTATGCGGCTCAGCAGCAGGCCGTCCGGGCGGAGAGTGCCGCCATCCAGTCGCAGCAAGCCCAATTGCAGGTGCTGCGCCAGCAGAAGGCCTATCAGCAGGTCGTCGCCCCATTCGATGGCGTCGTGACCCGGCGGAACATCGATGTCGGCAGCCTGGTCCAGGCCGATGCGACGAGCGGCACCTTCATGTTCACCCTGACCCAGAGCGCCATCATGCGGGTTCGGCTCTACGTGCCCCAGGACGCGGCCATCGGGGTGAAGCCCGGTGTCGATGCCGTTGTCCGGGTGCCTGAGATCCCCGATCGCATCTTCGCCGGCAAGGTCGCGCGGATCGCCGCCGCCTTGGATCCCACCACCCGGACCCTGATGACCGAGATCGACGTGCCCAACCCCGATGGCGAGATCAGTCCGGGGATCTACTGCACGGTCGAGCTCAAGGTGCCGCGCCGGACGCCGTCACTGATCGTGCCGGCCGGGGCGATCGTCTTCGACGGCGACGGCCTCCACGTGCTGGTGGTCGAGAGCGGCATCGTGCACAGCCGCAAGATCACCGAAGTGCGCGACCTCGGCACCGAGGTCGAGGTCAGCAACGGCGTCAAGGCGGGCGACCTGGTGGTGCTTACTCCGCCGGTCGATCTCGATGATGGCGGCAAAGTACAGGTTCGTGCGACCCCAACGGCCAAAGCCACGTCTTGACTGCGGCGAGGCCTATCGGTGCCGAGGTCGTTGTCGCCGCCTTTCACCCGGGCCACGGATGTCTCATTGCTCCGGCGAATTGTCATGGCCGCAATATCCGCCGCTTTGACCGTCGCCACCGGCTAGCGCATGGAGTTGACGATCCAGGTAATTACCCCTAAAATACTTTGGATGTGTTGCGCCTAGCCAACCTACTCTCGTGTGAGGTGATGAAGCGCACCAATGTCCGATTTCGAGCCGGAGATTTGCAATTGCGCCGCGCTCCGCCAAGCGGCGCGCCGGCTGACCAAGCTTTATGATGACGCCCTCGCGCCCACCGGATTAGGCGCGAACCAATTCTCCATCCTGGCGCGACTGGACCTTGACGGTCCGAATACAATCCAACATCTCGCACGCCTTCTGATTATGGATCGCTCGACACTGGGGCACCTTCTCCGTCCGCTCGAAAAGCGCGGTTTGGTCAAGCTCGAGGTTTCCGAACGCGATCGACGCAGCCGCATCATAGCATTGACACAGGCCGGCAGGGCTGCTGCGGCCAAGGCCCGTCCCCGCTGGGCTGCAGCGCAACGTCAGTTCGAAAACACATTCGGGAAAGAGGACGCGATCGAGCTTCGCGCGGTACTCAAAGAGATTGCAACGGCGGAATTCAACTAGCCCATCGCGACAACGCGACCGGTCGGCGGAGTGCCAGCCTGTCGGCGCGCACGGGTGAGCCGGAGTTTCGCCGCCAAGGTCACCAGGTCGGCAGCGAGTTGGCCTCCATCTTTCGCATCACCTTGCCGCGGTGTGCCTTCACCGTGATCTCGCCGATGCCAGCTCGCCGCCGACCTGCTTGTCCGATCCAATGGATCGCCGCTTGACACTCGCGAGGACGGTCCCAATCTTTCCCGCCAATATAGGAGTAGATGCGCGTAGTTTTCGAACACACCCCAACACGATGTTCTGATCAAGGAGAAAGCCCATGTCCGAGACCAACAAAGACATCGCCGTCGCCTTCTACAAAGCTGTGACCGCAGGCCGGGTCGAAGATGCCTTCCGGCTCTACGGTGTTCCCACCTATCGCCAGCACAATCCGCTGATCGAAGACGGCATGGAAGGCTTGAGGAAGATCGTCACCTGGCTCACGGATGCTCGCTGCGAGATCAAGCGTGTCTTTGCTGACGGCGACTACGTTATCCTTCACAGTCATTGGCAGGGCCTGTCCGATAATCCCCGCGGAGAGGCGGTGGTGGACATCTTCCGGCTGGAAGGCGGCAAGGTCCTCGAGCACTGGGACGTGATCCAGCCGATCCCGGAAACCGCGGCTAACGCCAACACGATGTTCTAAGCTGCGCAGAGCCTCGATGAACGGCCGCGTACCCTGCGAGCGTCACGCGAAAAGCCTTAGTTTTTACCGCATCAGCGGGGCAGCGGTTGATCACATTATCGACGAAGACTGTCCATACGCGGCATCGACAGTCGTCTGCGCTCGGCCTCGACACGACCAACAAATGGATGAAGCCGATCAGTTTTGGCGCGCTCTCTAGCTCACGGGAGAACGAAATGTCGAAACAACAGCTCGCCGCACCGTGGCAGAGAACGCCCAGATCGCGCGTGTGAACTGCGGACCTTGTGACGGCGACTTGATCTTGCCCGCGGGTGGCGATGCCTCGCGCGTAATCATTTTAGGCAGCCCAACCAGTGGCTGCAGCGCCAGTTCATTGGCCCGCTATGATGTTTATTATGGCGTGTCGGCGCTACCCGGTGGTACCCGCCCGTGCGAAATGTGCTGTTTATGCTACGCTTCGGTCGCGGTGGTCGGGTCGATCATGCGGCGCACTTCGGTGATCTTGTTGGCGGGGAAGCCGCTGCGCCGCGAGTGCTCGTGGATGATTTCTTCGTTCTGCGCGAGGTACACGCAAAACGTCTTGTCGCCGGCGACATAGCTCTCGACCCATTGAATGTCGGGGCCGAGCTCCTTTAACACCGCATTCGATTTTTGCGCCGCTTCCTTGAGGGCGTGGCGCTCGGCGCTGCCGATCGCCGGCAATTCCCGCTCGATAATAAATTTGCGCATCGCTTTCCTCCCCTCTACAAACTGTAAGTATCGTGTCAGATCAGGGTGCCGGCGTAAAGCGCGCGATCTCATCCGCGCCGCGGCTCAGGCGGCGAGCGCGGTCGCGCGCGCTTTCGCCGCTCGCTGGGCGCACACCGCACTCAGCACTTTCGGGTAATAGGCCGGTGGGGTGATGCGATAGCGTGCTCTGATTGCGTCGACAGGCTCGGTCAGCAGGTTCTCCCAATCGGCGGCGTAAAGCCATTCCGCCCGCCGCCCGCGCCGATAGCCTTCCAGCACCGCGCGGCGCACCGGCTGGCCGCGGACCCGGCGCGAGATCCGCTGCGCGGCGACGACCGCGATCACGGCGAACCCCTTGAGCCCGGTCTGCGCGAACGAGAACGCGGTCAGGCACACTTCGCCGAGCGGGTCGCGCCCATAGCCGGCGACGATGTGCAGCAAATCATGGGTTTCGCGGCTGCGCTCGCGGAACAGGGTGTAGTCGTCCCCGGGCGGCAGGGTTTGGCGGAGTTGCGAGGCTTCGACCAGCCCTTCGGCCGTCAGGTTCTCCGCGGCCATGAACTCGTAGTACGCGCGCCCGAGCGTGCCGGGCGGGAGTGCGGCCAGGCGTTCTCGGTCGCTCAGCCGCTCAAGCAGCTGGCGGCGCTCGGCGAGCACAGCCCGGCCGGTTTCGGTCTGCCGGAAGCGTGCGAATTGGCGCAGCGAGGTCTTGCCGCGCAGCGAGTCAATCAGCAGAACCGCCTGTCGCGTGTTCTCGCGATCACGCTTCAGGTTGCGGATGGCGCGGAAAGCCGTGATCGGGTGCAGACGCGTGCTGGTGGGTTGTGGCATAGCCCGAGCCTCATAGATCATCGCTGTCAGCTTAGCGTGGCTGACAAATTGTCAATAGCGCCTCAAAACAAGAGGCAATCCCCTGACATGGCGGAAAAGGTCAAGCGGGTCCGCCGCACGTCGGATGAGGCCCGGCGGCTGATCCTCGACACGGCGCAAGCGGCGATCGCCCGCACCGGGCCCGAAGGGCTGCGGCTGCACGAGATCGCCGCCGCCGCCGGGGTCTCGCATCCGCTGATCCTGCACCATTTCGGCAGCCGGGCCGGCCTGGTGCTGGCATTGACCCGCGAAGCGGTCGCCGAACTGCGCGACAAGCTCGTCGCCGCGATGACCGAACACGACACCTCGATCGAGGAGCAGCTCGACCGGGTGTTCGACGCGTTTCGCGGCGGGCTGGGGCAGCGCCTGGCGTGGCTCGCCACCGTCGACCCCGACGGCGACCAGAGCGGCACCATGATGATCCAGCGCGAGATCGCCGACCATCTACATGCCCGCCGGATCGCCGCCGCACCGCCCGGTACGGTCGTGGCGCACGAGGACGGCCAATTTCTGGTCCATCTGATCGCCACCGCGGCACTCGGCGACGCGATCTACGGCGCCCAATTCCGCCGCAGCGCCGGGCTCGCGGAGGGCGCAGAGACCGACCGCCGGTTTCGCGCCTGGCTCGCCGCGCTGATCCGGCCGCGCGGCACCCCCATTTGAGCCGGATCTGTCATCGGCCGGCACCCTGGCCGGGTCGGGGTTGCCATCGCTGCGGCGCCGCCGAATAGTGGCGAAAGCTTCCGCATCGCCGCCGAGGTCTGAAGGAGGAGGACGCCAAAAACAAGTGACCCCATTCCGCCCGACGCGCAAGACGCTGACCGTCGCCGCGCTCGGCACGACCCAAACTCTCGCCTGGGCGTCGAGCTACTACCTGCCGGCGATCCTGGCGGGGCCGATCGCCGCCGGCCTGCACGTGTCGAAATCGTTGTTTTTCGGCTTTTTCTCGGTCTCACTGCTGCTGCAGGCGGCGCTCGGGCCGGGGATCGGCCGGGCG
>Ga0210401_10005380_pt1 | contig 13174 bp, 7 predicted proteins | sample IncBWH32MmetaG_FD_150866 | JGI IMG/M metagenome (GOLD analysis project Ga0210401, IMG submission 150866) | Forest soil microbial communities from Barre Woods Harvard Forest LTER site, Petersham, Massachusetts, United States - Inc-BW-H-32-M | ecosystem: Environmental > Terrestrial > Soil >... | reverse complement strand
TCGCGATGCGCTCCTGCACCAGCTGGCGCGCCCGCAGCAGGTCGGTACCCGGCTTGAACAGCAGCTCGATCGAGGACAGCTGCGGAACCGACTTGGACCGCATGTCGTCCAGGCCCTGGATGCCGTTGAGCCCCGCCTCGAGCGGCACGGTGACGAGCTGCTCGACGTCGGAGGTGGACAGGCCCACGCAGGCGGTCTGGATAACTACCCGGGGCGGGGCGAACTCGGGGAAGACGTCGACGTGCATGTTCGGCAGCGTGGTGATGCCCAGGATCATCATGCCGACGGCGGCCGCGACGACCAGGTAGCGGAACCGCAGGCTCGAGCTGATGATCGACCGCATGAGGGTCCACCGGGGCTCTACTGGCTCCGGCGGAGGCGACCCCAGCGGGTGGGATGCGGTCATTCTTCCCCGCTGATGTCGTACTCAGTGCCCAGCAGTTCGGCCGCGCCGACCGTCACTACCGCCGTGCCGACGGCCGGCCCGGCGGACAGCAGCGCGGTCGTACCGTCGATCTCGGTGACCGTGATCGGCTTGCGTTCGTAGGTCTTGGCCGCGGTGTTCACGTAGGCCCAGGTCGATCCGTCGGTGTCATAGACCACGGCCGAGTACGGGATCACCTCGTGCGCCGGCTGACCCGCCGTTGCGGCCGGCCGAACGGGCTGGGTTACTATGCCCAGCCGCTGGACCGCGCGCTCAGTGAGCTGGAGCTGCGGGATCGGCGAGCCGACCACCGGCTTGATCAGGGCGGGAGGTGTCTGCGCCGGGGTGGCGGTGGCGCAGCCGGCCAGGATCGCGGCGGCGCCGATGACCAGCCCGGCCACGGACAGGTGCTTGGGTGACATCGGGGCTTCCTTACGGTCGTTCCGTGTGGGTGGTCCGCCTGATGCGGATGCGGTACCTGCGCCCGACAGGCACTTGCATCGGACGGCCGCCACCCTGGCTCACCGCCGAGCGGTCCGGGCCAGGCAGCAGCAGCGCAGGCAGCAGGAGCCCCTGGACGAGGAGCAGGGTCACCAGTCCGCCGAGCATCGTCACGGCCAGCGGGTGCAGGAGCTCCAGGCCCGGGCCGGAGCTCATGAACGCGGCCGGAACCAGGATGGCCGCCGTGGCCAGTACCGTCTGCAGGACCGCCACGGCGCGGTCGCGGGCCGCTTCCACCCCGGAGTCGATGCGCCGGCCGAGCAGGACGCAGGCGCGCAGCGCGAGCGCCATGACGGCGAATAGCCCCGTGAGCGACGCGATGTTCGAGATCCCGCCCGCCAGTGGCGCGGTGAGCACTCCGCCCGCGGCCGACAGCGGCAGCGCGGCCAGCATGAGCCCGGCGCGCCGCCAGCTGGCCACCGCCGCCTGCAGCAGCAGGAAAATGCCGACCAGCGCGACCGCGCCCCAGGCCAGGCCGCGGGTCGCGTCGGAGCTGCGGGTCGTGGCGCTGCCGAACACCTCCGCGTGGTATTCATACGGCATCGGCATCTGCGCGATCTGGGCGCGCACGGCCGAAGCCACCTCAGACGGGTCGCCGGTGACCCCGGCGGCCACCTCCACGCTGCGCAGCACGTCGTCGTGGACGATGGCGGCCGGCTCCGCGCGGACGGTGAGGCTGGCGACGTCCTTGAGGGCCACCGTGCCGCCGCCCGGCGTGTCGATCAGCATGTTCCCGAGTTCGGTCAGGTCGCTGCGCGTCTGCGGCGCGCCCCAGACCACCACGTCGAAGATCTTCGACTGCTCGTAGAGGTTGCCTACGATCAGGCCCGAGGTGAGCGTGGTCGCGTCCCGGCGGATGTCGCCGGGCCTCAGGCCGTACTTCTGCGCGGCGGCGAGGTTGACCTTGACGGTCACGGTCGGCTGCTGCGGTATCGGGCGTACCACGGGATGCGCCACGCCGGACACCCGGGCGAGCATGGCCCGCACGTCGCCCGCCTTCTGCTGGAGCACGTTCAGGTCCGCGCCGTAGACGCGGACCACGAGGTCGTCGCGTTGTTCGGCGGTCACCTGGCCGACGCGGTCGCCGGGGTAGGTGACCAGGTCGGTCCGCAGGCCCGGGTAGCCGTGCATCACCGTGGTGATCGCCGCCTTGGTCCTGGCGTAATCGGCCCGGTCGTCGAGCGTGATCCAGACTTCGGCGGAGTTGACGTTGGTGAGCTGGTCGGAACCGATAGCCCGCCCGACGTGCGTGCCGACGCTCCTGACCCCGGGCAGGGTCTGCAGCTCGTTTCCGGCCGCCGCGGTAATGCGGTCCATCTCGATCAGCGAGGTGCCCGGGTGCGCCCGGACGTGCAGCAGCAGGTTGCGGTCCTGCAGCGCCGGGAGCAGGGAGTTGTTCCCGGTGGCCTGCGGGATGATCGCGAGGAGCGCGATCACCAGCACTCCGGCCACCGCCCACGCCCGGCGTGGGCGCGCGATGGCGGCGAATCCGCTGTCGAAGATCCGCCGCGTCCCCCGGGCCAGCGGGCCCGGCCTGCGCTCGCCCTGCCGCTCATTGGGCCGATCATTGGGGCCACGGAGCAGCAGCACGCCCAGCGTCGGCGTCAGCAGGAACGACACGACCATCGAGGTGAGCACGGCGAGAGCGAAGGCGAGCACGAGCGGGCGGCTGAACGCGGTCACCACCGAGCCGAGGAACAGGAACGGCACGGTGCCGAGCAGTATGGCCAGGGTGGCGAACACCAGCGGCCCGCGCACCGCGGAGAACGCCGCCTTGACCGGTGCCTCGCCTTCGGCGGTGATGCCGCGGGCCGCGTTGATGTCGGCGATGACGTCGTCGACCACGATGCCGACGGCCGCGGCCAGCCCGAGCAGCGTGATCGTGGTGAACGTGGTGCCCTGCAGGTACAACACGTAAGCGGCCGTGGTGAGCGAGACCGGCAGCACGACCGCGCCGATCAGCGCCGCCCGCCACGAGGCGAACATGACGAACAGCAGGGCGATCAGCAGCACGAAGCCGATGAGCGCGGCCCAGCCGACGTTCCGCAGCGCGGCCTCGACGAAGCTCGCCGGGCGGTACTCCTGGGTGTTGATGGTGATGCCCTTCAGACCCGGGGCCATATCCGCCATCGCGGCCTCGACATCCCTGGTGACCTTCAGCGTGTCCACGCCGGGGAACTTCTCGACGACCAGGAACAAGCTGGGGTGCCCGTTCGAGACCGCGTCGCCGATCAGCGGCTGGTGGTCCTCGATCACGTTGGCCACGTCGCCCAGCCGCAGCTGGCCGGCGTCCTGGACCGGCACGGCGGCCAGTTGCCGCGGCGTTGATATCGGTGAGATGTGCTGGACGGAGAGGCGCTGGTTGGCCGACTCGAAGAAGCCGCCGGTACCCGGCGTCGACGCCTCCACGAACGTCAGCGGCGAGACCCACAGCGCGTTGCCCGCGGTCTCGATGAGCTGGGTCAGCGTCACGTGCTCGGCCCGCAGCTTCTTCGGGTCCACCTGGACCTGGAGCTGCCGGTCCCGCTGGCCGTAGATGGCCACGTTCGCGACGCCGGGCACGCCCATCAGCCGCGGCTTGATCTTCCACCGCGCGAGCACCGACATGTCGATGGGGGACACCGACGAGGACGACAGCCTGATCATGGCGATCCGGCCCGCCGCGGCCGTCGGCTGGATCATGATCGGCGGGCTGCCCACATTAGGCAGGGCGTGCGCCTGGGTCAGCCGCTCCTGGACCTGCTGCCGCGCGGCGTACAGGTCGGTGCCCGGCTGGAACGTCAGGTCGATCACGGACAGGCCGGGCATCGACGACGAGTGGATGCGGTCCAGCCACGGCACGCCGTTGAGCAGGTCCTGCTCGAGCCCCAACGTGATCAGCTGCTCCACCTCGGCCGCCGACAGCCCGAGCGCCTCGGTCTGGATCTCCACCGACGGCGGCATGAACTCCGGGTAGACATCGACAGGCGCGGAGCGGAGCTGGGCGATCCCGATGACGGTCAGCCCGATGGCGAGTGCTACGACGAGACGTCCGAATCTGAGGCCCGAAGCAAGGATCCAGCCCATTGACGGTGTCCCCCTTAACCGGTCGCCCTGCGACGAACGCTAAGCGCGCCGGGATCGGCGGTCATCACCGCACGGTTGGACGCCGACTCGGTCTGGTCTCAACCCGTGGTTTGATAGCGGGGGCGGCAGCTGACAACCACGGTCCGTTCGGCCAAAAATTTTTGATGCCGAACGGACCGGTAGCTTCGTGATTCAGGGGCCCCACGGCGCTCCTCACCCGATCGCGGCCCAGCATCACCGCTCGCCGCAGGCAACCGAGGTTTAATGACAAGCAGTCTTGCCGGCGTCAAGCGTCGCGCCCGATATGCTTATAAACCTCCATTCATAAGCTCCTGGTTCGAGTGCGAGCCTTAGTACGCCAAAGGTATTGGCGATACGCACCTGGCTGCCGGTCGCGGGTAGGTGAAACTTATAGTGCGACTCCCCGCCCGTGCCCGCAATGAACTCGCGGACCCCGTTGGTGTCCATCTGGCCGTCTGCCGACAAGGGAGCGAATCGTTCGTAATCATGGTCATGGCCATTGAGAACAACGTCCGCCCTGGCTGCGGCCAGGTCCCTCCAGACGGCGCTGTAGAGCGGGTTGGAGCCGTGGGTGCCGCTGGACCATCGTGGCTCGTGCCAGTAGGCCAGCGTGCATCCATTCGGATGAGCGGCCAGATCGGCGGTCAGCCACCGTTCCTGTGGTGACCCGGTACCGCATCCACCGATATATTGGCATTCCGAGTTGAGGACAATGACATGCCACGTGGCCAGATCGTACGAATACCATCCCTGGTTCTGGTTACCCGCACGCTGGCCGAAATATTCGAAGTAGCCTCGGGCCTGACGGGTCAGGTACTCATGGTTCCCGATGGCTGGATACGTGATAGCCCTGAATTGCCCCCACGATCTGGCGTATGAGCGTTCATACTGACTATAGGCACCGTCCGGGTACTGCGTATCGCCGAGGGCGAGGACCGCATCGGGCTTCATCTGCCCGATCAGCTTCGCCGTGGCCGGCTGCCCGCAGGTGGCACGCGGAGCGCGAATCTGGTCGGTTGCGCCCTCTGTGTTGTCGCCGATATCAGCCTGACCCGCCGGACATGCGATATCTCCCGCGGCGACGACGACCGCCTGGGTCGACGCTTTCGCGGGACGAAGCCCCAGGTAGTTGGACGTGGCATCCGGCGTGCGCGGGTGAGACACGGCGACCGCGCCGTACCACTCGGTGCTGGCGCCGGCAATCACGATCGCCGCGATCATGGCCGCGCCGGCCAGCCACCACCGGCTCGTCCGGCGGCCTAGCCCTACCATCACCCGGCGCACCACCCGGCCCGCGGCCCGCATCCGGGCCTGGGGGCCAGATCCGCGTCCCGTCCGCCCGCGCCTGAGCCGTACCCACCCGATGACGACGACGATGGCCGCCAGGAGGGCCAGGGCGAAACCGGTGGTCAGACCTCCGCTGCCGCCGCCGGAGCTATCGACCGCGGTAGCGGGCACCGGAGCACGAGCGTTGATGAGCTGAGCAGTCAGATCGAGGTAGGTGCGGCCGTATCGCATGCTCGGTTCGATATATGTGTTTTCGCTGAATTCGTTCCAGCTGATCAGCCCGACGGCATCGGGCTGGGAACTCAGCGCCGTATTAAATTCGGTCCTGAGCGTCGCTCCGCCATTGCGCGGCACAACGCTCGTGCCGCCGATCAGCCTCGCGTCGAACCCGGGCGCTGACGGGGCGATCCACAACCCGCCATGGGCGTGCACCGATTGGCTCATGGCGTGCAGCTTTTGGCCGTAGCCGGACATGGTGGCCGGATTGACGCTGGACCAGTAGTAGGCATCACCATCGACGAGCGGAGCAACCCGCACATAGTCGGCGGTGTTCTTGGCCGAGGCAAGCACAATCACCCGGCTGCGTACCGGCCGGACGACCTCGGCGATGTCCGCCGTCGAGAAGGCCCAGCTTCCGGACCAGACAATGAGCGGCCGGTCGAAACCCCCTACCCCGATGTCAAACACCGGGTCGGCGGCGAAGGTACGGGCGAACCACTGCAGGTCGCCAGCCACTTCGCTGGCCGGCAGGGGCTGACGGGCAAAGTTGAGTCCCTCGTAGACCAGACCGAGCTTGAAGTGGAGCTCCGCGGCTAGGGCGGCGAGCTGCTCGAGCCGCGCGTTCTGCGCCGCCGTCCCTTTCCAGCTGACCAGGAAGGCGGTAATGCCGGCCGCTTGGGCTTCCTCGATCTGCCGTCGCATCACAACGGCGTCGGAACTGGAGTAACGCCCTAGGGCTGGATAGTCAATCTTGGCCCGGTTCCACGACGGCGGGTCGAACCAGATGTAGTAGTAGCAGAAGACCGGCGTTTGCCCCGGAACGCCGGCTGCGTTCGCGGCAGGGGCCCCCGCATCGCCGGCCGCGACCGCGGGTATCGCTCCGGGCACGATCAACAGGGCCGCGGCCAGCAGGGCTCCCGCGATCGCACGTCGTGGCAGGCCTCTCATTCGGCCTGACCTCGCTCCCGGCCTGCCCGGCCGCCCAGTCGTTGCCGCATGACCGCGGCTGCCGCGACGATCGCGAGGACCACGATCACCGTGATGATGTCGGGCCAGGTCAGGATCGGCATGTTGACGATCTGGTTTCTCGACAGGACGACCGCCTGCGAGGTCAGGAAGCCGCCGCCGTCGATATGGACCTGGTAGTGGCCGCGCGCCAGGCCGGTCAGAACCACCTGGTGGGCCGGGTCGAACCGGTAGCTGACGCGTCGTCCGTCCGGGTACGTCACCACCACCGTGCGGCCGGTATGCATGCCGAAGATACGGTCGTGGGCCGTGATGGTGAGTTGCCGAAGCGGCAGCACGAACTTAGCCGATTGCTGCCGCGTGGGGCTGAGGTGTTGCTGCCCGGCACTGACGACGTTAGAGCCATCCACCACTACGTCCTGCAGCGTGTAGTTGACGCTATGCGCCACCAGGGTTCCGGCCTGGAGTACCGGCTGGACGCCCAGTAGGCGAATCGTCCGGCCGCCGTTGACGGAGCTGATGTACCCGCCGTCAGCCCGCAATTCGACACCGTTGATACGGCTGCTCGGCACGCTGGTGTTGTTCGTCGTGACGAACGAGAAATTGACCTGGTAGCTCACTCTGAAACCAAGCTGAATGGCATGGTTTCGCCTCAGGACAAGATGGGTGAGGGTAGGCGAGTGTTTCTGTTCCGATAGCGGCGACCGCCAGACAGTAAACTTCGTTTGAATACGTCCGCCCTCACTCGTCCACTCGGGGCGCACCAGCGTCAGGGTGTGACCCGTCAGCCGGTAGGGCGTATTGATGACCGCCACCCCGGCAGCGTCCGTCGTTACGGGCTGGCCATCGAACAGCAGCTTCACACCGGGTTCGGCCGGCACGGTGTAGACGTGGAGCGTGACGATCCGGGCGGCCACCGCGCTGGTCGCCTGCGCACGTGCCGGGGCGGCTACGGTCAACGCGAGCGCGCAGGCGATGACGGCCACTGCCGCCCATCGCCAGGTGAGCGTCGGCCATCTGATACCAGTCGAGCTGATCATGTCGCCAGGTCCCCTCCCCCGCGATCTGCGCGGCGGGGCCGGCTTCTCCAGACGGCCAGCCCGATCACGATGGTGACCAGCAGCAGTTCGCCTGCGTACACGCTGTAGACCACGCCGGTCTTGGCATTCGGCGGAGTCGTCGCGGCGGGCACGCCGGCCAGCAGCTCGGCCGGCCTCGGCGGCCCGGAGAAATCGAACGCGCTCGCCAGACCCGGCGACTGCGCATCCCGGCTCGACAGCGCCGCCAGGTGCCAGTTTTCTTCGATGAACTTGAGGATGGCCGTGAAGTCCATCGTGGTGTGGTCGACCTGTCCATGCCGTGCGTATGCGCTCACGAGCAGGGCCGGCACCCGAAAGCCCCAGCCCTTCGGCGGCTTGACGTGGTCATACCACCCGCCCCAGTTGTCATACGTCCACATGAACGCGGACGAAGGCCAGTAGGAGCTCATTTGCAGGGCGGTAACCGTCTGTTGCACGAATTGCTGCCCGGCCTGGGGCGATCCTGGCGGGTTCTCACTGGCGCCTGCGGCGGTCATAAAGGCCACGGCAGGCAGCGTGCCGCGGCGCAGATCGCCGTAATAGGTGCTGGCGTCCGAGATGTGGCTGGCCAGTTCCGGGTTATCGACGAACCGCGCGAAATCGACCAGCGGCACACGCGAGACCTGGCTGTTCGCGTTACCCGGGCGAGCCGTTCGGTAGGTGACGTGCGGGTCATAATTCTGCACGTACATCTTCCAGGACACGCCGGCCGCGGTGAGCCGGTCGAAGATAGTCGGGACCTGACCGTAACCGCCCGCCGGTATCCTCTCGCCGCCGCTGGGAGTTGGCCGGCCGGCCACCCACCAGAAGCGGTTCAGCCGCACCCCCACGGGCGCGCTTGAGAAGAAGCGGTCAAACAGCACGTAATTCCCGGCCACGTTCCAGTAAAAGGGGATGTCGCGCTGGCCGTAATACCCCAGGGCAGTGACGCCGGACAATCCCAGCCGACGATAGGCCGATACGAACCCGTCCATACGGCCGCCGTCATATTGGCGTGCCCACGTGCCGGAGCCATGATCCAAGTCGCTGGCCAGCGCGTCCCCGAGACGATACGGCCGCACACATGCGTGCGCCTTCGGCTGCAGCGTGCTGGCCGGCAGGCAAGCGCCGCTCGGAATGCCGTCGGCACCCGGGTACGTGCCGAAGTAATTGTCGAAGGAGTGACCTGACTGCATCAGGACCACGATGTGCTTGATCGGCGTCTTGGTCGCGGCCTGCGCCGGCGGCGCTGCCGCAATCAGGCCGGCGCACACACCGGCGGCGGCCAGGAGGCTGACCCATCTCATGTTCTGACTACCTCGTATATCCGGATGACGGGTACAGATACGACGTGCCCATGGCTGGTTGTGGTTTCGTACTGCGTGTGGACCAGTGCCGCCCGGAACTTAGCCACATAGCTAAGCAGCTTGAGCCCGAAAGCCTGCGAACGGGCCGCCGAGAAGGAGTCCCAGACTAGGTACTGAATGGCACCCTTGCGCAATTCAGCGTCAGGGTTGTATACGGGGACATACGACGGGTTCCGGTTGTTCGGGCTGACCGCCAGCGCATAAGCGTGGCGGTTGCCGTAGAACTCGAGCACATTCGCCATGGACGGCCCGATGGTCAAGATCGTGGCCCCCTGCGGGAGGCTGGCTGCAATCCATTGTCCGGCCTCTCGTCCACCCGGTAGCCCCCCGGACCCGGCCAGGAAGGTCGTGCTGGCGGATGGGTTAATAGTCTGCCACGCTGGAATGGCCATGGTGGCACACACAATGGCGATACACGCGGTCGTGGCTGCCCCTATGCGGGCCTTGCCGGCCAGTTTTTCGCGGGCCAGATCAATCGCCAGCGCCGCCCAGATGGCCAGCACCGGCGCGATGGGCTCCAGATACTGGAATCCCTTGATAGGAAGGAGCGAGTAGGTCAGGACCGCCGTGGCGGCCCACCATATTAGCAAGCTTTCGCGCCAGCCCCGGTTACGCTGCCAGCAAATGCCGGCGATGGCCAGGGCCAATAGCACGTAGCCAACGCTCGCCGGTAGTGTCGTCAGGTAGAAGTAGACTGGGTGGTTCTGGCGCCGCAGGAACTGCCAGAGCGCGTACTGGCCGCCCGTTCCGGCCCGGCCCGACAATGCGAGGGCCCCCCACCAGCCTGCGATGACAGCCACGAATACCGCGCCGGCGACGGCCGCCTGACGCGGGCTCGGTCGCACATCGCGCGCGCCGAGCAAGTACAGCGCGCCGCCGGCCAGGAGAATGACACAAGTCTCCTTGGTAAGAATGGCCAGCCCCATGGTTGCCGCCGCCGCGTATAGCCAGGGCGGGTGCCGGTCGCGGCAATACCGGGCGGTAAAATACAGTGCTCCCGTAACAAATAGCGTGGCTGGACCGTCCAATAGGACTTGCCTGCTCACTACCACCGCGTATGGCATGACAGCCATAAACGCCGCCGCCACCAAGCCGACGGCCTGGTTGTACAACAGTCGCCCGAGCAGGTACGTCACCCCGACGGTGGCCAGCCCGAACACGACCACCACCGTTCGGCCCTTCACGTCGCTGACGCCCGTGCGGTAGACCCACGAAAGCACTGTCTGCAGCATCATCGGGTGCGCTCGGAAAACCGGGAAGAACTGCGCAAGTCGCTGGTCGCCTGCCAGAGCGGCCGCCGTCCCTGAGTACACTGCCTCATCGGAGTTGTACCCGACGGCGCCGAGCTGCCACAATCGCAAGAAGCCGCCGATGCTGAAAATCGCCAGCAAGGCGGCTACCTGCGGCCACCGGCTTTTGTGAAGTTGCGACTTGATCGGCGCTGGCTCGTGCAGACCCGACGCAGTGGCTGAGCGTGCGGTCATATTCACCCTCTTCTGTATGCGAAGCCAGCGTGATTCCTGTGGGTAAAGGAACGGCCCCCCGGGGGCGCTCCGCCCCCGGGGTCTCGATCCGCGGGGTCTCGATCCGCGGCATTACGCCCGCAGGCCGAGTTTGTCGGCGGTCCGCGGGCGCTAGAAGTTATAGGTCATGACGTCGAACTGCTGCCCGTTCTCGTTCGTCGGAGCCACGGTTACCTGATTGCCGTTCACCGTCACCAGCAGGTAGTGGTATACGGCCGCCGCGGAGGCCGGAACCGGCGCGGCGCCGCATTTGTAGCCCTTGAGCTTGGTCGGTGACCACCCGATGGCGTAGGCGTCGTAGCTACCGCAGCCGGCGGTGCCGACCGGTTCGAGCACGCTTCCGCCGCCGCCCGTCACGTAGCTGACAAAACTCTCGCCAGCCTGCTTGGTATTGCGCTCGTATATGTGAGCGTGGCCGTTGAACACCATCTGAACGCCGTTCTGCGTCAGCAGTTCCGCCAGGCTTCCGGAGCCGTGCAGGTAGGTGTCGGTCTTTTCCGTGCTGTTGTCTGAGTACATCGGGAAATGGGCCACCGCGAACTTCAGCCCGCCAGGGTGCGCGGCCAGGTCGCTGGCCAGCCACTGATACTCGGGGCTCGACGCCGACCAGTGGGCGGCCGCGTCGTCCGAATAGATGGTGCCGGTGCCGAGATCCCCGTTAGGCCAGGTGGCGTCGAGAATATAGAACCGGGAATTGCCCACCGTGAAGGCGTACCACACGCTCGGCAGGCTGCGACTGGTCGTGCCATTGACGCAGCAATACGTATCCGTCTGGTAGCGGCCGCCTGACAGCGACGGGGCCGTCGGCATGGGCCACACGTTCAGGAAGGTAGCGGTCTGGCCGTGGTTGCCCAGCGCATTGAACAGCGGAATGTGATTCCCGATGTTCTTGAAGTAGTTCGGCGCGAAGACGGTCGATATCTGGCTGCCGGTCTGATAGAGGTCGCCGTAGTTGGTCTGGCTGCCGGAGTTGTAGGCCGTGTCACCGGCGCCGAGAAGGAACTGGGCGCCGCTGGCCGCGATCTGCGCATCCAGGTTCGCCTGGTCGCCCGGCGCGACCGTGTCGCCCCAGTCGCCGAACACGGCGAACTTGAACGAGCCGCTGGTGCCCGGCACCGGGAAGACCGGCGACGTGTCGGTGGCCAGCAGGTCGACCGTCGGATTGCTGAAGAACACGCGATAGCAGTAGGAGGCGCCGGGGGTCAGCCCGGTGATCTTGGCCTTCCACTGCTCCTCGGCGACTCCGTTGACGGTGATGCCGGTCTTGGAGCCGTTGGCCCGGTGAGCCGTACAGGACTCAGTACCTGCGAGTCCGTACGTGGCATACCCGGTCGTCTGGCTGGTGTCGGTCGCCCAGTTGAGGGTGGCGTTGTCGGTCGAACCGGCGTTCACCACATCGGTCAGGTAGGGATACCGGGTCAGGCTGGTCGTGTTCGCGCTGGCCGGCAACGCCGGCAGTACTGACATGAGCATGGCCGTCACCGCTCCCGCGGCGGCCAGCAGTGAATATCCGCGACGCTTGTGCATCTGCGCCCTCCGTTTCGTTATCGGCTTACGTTGGCGTTCGCGTTCCTGGCGTGCGGCGCTCCCGACCCGTTGCCGGATACGAGGGACTCGCTCGCGTGGATCAGGCGCGGGATTTCATCGGCCCAGCCGAAGGTGTCTGAGGCGAGCGTCCGGACCCGGACGTTGGCGAGGAAACCAGCCAGGATGTCGCGCTCGGCCGCCCGCAGCTCTTGGTAGTCCCGGGAGCCGATGTTGATGGCCGGCGCGAGATAACGGAAGGGCGGGAAGCCGTAGGCGTCATCGGTGTTGGCCAGCAGCTGGGTAAGCGCGTCGTGCTGGTCGAGGTCAACCAGACGCGGCGAGCCGCGCTCGATGATGAACAGTTCCCTGACCCTGGTGGCGTCGGTTATCTGGCAAGGCACCAGCCGGTCCACGCTGTACTTCGGTGGCGGGACCAGCATCTGGGTGAGGGCGTTGATGCCCATGATGGGCAGGTTGAACCGGCTCAGCGCCATGGCGATCGACCGGCCGCTCCTGGAGTGCAGCCGGCTCTGGATCTGCAGGCGGCGCCATTCGGAACGGGTGAGATCGTCGGCAGACACGGCGCGCAGGGTGTGCGCGCTGATCGTCAGGGGCTTGGGGAACCATGAGGCGTTGCCGCTGCGGTCGATGACCGTCATGTCATCGGACAGGAACCTGCCCTCATGCTCACGCAGCAGGCGCAGCACCGTGCCGGTTTTTCCGGTATCGGTCAGGGCGGACAGCATCACACCGGTCCCGGCGAGCTCCACGCATGCCGAGTGCAACAGCATCCGGCCGCGGGAAACCATGACGAACCGCAGCAACGGCTCGAGGATGTTGGTGTAGACGACGTGGGAAGACCGCGCCAGAAGCGGCCCCACCTCCACCGTGATGCGTTCGTCGATGCGCGCGCGGAAGTTGGCCCCGAGGCGGCCGAGGTGCTCTTGGTAGGAGATCACCGTGGGATGCAGAGATTCGGTCATGGCCGCACGCCTGCGGGGCCTCCTGCCTCCCACGTCCCCGACCCGCACCGCGATGTCCACGTCGCCATCAGCGACGTGCTGCGCGCGGAAGAACTCCAGTTCCGGAAGCCTGACCTGGGATCCGATCTTCACGACGCCCGCCACGTCGTACCGGTACGTCAGGTACCGCGATCTCCTGCGGGAAGCCGGAGCCGCGGTACCGTCCGGGCTGTCCAGATCGACGAGCACCCGT
>Ga0210401_10005377_pt1 | contig 13178 bp, 12 predicted proteins | sample IncBWH32MmetaG_FD_150866 | JGI IMG/M metagenome (GOLD analysis project Ga0210401, IMG submission 150866) | Forest soil microbial communities from Barre Woods Harvard Forest LTER site, Petersham, Massachusetts, United States - Inc-BW-H-32-M | ecosystem: Environmental > Terrestrial > Soil >... | reverse complement strand
GAAAGAAGCCGAATGAAGCAAATTTCAACAGTCCCCGTGTTTGGACGAGCCGTGTCTCTGGCTGTCCTGTGCCTATTTATGACCAACGCATTTTGTGCGGCCCAAAACAGCGCCCCTCCGCCGGCGACCAGCGGCAGCAAAGTTTTGGGCGAAGTAAAGCTGGAAGGTGCCTCCAAGGTCGAGAAGGAGGCGGGCGTTTGGGTGGACGGCAACTATGTCGGCTACCTAAAGGAACTTAAGGGCGATAAGAAGATCCTATTGATTCCGGGCGAGCATCAAATCGCCGTGCGCCAGTCCGGCTACGACGACTTTCAGCAACAGGTCGTCGTCGAACCCGGCCAGGTGCACGCGGTTGCCGTGAAGCTGAACCTCAGCCCGCGAGCCGTCACGCCCGACATCACGTCAACCTTGAAGCTCACCGTCGAACCCGGTCGAGCCGCGGTATTCCTAGACGGCAAATTTGTGGGCCACGCCAGTGAATTTGGCGGAGTGGGGCACTCCATGCTGATCAGCCCAGGCAAGCACCGCATCAAGGTCGAGCTGCCCGGCTATCGCACGTTCGAAACCGAAGTCAACCTGCTAGTCAACCAAAAGTCGGAAGTGAAAACCGAGCTCGTGAAGGGCAGCATCGAGCAGGCCGGACCAGACATCAAGCAACCACAATAAGCCGCGCCCGGCAAATCTCGATTCGCGATTCGCTCCCCTGTAGGGGCGGGGCTTGCCCCGCCCGGCCGCTGCCTATTGGTTCACGCGCCACGGGAAGTCCAACGCCAGCGAAGCCCTGATCATTCCCGCCAATTCCCGCCAGGGATTGACAGCGGGGCTTCTCGGCTCTTAGGATGGAGATTCACAATTGATCTGTTGAAGAATGATGTGGGGTTAGTTGGAAAGTTGTGCGTCTGATTTCCAAAAGCAAATTTCTATGATTACAGTTACGGATCTAACGAAGAGGTATGCGCGGCACACGGCCGTCGACCACGTTTCCTTTGAAGTTCAAAAAGGCCAGATCGTAGGTTTTCTCGGCCCCAACGGCGCCGGCAAAACCACGACGATGCGGATGCTGACGTGCTTTCTACCGCCGACGTCGGGGCAAGCCACGGTGGCCGGCTTTGACGTTCTCGAACAGCCGTTCGAGGTCAAGAAGCGTATTGGATATCTGCCGGAGACGCCGCCGCTCTATCCCGAAATGCGCACGGCGGAATACCTGGCATTCGTCGGGAGCCTCAAAGGATTGTCAGGCTCCGAGCTGAACAAGCGCGTCGAGTATGTGCTCGAGCGATGCGCAATCGCCGATGTGCGAGACAAGCTGCTGGGCAAACTGTCGAAAGGCTACCGCCAACGCGTCGGGCTGGCGCAAGCCATTATTCACAATCCGGATGTGCTCATTCTCGACGAGCCCACATCCGGCCTGGATCCCAAGCAGATCAACGAGACCCGCGACCTGATCAAGAGCCTGGCTGGCGACCACACCATCATTCTCAGCACGCATATCCTGCCCGAAGTGGAACAGACCTGCCAATACGTCCTGATCATCAACAAGGGCAAGTTGGTAGCGAAAGATTCGGTGAACAACTTGCAGAATCGCGCGCGCGGCGCCGAGTCGCTGCTGGTTGAAGTCGCCGCCCGCAGCGGCGACGTGGATTCCGCAACGGTGCAGAAGCGGCTCGAGCAGATTTCCGGCGTGACCCGCGTCGTGTTCAAGGAAAAGGTGCAGAACCGGGCGGCCTTTGAAATCGAGAGTCACAAGGATGGTTTCGTACGTGGAGACCTGGCACGCGCTGTCGTCGAATCAGGCTGGAACTTGAATGAATTGCGGCCAACCGCGGTCAGTCTGGAAGAGATCTTCCTCCAGCTAACCGGAGAACCCGCTGCTGTATCCGCGGAAGAAGCCGTTGTCGCGGGAGTCGACTAAATGCGAAATGTTTGGGTCATTTACCGCAAAGAGCTGCACAGCTATTTTGTTTCGCCGGTGGCCTATCTGCTGCTCGCGATGTTTGCGATTATCTTCGGGTTTTTCTTCTGGAACTCGCTCGGGTACTTCGTCTACATGGGCATTCAATCCCAAATGCGCGGCCAAAGCTTCCCGATGAACGTGAACGAGGAACTGATTCGGCCGCTGCTGTCGAACATCAGCGTGGTCGGGCTGTTTCTGATCCCGATGATCACCATGCGGTTGTTCGCGGAAGAAAAGCGCACTGGCACGATTGAGCTCCTCGCCACCTCGCCGATTCGCGACATCGAAGTGATCCTCGGCAAGTGGCTCGCAGCCGTGGCGCTATATTCCGTCATGCTGCTGGTCACCGCGCTCAATTTCGCATTCATCTTCAAGTATGGACATCCCGACTGGAAGCCGCTGGTGATCGGCTATCTTGGCCTGCTGCTGCAGGCTGGTGCGTTGCTGGCGATCGGCACGTTTATCTCCACGCTGACCAAGAACCAGATCATCGCGGGTGCCGCGACGTTCAGCGTCTGCTTGTTGTTGTGGATTCTGGAATGGGTCAGCGGGTACGAAACTTCGACGTGGGCCAAGGTGCTCTCCTATATGTCGGTGATCACCCATTTTGAGTCCTTCGCGAAAGGGCTGTTGGCTACCAAGGACGCTATCTTCTACGTCAGTATGATTTTTCTGGGGCTATTCCTGACGGCTCGCTCGTTGGAATCCCTGCGGTGGAGGTCGTAATTGGGCACTGAGTTTTTGAAGGCCAGGCAAACAAAGTATGTGGCTTACGCCACACTCTACATCGTCGTGATTGTGGCCATCCTTGTTACGGGTAACGCGTTGGCGGATCGCTACAACAAGCAGTACGACTCAACCTCGAACAAACGCTACAGCCTCTCCGACCAGACCGCCAAAATTGTCAGAGGACTCAAGCAGCCGGCTACGATCACTTATTTCGACCAGTCCACACACTTTGCCCAGGCCAAAGACCAGCTCGACCAGTACGCGAATCTTTCGCCGAAAGTGCATGTCGAGTACGTCGATCCCGACAAGAAACCGCAATTAGCCCGCGAAGCCGGAATCAAAAATTACGGCACGACCGTCGTGCAAGTTGGTATGAAGAAGGAAGAAGCCAAGAGCCTGACCGAAGAGGGTATCACCGGCGCTTTCATCCGCGACCTCAAAAACAATACGCGCACCGTATGCTTTGTGACTGGCAGTGGCGAGCACCGGATCGACGATTCCGAGCGCGGCGGCTACTCACGCTTCAAGGAATTGCTCGGCAAGGATGACTATGAGGCGAAGTCCATCGACTTGTTGCAGAAGGCGGAAATTCCTGCCGACTGCACGGTTCTGGTCGTAGCCGGTCCGAACGGCGACTACCAGCAGCCAGAAGTCGATGCCATCAAGAAATTCGTGGAAGATGGCGGGCGCGCGCTTTTCATGCTCGATCCACCGCTGAAGATCGGGCGTTCGGAGATCGCCGATAACGATGCGCTGACCGGACTGCTCGCAAGTTGGGGCGTCACGCCGCAGAAAGACCTGATCCTGGACATGAATCCGATCGGGCAGCTTGCCGGCCTCGGCCCCCAAGTGGCGCTGGTCACCACCTACGATTCTCAGCCGATTGTCAGCGAGATGAAAGGGACAGCCACGGGTTTCCCGTTGTCCCGTTCGCTGGACGTCAAGAATGAAGGCAAATCCACGGTACAGAAACTGTTCAGTTCCTCGGATTCCAGCCTGGCGACCTCCAAGCTCAATTCTCCCGATATTGACCCCAGCGACCCCAAGAATAAGAAGGGACCTCTGACACTTGCCGCGGCCGGAAGCTACAACACCGGCAAGGAAAATTCTCAGGGCCGGTTTGTGGTTTTCGGAAGTTCTTCCTGGGCGGCCAATTCCTTCCTGAATTTCAATGGCAACCGCGACCTGGCGCTGAATACCATGAACTGGCTCTCCTCGGACGAGGACCTTATCTCCATTCGCCCGAAAGAACAGGAAGACCGCCGCATCACCATGACGCAAGCGCAATTGAGCTGGGTGCGCATCACCAGTCAGTTTATTTTGCCGCTGATTGTTATTGTTGCCGGCGTGTCGGTCTGGTGGAAGCGCCGATAAAACGGCGCATGCCGGTTTTCATCATGTCAGGAAATCATCCATGAAAAGCACCGGATTGCTGATTGCGGCCGCCGTCTTGGCGGCGCTCACCGGAGTCATGTACTGGTCGGATCACCGCAAAGCCGCGGACACGACGGCGACTCCCGTCGATGCGGCGCCCAAAATACTGACGTTCAAAGAGACTGACCTTTCCAAAATTGAAATTAAGAAGGAAGGCGCCGAGGAAGTTGCGCTGGCCAAAAACGACGCGGGAAAATGGCAGATCACCGCGCCTGTCGCGCTTGCGGCTGATCAGGACGCAATCGCTACCATGGTTTCTACGCTGTCGTCGCTGAATTCGGAGCGCGTGGTTGAGGATAAAGTCTCGGATTTGAAGCAATACGGCTTGACCGAGCCCGCGCTCGAAGTGGACATCTCGACCAAAGACGGCAAGTCCAACAAACTCTTCCTTGGCGATGACACGCCAGCCGGCAATGCGGTCTTCGCGGCGACCGCGGGCGATCCTCGCGTGTTCACGATCGCCAGTTACACCAAGACCAGCATCTACAAGGGCCCCAGCGATCTTCGCGACAAGCGTCTGTTGACCGCCGACTTCGACAAGATCAGCCAAGTCCAGCTGGACGCCAAGAAGCAATCGATCGAATTTGGACGTAACAAGGACGCGTGGCAGATCCTCAAGCCCAGGCCGCTTCGCGCCGACAATTTCACCGTCGAAGATCTAGTGCGCCGGCTGAAGGACGCGAAAATGGACTTGGGCGCGGCGAACGCGGATAATGTGAAAAAAGCCGCCTCAGCGTTCGCGTCGGGAACACCGGTCGCGACCGCAAAAGTCACCGATGCTGCAGGCACGCAAGAGTTGCAGATTCGCAAAAGCAAAGACGACTACTACGCAAAATCCAGTGCCGTCGCCGGCATCTACAAAGTCGCGAACGACTTGGGCACCGGACTCGACAAGAGCCTCGACGATTTCCGCAACAAGAAGTTGTTTGATTTCGGATTCGATGAACCCAACAAAGTGGAAATGCACGACGGATCGAAAGCCTATTTTCTGACCAAAGGCGGCCCGGACTGGTGGTCGAACGGGAAGAAAATGGACAGTTCCAGCGTGCAGGCGCTTATCGACAAAGTCCGCGACCTCTCCGCCAGCAAATTTGCCGATTCGGGGTTCACGACTCCGGTGATCGACCTCACCATAACCTCCAACGACGGCAAGCGCACCGAGAAAGTGCTAATCTCGAAGAGCGGCGACAACTACATCGCGAAGCGCGAGAACGAGCCGTCGTTGTACCAGCTCGACTCCAAGCCCGTCGAAGAACTGCAAAAGTCCGCCGCCGACGTCAAGCCAGCCCCAGAACCAAAACCCACGCCACCCCCCAAGAAATAGGAGCGTGTAGCCGCGGTCTCCGAGACCGCGGGGTTTAGACCCAAATGTTGCCGGCCACTATCCCAATCGCCGCGCCCGTTGCTAACTGGCGCCCCCAGCCCATTCATTCAATTAAATCCATTCTGCGATAAGCTGAACCCGCTCCACGACCCAAAGGATCCCTAGCACAATTCCATGAACGTTCAAGGCTACTTCCGCATCCTGAGTTTGTTCGACGTCAGCGAAGGTTTTGAATTGGAACGGCTGAACGCCCTGCTAGGCCCAGACGCGGGGCCGCGTTCTCCGGGTTTCGTACATCGCACCCCGGAATACGCCCAGGCGCAAACCGCGCCGATTGTGGAGGCAACCGGCCAGATCGTGCTCCCAACCGGAGAAAAGGTGGACAGCCGGATCAAGTATTACTGGTTCGGTGTTGCCTGCGTCGAACTCATTACCCCGTTCGAGTGTCATCTTGACTCCTTGCCGCAGCACTCCTACCGCTGGATGAACGCTCCGGAAGTCGAGAAAGCCGCAGAAGACCTGCTGCATACGCGTCTGGAGCACTTTCGTCCGGCAATGATTAAGCCTTCGCAGAAATGGCTGGACGAAGACTACCTGATCATCGATGTACAGTCCGCAAAGCACAGCGATGGCCGCGCGGCGCTGGCGACCGAGTTGCTTCAGTCGTGCGGCGACCAGATCACCCGCGTGGTTCGCGGCGAGCTTGTGTCGCTTTCCGCTCCGGAGCGAGAAGAGGTTGTCCGCGCCGCGCTCTCCTACTATCCAAATGATCTTGTGGTCGTCGGCTGGGCTGCCGCGCTGGTCTACGACAAGCCGGACGCCACGTCAGCGGTCATCGATCTTCTCGAATACGCCAACACGCAGCTCCTGGAATTTCGCTACTACGACGAAGTGCTTACGAACCTTCTGTCCAACGTGTACAGCTCGCTGGAAGGGCACGAGAGTTTACGGACGCTCTGGCGGCTACCGCGGCGCGCCGGCCGTTTGAATGGCCTGCGCCTCGATATCATGGACCTTGCTGAACGCACTGAATATGCCGTGAAATTTATCAGCGATACCTACTACGCTCGCGTGTATCGGGTGAGCTCGGCAAGAATCGGCGTCGACGATTACAAGACTTTGGTGGCGGAAAAACTGAAGACTGCCGGCGAACTGTACGAGTTTATGGTCGCGCAGTTCAATGAGCGGCGCATGTTCGTGGTGGAAGTCGTGGTCGCGGTCCTTGTACTACTCGACGTAATTCTACTGCTGCGCGGGAACAAATGAGAGAGCGAACGGCATGATCGTCACCGTGATGGGCGTGACCGGCTCAGGCAAGACCACCGTAGGCTCGCTCCTGGCGAAGCGGCTGGGCTGGGAGTTTGCCGACGCCGACGATTTTCATTCCGCCGCCAACAAAGACAAAATGCATCGTGGAATTCCGTTGACCGATGCGGATCGCATCCCGTGGCTCGCAGCGATTCACGACTATCTCGCGCTCGCTGCCTCGGAGCATCGAAGCATCGTGCTGGGTTGTTCCGCGCTCAAGCAGAGTTACCGGGAGCAGCTTTTTCAAGGGCTGGACGCGCGCCTGGTGTATTTGAAGGGCAGCTACGAATTGATAGATCAGCGCCTGGAACAGCGCAAAGGCCATTTTGCAGACGACCATATTCTTGCGGCACAATTCGTCGATTTGCAGGAACCGACCGATGCAGTCGTCGTGGATATCAGCCCCGCGCAGATAGTGGATGAGATTTGCCGCCGCCTCAGTCTACCAGCCACGGCCTAGCGATCAACACACGTTGGAAGCGCCAATCCCCGACTGGCGAGCACCGATTTTCAGACTGCGGAGAGTCTTTTTCTTCAGGAGGTCGGTGCTTTAGCGCCGACGTAAAATGCGTGCTCTCAACGGGCTTCAGCCCCTGAAGGAAGCTTTTTCCTCGTTTTGTTGCATTTTTCCGCAGTCTGTCTAGCCGTCATCCCGCCGGTAAGCGGGTGTTGCCTCCGGCGCATCCGGGTGCGCCACTTCGCCAAACCTTGACGCCAGCCACTGGCGCGCCTCGTCCGGATGGTAATTGAACGGACCCATGCCGCCGGCGTAGGCGATGCGGCCGTGCTCGTCGATGATGTAAATGCGTTCGGGCCACGCGGAATAAGCGTCATTCGCGGCATTGGTCATGTCATCGATCCCAAAGGGAACCGGATACTTCAAGCGCTGGACGAAATCGTTGGCGATGGCGATACGCTGCTCCAGTGTTTTCGGCTGCGCGTAGCACACATCCTCTTTCACGTTCGATTTCATCTGCCACTCGTCGGTGGGATGCGCTTCGCGCACGTAGACGGTCAGAAAGTCAGCGTGATCCTTATAGTCGTTGTAAATCTTCACGATATCGCCGACCTGGCGACGAAACGGCGGTCAAGTGTAGCTGCCGAAGACGACCATCAGGGGTCGCGCGCCGGCACGTTCCCGCAGGTGAAAGTAGTCCTTGCCGTTCAGCGCGAGGAGGCGCGCGTCGGGCGCATCGTCGCCCGGGTGCAGCTTGCCGCGGTGCATGTGCGGCAGTGCGTAGCGGAGCATGTAGAGGGCGTCTTTCGGACCGCCCGCCATGACGGAAAGGGCGACAAACCCTGCAAGCAGGAGAATTCCGAGGATTCCAGACGACCATATAGCTATTGTTCTCATTAAGCGAAGCCCATTGTTCTCATTCAGCGTCTTTCGCGGCTCTTAGTACGCGCACGGTGACAGGCCACGATAACAGGCAAACTGGAGTCTCGAAATAGTATGGATGCATTATCGATTTCTACTTACAGGATGAGGAACCCTCCCCCACTGTTTTTTGTAAGTATTCATTCTAAACGGCCTTTAAGTACCTTGGTTTTGACAGACTTTTGTAAGTATTGATTATAATGCATTTACGGGCGTGTTTTCCCAGCTTTGCTTCGAACAGCGCGATGGCACTCCAACGATTACAGTGGCGATTGCTGGTTATGGACGACTGATCTTGGGTAGAAGCTTCTCGCGCTCCTGTTGATAGCGGGCCAGGGATCGCTCGATCACCGTCAGGGCCGCGTAGGCTGGACGGATGTCTTCGACTTCGACCTTTTTGCCTTCGAGTTGCTTGTAGTCGGAGAAAAAGCGCTTCAGGACCAGGAGGCGGTGGGGTGGCAGGTCGCGGGCTTCGACGTAGTCGCTGAATTCGGGGTCGTTGGTGGCGACGGCGATGACTTTGTCGTCGCTAGCTCCAGAATCGATCATGGTCATCAGGCCGATGGCGCGGGCTTTGATCAGGGCAAGGGGTTGCACCGGTTCCTGGCAGAGGACGAGGACGTCGAGGGGATCGTTGTCTTCGGCGTAGGTTTGCGGGATGAAGCCATAGTTGGCAGGGTAGAAGACCGCGGAATGGATGATGCGGTCGACCTTGAGCAGGCCGGTGGGCTTGTCGAGTTCATATTTCACGTTGGAACCCAAGGGGATCTCGATTACCGCTTGGAAATCGCGGGGTAGATCGTTGCCTGGAGATATGTCATGCCACGCATGCATCATTGGGTGAGCCTCGTCGTAAGAGAGGTGACCATTATCGCTTCTGGACGGCATCAACGCAAAAACACCGGTCTAAAGACCGGACACTACAGAAGGTGCCTGTGAAGACTACGGCGGCTTAGATCGAAGAGAGATTCCTCCACGGCGCAGGCCGACGCGTTCGCTGGAAGCGAACGCGGAAGAAAAACGTCGGCCTGCTTCGGTCGGAATGACGGTTGTGGCGTGAGGCGCGATAGTGCGCGGCGTCGAAACCTGCACTCAGAAGAGATTCGGCCGGCAGGAATTTGTAGGATTCCGAATCCAATTCAGGCGCGGGCTTTGTCGATCATTTCTTGCCAGATGCCTTTGCTTTTGAGGATGACTTCGACGACTTCGCGGGCGGCGCCTTTGCCGCCGATCGCTTTGGTCACGTAGTGGGCGGCGTTTTTCACTTCGACGGTGGCGTCTCCCACGGCTACCGCCAGGCCAACGCGGCGCATGACCGTCAGGTCTGGGAGATCGTCGCCGAGGTAGGCTACCTCCGATTCTTGCGCGCCGGTTTTTTTCAGGATTTCTTCGTAGGCGGCGATTTTTTGGGGTTGCTTTTCGTAGACGAACTCGATATTCAGCTCGCGGGCGCGGCGGCGCATGGCGGCACTTTCGCGGCCGGTTATGACGCCGGTACGAAGACCGGCGGTGTGAGCCAGAGATAGACCTTGGCCGTCGTGGGCGTCGAAGGTTTTGATTTCGAGCGCGGAGCCGTCGGGCTGGGAGAGCAAAGATACGGTGCCTGTCGTGAGGGTGCCATCTACGTCCATCAGGAAAACTTTGATGCGTTTGGCGCGTTTGGCTACGGCGGCGGGGATTTTGGCTTGGGACTTTGGCAACGAGGATCTCCTTGGGTCGGTGAAAGAATGTCTGCCCGACGGGCCAGATAAAAGCGCAAAACTTTCCTCAGGGGCTAAAGCCCGTCTGGGGTTGAGCGTTGAAGTCGGAGCTAAAGCTCCGACCCCTAAAGAAAGAGGGACGGGCGGAAGCCCGCCTCTACATTTTTAAATCAGTTCTAGGGTCCAGAGATCGTGCAAGTGCACTACGCCTAGCACTCCTTCTGATTCATCGACTACTACGATGGATGTGATTTTCCGTTTTTCCATGAGATTTAGGGCTTCGCTGGCCAGGACGTGCGGGCCGATGGTTTGGGCGCTGCGCGTCATGCAGGCTCCCGCGTTCATGGCGAGCGTTGCGCCACCTTGCTTTTCCATCAGGCGGCGGAGGTCGCCGTCGGTGATGATGCCGGCGAGGCGGCCATCGGGGTGGAGCACTGTCGTCATGCCGAGGCCTTTTTTGCTCATCTCGTGGAAGGCGTCGGGCATTCGAGTATCTAACGCTACGCGCGGCAGGGCATCGCCTGCGTGCATCAGGTGCTCTACGCGGAGGAGTTTCTTGCCCAGGCGGCCGGCAGGATGAAGGGCGGCGAAATCGTCGTGGCGGAAATCCCGGCGCTCGAGCAGAGAGACGGCGACTGCATCACCTACGGCCATCGCTACCGTCGTGCTGGCGGTTGGGGCTAGATTCAGGGAGCAGGCTTCTTCTTTTACGCTGACGTCAACGGTTACGTCGCTTGCTTCGGCAAGAGTGGAATGGACTCTGCCGGTCAGTGTGACCATCTGGATTTCGAGGCGTTTCAAGGCTTCTAGCAGCGCGATGATTTCTTCGGTTTCGCCGCTGTAGGAGACGGCTAAAAGAGTATCGCCCCGGGCGAGCATCCCCAGATCGCCGTGCAATGCTTCGGCTGGGTGCAGGAAAAAGGATGGTGTGCCCGTGCTTGAGAATGTTGCGGAAATCTTTCGGGCTACCAGGCCGGACTTGCCCATGCCTGTAACTACTACTCGGCCTTTGCAGGCGAAGAGGAGATCGACGGCTTTCTCGAAGGTTTTGTCGAGGCGAGCGAGGACATCCTGGATGGCTTGGGCTTCGATTTGTAGGACGCGGCGGGCGGTAGAGAGGCTCATGGGGAGGTGGCTCGGGATTGGTTAGTGGTGGAGCGTGATTTTGTGGGGCGGTTACGGCGTCCGTGATCGTTGGTTTGGGGTCGGCGCGATTTGCGTCTAAATCCCACCGTCTCGGAGACGGCGGCTACAGGGAGCGGGGGTGCTTTGGGGGTCATTTGGGGCTCCAGTTGCGGACTACCGCGGAGAGTTCCTTTAGGCGCTTGAGGAGGGCTGGTAGTTGCGAGAGGGGGAGCGCGTTGGGGCCGTCGGAGAGGGCGGCTTCGGGGTTATCATGAGTCTCGAGGAAGATGCCGTCTACGCCTGCGGCTACGCCGGCGCGGGCTAAGGGTTCAATGAATTCGGGTTGACCTCCGCTGGCGTGGCCTTGGCCGCCGGGGAGTTGGACGGAGTGAGTTACGTCGAAGACTACGGGATAGCCTAGCTTTTGGAGGATGGGGAACGAGCGCATGTCGACTACGAGATTCTGATAGCCGAAGGAGGCGCCGCGTTCGGTGAGGATGATTTTATCGTTGCCCGCGGCGGAAACTTTTTCAACTACGTTGGTCATATCCCATGGTGAGAGGAATTGGGCCTTTTTTACGTTCACGATGCGGTTGGTTTTGGCGGCGGCTTCGAGGAGATCGGTTTGGCGGGAAAGGAAGGCGGGGATTTGCAGGATGTCGCAGACGACAGCTGCCGGGGCGGCCTGCGACGGTTCGTGAATGTCGGACAGGATCGGCAGGTCGAGGTCGTGCTTTATTTTGCTCAGGATGCGGAGGCCTTCTTTTAGACCGGGGCCGCGGAAGGATTTCAGCGAGGAACGATTGGCTTTGTCGTAGGAGGCTTTGAAAATGTAGGCTACGCCCGCATCGGCGGCGATTCTGGCGATGCTTTCGGCCATTTTGCGGGCGTGGGCTTCGCTTTCGATTACGCAGGGACCCGCAATCAGGAACAAAGGGTTGTTTGCGCCTAGACGGAGGGGGCCGAGTGCGATTTCGCGAGTGGTGGTCATTTTGGGCTGGATGGATGATGCTGAGTTGCGGTTTTTACGATAAACGTGTGCCGGGGTTGACGCCGGGCGGGGCAAGCCCCGCCCCTACAAGGAATCCGGGTCACGCTGTGAGGTGCGGCGCCACGGCGACGGCTTGGGCACGGTGGGATTCGGCTGTGGGACGCGACTTGTTTTTTTTGTGTTCGAGGGCCGCGCCGATGAAGGCTGCAAATAATGGATGTGGCTCCAGCGGTTTGGATTTGAATTCAGGATGAAACTGGCAGCCAAGAAACCACGGGTGGTCAGGTGCTTCGACGATTTCGACGTAGTTTTCGTCGGGGGTGCGGCCGGTGATACGCAGACCTGCGTTGGTTAGAACTTTTTCGTAGTCGCGGTTGAATTCGTAGCGGTGTCGGTGGCGCTCGCTGATTTCCAGCTTGCCATAGGCCCGATGGGCGAAGGAGCCGGGTTCCAGTTTGCAGGGCCATGCGCCCAACCGCATGGTGCCGCCCATTTCGTCGACGCCCAGCAATTCACGCAGTTTATAAATCACGCGATGAGGTGTCTGCGGGTCAAATTCCGTGCTGTCGGCTTTTTCCAGATCGGCCACGTCGCGGGCATACTCGATGGTGGCGCATTGCATGCCGAGGCAGATCCCGAAGAAGGGAACTTTGTGCTCGCGGGCATAGTGGATGGTGTGAACCATTCCTGCGATACCACGCTTGCCAAAACCGCCGGGAACCAGGATGGCGTCGTATTGGCGCAGCCGCGCGGCCGCGGTCTCGAAGGAATCAATCTCTTCGGCCTCGATCCACTCCAGAACCGTTTTGTGGTTGTGGGCGAGCCCGCCATGGAGCAGCGCTTCGCGCAGGCTTTTGTAGGCGTCTTCCAGCTGCACGTATTTGCCGACGATGGCAATGCGCACTTCGCCGGCGGGATGATGCAGTCGGCGAACGAGATCGACCCAGGGCTCTAAATCTTGCGGGTGATCTTGGAGCTTGAGGAGTCGCAGGATTTGTGCGTCTAGACCTTCGCGGCCGAGTTCCACCGGGACGGCATAAATGGTGTCCACGTCTTCCATCGAGATTACGCAGGAATCGGCGACGTTGCAGAACAGCGCAATCTTTTTCTTGAGGTCCGAAGGGATGTGGCGATCGCTGCGGCAGAGCAGGATGTCGGGCTGAATACCGATGCCCAACATTTCTTTGACGCTATGCTGCGTAGGCTTGGTTTTGAGTTCGCCAGCGGCGGCGATG
>Ga0210401_10005375_pt1 | contig 13179 bp, 17 predicted proteins | sample IncBWH32MmetaG_FD_150866 | JGI IMG/M metagenome (GOLD analysis project Ga0210401, IMG submission 150866) | Forest soil microbial communities from Barre Woods Harvard Forest LTER site, Petersham, Massachusetts, United States - Inc-BW-H-32-M | ecosystem: Environmental > Terrestrial > Soil >... | reverse complement strand
TGGTTCGCTAAGTAGTTCACGCTTAGCCGCCGACAGTTCTCGGAAGTTGTAGAGGCACCGGAACCCTTTACTCCGAGAGACGAAGGGCACGCTCCGACGCACAAGCTTCGCGACGGGACGCGTGCCGGATCGGAACTGGACGCGTTCCAGTGCGGGAACCGCGTGAGGCCGCTTCCTAGCCTGCAAGTGCAAGATTGGCAGGACTCAGCGATTGTCAGCAGTGCATTCAGGCTTTGTAACTCATTAATGCAAAGCAAGTTGTTCCGATTCTAAATGAAAGCATTTACGTCCTCCCGTTTCATCGCGGTTTCGCTGATTGTTCGCTTGCATAGCTCGGGGTATGCGTCCCTTTCCGCATGATGATCCCGGAAGATTGCCGAAGACAAACGCGGAGCGCGCGCGGTTTGCGGCGCTGCCACTACTCATTCTTGCGACGACCTGGATCCAAGGCTGCGCCGGCCTTGGCTCGGCGTTCGGGACTTCGACGCCGACGCCGACACCTCCATCGACTCCACCTTTCGGATCGGTTGCCGTGACGGTCACGCCGGCGAGCGCGACGGTAATTTTGGGCAATCCCCAGATGTTCACCGCGACGGTGACAAACGCGAGTGACACGACGGTTGTGTGGAACGTGAACGGCGTGGCGGGTGGCAATGCGGCAACGGGCACGATCTCCACGGCCGGCGTTTACACCGCACCGGCGGAGTTGCCCGCGTCGCCTGCGGTGCAAATCGCCGCAACCAGCAAGGCGGACGCGACGAAATCAGGCACATCGCAAGTGGCTATCGCGAGCGATTTGCAAATCGCGCTCAGCGCCACGGGCGCCAGTGTGGAACTTGGAGCAAAGCAGGCTTTTCACGCTCTGATCACGAGCAGCGGGAATCCCACCGGGGGCGTCACCTGGACCCTTTCCGGCGCGGCATTGTGGGGTCAGCCTGGCGAACCGTATCGAGTGCTGGGCTGGTCGCAAGGGACCTTCCGTATCGCCCGCAATAGAGTGACAGGAATGGAAAGTGTGACGCAGGATTCCGCGGCGGCTTCCGTCTTCGATCCGCAACGTCGGGAGTTTCGGCGCGAAGGTATTCGCAATCTGCCGGTCGCAATTTTTCAACTACGCCTTAGGAAGGCTCTGGAAGAAAAGAACGAACGCGAAGTGAAAAGAGAAGCGGAGAGGAAGAGAAATAGAGGGAAAGAGAGAGCTGCAAAATTTAACGCAGAGAGTGAGCGCTGAGATCCACGGAGGCGCACAGTAATCTTGATGCTCTGAGGTGAGCGATGAAAAGACAGTGGGAAGAAACGACACGAGCGGTTTGCGCGGCGGCGGGCAGCCGGATGCGTTATTGGGCGACGACGACCGTACCGGTCTCCGCGCCGTGTACCCATCGTCCGCGGATAACGTTAACGTTGGTTCGATCAGCGGGCACATCGTCCCGGCCAATCCGCTCTCGCTGCCGGCTTCGCCGTTCGGAGTTACTGGCAGCTTTGGAGCGCACGTTGTTGCCGTCGATAGCGGAAGCGGCGCAGTCATCGCCGGAACGGAACCATCGGCGGCTGGAGTTGTGCCGCTCCAGGTCCGGCGCAGTTCGATGGGAGTTACATCATCGAGCGGCTCCCGGTGGGCCACACCTACACCGTGTATGCCGAACCGCTGGATGGCGTCGTGGCGCCGGCTCAAATCAGCCCGGCAATTACTTCGCTCTGTCGCAATGCCACGACCGATCCGGGTTGGCCGCCGCTTCAAGGCTGTGTCGTGCCCGCGGTGGACACCAGTTTTACGACGCGAACGCGTCCCGGATCGTGACGAGTTTTGCCGCCAGGACACCGCGCGCCGCGACCTATGTTAGATTGCCGTGTCAATCGTTTTCGGGAGTGGGAAGGAAGATTTACCGCCACTCGAAACAGCTGTTTGCCGGGAGGGATCTGGATGCAATATAGAACGCGTCGGGAATTCATTCAGCTTGGAGCTGCGGGCGCGGTGGCGCTGTCGGCTCCTGCGCGAGCTCTGCTGGCGGCGAGTCCCACCGCGCAGCCCCGAGCGTGGGTCACCTCGAAGGACCGCAAATTTCAGCCAGCAAGCGTTCCCAATTGGCGAAGCGTTGAGAGTAATCCCGCAAAAGCCATTCGCCTGGAGCCAGCGCAGAAATTCCAGAGCATTCTGGGATTTGGCGCGGCGTTCACGGAGGCATCCTGCTATCTATTTCATCGGATGAGCGCACCGGACCGGCAGTCGCTGCTCTCGGACCTCTTTAGCTCCACGGGACTGGGCTTGTCGGTGGCTCGAACCTGCATCGGTGCGAGCGATTACTCAATTAAAGCGTACAGTCTTGACGATAGCGCCGAACCCGACCCGGAACTCAAGAATTTCACGATCGAACGGGACCGCGAAACAATTCTTCCGACGCTGCGCGAGGCCCGCAAGATTAATCCCGACCTGTTTCTTTTTTCCAGTCCGTGGAGCCCGCCGGGATGGATGAAGGCCGGCGGCTCAATACTCGGCGGATCCATGCGGAAAAAGTATTACGCACCCTATGCGGAATACTTCGTCAAGTTTTTGCAGGGCTATTCGACTGAGGGCGTGAAGATCAATGCTGTTACCGTCCAGAACGAAGTGGACACCGACCAGGACGGGAGAATGCCCGCCGCACTTTGGGGGCAGGAGTATGAAATTGAATTTGTGAAAGGCCATCTGGGTCCGGCGTTGGAACGCGCATCGCTCGACACCAAAGTCTGGATCCTCGACCACAACTACAACCTCTGGGGACGCGCGATCGCTGAGTTGAGCGACCCCCTCGTGTTCAAATACGTGGACGGTGTCGCCTGGCATGGCTACGTTGGCGGCGCAGAAGCGATGACCAGGGTTCACGACGCGTTTCCCACGAAGGGAGCCTATTGGACCGAGGGCGGCCCAGACATCACCAGCCCGGACTACGCAATCGACTGGAGCAAGTGGGGACGACTGTACACAGATATCTTGCGAAACTGGTCGCAGTGCATCGTGGGCTGGAATCTTCTGCTGGACGAAAAGGGCAATCCGAACATCGGGCCCTTCCCTTGCGGCGGCCTCGTCACGGTGGACTCCAAAACCGGACAGCTATCGCGCAGCGGGCAATATTGGGGGTTCGCGCACTTCTCCAAAGCGATCCGAAGAGGCGCGCACGTGATCGGCTCGCAAGGAGATTTCACGGACGTGCATCATGTGGCGCTGGAAAATCCGGATGGCACGCGTGTCTTGGTCGTCACCAACACCGGTGAACGGCAGGATGTTGCTTGCCAGCTTGGGACAAATGCTCTGACACTGACGCTCGAGGCAGATTCGATCACGACTCTGGTCTGGTAAGGACCCTTGGGCGCTGTCTGTTGATAGCTCTGAACGCGAAAAGAGGGTCGCTTGTTAGCCGCCTCAGGCAAGCTCTCAGCGCGTTTTGCCGTGCCTTCTCAATGCACGTAGTAGCCGCTCTTGGCCAAAACGACGTAATCGCGTCCCTTCTTGCCGAATGATGACGCGAGGTGAACATCCAGTTTGTGCGGTTTGCCCGCGGCTCCGGTGGCGTTCGTGTAGTACCCCAAGGTATAGCGGGTCTTGATGCGGTCGATCAGCGCGCGAAACGTGGCGTCTAGATGGGCCAGATCCTGGACGTCGAAGATTTCGCCGCCCGTCTGGTCGGTCACCTTGCGGATGTTCACCAGCCCCGGAATCATGCTCGCGGCGAACAGTGTCGACGGCGGGTTGTAGCCGGGAATCTTCAGGTTATACAGGGTCGCGTCGGCGGCGATCACTTCGGTGATGATGTCTCGCGTTCCCTGCCCGCCCGCATCGGTGCCCACGTCATCGCTAATTAGGATGATCACACGCCGCGTCTTCGGGGGAATGGGAAGGAGCTGCTTGGCGGCGACAAAGATGCCGTCGTTGATATTTGTGGCGCCTCCGGCGCGGAATGTATTGAACTGGTTGGCGATGGTGGCCTTGTCGTTCGTGAACGGCACGCGCAACTCGGCTTCGGTGGAAAATGTGAACAGCGCGACCTCGTCTTCGGGTTTGAGCGCGGCAAGAGCCGTGGTGGCGGCGTCACGCAAAGGGCCCAGAAATGGACCTATCGAGTCGCTCAGATCCAATACCAGCGCAACCGTGAGTGGCAATTCGTCGCGGCTGAAAATGGCAACTTTCTGGGCGACGCCGTCTTCGCGAAGCTCGAAATCGTCTTTTTTCAGGTTGGCCATGATTTGACCAGCCTTGTTTTTCACGGTTGCGTCCACCATGACGAGGTTCACATCAACGCGAACGACGCTCTGGTCCTCGTCTTGCGCTTGTAGGGGGATTCCAAAGAAAAAGGCGAGGCAAACGAGCAGACCGGACAGGCGCATCGCAGTGTCGCACCAAGAAGTGGGCATGACCGTTGTTCCATCCTCCGCGACTCCGCTAACCACCATGCCGGAAAGTCCGGAGCGATTGGATGCCAAAATCCTCTGTGCTGCCGCCCGGACGTTTACGGCTAAATGTTTCATCTCAGCTTGATCTTTGCAAGGCAATGGACGGCAGGCAAACGGTCTGCGGGCCGGGCGAAATGCGTTCTTCAGGGGTGCCGGTGCGAGACCAGACGCAGAACCTTTTTATCGAACACACGCAGATTCCGATAAACTGATTACTCCCCCCTACGGCCTGAGATTACGGACGTGACCATGAACAACTCACCTCATCGAGAGGCCGTACATCCAACTAGAATCAATATCGAAGCGATCGCGCGACTCGAGCACGATGCGCTTGATCGACGCACGGCCACAGAGCGAATGAGCGACACGATCGTTAAATTCATTGGCAGCATCGCGTTTTTGCTGTTACAGGTACTGCTTGTTCTCGCGTGGCACGCCATCAACCTAAACCTGGTTCCCGGCATCAAGCCTTTCGATCCGTTTCCTTTTGGAATCTTAGCTCTGGTCATCTCGTCCGAGGCCGTGTTACTCACGATCTTTGTCTTGATCAGCCAAAATCGCATGATGCGTCAAGCGGAAAGACGTTCGCACCTGGACCTCCAGGTCGGCATGCTCGCGGAGCAGGAATTGACCACCTTGTTGCAACTCCAGCACAAGATTTGTCAGCGCTTGGGCATTGACGTCGAATCGGCAAAACACGCACTGAAGGGCTTTAGCGACGCAACCGATGTCAGCAAGCTAGCCAGCGAACTCGAAGATAAGCTGCCGGGGCAATGATGAGCACAGTCACAACACCTCCGTTAGCGCATGAACCGCAAAGCAACTCCCGCAAGCGGATCTCCTGGATTCTGGGGATGCTGCTGGGCGCGATTCTCACAGTGATTTTGGTCGGGGCAGCCGTGTGGCTATCGACCGGGCTCGGGCTACTGCACCTCTTGCGGGGAGGACGCACACAGGTGAACGTGGATCAGCCAACGGTGGTTCGCCAAATTCAGCAACTCCGGCGGCTGGAAACAGTCATGTACACGATGGACAAGATTATTTCGGGCGAACACGCGAATCCCTATCTGCCCAAATTTCTGGCTGGCGACCGCCTGCTGCTCGTGGTCCACGGAGAAGTGGTCGGGGGCATCGATCTCGGCGGCTTGCAGCCCGGCGATGTCCTGATCCAGGCGCACAAGGTTTCGATTCACTTACCCGCGGCAGCAGTCTTCAGCACGCGAATTGATAACGCGAGGACCAAGGTGTATTCCCGCGACACCGGCCTGTTCTCTTCTCCGGACCCCAACCTCGAAAGCGAAGTCCGTGAAGTCGCCGAGCAGCAAATCCAGCAAGCAGCGCTGCAAGACGGCATCCTGAAGACCGCTGCCGACAACGCGCGCGGCACAATTTCCAGCATGTTGCAGGGCTTCGGCTTCCGCGAAGTGGATATTCGGTAGACTCAAACAAACCAGCCCTTCGCATCTCGTTATCTGGACTCGAACTGTCATGAAAACTGCTTCCATCGCACGCCAACTTACGTCGAATGAACACCTCGATTACGTTGCCGCGCTCCTCGACGATATGTGGAGGATCCCGGGAACCCAGATTCGATTTGGTCTCGATGCCGTGATCGGCTGGGTGCCTGGGATTGGGGATGCTATGGCGGGCATCGCATCCTGTTTGATTGTGTTCGCGTCATGGCGCCGGGGCGCGCCGAGAATCACGCTGACTCGCATGGTCGCGAATATTCTTCTGGAATCTACCATCGGAGCAATACCCGTCGCAGGCGACATCTTCCACATCGCTTGGAAAGCCAATCGACGCAACTATCGCTTGCTGCTCCGCGAGAAAGAGCAACCTGGCTTGAACACCAAGCGGGACTGGATGTTTCTCTCAGTCCTCTTACTCATGGTGATTGTCGCGGTAGGGATACCGATCGGCATTTTGATTTGGATATTGCAAATTCGTATAGGCTAGGCCTCGGCAGCGAGCCAAGCCCCGCCGAAGATCAATCCTGGGCCAAGAGATGCGAGAAAGATAGGTTTGCGGGCGGCCAGCGGGCAAGCACTGAACATTTGCAGTGCGGAGTGGAGCGCCGCTCCGCAGGTGGAGGAGCCGAGATTACCAGCCGTGCGAGCGATCGGTGGAAAGGTTTCCACCGGCACGCCAGTCACTTTGGCAAGAAGCGACAGCAGCCGCGGATTCGGCTGATGCGTGGCAAATGCGCCGACCGCGCTGCGCGGAATGGCGCTGAGTTTTTCAAGAGCGGAAAGAACTTTTTCCATCCGAGTGATGGCTGCTCGCGAGAGGGCTTCGCCGTCGAAGACCACATCCAAGGTGCCGTTTGATCGGTCCTCGACTTTCACAGCTTCCGAATACTGACCCGCACAACCGAAAAGAAATTCGCGGAGGCGGTATCCGAGCGATCCGGTTTTCGGTTCCGAACTTCGAAGCAGAAAAGCGCTGGCGCCATCGCCAAATAGTCCCCCAAATTCGCCGGCAACGCGGCCAGGGACGAGCGTGCGGCTGTGGACATCGGCGGTGATCACCGCAACCGTGCGCGCCTTCCCTGAAAGGATCAGGGATTGCGCCATCGCCAAGGCATTGATCAGACCCAGGCACGCGCCGCCGACGTCGAATGCGCCGCAGGTCTCGCGGGCGCCAATGCTGGAGTGCAGTAGAGCCGCGAGTGACGGGTAAATGTGATGCGTTTCGCTGGTCGCGACAATCGAATCGATTTCCTCCGGCCCGCATCCTGCGGCACGAAGTGCTTCTTGCGCAGCGTGCGTGCCAAGCGTCAACTCCGTCTCGCATTCCGCAGCATACGCGACCGACTCGATGCCTGCGCGGCTGCGCAGCTTGCCGATAGGCATGCCAAACGCGCGATCGATTTCTTCGGAAGGCAAGATACGCGACCCGGTGACAAAGCCCGATCCAGCCAGGAAGACGGAAGACTGCTGCTCTGGATTTTGCTCGCGATTCGTCACTTGTTGGTCCGTCATTAGCATCGAGGTTTTTCGTCGCCAACCAGGTTTCGTCGGCAGCGCTCTATTCTAGCGCGGCGGGCGCAACAAATATCATCCGGCAGAACGCTCCAAGTTGCCAGCGAAGTTCAGGGAGGAGTGCGGGCTGTGTAGCGCAGTCGGAAACAGCATGGGGCTGAAAATTGGATGCGAAAGACACGAGTGGAGATGTTTCCACGGAAGAAATGAACGCGATGTTGCGGTCTGGTTACAATTTGCCGGGGCGTACCGTCGAGGGGGCGCTCGACGCGGCCAGCAGTCGAGTTGCAAATCGGGAAAAACGCTCTCTGTTTAACGGCATCGTCTAGCGACCGTTCTTAGCGACGCCGCGATTTCGCGAGCAAGCGAAGAATTTCCAGATAGAGCCAGATGAGCGTGACCATCAGCCCGAATGCCCCGTACCACTCCATGTACTTTGGCGCGTTCATGCGCGCCCCGGTTTCGATCATGTCGAAATCCAGAACCAGATTGAGCGCCGCGATGACCACGACGAACAGGCTGAAGCCGATTCCGATGGCGCCACTTCCGTTGATCGCGGGCACGTTAACGTGGAAGAAGCCGAGGACCATTTCCGCGAGATAAAAAACGGCGATGCCGCCGGTCGCCGCAATCACGCCCAGCTTGAAGCCCTGCGTCGCGCGAATGACGCCTGTCTTGTAGGCCAGCAGCATAACGAACAGCACGCCAAAGGTCAGGCCAATGGCCTGGAAGGCGATGCCATGATAAGACTTTTCAAAGGTGGCGGAAATGCCGCCAAGGACAAGGCCTTCCAGAAGAGCGTAGAGAGGTGCCGTGAAAGGCGCCCAAGTTTTCTTAAAAATCGTGACAAAAGCGGTGATCAAGCCGCCGAAAAGCCCCCCCACCATCCAAAGGGTGGCCTCGTCGGGATTCGGCGAGTACGAAAGCCCCCAGGTCCAGGCAGAAGTAGCGACGACACAAAGCAGCAGCAGTCCGGTCTTGTTGACTGTGCCCTGCACGGTCATCGCTTCGCCGATGGCGACCTGGCCTTGGAAAGCCTTTTCGCTCAGAGCTGGATTTGCGGTTCGAAAGGGATTCGGCATGGGCTATTTCCTTTGCACCATCATGCTTCTATTTGAGTGTACTTAGCTAGTGTACTACTCCGCCGAAGGCGATTCCAATCAGGGTAACCAATGAGGTTTCAGGAAGTTGGTAGCGCTAACGGGAATCGAACCCGTATTTCGGCCTTGAAAGGGCAGAATACTATCGACGTATCACCTTTGTCCATGTGGTTTTACGACTTTCGCCTTGACGGTTGCACCTATGTTGCACTAGACTGTTTTTGTACCGAAGATTGGGCCGAATACAGGAGGACGCGTGGAGCACGAGGTCAAAGGTGGCGGCGTACGACTCCCCAGCGCGAAGGCAAAGACGTATCAAATGTACCTGACTATCGACGGCCAGAAGCATTTTCGCTCCACCGAAACCTCGGACTACGACGATGCTATCGACAAGCTACAAGAGTGGGAGATACAAGCGAAGATTGGGCATCGCCAGACCACCGGGCTGCGATACGAGGAAATTCGCGATGACTACATCGCCAGCGGCAAGAACATCGGACACCCTCAAAAGGGTGGCGGTCCATCGGCTCTTCAGCGGGACCTCGATACCTTCTTCAAGGACATCCGGGTGTCTGCCATCGGGGGGCGGCTGACGGAGTTCCGTAAATGGCGGGAGTCCCAAGCGCGGGTGCTCGAATCAAAATCCGAAGACATCGAAAAGGAGATCGCGCTTCGCACCATGAAGGCGATGGCCGGAGGAAGGAAGGCGCTCTCCGACGTGGAGAAGGCCAAGATCGAAAAGGATGCGAAGACGTGGGTTGAGAATGGAGTCAAGGCGACGACGGACAAGCGGTTGAAGTATCTCAGCGCTATCTTTTATCACGCCTTTAAGAAAACTCAGAAAATTTCAAAGGCTGACATTCCTTACTTCCCTATCCTCGGTACCAAGGTTGACAACGTGAAGCAAGGAAAGTTTACGGAGGAGGATTTGGCGAACCTGCTGGAGGAACTTCCCGCGTACAACCAACTGATTCGCTTCCTATACTTGACCGGGATGCGCTCTGGTCAAGCCGCCGCCATCACGTGGGACATGATCGAGAAGGACAACGTGCTTCGCATGTCGGGATTCCTGACCAAGAACAAGGAGCCGTACTCGCTCGCGTTGACGGATGAAAGCGGCCAGCCGTACGCGGAGACAGCCTTCTTGGTGAACATGAAGAACCGTCTACACGGTGCTCCTGTATTCGATATGACCAACTTCCGGCAGGAGTGGCGTGCGGCGTGTGCGAAGCTAAAGCTCGGGGTGTTTAATCCCAAGACGCGAATTTATCGCGGCGCTCAACCGCACGATTTTCGGCGCACGGCGATTACGAATTTCGCAGCCAGCGGTGTGAACGAAGACGCAGCCATCAGTGTCACTGGACACAAGACGGCTTCGGCGCATAAGCGTTACAAGATCGGCGGCACGGCGGTCCAACGCACGGCGCTTGGTGCAGTGAGCAAAGCACGATAAACTGTTTCACGTGGCCCGGTAGAGTAACTGGTTAACTCGTCACCCTTTCAAGGTGAAGATTACGGGTTCGATTCCCGTCCGGGCTACCAAGTTCTACGGTCTACCAATGGAACGTTGGCGAACGCGTATCCCAGCGGCGGGTCTTCCGACGACGCAAAGCAAATCAATCCTCGTAAATCTAAAAACACAAACGCACCGTCAGCGCGGGCGGTGAATGGTATTCCTGCGCTGATGGCGTACCCCACGGCTCGTGTTTCTGCGTGGGCTTGTTCAGGTGTACGCGCGATCACATCGGTGGGTTTCCTAGGCTTCCATTTCCAACGTTTGGATAACGGCAGCGTACGCAAGTACGGGTCCGCGTTCAGCTTGTCGCACAGCCCCAGCTTCGCTTGCAACGCGTCCATGTCGGAGATGTGGATGGTGCCGTACTTCCCCATCTGGGCGATGGCAATCCCATACTTCTTGGCGAGGGTTCGAATCGTTTTGATGGGGACGCCGTGACGTGTGGCCATGTCCCTCAACGTCATATTGATGATCTCGACGGGCGGCTTCTCTCCAGGAGGATCGGGCGCAACCGGCTTGGGCTGCGGCTTCTCCATGTACTTTTTCTTTAAGCGGGGCATGCTTACAGCGTCCTTCCCCTACAACGCTAGCAGAACGCACGGGGAATACGAAACATTCTGCCCCCTTCGCTATCTTCCTGCGGCTCTGGCCCGGTGCGGCGAATCTCGTAGCCCCACGTCTTCACGAGCGCATCAGCCGCAATCTTGAACCGTGTGATGTTAGACTTTCAAATCACGTCCCCGGCGGAGCGCTATGGAATGAGACCCCTGATATTCGTCGCTCTGGTTGCTCTGGCTTTCGCCCTCGGTATCGACGCCCACCAAGTCCAACCGAAAAGTGCCCATGACTACTACAAGGAGTTGTATACCGCTGGCGGTCTTCAAAAATATAGTGAATATGTTTGCTTCTTAGAGGACGAGCCGATACGAGGATTTTTCTTCAGTGTCATCTTTTCTGAAGAGATGGCGGCTTTCTTGAAGAGTACTCCAGAGGGGACTTCTTTGCTAAAAATGCTACCGAAGCAGGAGAAAGAATTCATTCGCAAGAAATCCGCTGGATTCTACCGTTACAAAAATGGCGTGTACGTGAACGGCGTGGTCATGGACAAGGATGACCTGTCTTCGTGGGTCAGAATAAGCGATGATGGAAAGCATAAGGAAAGATTCAAATTCCAGCGCGAAACGTTACGCTTTGCATGGGTGTACGAACCCCTGAAACCTGAAAACGATTCTCCTCGTACAATCTCCGGACAATGTGAAAGGGTTCCTCCTGATGTCCAGCAGTACGGCGAGAATTAGTAGCGCCCGATCAATGCTTTCGCAACGAGAATGCAGACTCCTCCGAGTAGCGCGAACCACGCCTGATCCTTATTCGAGCGAGAGACAATCGTCTCCTCCTCAACATCCGCTGGACGGGGAGTCGAGGCTGTCAAGGGTTCAGCGCATTGAGAACAAAGCTGCGAACTATCCGGCTGTTCAAACTTGCACTTTGGACAGGTCATTTACACCTCGGGTTTAGCTGTCACATTCTATCCCGGGTCGCAGTCGACAGGTGGTAAAGTCAACTAGAGGTCGTCCATGCACACTCCAGACATCCTTGCTGTGACGCTCACAGTCCTCGTTGTATTGGGCCTCGTGCTGTATCGAGTGCTCTGGGCAGGTTCACAGTTGGCGGCTGCCGCTGGACTCGGTAGATTCCCGAGATTTCCTGCGCGACTCCGACGTTGGCTGTTCGGCGAACACGAGCCAATCTCGACTCAGCAACGCCACTGACCAATTCCACCTAACAGTCGATCTGAACGTGATCTTACGACGGCGTTCCCGGCTGACCCGGCCCGATGGACACACCTGTCGCTCCGTCCGCACCGTGAATCACCGCAGATGAATTGATGTACAACACTCCGTTGCAGTCGATCCAGACAACTACGTTTCCATCGGAATCAACGAACTGAATCAAATCCTCGCCCGTCTTCGACTGGAATCTTCCGGCCACGGCGGTTCGAGTTGGTGTAGTTGACATGATGCTCCTAGCCGCTGCGCGGCGTGATCTTGGAAATGGCTTGGGACTTATAACCAGCCCCGTAACAATCAGCGCTTGCCGCACGAGACGGGCGCGACCGGATAAGGCCCTTAGGAATGCGGAGCTGCAGCATCAGGGCCCGGTGAACGTCAGTTTCCGATTACGGCGTTAGTGGGACGTAGCGAGTCGTTTGCCGAACGACTGACGATTCGCGGGCAGGGCGCCAAGAAATTCGATTCGTGACGCAGCCTAGTTGTTGTAGCATGCGACCTATCTGGGGTGGTCTGACAGGAATATCGGATTGGGCGGCACTACCGGATGATCGCTCACGACGAGGTTGTTGAGCCGCCCAATGCTTTTGCAGCCGCACGTACCCCATTCAACTGGTGACTCAGCTTTCCTAATTGCTTTTCGAGTCTTCTTTCTTCGCGCTTGATCGCTGCAAGAATGTCCATGAATCCTCCGGGTGAAATCTATCTCAACCGGAGGCTACACACCAGACGTACGGCCGGAGATACGTAACTTCGGTTTATGGATGACTACATTTCAAAACATCCTGGTTAGTTTTTGGTCATATACGTTAACCAACTTTGGGATATCTATATGCTGAATGTGCTAGCCTAGCATCACTACAACCGACTTGAATTCCGAGGTAACTCCAATCAAGGGCCCAGCCAGCGCTCCTGGTGTGGTGAGTTGCCCCACGGTTGTGTTGAGTATTCTTTATCTGCTTCACAGTTAACGAAGCGCAACAGTTCGGGCAACAATCGGCCTCTCCTTCTGCTCCGGTAACACCGGGATTTGGTCCGTTGTAGATGACATTTGGAACGCTGGCCGACAAGCCGAACAAGCTCCTGAAATCGCTCACGTCTTGCAAGTTGATGTCAGAGACCCCGACAATCGCGATCTTTGAACCCGTTCCATTTAGCGAAGTCGGAACGTTATAAATTTTCGCGAAGTCCGCAGGACCAAGTTTACTGAGAATATAAATAGAGAGTTCCCGAGGCTTTCTACACCTGTCGACGGTGCCAGAGATATACCGGACATAAGCTTGTTCGCCAGTGTTGGTACGGCGAGCGAGAGTTTCTACATCGTGTGCCAAGCCGATCAGATTCAACAAGGCAACCCCCCG